>MKWU01000621.1_pt1 | contig 66468 bp, 55 predicted proteins | sample 809101 | NCBI WGS metagenome assembly MKWU01 (sample SAMN05860141, study PRJNA318959) | sponge metagenome | host: Aplysina aerophoba | place: Slovenia: Piran, Adriatic Sea, Gulf of Piran | collected 2013-05-07
TTTACCTCATCCAATCCGGGGCCGAGGCCTGGAAGGGGCTGGCCGGCAGTTCAAACCTTTCGCAATCCGGATTGACGCAGCCCGGGGAACTCAACCTGGTGCTCGACGCCGCGACGGCCGCAGAGGCCGGTCGCTGGCTGGTCCGCCAATGGGAAGCTCCATCCTTGCAACCGGCGGACGACGTGTGGAAGGCCCTGTTCAACCAGGCCACGCGGGCCGGAATGAACGAGCGGCTGGCATCGTCCGGCAGATCCGCCGGCCGTCGCAGCCGCCGGTCGGGATGTTGGAAGCTGGCGTTGGGACTGCCGCTGGCGAGCGGGTTGCTGCTGCTCCTGTTGTCCCTAGCAGGCTAAGGTCCCGTCGTGCAGGGGGCCGCGGAAGGGCAGCAGCACCCGGAACGGCTTGGATTGCCCGATTCCCGGGAGGGCTAGGGGTCGCAGGGGTTGGGAATCCGGCCGTGTGGCCAAGCTGAGAGGTGCTGAATTGGGCTGATCCGGGGCCCGCGATGGATTCGGGCAAGTTCGAGCTGATCCGACCGGCCCGACGGGTGGCGGAGGCCCGACCGCACACCGGAAATCGAAGCCCAGCGCCGTTCGCGGACCGCGGCGGCCGAGGGGAACGGCGCGATCCGGCCGGCCTCGGGAGCGCCCGGGTCTTGGCACGCGGATCCGGATTTACACCGCAAACGATCCTTTCCGGACGACCTGCAGCACCGAGCAGTGCTGACAGCAGAACGTGGGACATTGAGTGGTACAAATTGATGCACATCCTCATTTTCAGTCGTTAGTCCGAGTCCCCCCAGACATCGGCCGGTAGGTTGCGCGGGCTGCAACCAAATGGGAATTCCGGTGCTCCAAGATGCCTGATCCACCGCAATTGGTCCGCGGACTGCCAAGCCGGAGGCATGGCCTCCGGTCCAGTTCATCAACGTAGCCGGATTTGCACGTGGGGTCTCCATGTGCCGCGGCTCAGTCCTTGGCTCCCCTAATCGCCCCTGCCTGTCGGAATCGGCTGTTCTATACTGCCCATTCCCCCTACAACCAACAACTGCCAACCCTCCACATGACCCGCGTCATTTTCACCAGCGAAACAATCCTGAAACCGCCGGCCGAGGTCTGGGATGTTCTAACCGACTGGCCCAAAGCCACGGCCTGGATGCCTACCGTTACCTCGATGCAGGCCGAAGGCCCGACTCAGGTAGGTACGAAGATCAGCTACAAGACGCGCCGCGACACCTTTCATTCCACCATCACGGAACTGAACGAAGGACGCATACTTACGCTCCGGACCGAACACGGCAGCGTAACAGCAGACTATTCCTACGGCTTGGAGGAGGTTGCTGAAGGTACCAAGGTGTCCCTCAATGCCACCTGCCAGTTGTCCGGCCATCAATGGTTCGGGCCCATCCTGCGCCTGATGATGAGAATGACCGACGGCAATCAGATCAAGAAGCTCAAACGCGTGGTCGAGGATGCCTAACCACAGCTTGTCACTCGGTTCGGACGCCGGGGCCTTTGACGAATGGTGCCGGCCGACGAACAAGCGTGCCGGGCTCTTCACCCTGAGGCGGCCGGAACAACGGAGGTGCTGGCCACACCAGGACAAGGAGTACCTTGAAACCAGACAAAGGCGAAATCCCCGGCCACCTTTGCCGCAACACCGGCCCGCGGGTCGTAGGGCGCTTGCCTCCCAAATGCCTCAAGCCGTCAAGGACAGTCCAACATATTCGGAGGAGCCATGCGCATAGCGGTAACCGGCGGAAGCGGCGACATAGGCACCTATGTGTGCCGCGAACTCATCGAGCAGGGGCACGAGGTGGTCTGCCTCGACACGGCGGAGCCCAAGATCCATATGGAGTTCCGGCAGTGCGACCTGACATCCCTCGAGGCCGCGTCCAAGGCCGTTGCGGACTGCGAACAGATCGCGCATCTGGCGGCGCTCCTGGGCACCTCCGGCGACCTGCCGCGGGAAGCAGTCGTGGGACGGAACACGGTGCTTGCCTACAACGTGTTTGAAGCCGCCCGCCGGACCGGCATTCGCCGGGTGGTGTATGCCGGCAGCGAGTGCGGTTCCGGCTTTGGCATCCACGAAACCGAGTTGGTGCCGCTGTACCTTCCCATCGACGAGGAACATCCCCTGTGGCCCCACGAGGCGTACAGTCTGTCCAAGTACTTCGGAGAACGCATCGGGGCCAACTACGCCAAGGCATTCGGCCTGGAAGTGGTGTCGCTGCGCTACCCCCACGTTTGGCTCCGGCGCAATGTTGAAGCGGTGAAGCACATGGTGACGCAAGCGCGCCAAGGAAACGGACTGGCAGCATTGGAACCGAAGGACTGGCTGGGGGCGTACGTCGCCGTGCGGGATGTCGCGCGTGCCTTTGCCGCTGCCGCGAGCTTCCAATTCGGGTCCGCAGACATGCCGTTCGAGGCGTTTTACCTGTCCGCCTGCAACACTTGCATCGAAGTCCCCACGCTGGAGCTGGCACGAGCCAGATTCGGCGCGGTGCCCCCTCTCAAGGACGCGCGGCTGTTTGAAGACAATCCCCATGCAAGCATGTTCGGCATCGGCAAGGCCGAACGGCTTCTGGACTGGAAACCAGTCTGGACCTGGCAGAACTTCGAGCAGTGGGAACTGTGACCGGACACTCTATCTGTCACTTTGAGCTGCAAGGAGGGGGTGGAACCAGATAGCCGCGGGGGACAGCCGCCTTGTGGCAAGCTACGGCAGGCCGCCAGGAGACGGCCTGCACGAAATGCGCCCCATCCACCGGCAGTACAATCCACAACCCCGCCTCAATGTCAACTGCTCGCACAGAGAATCGAGGGGGAAGGCGGCAGGAAAGTTCGGCGCCTGTGGTGCACAAGCCATTTCAGGTCGTTTTCCAGAGTTCCTATAATTCCACTTCCGCGTTGCGAACATCGTTCGCACGCAGCTGGCTCCTGGAGGGCAGGCATGGCGGAGTTCACCTATCCCAACTTGGACGGCCTGGGCAAGGCCTACGTCCGGGATGGTTATGCCATCGTGCGGCAGGTTATTGACGAGAACCTCGTGGCGGAGGCCAACCGTCATGTGGACTGGCTGATCGAACACAATCCGGACTTGCCGCCGGAGCGGCTTGGCTACTGGCTGACGCCCACCGATCCATTTTGGATGCGCCTGGTCTCCGACCCGCGCATTGTCGATGTGGCCGCAGCCGTGGTGGGCCCGGATGTGGCCCTCTTTGCCGCGGACTACATCGCCAAGCCTCCGGGCACAGGTCAGCGCGTGGCTTGGCATCAGGATGCCGCCTACTGGCCGTTGGAGCCCATGCGGGTGGTTACACTGTGGGTTGCCTACACCGAATCCAACCCGGCCAACGGCTGCGTGCGGGTCATTCCGGGCACGCAGCACATGTCCCTGCAGCCGCGCAACCCCGACGAAACCGACTACCAGGGCGAGATGCTGAGGGGGATGGACCAGTCCCTGATTTCCGCAGACGACGCCGTCGATTTCATTCTGGAACCCGGCGATGTCTCCCTGCACCATCCCCTGATCATCCACGGCTCCGAGGCCAACACGAGTTCCAGGTGGCGCCGGGGCGGCACCTACCAGTACATTCCAACCACCACCAAGGTGACCAAGGAGGACTGGCCGGTCTTCCTGCTCAGGGGCACCGACACGGTGGGCAGAAACACCTACCGGGATTTGCCAAGGTACGTTCCCGGCCAACACATGCCATTCAGAGGATGCGAGGCATGGCCATAACCCGACTATCGCCGACGCGCCGGTCCCCCATGGTACGGCAACCAATTCCATGACCGCGGCTGACACCACCGCCGGCCAGATGGCCGGCAAACTGCACAAACCGCGTATGAGCCGCTTGGCCCGGCGCGAGGAACTAGTGGGCTTTCTGATGGCAGCCCCTTGGCTGCTGGGCCTACTCTGGCTCTACTTGGGCCCGTTCGGGGCGGCCCTCTCCCTGTCGCTGACGGACTACGACATTCTCACCGCCCCCAAGTGGGTGGGATTGGAGAACTTTGACACGATGTTGACGGACGATCCACTCTTCTGGAAGTCCCTCAGCGTCACCACCATCTACTCGGTGGTATCCGTACCGTTGCTGATTGTCTTTGGACTGTGGCTGGCCATCCTGCTCAACGCCGACATCAAGGGGCTAGCCTGGTTCAGAACCGTCTACTATCTTCCGGCTGTTCTGTCCGGGGTGGCCGTCGCATTCCTTTGGATTTGGGTGTTCTCCGCCGACTGGGGCGTACTGAACTTCCTGTTGTCCCTTATGAAAATCGAGGGTCCCAACTGGCTGACCAGCGAGGACTGGGCACTGTCCGCCCTGATCATAATGAGTCTCTGGGGAGTTGGCGGGGGTCTGGTGATCTACCTCGCCGGGCTCCAAGGCATCCCGACCGAGTTGTACGAGGCGGCAGAAATCGATGGTGCCGGACGCTTCCGTTCCTTCTACAACATTACCCTGCCCATGGTGTCCCCGGTGATCCTGTTCCAGCTCATCTTGGGCATTATCGGTGCCCTGCAGGTGTTCACCCAGGGCTATGTCATGACTCAGGGTGGTCCCAACAACGCAACCCTTTTTTACAATCTGTATCTGTACCGCAACGCATTCCGGTTTCTGCACATGGGCTATGCCAGCGCCTTGGCCTGGGCGTTGTTTCTGTACATCCTGTTGTTGACCCTGGTGGTACTGCGTTCATCCAGTGTCTGGGTCTTTTATTCGGGCGAGATCAAGGGGCGTGCCAGATGACCACCCGGACCTCCGCCGTGCATCCCGGTGCGCGTCAGCGCTCAATGGCTCCGATTGTGTCCCGGTATGTGGAAAAGGCACTCATCTATTGTGCGTTGCTAGCTGGGGCCGCCGTGCTCATGATTCCTCTCTGGTGGATGCTCTCAACCTCGGTCAAGCATCCCAAGGAAGTATTTGCCTTCCCACCGACCTTACTCCCCGAGCAGTTCATGTGGAACAACTACACGGACCTCTTCATCAAGGCACCGTTCCACATTTACATCTTCAACACGACCTATCTCGTCATCATGGACCTGATCGGAACCCTTTTCACCGCCAGCATGGTCGGCTACGCCTTTGCCCGGCTGCGCTGGCGCGGCCGGGACATCTTCTTCGTGATCACCTTGGCTACGATGATGCTGCCGGCCACCGTACTCCTGATCCCACGGTTCATCATTTTCAACGAGATAGGCTGGACGAACTCATTCAAGCCCCTCTGGGTGCCGGCCTTCTTCGGCTATGCGTTCTTTATCTTCCTCATGCGCCAGTTCTACGCCACGATTCCCCACGAACTGGACTCCGCGGCACGCATTGACGGCGCCAGCGAGTTCGGGGTCTGGTGGCGCATTCTCGCACCTCTCACCAAACCGGCCCTGGCGGCCTGCGGCATCTTCACCTTCAATGCCACCTGGAACGATGTCCTGGGCCCATTGATCTACTTGACCTCGGAGAGCAAGAGCACATTGGCGTTGGGGCTGATGCAGTTTCGGGGACCCCACCGCACCGACTGGCACTACCTCATGGCCGCGTCGGTTGTTGCGATGCTACCGGTCCTCATCATCTTCTTCTTCGCCCAGAAGTACTTCATTCAGGGCGTAACTATCACGGGGATCAAAGGGTAGGCGGATCCTGCGTTCCTGACGGCGGATTCGGCGCACCGGCCCTTCGGATCGGGAGCATGCATGGGCACCCCTGACGGTGGCACGCGTTGCAGGCCCGTTGAACATGCCAGACCCGTTCCCAGCCGAATTGGGCCCCAACCAAGCTGCCTGCAGGCACCTGTGATCGGCCGGTCCCGGCATCGTGAAGACCGCCTGCGGCTTGCGAAGGATTGCCACCGATGAACGTTACCGGCATTGACTGCCACATCCTCCTGGTCCCGGAATACAGCGTCGCAGCGAATTCCTCCGCCCAGGACAATCTGGTCGTCGAAGTCCACGCCGACAACGGCCTGACCGGCATCGGCGAGACGGACACCAATCCCTGGGTGGCCAAGGCCTGCATCGAAGCTCCCGGCACCCACGTCATGGGCCAAGGCCTGAAGGAAATGCTCCTGGGCCGCGATCCGGAGGATGTGGAGGCAATCTGGTGGGACCTCTACAACGGCTCCAAGATGACCGGCCGCCGAGGCGCCCTGATTTGCGCGATGGGCGCCATCGACATGGCACTCTGGGACCTTCGGGCCAAGGCCCGGGAGGTTCCGGTCCATCGGCTCCTGGACGATCCCGCCCGGGATTTCATCACCCCGTATGCATCGCTGTTGCCGGACGGCAATACGATCACGGAGTACGGCGACTCGCTCCTGTACAAGCTGACGACCGCCCGCGACCTGGGGTACAGGGCCGCCAAGCTCGAGATCTGCATCAACGGGCCCTACAGCCACAACGGCTTGCAGGAGGACGATGCCCTCGGCGTGGCCATGGTCGAGGCGTGCCGCAAGGCGGTGGGACCGGATTTCACCCTCATGGTGGACGTGGCTTATTCGTGGCCGGACCCGGAGACCGCACTGCGCGTGATTCAACAGTTGGCGCCCCTGGACATCTTCTTCCTGGAGACGCCCCTGGACATCGACGACCTGGAAGGACACGCCTGGCTGCAGGAGCGGTCGCCGATTCCGCTGGCGGCCGGCGAGTGGCAGAACACCCATTTCGAATTCGAGGACCTGGCCTTGCGCGGCAGGCTCGACGTCCTGCAGCCGGACATTGGTCGCGTGGGAGGCTTCACGCCGGCCCTGAAGGTGAGGGACCTGGCCGCCCGCACCGACCGGCTGATCGTCCCGCACTGCTGGAAAACCGGCATCGGCATCGCCGCGAGTGCCCACTTTGCCGCCGTGTCGCCCATGTGCCCGTACATCGAGTTCCTGCCGGCCAACCTGTCTGAATCGGCGCTGCGGCAGGAACTGACCCATGACGAAATCAGACTTGAGGACGGCGTCATTCCGCTGCCCCGGCAACCGGGCCTGGGCGTGGAACTGAACCGGACCGCACTGGAACGATACAAGGTTGGCTGAACCGGAGGCACGCGGACATGAAGACGGATGCCGAAAAGGCTTTCTTCCTCGAGCATGGATACCTGCACGTACAGGGGGTCCTGGATCGGGAACAGGTCGATTTCTACCGCACGGAATTCGACCGGGTGTGGGAGCAGGAGGCACCCAGGGTCAACCAGCACAAGCTGCTCAAGTACCAGTCGTTCATCGACTTGATCGAGCATCCACCCATCCTGGAGCGGCAACAGGCGATGTTCGGCAACCAGACCCAGTTGCTGCAGTACGACCTGCTGCGGCAGGACGCCGACAGCAACATGCCGGCCCGCAGCTGGCACCGGGACTTCATCTTCCCCGGCGACCGACCGCACTCCATCAACACGATTGTGTACCTGGACCCGATGTCGCACGAGCGCGGCCCGACCTGTGTGGTTCCGGGCACCCACCGCGGCGAGGAATACCCGCCCCTGGACCGCATACACACGTCCCTGCCCGGGGAGGTGGAGGTGCTGGCCGAGCCGGGGGACGCGGTGTTCATCAACGGCTCCATTTGGCATTCGGGCGGAGCCAACCGCACGCAAGGCCTGAGACGCGGCATCTTCCTCTACTTCGGATGGTGGTGGATGAAGCGCTACGAACACGAGACGGACCTGCCGTGGCAGGCCAAGGCCAAGGCTTCCGCACTGCGCCTGCAGTTGCTGGGGCTCAAGATGCCCGACCGCGACGTGCACCAATACGATCCAACCCTATAGTGCCGTTCGGCACAGGCTTTCCATGAACAGACGCATACGGGTGACGACACCCGATCCCCACGACCTGGATGCCCAGGAGCAATGCTTCCGCGACCACAGCTGCGTGGTCATTCCGGATCTGCTGTCGCCCGACCTGGTCCAGGAGATTAACGCGGCCATGGACCGGGACATGCACGCCAACCCGTTCATGTGGTGGACATCCGGCGCCCGCGGCTACAACTGCAACCTCCTGCTAACCGAACCGGTGTTCGAACACGCCATCCGACCACCCCGGCTGCTGGCCCTGCTGGAACGCATCATGGGCGGTCCGTTCTGTTTTGAGGAATTGGCCGTGCGCCACCGCACCGGAGAAACCGCGGCCGTGCCCACCGACTGGCACCGCGACCGCAACTACTGGGACGAACACCCCTTGCGCCTCGACTACCCCCAAATCATCTACTACCTGACCGACGTGGATGAGACCACCCACTGCTTCTCCATCAGCCCGGAACCGGCAGCCGGCGAGACGCTGCCGCCACAGGAACACCTCGAACGCGGAGGCATTCTCGACTTCCACGGCAAGGCCGGCAGCGGCATCCTGTTCAATGCCGCCACCCTCCACGGCGTGACCCTGCGCGAGACGAACAAGGTGCGGCGCACCATCCAGGTCTACTTCGGCCATCCCGATCGGGCCCCCTTGAGTGACGTCACGCTGATGCCGCCCCGCCTCTGGCGGGACCACGACGACCCGGAAATCCGCCGCTTCTACGGGAAGTTCAACCGGATTTCCAGGGTGATGCTGGGCGGACTCGGCATTCTGGAGCCGTGAGCCCACTGGACCGCCGGTGCCGAAGTACAGCGGTTTCCCGGGTTTAGTACGCTTAGTCCTGTTGCGATCGCACGATGCCGCAACTTCACGTTTTGTCATTCAGACAGGGAGCAATCCGATGACCATGTTGGAGAAACAAAGTCAACTGAGCCGACGCGCGTTTCTGCGCTTGGCGGCGGGAGCCTCCGCCACGGCCGCCTTGGTCGCCTGTGTCGCACCGACCGCGCCTGCGGGAGATGCCGGTGAAGCCGCCGACATGGAACAGATCGAGATCGGCTTCGCGTGGTGGACTGGCGGCGAACAGGCCAACGCGTTGTTTGAGGAAGCGGTGGATCGTTTTGAGGCCGCCTTCCCCAACATCCATGTGGTCCGCGACTCCGTACCCTACGGTGAATTTCACACCAAGATTCTCACTGGATATGCAGGCGGAGACGCTCCGGACTGCCACGGCGTCCCCTGGGGGACTGTCTGGTCCATGGCCCACAGGGGCGTGTTACTGGACATGAACGGCCTGGTCGAAGGGGATCCCGATATCGACTGGGAAGGCATGTGGCCGGCTGTGACTGAAGGGTGCTACTACCCGCCGGGCACCATCATTTCCCTGCCCCGCGAGTCGTTTGGTCTGAGGCTTTACTTCTACAACAAGACCATCTACGGGGATGCGGGAATCGATACTCCGGACGTGGCGATGGATGCCGGCGATTGGAATGCCGGCGACTGGACCTGGGATACTTGGCGCGAACAAGCGGGCCAACTGACCCAGTTCGACGAGAACGGGCGACGGACCATCATGGGCTCCAACCAGAGCGCCGACTACTGGAACCTGCACACGGTGATCCCGTCGTTCGGGCATTCCATGTTCAACGATGATGTGACCCACTTCAACCTGGATGCCGAAGCTGTGGTGGCCTGGCTGGAGACGCTGCCCGTGATGATCAACGAGGAACGATCGCTGGGCAAGCCCGATGAGACCGCCGATTTCGACTGGGCCTCCAACGGCAAGCAGGCCATCGTCCGGTCCTCGACTTGGAGCATCCCCAACTACCGCTCAAGCTGGGAGGACATCGACTGGGACTTTGTGCCTCCTCCCAGGGGTTCCCACGGCCACTCGAACTTTGTCGGCAACGACTATCACTCCATTAACGGCACTGGAACCGCCAACGTGGACGCGGCTTGGGAACTGCTGAAGTTCATTAATTCGCCAGGCGAAGATCTGTGGTGGGCTCAGAACTTCTTCGGAGCACCTTTCCGCAAGGAGAATGTTGAGCCTTGGGCCAACAGCCTGAACGAAATCCTGCCGCGCAACGGCTGGAAGTACATGCTGGACATGACCAACACGGCCACGCCGTGGACTCCGGTCCCGTTCCAGGAGGAGCTGAACACCATCCACTCCAACGAAATCGGCCAAGCCATCCTGGGCGAACGGCCGGTTCAGGAGGTGGTTGACAGCATCACCAGCAAGATCGACGCCATGATCGCGGACTTCGAATAGTCCTCGGTCCTGCACCGATCCGGCCGGCGGTGCCTGGAGTGGGATGCTCCGGGCACCGCCGGCTTTTTTTGTTGCCTCCCGTCAAACGGCCCCGGATGTGTCCGGGGCCGTTCTGCGCAGTTGAGCTACTGGGGGCGGACGGACGAAGGCGGAGCGTGCTCCCATCCGTCCGAACTTCATATGATGAACTCGCGCAGGTGCCGTCCGCAATCTTCGGCGTAGATTTTCTGCAGGGCTTCCTTAACGATCTGGCGTACCCGCTCGCGCGTTATGTCGAACTCCTTGCCGAGGTCGTCCAACGTCAGCGGCTCCTGATTGTCCAGTCCGAACCGGTTGTTGATGATGCCCCTCTCTCGGGGATCAAGGTCGTTCAACACGTCGTTGACCTGTTCCTTCATGATTTCGATGCTGGCGGCTTCGGCCGGTTCCGGCGAATTTTCGTCCTCGACGATGTCCAGCAACAACGCATCCTCGCCGTGGTGCACCGGCGAATACAGGCTGACAGGGGCCGTGTCCAGGCTGAGCAGGTTCCTGACTTTGTCCACGGCCTCTTCGGCCACGGCCCGCACATCCTCGTCCTCCACCAGGTGGCAGGCATCGGTTGTCAACACCCAATCAGGGATCAGCTCCTCAATCGACCGATCCAGATGGCCGGTTTCCAGACACAGTTCCAGCAACGAGGGATCGCGGCCCAGCAATCCGCGCAGATGCTTGCGCGTGCGCTCGATTTTCTTCAGCTTGTCAACGACGTGCACCGGTAGTCGAATCGTGCGCGCCTGATCCGCCAGGGCCCGACTGATGGATTGCCGAATCCACCACGTGGCATAGGTGCTGAACTTGAAGCCGCGGGTGGGATCGAATTTCTCGACCGCCTTCATCAGACCAACGTTCCCCTCCTGAATAAGGTCCAGGAAGCTGACGCCGTTGTTGCGCTGGCGGTTGGCTTGGCTGATGACCAGGCGCAGATTGCAGTTGGCCAGCCGTTCCTGGGCCACCTGACCGTCCGCAATCACCTGGGTCAGTCGGCCGCGCTCTTGGGGATCCGTCTCGCCATCCAGCCTGGCACGGGCCTGGCCGGCATGGATCATGGCCGTGGCCAGCAACTTCTCCTCGTCTGCGGTCAGAAGCGGATGCCGCCCCACGTCGCGCATGTAGACCTGGATGGGATCCAGCGATCCGGCCCAGTCCACCGGTCCGGCATCCGTCAGCGGCGCCCCGACCTGCCTTATGGCAACGGCGCCGTCATCCAGACTGGTTGAATAGCGGGTGTTGATTACAGCCATGTTGTTCACCTGTGCTACGTCGCTTGGGTCGATGATGGTTGCTAATTGGCCAAAGCCGCCGCCCTGACGGGCTGCAGCGGGTTGTATTCGTGTCGGAGATTCTGAATCCGGCGCAGGTGCGCCATTCCTGTGCGATAGGCGACACCGTCCTGGACCATGTCGATTGTCTTGAGTCGCCGATGTAATTCCAGCTCGCGCATCCGCAACAGCAGCCCCACGGCTTCGCTGCACGCCTCCCGGTTGGTGTTGCCTTCCATGGCCGGTCCGGACAGCACGCCATCCTGTTCCGCCAACACTCTCCGCAGGTAGGCGGCCTCCGCCTCGTCGAGTCCCGACATGAATTCGTCGACATCCCACTCGTCGTCCGGATCGACGCTCAGCAACAGTCCGTACAAGGTCCGCGCCTGGTTGTCGATGAAGTCCCCGGCGGTCAGGACCGCCAGGTCCGACTCGAACCCCGTCAGCAACGAGTTGATTTGCCTGTGCAGTCGATGCGGATCGCGCAACAGGACCAACAGGACCTTCCGCTCCAGTTCGTTGCGATGGGATCCGGGCTCCTGGAGCTGCACGGCGGGCCGCTGGGAGGGCTCCTCCCATGCAACTTCGGTGTCCACCTCCACCGGCTCCGGTTCGGGAAGCCGCATTCGGTTCGCCACCATGCGCTGCAACAGCCCCGGCGCAGTGGCGAAGCGGATTTCCATCTGCTTGACGTATTCGTCCCGCGCGACCTCCTGATGGACTTCCGCCAGGACTTCAACCAGGAGTTCGACAGCCTTCTGCTTTTGCTCGGGGACCTCCAGGTCGAAGGCTCGCTCGGCATGGTTCGCATAGAAGTTCACCAGGGTCAGGGCACTGCCGGTAACCTTCCTCCAACCTTCGACATCCTCCCTGATCAGTTCATCCGGATCGCGCCCTTCCGGCATCGCGGCAATCCGCAGGGCCATTTCGGCACGGTTGCGGCCGGCATGCCGATCATCCCGATTGCTGGTGCGCAGTGTGGCCCGAGCCTTCTCCAGTCCCCGCAACGTTGCCTGCTGGCCGGCCGCATCCGCGTCCAGGGCAAACACCACCTGCGAGGTAAATCGGCGCAACAACCCCAACTGTCCCGGAGTTACTGCAGTGCCCAGGCAGGCAATCGTGTTTGCGAACCCGAACTGATGGGCCGTGACGACATCCAGATACCCCTCCACCAGCACGGCTTCCCCAAGTTTGCGGATGGGTCCGGCTGCGTGTTCGATGCCGTAGAGCACCTGGCTTTTGTTGAACAAGGGCGTGGTCGGCGAGTTGATGTACTTGGCGCCGCGGGACTCGCTACCCAGTTCGCGCGCCCCGAAACCCACCACCCGGCCGCGGGCATCCCGGATGGGAAACATCAACCGGCCTCGGTACCGATCCCGATAGGATCCCTGCCTCTCGTCGTGGTAGAGCAAGCCGGTCTGCAACACATGACTTTCGGAAAAGCCCTGGCTTTGCAGAAAGGACACCAGACTGTCCCATGACCTGTCGCTGTAGCCCAGCTGGAAGGCATCGACCATCTCCGGTGCAACACCGCGTTGCCGTAGATAGTCCCTCGCAACCTGGCCCTCGGCCGATTCGTACAGGGCCGTGGCATAGAAGGCTGCGACCCTGCCCATGATTTCCCGCACCGGATCCAGGGGGTCGGGGGCCTGCCGTTTCCGCGCAAGCTCCACGCCGGCCTCGGCTGCGAGCTTCTTGAGCGCATCGAAAAACTCAAGCCCCTCAATCTTCATTAGAAATTTGAAGAGATCGCCGCCCTCACCGCAGGCGCCGAAGCAATGCCAGGTGCCTCGCTCCGGCGACACCACGAAACTGGGGGTCTTTTCCTGATGGAACGGGCAACAGGCCTTGTAGGTGCTGCCGGCACGGCTCAGCGTGACATAGCGTCCAATGAATTCCACCAGATCGATCCGATCCCGGATCTGTTCCCGTTCATCCATGAGGCTTCACGGAGGCAATGACCGCGTCAAGGGGCCCGAGGGCCCATGTCTTGATATATCGACCGCGCCGCCTGGAGCAGGTCGGCAAAGGGCATGGCCCGAAATACGTTGCCCTGCGAACGGATGTCGCCGTTCATGAAGGATTTGCGAAACGACGCCTCCTCCATCAGGATGCGGTGGAGGAGGTCGGCCGGCAGGTGCAGTTCCAGATCCGCCCTGCCCGGACGCGGATCCCAAAAAACCTCCTGAAGACGACCATCCACCAAGATCTCCTGATCGTCCCCCTCCAAGCGGACCCGCACCACCAGTCCGGTGGCACCGAAAGTCTGCATTGCCTTGGTTTCTTCTTGCAGGCGCTGAAACGTAGCCTGCAAGCGGGGGACCACCGGATGTATGGCGATCGATGTCATGTCCGGTCTGCAACGCGAAGTCGAGGGTTTGCGATGATTTGCGGTTGATTCGCACCCGATGCCGTTGACAGGCAACCAACAGGGCTGGAACCAATGTGTGGCGGGAGCTTGCGGGGCAGTATGACGAAGAATGGCACTGGCGCAGCCCTCGTTTTGAAATCCGAAACGAGGGTACGGTACCGTTCGCGTTCCTGTGCCACAATCTTAGGCGGGCGTACAGACCAGAGCCGGATCGGATTCGGACCTGTTTCTGACATGCCAGGCCCACAAGGCTGCCGAAGCCGGCTTCGGTCCGGCAGCTCGGGTGCCTTTCTGCCGCCACAACCGGGACTACGCCATGCAACCTGTTCCACCACCGACCGCCAACGCCACCCAATGGCGATTCAACCAACATTCACCGGCGATGCTGCTGGCCATCGCATGGTTGGCTTTCCTGCTCGCCGGATGCCAAATGCCGCCACCCGTCGTCCCGCCGGAAGAATCGGTTCCGGCCATCGTGGTCGATCCCTTGCCCGCTTCCTCTCCCATTGCAGAGGTGCGTACGGTCGACAGCCGGCCCATTGAGGGACGCAACCCGATCAACACCCGGGGCTGGAAGACCGATTTCACCAAACGCACGATCGACCTGACCGAAATCATCTCGGGAGGCCCGCCCAAGGACGGCATTCCGTCCCTGGACGCCCCGCGCTTCGAACCCATCGCCACTGCGGCGGACTGGTTGACGGACACGGATCCGGTCATCGTCTACGAACATGGCGGACAGGCTCGGGCCTATCCGCTGGCCGTCCTGATATGGCACGAAATCGTCAACGACGAGATTGCCGGCCGGCCGGTCACCGTTACCTTCTGCCCCCTGTGCAACGCAAGCGTTGTGTTCGACCGACGGGTGGGCGACATGGTGCTCGACTTCGGCACCACCGGCAGCCTGCGCCACAGCGACCTCGTGATGTACGACCGCCAGACCGAAACCTGGTGGCAACAATTCACCGGCGCCGCCCTCATTGGTGAACTGGCCTCGACCCAGCTGACGTTCCTGCCCAGCCAGGTGCTTGGATTCGGTCGATTTCGCGAATTGTTCCCGGAGGGTGAAGTGCTGCAGCGCCCCTTGGATCAGTTCAGCCGCAACTACGGCATGAATCCCTATGTCAACTACGACACGTACGGCAACGGCCTGAGCCGCAACGAGAACCTGGTGCTGTTCACGGGCGAACCGGATCCAAGGCTCAAGCCGCTGGACCGCGTGGTGGGAGTCCTGTTCCCGGACCACAGCAGCGTGGCCATTCCCTTCGATCTGGCACGGGCTCGCACCGTGGTCCAGTACGACCCGCCCAACGGCGATCCGGGAATCGTGGTGTTCTTTGAGGAAGGCATGTCCTCCTCACTCTCCGAGGCGGAAATCGGCACGGCCCGGGACATTGGGAGCGTGGGGGTATTCAGCCGTGTCCTGGACGACCGACACCTTGAGTTCGATGTCGCCGACGACGGTACCGTCCGGGATGCACAAACCGGAAGCACCTGGAACATCAGGGGCGAGGCGACGGCCGGGGAGCTGCAGGGATCGGCCCTGGAGCCTCAGGTCGCCTTCGACCACTTCTGGTTTGCCTGGGCGGAATTCCTGCCGGACACCGAACTCGTGGCGGCGGACTGACCCCTGTGGGAGCCACACGGCCTGGGACTGCCGGCTAGTTGACGATGCGCACGGCCACCGAGCAGGTGGCCAGCGGGGCATCGTCGGCGTCGAGCACGCTGAGTCGAAGCGTGTACGGTCCGCTCAGACCGATGGCCGACGCGTCGAACTCCCCCAACAGGCCTGCCCGCACCGTGTTGTAGGCACTGTCCAGCTCAGTGAAATCCTGGTCCGCAGGATCCGACCCGGGTGCGATGTCGATGACGTACGAGGCCAGATCGTCATGGGCCGCGGTGCCTTGGACAGCCACTCTCCCGGCCAATTCATCGCCAACGGCCGGTGAAGACAGCAAGGCACTCTCGTCCTCGCAAATGGGCACGTTGCGCAGGTCCTCCGGCTGGATGGCAACCTGCCCGGTGCCCGTTGTTTCGTCGGCCGGATTGAGACCGGGGTCGGCTCCGAGGGCCGGTGCCGACCCCGCCTCGGTTCGCACTTCCGCAGGGGTCTCCGAACCCGCTGCCTCTTCCATGGCCTGGTCCAAGTTGCTGATGAAGTAGGTCAGGCCCATGACCACCAAAAGCCCGACCACGCTGGTCACGACCCCGGCCGTGGCCCGGGCCGCCCGCTCGCGTTCCAGTGCGAAAATCGCCTGCAGCCTTTCGGTCCGGATACTCCGCACGCGGTACAGATAGACCAGTGCGCTCAGGCCGCAAAGGACGTAAATCCAGTCAGCCAGATCGGCGATGTAGTTGACGATGAGGGTCATGTCCCGATTGTAACCCGGCATCCTCGGCCCGGCCCACCAGACACCGTAGGCAAAGAGGGCTGCCTGCGGTCCCGGACCAACCGCTTGGCCGCGGCCAAGCGGTTGGTCCGGCCGGGTGCTACTATTCGCCACGCCTTTCCACCCAGGTTGCCGGGAGCAAACCATGGAAATGAGACGATTCGGCAAGACCGAACTGCAGGTGTCCGCGATTGGTTTCGGATGCTGGGAGTCGAGCGGCGAATACGGAGAGTTCGACGACCAGGAAATCATCGATGCGGTTCACTTGGCCCTGGAGATGGGCATCAACCTCTATGACACTGCCGAAGCCTACGGATTCGGCCGCTCCGAGACCTTGTTGGGCAAAGCCCTCGCCGGCAGGCGCGATCAGGCCGTGGTCGTCACCAAATTCGGCATCTATCCCGAAGCCGACATCCACCACCGGGACTCCAGTCCGGCGACGGCGCAGGCGGCCATCGAGCGCAGCCTCAAGGCGCTGAACATGGACTATGTGGATGTCTACCTCATTCACTGGCCCGACCGGGACTTCTCATTCGAGGACGCCATGGCCAAGATGGAGGACATTCGATCCCAGGGCAAGGCCAGGTTCGTCGGAATCAGCAACTTTCGGCCGGAGCAGATCCGCCAGGCATGCAAGGGGGGCAGCGTCGACGTGGTGCAGTACGGGTATCACCTGTTCGATCGGCGCCTGGAACGGTTTGTCTTCCCGACCGTTGCCGAGCTGGACTGCGGCCTGATGACGTACGGTTCGCTGGCACACGGCCTGCTGGCGGGGGCCTACAACCGGGACACCGTATTCCCCGCCAACGACTGGCGCGCCCGGGGCAAGGCATTCAACCTGTCCTTGCTCAGCCCCGATGTATTGGCCCGCAATGTGGACGTCGTGGAGGATTTGAAAACCATTGCCGCCGACCTGGGGCACACCTCGGCCCAACTGGCCCTGCGCTGGGTTCTCTCCAACAAGCTGGTGAGCACCGCCCTGGTGGGTTTTCGGAACCCCGGCGAGGTCCGGGCCAACCTTGAGGGGCTGGACTGGGAGATGGACACAGATACCAGGATACGCATCCAGGACGTGTTCGACAGACACGGGGTCGACACGGCTCCCGATGCCTGGGTCGAGGAAGACGGGTTGGGCATCCCCGCCTGACGCGTCACGTCCGCGGCGCCCGCGCCCAGCCACGCCGCCCAGATCCGGCAGTCCCATCATTCGCAACCGCACAGGCAGCCCACCATGCCCCTGAACCAGGATTTCAATTCCCGCCGCAGCGACGTCCGGTCCCGACGCGGCATGGTGGCTACCAGTCAGCCCTTGGCCGCGCAGGCCGGTTTGCGCATCCTCATGGCGGGAGGCAATGCCGCGGATGCCGCGGTGGCCACGGCCGCCGTCCTGAACGTGGTGGAACCCATCTCGACGGGAATTGGCGGAGACTGCTTCGCGCTGTTTTATGACGCCGCGACCCGACAGGTTACGGCCCTGAATGGCTCGGGCCGCACATCCCGGCACGCCAATCCCCGGGAGCTTGTCGCCGCGGGCTACGCCACGATGCCTTCCTTTACCGGCCACACCGTCAGCGTGCCCGGCACCGCGGCCGGATGGGAAGACCTCCTGGCTCGGCACGGAACCATGGCCCTGGCCGACGTTCTGGCCCCGGCCATCGAATACGCCTCCGATGGCTACCCTGTCTCCGAATGGATTGCCCTGGGCTGGCAGCGCCAGGTATCAAAGCTCCTGCGCAGTCCGGATTGGGACACCCCGGACCTGTCGTCGGGACCGCCGCAGCCCAGCGGCAATGAACTTCTGATTGGAGGCCGGGCGCCGCAGCCAGGTGAGGTTATCCGCATGCCCGAGCTGGCGGAGACCCTGCGGGGCATCGCGGCCGCAGGGTCCGCATACATCTACCGCGGCGATTTTGCCGACAAACTGGCTGCCCATGTCCAGTGCTATGGAGGGTGGATTGACCGGGAAGACCTCGCCGGCCACCGCTCGGACTGGGTGCCTCCCCTAGCCTTCGACTACCACGGGAGAAGGCTGCACGAGTGTCCCCCGAACGGCCAAGGGCTGGCCGCGCTGCTGGCCCTCGCCCTGGCGAAACCGTTCCAACTGGCTGAACTCGACGAGGCCGACCGGGTGCACGTAATGATTGAATGCATGCGCCTGGGCTTCACGGACGCGCTGCGTTACGTTACCGATCCGGCTTCCGCCGTGGTGTCCCCGGAGCACATGCTGACCGAGGAGTGGCTTGCTCCGCGGCGCGACCGCATCCGCATGGGACAGGCTGCACTGGACGTGCCGCACGGCCTGCCACCGGCCGGTACCGACACCGTCTACCTTTGTGCTGCCGACGAACACGGCAACGGCTGCAGCTTCATCAACAGCCTGTACCAGGGAACCGGCACCGGCCTGGTGGTCCCGGGCACCGGTGTCAGCCTTCAGAACCGGGGGGCCGGTTTCGTCCTGGACCCGGACCATCCCAACGTACTCTGCGGCGGACGCCGTCCGTATCACACGATCATCCCCGGCATGGTGACGGACGCCTCGGAGTTGTTGGCCTGCATGGGAGTGATGGGCGGCTATATGCAGCCGCAGGGGCACTTCCAGATGATGGTCCGCATGTACGACGAAGGCCTGCCGCCGCAACGAGCCCTGGATGCTCCACGCTGGCAGTTGGCCGGCCCGTCCTCCGATCAGCCCAACAGCGTGGCCGCGCACCGGCCGGGGGGACGCGTGCTCCTGGAACCGGGCTTTGAACCGGAAGTCATGCGTTCGCTGCAGGACCGGGGCCATCGGATCGAGGTCCGCCGGGGATTGGACCGCGGCGGTTTCGGGGGTGGCCAGATCATCGCCCGCAACCCGGAAACCGGAGTCCTCACCGGCGGATCCGACCCCCGCAAGGACGGATGTGCGATAGGCTGGTAATAGGTGTAGCCTTCAATGAACAGTCCGGCGATCCCGCCGTAACTGCGGGTTTCACTGTACGGGATTCCTCTTCACACCCCTTCGATGCACTCTCGAATCCAAACCGGTGGCCACGCCGCATCCACCGGCATTCAGCGCATGCGGACGGATGGTCAGCCGCCCCCGGCCATTGCATCCTTCCTCCACTTCCACCGGCTTCTGGCAACAGGCGCCACGGGACTGCTGACGGCCGCGGAGGCCCTCCCCGTTGAGCGTCTGACGGACTACGAGGAGCTGGACGGCTACGAACTGTCCGGCCACGAGTATGTGGATCAGGCCCTGATTCTGAAATTCAATGGCGGCCTGGGCACTAGCATGGGCCTGGATCTGCCCAGGTGCCTGTTGCCGGTGCGGGACGGACTGACGTTTCTGGACTACATTGCCAGGCAGGTGGGCTACCTTCAGCAACAGCTGGACCGCCATGTGCCCCTGATGTTCATGAACAGCTTCCACACGCGGGAGGCCACGCTGGAGGCGCTGGAGGCCTACCCCGAGCTGCGCAACGGCATCGCGCCGGATTTCGTGCAGCACCGGTTCCCCAAAATAAATCCCGCCACGTTGGAGGCGGCAGCCTGGCCGGCCAACCCCGACCGGGAATGGTGTCCCCCCGGCCACGGGGACGTCTTTGCTTCCCTCGACACCACGGGGCTGCTGGACGAACTGCTCGCGGCGGGGTATCGCTATGTGTTCCTGAGCAATGCGGACAATCTCGGAGCCACCCTGGACATCAAAATCCTCGGCTACATGGTGGAAAACCGCGTTCCCCTGCTGATGGAGGTGGCCAACCGAACACCGTCCGATCGCAAGGGGGGACACCTGGCCCAAAACCCCGCCGGCGGTCTTCTCCTGCGCGAATTCGCGCAATGCCCCGAGGCCGAACTCGACGGGTTTCAGGACATCCGGCGCTACCAGTTCTTCAACACCAACAACCTTTGGGCCCACTTGCCCTCAATCAAGGAGACGCTGCGCAGCCACTGCGGCTTTCTGCCGCTGCCGCCCATTTTCAACCGCAAACCCGTGGACCCGATGGATATCTCCACGCCCGAGGTCATTCAAATGGAAAGTGCCGCCGGATCATCCATTTCGGTCGTACCTGGCGCCGCCGCCCTGCGCGTTCCCCGGATCCGGTTCCTGCCGGTCAAGCGCTGCGAGGATTTGCTGATTGTGCAGTCGGACGTGTACCGGACCGCCCGTAGCCATCGGCTCGTGATGAACCCCAAGCGCATCAATCCACAGCCCCGCAGATCACCCACGGTTCGCCTGGATCCAAGGTATTACGGCCACTACCGGGACCTGGAGGCACGGTTCCCGTTCGGCCCGCCGTCCCTCGTACGCTGCCTGTCGCTGGAAGTGGAAGGCGACGTTCGTTTTGGCAGGGATGTGGTAATCGAAGGGAATGTGCGGATTCGCAACCCGAAGTCCAGTCCGCTGCTGATACCCGACGGTACGGTCCTCACCGAAACCAACGGTTGACCGATCCAGGCTACGGGGCGGGCCAGATGCGCTCGATGACCGGCGGCGGCACCCGATTGGCCCACTCCCCCTTCCACAGCCACTTCTGCCAGGTCCCAGCCATCGGGAACCGGGCCGCCCCCAGCCCTTCCGCTATCCACTCGGTCCCGTTCGCCTCCGACCCGCCCGCATTCAGCAAGGTTGGCCCCCAGTCAACCTCGACACAGTCCCGACTCCGGGCCCATGCCAGGATTGACCGGCCCGCCAACAGGCACTGCTCGACATTCACCCCTTGCACTGCGTGGACGACCCGTTGAACGGATGCCCTGCGTCCCAACCGCACGGCGACAACGGCCATGACGGGATCATGGCCCCGGTTCTCAACAACAAACAACCGTGCCTCGGGATGGTCGCAATCGGACCCGGACCGCGTGTCCATCCTGGTCAGCACGTCCAGGACCGCCTCGGACCCGGCGCGGTCGCCCGGACTCCCCACGGAATCCTTGAGGAACTGGGCATGCCGGACGTTCACGCGGTCGCTGGCAACCACGGCAAGGCCAACCCGGGCCGCCGCATCCGCGGCCGGTGCCAGAGTCCCGGTCTCGGAATTCGGCAGCGGCGCCTTGTCCTTCCCAAGGGGAGACATCCAAGTCGAAACCCCTTGCCGGCCAGGGGCAACCGACCGCCACCCGTTGGCTTCGAGGTGGGACAAGACAGACATGCCCACCGCCGAGTTCGTCGGGACCGGGGGACTGATGCGAATTCCGACACAATCTTCCCCGGTCAGAAGGTGCTCCAAATACTCCAGCACCCCTGCAGTCTCCGCCAGCCCACTCCAGTCCAGGCACGGCCCATCGCGAACTTCGGCCACCGAAACGGGAAGCGAAGGACCAAGCCTGTGCAACAAGGCCTGCACCACATGGTCGGGGCGGCCCCTTCCCAAACTGAGCATCCATCGGCGCACCGACCACCCAACTTGCCGAGCCGCCTCGCCGGCCTGCCAGGACTGCTGCCAGCCCGACCGCCGGCAGCCAATGATCAACTGGTTCCAGGCAACGGGGTCCGCCACATCGGAGCACGAACCCAAGGCCTGGGATCCGCGGGGCCCACCCGTCTCCAGGTTTGAGCGCAGGTGCCGTCGAGCCTCGGACAACGCGGGTTGAATTTGGTCCTGTAGGTTCACGGCCATCGCATAGCCGCGCCAGACCAGTTCGTCAACGGGAAGGTCCCAGGCCCCCACTCGCCGTTCGATACGACCGCCGAATCCCTGCTTCAACCGGTACACGGTCCACATGTCCCGTTGCGGCAACCGGGCCAAATCCACCGGCAGCGAGTTCGGCCAGTCCCCTTGGCTTCGCGCCTCCTGCATGGCGGCAGCCACCGCGCCGAGCGAATCCGGGATGCCCCCAAGGTCGTAGGTCCCGGCCCCGGCCGCGCGCGCACGCTGCATGGCCGCGAAGTGCAAGGCGTAGTTGGGCATTGCATGACGATGCCGGGTGCTGCTGGCTCCCCACAGGTACCAAGCGGAGCCGCCACACAGGGCAAGGACGACGGCGGCTACGGTCTCGCCCTGCACATCGGCCAACAACAACTCCAGGTGATCCGGCAGCAGTTCCAACGCCGCCTCAAAGTAGGCCGGGGAACGAGGCGCGAAGCCCTGTCTGCGACCGGTCGCCTGCATCAGGGCATGGAACCGTTCGTGATCCGCGGCACCACCCACCCGGACTTGGGTACCCGCACGTTGAGCCCGGCGTATGTTGTAGCGCCACTTGCTCTTCATGCGCCCAAGCAGGTCGGCATCGGAGCCGGCAAGATCCACCTTAATCGTGCTGCGTGGCTGGACCGTCTGCCTGCTCGGCCTGAAGCCCAGTCGGACCAGTTGCCGCCGATGCGCCGGCAAATCCGGAAGCTCAGGTTCGATCTTGACCACATGCATGCCGTGCGTGCGCGCGCACTGCAACAATCCGGCGCGCATGCCGTCCACGTCCGCAGGGTTGCTCCAGTCCACCACCGGGCCACCGGGCACATATCCGAGCGACAGGCCCAGCCTGCGCTGATGCAGCACCAGGGCGCCAGCTTGGAACATGCCGTCCGCGCCGGCCAGAACCGGCTGGTGCGCCTGCCAGCCCCAGCGCTGCTTGAGCCTGGCCCAACCCTCGAGCTGAAGCACATGGCCCGACGGGTGCGCCGCCACAAAATCGTCCCAGCCGGGTTCTGCATCAAAGGCCGCGGCCGCTGCGGGCGCGCCGGCCCGGCGGGCTGTGGCGAATGACAATGGCACTGTGCTGTCCGGTGCGAAATCCAAGCCAGCTCACAAACGGGCCGGACATTGAGAATACACTATACAGGGAGCACCGTCCGCGGGTCGGCGAGCATGCCGGGCCAACGGCGTCTCCCGGCCCTCAACCGTCCCGCAATCCGCGCGGGAACATCTGTCGGCATGCGGTTTCTACCATGACCTCCAGTACAACTGCCGGATTAAATCGCGATCCTGCCATGCAACCTGGGCCGCGCCGCGCCCACCCGGGCTTGCTGACACAGGTCCAGATTCTGTTTCTGGCAACTTTGGTTGCCATCGATGTGGGTTGCCTGTGGATTGGTCATTGGCTCGCGCATCTGGCCACGCGCCAAGGGCCGCAAGTGGTGCTGGGGCCGTTCAACGAGTGGCTGGCGCTGCCGGTGGTCCACACCGTGCTCCTGCTGGCGGCCTTTGTGTGGAGAAGGATGTACCAACGGCGCAGGCCAATTCTCCATCTGGACGAAACCATCAAGATCCTGTTCATGAACGGGATCCTGGTACTGCTGCTGCTGGCCGTGCTGACCATGTTGCTGGTGGACTTCGAGGTCTATCGCCGGCACGTCCTGTTCATCTGGGCCATCACATCCCTCCTGGTCAGCGTGGGCCGCATCATCCACACCCAGTTTCAGTGGTCGGCCCAGAGCAAGGGGATCGGAGCCCAACGGGTACTGCTTGTCGGCAGTGGTCAAACCGCCGCCATCATCCTGCAGAAAGTACGCAGCACACCCAAGCTGGGTTTCGTGGTGGCCGGGGCCATTCCCTCCGACAACGGAACCTCCCGGCTGGTCGGAGTACCGGTTCTGGGCACGGTGGACGAAATCCCGGAGGTGGTGGCCGCGCACGACATTGACGAAGTCATCATCGGCATGCCGGAGGCGTCCCAGGAGGAGATTGTCCGCCTCATTAGCATTTGCCAAGAGGAAAAGGTTGGGATCCGTGTCTTTCCCGACCTGTTCCAGATCATGGCGCAGGAGGTCAGCATTGGGGATCTGTCCGGCCTGCCGCTGTTGACCATGCGGGATGTGGCGCTGCAGGGCTGGAAAGTGGTGGTCAAACGGGCCATCGACATCGTAGTCAGCGTGTCGGCACTCGTCTTTCTAAGCCCCTTCTTCCTGCTCGCATCACTGCTCATCAGACTGGAGAGTGCGGGCCCGGTTTTCCACACACAGGTTCGCATGGGCCTGGACGCCGTTCCCTTCGACATGCTCAAGTTCAGGTCCATGCGCGTGGATGCGGAAACCGAAGGTCCCGGTTGGACGACACCGGACGATCCCCGCCGCACCCGCATCGGCCGTTTCCTCCGTTCCAAGAGCCTCGACGAGTTCCCCAATTTCATCAATGTCCTGATGAACGAGATGAGTGTGGTCGGCCCGCGCCCGGAGCGGCCGGTCTATGTTGAGGAATTCCGCCGGTTCGTGCCCAACTACATGGAGCGCCACAAGGAGAAGGGCGGCATCACCGGCTGGGCTCAAATCAATGGGTTGCGCGGCGACTGCTCCATCGAGGAACGAATCAAGTACGACCTTTGGTACATTGAAAACTGGTCCATCGGCCTCGACTTCAAGATCATGGCCGTCACCGCCTGGAAGATTCTCTTCAGGACCCATCCGGACGCCTACTGACGCGGACCGGTCCCGATCGGTGTCCCGCCCCGAGGATACCCGACGCAGAATCCGGCCCGCGCGGGACGCAAGGGGTGACGCCCAAGGCCCGGTCCGCCGGAAGCTGGGCGGCAAGCCCCTATCCCCCAACCCGAAACAGGGCGACGGTCCGGACTGTGTGACCGGCATCCCTTTGCTACCATTTCCCATCTTCACCGTTCGCCAAGCCACCGCCCCTTGCCATGGACACGTCATTGGTTTCGCACTCAGGGACCGCGATTGAACACGAGCAGTTATTCGATGCGTTGACAACCCGGCAACGCCAAGTGTTGCGCATCGTGGTTGAGGAATTTGTGGCCCATGCCCAGCCGGTCGGCAGCAGGCGAATCGCCAAGGAGCGGAATCTGGGTGTCAGTTCCGCCACCATCCGCAACGATCTTGCACAGCTTGAAGCCCTGGGGCTGCTCACCAAACCGCACGCGAGTGCCGGCCGGGTGCCGTCGCTGTTGGGCTATCGCATTTACGTGCTGTACCTCATCGGCAACCACCGGCTGCCCAAGGAGCACCGCAACCAACTGCGGCGCAGATTCGAGACCATCGATGCGCATTCACCCAGTTGGCTGCTGGAGGCCACCCGTCTCCTGTCGGTGGAGGCCAACAGCTTGGCGCTGGCGACCGATCTGCGTTATGTCAACCATCGGCTTCGTCATGTGGAACTGATATCGGTTCAGGACAATCGGATCCTGATGATCGTGGTCCTGGAGGACGGCCATGTGTGCCAGCGCATGCTGGACATCCCCGACAAGATGGCACAGGCCGATCTGACCGTGATCAGCGCGGAGCTGAACCACTTGCTGCCGGACCTGAATCGAGCACAGATTCAGGAGAAGGCCCTGGAGGCATCCTCGGCCGCCAAGGAGTTCTGCCAACTGGTCAGCGACCTGATGCCGGTCTCGGAGGGAGACGGTTCCGCTTCCATCGTTCAGCAGGGCCTGGGCCACATCCTGGATGCCCCCGAATTCGCCGAAAGCCGCAGGGTACGCAAGGTGGTTGACGTCTTTGATTCGGGCCCGCGCATCGAGGAAATCCTGATGCTCGTCCCGCGACCCGACGATGTCCACGTCCTGATTGCCGGGGACGACCGCAAGGAATGGTCCGACCTGGCCGACATCAGCCTGGTGCTGTCCGCGTACGGAATCCCAAACCAGGCCATCGGCATCGTAGGCGTGGTCGGCCCCGTCCGCATGGCCTATCGCTACAATATGGGCACGGTGCGCTTCATGGCGGCGCTCATGAGTGCCCGCGTGCGGGAAACCAGAAGCGACGACCTCCTGCCCGAGGTCATTGCGCCCTGAATCCGCCTCCTGTGGACCGAAATGCTGCTTCGACGATTGTCGCCAATGGCAAGGAACCGATGTCGGATACAACCAAGACCACTTCAGAACACGAGCTCACGGACGAACCAAGCCAGCCCGACGCGGCCGTCGCCGCGCCTGCGGACGCCCAGGAAGGGGAACCGGAGTTGCCGGCGGCGGAGGCAAGCCCATGGGCGGACTGGACCCGGGAGGATCTGGAAACCGAGCTGGACAGCCGCAACCGTCGCATCGCCCAGCTGGAAGAGGAAACGGAAACCCTCGACGCCAAGGTCGAGGCCGGCCAACGCGAGATCCAGCGCATGGCGGCGGAGTTCCAAAATGCACGCAAGCGGCTGGACCGCACGGCGCAGGAGCGCATTGACAACGCTTCGCAGTCCCTGGCCGAGAGGTTTCTGCCGGTCCTCGACGACCTCGAGCTGGCCCTGGGCAACGTGCCGGCCGAAGTGCGCGATCACGGCGAGTCCTTCTTGCAGGGGGTTCAGCACATACACGGGAAGATCCAGGGGATCCTGGCGAACGCCGGCATCGAGCCGATGGAGCCCTGCGGACAGTTTGATCCCAACCAGCACGAGGCGATGCAACAGATTCCCAGCGAAGACCACGAGTCGGGAGAGATCATTGAAGTCATGCGGACCGGGTACCGGATCCGCGACAAAGTGCTGCGACCGGCGATGGTGCGGGTCGCAGCGTAGCAGCCTGCCCCGCCGAAGGGATCCGGTTCCGCCATGACGTCAACCCATCTCAACGCCGGCCGGGCCGACATGGCCACCGGCATTCGGCCGTTCGACGTCGGCCGTGACCTTCCCCAGGTCACCGAGCTGGTCCGGGAAGCGTTCGCGCAGGAACTGAGGGAGACCGGCTCAAGGCCGTTGCACAACGCGGGACTGTACAGCCGGTTGCACAGCTTCCTGCGTTCGGAACCCGCGAACCTCTTCAGCTTCATGCGGATGTTCGACGGGTTTGTCTACGTTGACCGCGGCCGGGTTGTCGGGAACGTGTCCATGCAAAAACTGGACTCCTTCGGGCACCGCTGGCAATTGGCCAACGTGGCCGTCGCCGCGTCGCACAAGCGACAGGGGATTGGCAGCAGGCTGGTGCAAACCGCCACGGACAATCTGCGCACCCTTGGCGCCAAGCATGCCGTGTTGCAGGTGCGGACGGACAATCTTCCTGCGCGCAACCTGTACACCAAACAGGGATTTAAGCGCCTGGGCGGCATGGCGGACCTGGAAGGCAGGTTGCCGTTGCAGATCGGCCCGCGACCGAGAAACCCGGCTCCCATCTCCGCCCTGTCCGGTGAGGAATGGCAGCAGATGCTCGACTTGGCAAGGGTTCAGGTGGGCGGCCACATGCAGTGGTGGCATCCCATCCGACCGGGCGACTTTGTCCATGACTGGCCGCGCCGGGCAGGCGAATGGCTGGGGGAAACGCTGGGCGTTTCGTCCGTCACGCGGTTCGGCATTCGCCTGGGCACCGAACGACTGGCCACGGCCATCGTCCTGCGGTCGGCCCACTGGAAACGCATGCACAAGGTTTCCTGGTGGACCAGGCCGCAGCAGTACGGCCAGTACGAGGACGGCATGCTCGACACCTTGGCCGGGCTGATGGCTGCGCAGGACCACTGCCGGATCCACGTGCAGGTGGACGCCGATCACCGCCAGGCAGTCGAAGGCCTGACGGCCATGGGCTTGCGGATCAAGCCGTCCCTGGACACCATGCGTTGCGAACTGACGCCGGAGCGACGTGAACCGGCCGCGCATCGAAGATTTCGCCTCCGGCCGTGAAATTCAAATTCATGCACATGGCGGATGCCCATCTGGGTTTCCGGCAGTACGGTCACACGGAGCGGGAGTGGGATTTTGACGACGCCTTCCGCTGGGCCATCGACCAGGCTGTTGCCAAGCAGGTGGACTTCGTGCTTTTGGCCGGGGATCTGTTCCAGTCCGGTTCCAACCTCCAGGCGATAACGTTCAACAACGCGGTTACCCACCTTGAGGTTCTGCAGGATGCCGGAATCCCGTGTCTGGCGATCGAAGGCAACCACGACCTGCCGCGGTATCGGGCCTACCGGACCCGATTCGGCTGGGTGAACGCCTTGGCGGAAACCAATCGCTTGGTCTATCTGCTGGATGCCACACCGCTTGATGCCGGTGTGGCACCTTTGCTGGCCTGCGACGGGCATCGCATGGGCCATTGCGCCGAGCCCATCCCGGGCGTGCGCGTATACGGCATCGGGTTCAACGGCGCGGCCACACGGACGGTGCTGGAACGGTTCGAGGGATTCATTGCCGAACATTCCGGCGATAAACCCGACTACACAATTTTGATGTCGCATGCCGGCGTTGACGGACGCACGCGGGAGCGGACATCAAGCAACGTCAGTATGAGCGGCCTGCGGGGTCTGCGGTCAAGGATTGACTACGTGGCCCTGGGGCACTACCACATGAAGTTCGACGAAGGCAATTGGCTGTTCAATCCCGGCAGCCTGGAGTTGACCAGCCAGGACCTGGCGCACGAGGAAGCCGGCGGGATCTATGTGGTGACCGTCGACACGGATGCCGACCCCAAGCACCGGGTTGACCACCTGGCATGTCCCAGGCGTCCCTTCGTGCACAAGGCTTTCAGCCTTGCCCGCATCCATGGTCCGGAGGAGCTCTACGCCGAGATCGAGGATTTCCTGATCGGGGAACGGGCCAAGTGCGACCCCGACGATGACGTCAAGCAGCCGATCCTGAGCATCGCGCTGGTTGGCACGAGCCGATTTGAACCAGGGTTGGTGGACGCCCACCACATAGAGGAACTGGGGCGCGGGGTCCTGAATCCACTGCTGTGCCGCGTCTCGAATCGCGCCCTTCCGCCCGGAACCGCCGCCTTCGACGAAGTCGAGCACATGAGCCGGCGCGACCTTGAGGAACAAGTCCTGGAAGGTCTGCTTGAATCCCATCCCGACTTCGGCCAGGACCTGACCCACTGGACGAATGCAACCCTTGAAGTCATGGATGCCGGTCTCAACGAGGGAACGGGCGACGACATCTGCGACATTCTGGGCCAAACCCGTGCCGCGATGACAGGCTGAACATGGTCAGGCTGACCCACCTGAAGCTGGAGAACATACGCTCCTACCGAGCCGCCGACATCCAATTCAGGGAAGGGGTCAACGCCATCGTCGGGCGCAACGGTGCCGGCAAGTCGACGATCCTGCAGGCCATCGGCTATGCCCTGTTCGACTCCCTTGATGGCCGCAAGCCGGACTTCGTGAGGGAAGGCAGCTCGTCCGGATCGATTGCCGTGGGTTTGGCGGAGGACGGGGAGGGCCCGTCCTACGAGGTGGTGCGGGAACTCAGGAAGTCCGGGTCCGCAGACTGGTTCGTGTTTAATCTGGCGCGCGATGTCGAAGTGTGCCGGGGAAGCCAGGATGTGCGGTTCTTCATGCGGGACCTGTGCAATACCCGGATCGATTTGGAACTGCTGTACACGGGCATCATCGGGATTCAACAGGGGGAGTTCGCGCGGCCCTTCAGGTTGACCAGGGCCCCCCGCCAGGCCCATTTCAGTCCCCTCCTTGAAGTGGAGAAGTACAAGGAGGCGTTCACGCGCCTGGGACAGGCAAATGGTCCCAAAGGGGTGATCGGGAACCGAATCAACGAACTTGCCACCGAGATCGCCCGATGGGAGGTGCGGCTTGAGAACCGGGAAGTCCTGGAACTGGAACAGCAGACACTTTCCCTAACCCTGGCCAGCCTCGCGGAGGAAGCGGAGGCAATCCGGCATCGTCTGCGGACGCTGGCCGGAATCTCCAAGGCATTCGAACTGGCGAAGCGCGAGCTTGAGGAGGCCAAGGACCGGCATGGACGGGCCCAACACGAACTCACAACAATTCGCCAACAGCTGGAGACGGCCGGCGAGGAACTTCGACGCAGCACCGATGCCCTGCAGATTGTCGAAGCCAATCGAGGGGGACACGATCGATACCTGGAGACCCGGGAGAAGCTTGACCGGCTGACGCACGACCTGAGAACCATGAGGGATCTCCTGCGGCGCAAGGATCTGTTGGACGAACGGCGTGGTGCCGGCCGGGATCAACTGGCCCGGAAGTGCAGCCAACTCCGGCACCTCGACGAACTGTCGAACCGGCAGTCCCTGCTGGCCGACGCGGCCCGGCAATACGAAACCCTGGACCAGAAACGCATTGCCCTGGAGCACGGTGTCGGATCGACGGGCGACCTGCGGCAGGCCGGATCCCTGGCACAAGACGAAGTGGACCACGGGCAGGCTCATGTCGAGGAACTGACGTCGGGCCTGGATGGGAGGCGGCAGGCACTGGCCGAGGTGCAGGAACTAGAGGAAGCGCGGGATAGGTTGGCTGAACAAACCCGCCGCCGGCAACAGCAGTCGGAGCTTGCCGACCATCGGCTTGCACAGATCCACCGGCAACTCTCCATGCTGAAGGCGCCTGACGACCAGGCGGGGGAACCGGTCCACCTGTGTCCCGTCTGCAATCAGCCGATCGAAGAGGCTCTCTGGCTGGGCCTGGTGGCCGAAGCCGAGGCAGAGGAGCAGGATCTGCAAGGCCAGGTGTCCCGTCTGGACCGGGAACTGGCGGACAACCGGCAGGCTGCGCGGCGGGTCGAAACCGCACTTGATCGCCTCCAAGCCACCATGGCCGGGATGCCGGACGAGACGGAACTGTTGCAGGCGCAATCGGACCTGAAGATGGCCCGGAGCGAACTTCACCGGATTGAGGCGCAGTTGACGGAGCGCGAGGAACAGGAGCAGCAGCTTCAGGCAATCAAGGCGGAGCTGGCCAATCTTGGCAATGATTGGGCTGCGTACCGGGACAACCAGAGGCAGATCGACGCACGCAGCGAAATCGAAGCCGAAACCACCAGGCTGGAAGCGAACATCGCCTCATTGGATGCCGAATTGCAGTCGCTGGAAACGGACTTGGCTCCTTGGTCGGACCTTGAGGAAAGGGAAGCTTCCCTGACCGTGGACCTGGACTCAACCCGCCAGGCCTACGAAGAGGTTCTGAAGAATGAAAGGGCCGCGGCACAGAAGCCGACACGCGAGACACGGCACCGTGACCTGAAGGAGCAGGCGCAGGCACAGGAAACCCATCTCGCGGCCGCCACGGCCGAACTCGACAGTTGTATGGTTGCCTACGATGAGCATGCCCATGTTTTGCACCAGGCAGAGGTACGGCAGCAGGAACTGGATGCCCGGGATCGTTGGACACGTCTGGAGGAGGCCCACCAACGACTGGACACGTTGGACGCGCACCTGGAAGCATTGAAGGCCCTTGATGACCGGCTGGCCGCCCAACGGGCCGAGCATGCCGCCTGGGAACAACGCGAATCCGACCTGGAGGCCATGCGCCACGCCATTCGGGACATGCAACCCCTAATGACCCGGATGTTGAACCGGCGTATCAGCCTAGGGGCAAACGCCATCCACCAGGAACTTACCAACTCCGCCACCGCCGAACTGACCTGGGGCGAGACTTTCGACATCACCCTCAAGGTCCTGGGACGCGAGCGCGCCTTCAGTCAATTGTCGGGCGGCGAGCAGATGACCGCAGCCCTGGCCGTCAATCTGGCCATGCTGCAGGAACTAAGCACGGTCGGTTTCGCCTTCTTCGACGAACCGACCGCCAACCTCGATGAGGACCGCCGGTCGGAACTGGCGGCACGCCTGAACACAACCCGACAAGTGCCCCAGCTGATCGTCATCAGCCATGACAATGCGTTCGAGGCCCGGGTGGACCACGTGATACGCGTGGCGAAAACCGGCAACGAAAGTGAGATCCAGGCGTAGACCCCCTGAGACGCCCCCCTGAACTCAGCGGTTCAGGTACCGAATCAGATTCCGCAGCAACGCCGCCTGCTCCGGAGCGGGCGCGGTGCCCGTCAGCCGTGCGCGCGCCGCGCCAATGTCGCTCTGAACCTGGCGGCACAGCTCCTCAACATCGGAGAAACGGGTTTCGTCCCGCAGCCGGGACACAAACTCCACGGCAATCCGTTGTTCGTAGAGATTGCCGTCCTCGCCTTCCGGCGGGAAGTCCAACAAGTGCGATTCAACCCTGAACTCGGTCCCGTCGAAAGTGGGCCGGTACCCGATGTTGGTCACGCTGGGATAGGCGCGCACCGGGTGGGGCACCCAGCTGCGCGTAGCGTACACACCGGTCTTGGGATACAGGCGATCGGGAATCGGTTGCAGGTTGGCGGTGGGGAAGCCCAGCCTGCGGGCCAGCTTCACCCCCTCAACCACGATGCCGGCCACGAAGGGACTGCGCCCCAAGTGCTGCGCGGTTCGCTCCACGTCGCCGCGCTGCAGCAGATCCCTGATGGTGCCGCTGCGCACCACGGCCCCGTCGCGCCGCACGTCCGGGACGGTCGTGACCTCGAACCCCAGTGTGCGCCCCAGTTTCCGCAACGCACCGGGGGTGCCTGTACGGTTCCTCCCCAACGCGAAATCCTCTCCGATGACCAACTCGGCCATCCTCAGGTGCCGGACCAGCAGGCCCACGAACTCCTCTGCGGACAACTCCGCCGTGTGCCGGTCGAACGTTTGCACCACACAGTGATCCGCCCCCTGCTGACGAGCCAGCAGGACCCGTTCCTCGGGCGAAGACAGCATCTTCAGGCCACCGTCCGGGTTGAAGTAGACGGTGGGCAGGGGATCGAAGGTGATGGCCACCAGCCGGGCATCCGCCGCATCGGGCTGTTCCCGCAGCCGGGCGCGGCGCCTTATCCCTTCGGCAAAAATGCCGCAGTGGCCGATGTGCATTCCATCAAACTTGCCGATGACCACGATGGATGGCCGGTTCAGCGACAGGGAGCGCACATCCCGCACATGGGAAACGCCGGAAAGATCCATGAATTGGGCCAGGGATATGGATGCGTCGGGATTCAGACAGGCGCCAACCATTTGCGCGTCCGGAACCTCATCCGGGCACCCGCGGCCTGCGTGCACCGCACCACACCAAGTGTCCGGCACTCGATGTCCACGGCCAACGCCATCTCGCCTTCCCGCAGTTGGCTGGGTGCGTCCGACACCTCCACCTCCCTGCCTTGGCCGAACTGCAGCCGCATGTCCGCATCGCAGACCAGGCGCGGCCAAGCCAGGCCGAAACCGGCATCGGCAAGTTCCGGCAGTGGGGAATCCCCTTCCAGTTCGACGAGCGGAATCGCATCCGCGACCCGGAGCGAGCCGAGGGACACCCGGCGCAGGGACACGACGGTCCCCCCGACCCCCAGCGCCAGCCCCATGTCGCGGGCCAGACTGCGAATGTAGGTTCCGGCCGAACAGGTCACCATGAATTCGCAGCATCCGTCCTGCACCGGCGACAGCGCCTCCAAGGCGGCCACATGAACGGCCTGGGCCTGCAATTCGGCCCGCCCGCCCGAACGGGCGATGCGATGAGCCCTTTGGCCGTCGATGTGCTTCGCCGAAAAGGCCGGAGGAATCTGTTCAATCCACCCGGTGAACTTCGGCATGAGCGCCGCCAGACGGGATTCGGTGACCGCCGACGCCGGCCCTTCCTCCAGGGGGGTGCCGGTAATGTCATCCGTATCCGTCCGCAGGCCAAAGCGGAACACGGTCCGGTAGGTCTTGGGCTGACCCTGATAATACTCGGCAAGCCGGGTAGCCCGACCCAGACAGATCACCAGCAGACCGCTCGCGAAGGGATCCAGGGTACCCGTGTGGCCCACGCGCCGGAGGCCGAAGCGCCGACGCACCCGCTGCACCGCATCGTGGCTCGTCGGCAGCCTGTCGGGCTGCTCCGGAAAAACCGGGGGATCGCCCAACCCGGGCTTGTCCAGCAACAGCAGACCGGATGGTTCACCCAGCATGACAGGTTGCCCGGCCGGCCCGGTCAACGGCAACTACGAGCCACCGACCGGCAATCCCAGGACCTGATCCTTGATCCGGGCAATCACTTCCGGCACAACGGCATCCAGGGAGCCGGCGAGTTTGCAACCCGCAGCCAGCTGGTGCCCTCCGCCGCCCAAATCCAGGGCCAGTCGGCTGACGTCCAGGTCCGGGTCGCAACGCAGGCTGCACTTGACCTCGGTCCGGCCGTCATCCGCTTCCGCTTCCCTAAACAGAACCGCCACGCGCGCCTCGTCGACTTCGGCCAGACGCTGGATGATGCCCCGCGTCTTGAGTCGCTCCCCCTGCGGTCCGGTAGCCTGATCGCTGGTCATGCCGACCCAGAGGACCCCGTCGTCCAGTTGCATCCGGGACAACAGCCGGCTCTGCAGTTGGAGTTCCTCGCGGGTGATGAACGCCAAGGTGCGCGACACGACATACTGGAAGTCGTAGCTGTCGGGCCCCATCACCTTCATGACTTCCCGCATGAAGGTCTGATCCACGCCCTTGATGCGGAAACAGAGTGAATCGGTCAGCATGCCCACCAACAGGCACTTCTTGGCGTTGGCGGAAAGCGGCCAACCCAGGGCCTCCGTCAGCTGCAGGACCAGATTGCAGGTGGACAGGCACGACGCATCCACCCAGTTGAGGCCCGGTGTCCCGAACTGTTCATTGGTCGGATGATGATCAATCACCAGCCAGGGCAGCTGCTTCAACTGTTCCAGATCCTGAAACCCGCCAATGCGGTCGACACTGGAACAATCCGCAATCACCACCAGGTCGAACGAGCCCTGGATGCGATCCGGTGTGCGAACTCCCTGGTACCCAGGCAGGAACCGGTAAGTCTGGTCCGGAGGGCCGTCGATCCCGGTCACCACCTGCTTGCCGACCGCCTCGAGAATCCAACGCAGGGCAAGCAAGCTGCCATACGCGTCCCCGTCCGGTTCCCGGTGTGCCAGACACAGAATGCGGTCCGCTTCGGCCAGAACGTCGGGCACTCGCCTAGGCATCATTGTCGGCATGGTCCAGGTCCAGACTGTCCAGCAGGTCCAGGACGCGCCGGGCCGACCGTGCCTCCCGGTCGTAATCGAAGCGCAGCTCCGGCACCCGCTGCATCACTTGGCGCTCCGCCAGTTCCCGCCGACACCAGCCGCGCGCGCGGCGCAGCGCCTGGAGAACGCTCTCTTCCGAAACCGCATCGTCGTCATGGGTCACCTTGACCCTGATGGTGCGCCGATCCCGCGAGAGCTCAACCCCGCGAATCCGTACGGTTTCCAAGGCCGGATCCTGAAGTTCCTGCTCCACCAAGGCTACTATCTCGGTGCGCACGAGACCGGCCAGTCGGGCTTGGCGAATGGTTGGCATCAGGCAACGGGAGCCTGGCGCTCCTCGTACACTTCAATCAGATCACCGTCGCGGAAGCTGTCGACATCCTCCAGCCGGATGCCGCAATCCTGTCCGGACTGCACGGTGTCCACCCGATCGCGGAAGCGGCGCAGTTCCGTCACCCGCGTCAGCCGCTCGGGCTGTCCGGAACGCAGGAATTTGACCAGTGCTTGGTTGCGGACAATCCCGTCGATCACAATGCAGCCGGCGGCCACGCCACCCTTGACCGGGAATTCCTGGCGAACCTGAGCCTGGCCAATCACGACCTCTTCGAACTTGGGCGCCAGCATGCCGTTCAGAGCCTTCTCAACATCCTCGATCAGGTGGTAGATGATGTCATAGGTTCGGATGTCCACTCCCGATGTGCGGGCCCGTTGTTCCGCAGTCGGTTCGGAGGATACGTTGAAGCCCAGAATCACGACGGGCACCGTGCTGGCCTCCGCCAGCATCACGTCGTTTTCGGTCACGTTGCCCACGGCCGACCGGAGCACTTCGATCTGGACCTCGGGATGGTTGATCCCCTGCAGCGACGACACGACCGGCTCCAGGCTGCCCTGGACATCCGCCTTGACCACAACCTGCAGCTTCTTGACATCCTCGTCGTCGCCCTTTTCCAGCAGGGCCATCAGATCCTCAAGGGTCTGAGGCTGGACCGTCTCGTCCGGCCGGACGCTCTGGCGTTCGGCGATGCGGCTGTTGATCAGCTGCTCGGCCTTCTTTTTGCTGCCGACGACCTTGAACATCTCGCCGGCCTCCGGTGGATCCGAGATCCCCAGAACCTGAACCGGAGACGAGGGACCGGCCTTCTTGATGCGCCCACCGTCCTGGTCGGACATGGCCTTGATGCGCCCCCAGGTCTCGCCGATGACCACGGTGTCGCCCTGCGCCAGGGTCCCGTTCTGTACCAGGATGTTCGTGGTAACGCCTTGCTGGCGGTCGACATGGGCCTCGAGTACCGTGCCGGCCACTTGTCCCTTGGGATTGGCTGTCGGAGCCAGGTCGTCCGTCATCAGGAGGATGGTGTCCAGCAGGTCGTCGACGTTGTCTCCGTTGAGGGCACTGAGGGGGATCATGTGCACCTCGCCGCCCCAGTCGGCCGGCACAAGGCCGTTATTGGACAACTGGTTCATAACGTTGTTGACGTTGGCGTTGGGCCGGTCAACCTTGTTGACGGCCACGATGATGGGCACCTCGGCCGCCCGGGCATGGTCGATGGCCTCTTGGGTCTGGGGCATCAGGCCGTCGTCGGCCGCCACCACCAGTATGACCAGGTCCGTCACCTCCGCGCCGCGGGCGCGCATCTGTGTAAACGCCTGGTGACCGGGGGTGTCAATGAAGGTGATGCGGACTTCCTCGCCGTCGGAAGAGTGGACCACCTGGTAGGCACCGATGCTTTGCGTGATGCCACCCGCTTCCGAATCCACGACGCTGGACTTGCGAATGGTGTCCAGGAGCGTGGTCTTGCCGTGGTCCACATGTCCCAGAACGGTTACCACGAGCGGGCGCGGCTCAAGACTGTCTTTCGGCTCGGCCGCCCAAATGCCCTGCATCCGGCTGCGCACCTTGTGGCTGACGGCAGGAGCGGTTTCATCCGCGGGTTCCTCCTCCTCCGACGGCTCCACGGCATCGTCTCCGTGGGCCCGGAGATCTATGCCCAGCTCCTCGCACACCAGCGTCGCCAGATCCCAGTCAATCTCGGCCGAAATCGGCTTGTATTGACCATAGTAGACAAGAACCTTGAGCAAATCCATGGAACTGCGGTTCACCGCCCCCGCCAGCTCCTGGACCACGATCGGACCCTCGTCCAAGTAGACGACCTCCATTTCTTCGCTGTTGGCAGTCAAACCATCATCGCTCATGCTCTGTTCATCCTTCACTTGCTTCCGCCGACACCCGCAGTCCGAAAACGGCCGCGGGCAATGATGTGTTCCATCGGACGAGGAACCCTTATCCCTCCCCGGAGGGGGCCGGCGTCGCCTCTTCCGCCGGAAGGGAACGGGTCCACTCCTCCAGCCGAATCCTGTCCGTTGGCGTCAGACTGGTCTTCAGCGCCGTCTCAACCGGCAGCCGGCCCTTGCGCGCGCGATCCAATCCCATGGCCCGCGTCCCGCAGGATCGGCTTGCGTGGATGTAGGCGCCGCGACCGTTCATTTTTCCCTTGGGGTCCACCAACACCCCTTCCGGAGTCCGCACCAGCCTGACCAGCGTGCGCTTGGCCTGCACCCGACGGCAGGCAATGCACGTCCGCTGGGGATGGCGGCGGGGACGCCGCATCCGTGAATTGGACACCGCCATCCTATTCGTCCATGAGATCTTCATAACGTCGGGCATCCGGTGAATCCCCACGCCGTGGTTCCCGCCGCTGGCCACGGCTGCCTGTCTCAGATTCCTCTTCATCCCCGCGGGCCGCCTCCGCTTCCATGTAGCTGGCCAGGAGTTCCGCCGGGACCTCGATCTCGTCGAGATTGAGCGGGCCGCTGCGCCCTTCGGCCTTCCGGCGGGCACGCAGCATGTCGGCAGTCATGGACGTTGCGGGTTCCTCGGAAACGGCGGGTTCCTCAACCTCCGGCTCCGATTCGTCCAAGCCGGCTTCCTTGCGTTCGGTGTATTCCTCGTAGGACATTTCACTGAGGGCCTTCTGGGCCGCCTGGCGGAAAATGTCCTCCGCATCCTCACCGGTGGGCGACTCCAGCGACGGCAGCTGCTCCTGCGCCTCCCGCCACTTTTCCTCGAAGACATCCGCCTGCGGCTGGTCGCTGCGCGTGCGTTGGAGGGCGTCCTGCAGGATGTCGGGGGAATCCTGCTCCGACAGGCGCTTCGCGGCCAAGTCCAGCGGATCCAGGCCGGGCGCTTGCCTTCCGGCCAAGCGGCGGTTGGCGGTGGCCAGTTCATCGTGCTTCATCATGTTCTGCTGCAGCTCGAACAGATCGATGCCCTCGGCCTGGGCGTCGCTTTCACTCTTGATGTCGATCCGCCATCCGGTCAGGCGGGCGGCCAGCCGTGCGTTCTGCCCGGACTTGCCGATGGCCAAACTCAGCTGATCGTCGGCCGCAACCACGGTGGCCGTCGGATGTTCGCCTTCCTCATGCAGGATGACGCCGGTCGCCTTGGCGGGACTGATGGCATTGACGATGAACGTGTGCGGCTCGTCGCTCCACTCCACCACATCGATGCGCTCGCCGGCCAGCTCGTTGACAATGTTCTTGATGCGACTGCCCTTCATGCCGACGCAGGCGCCGACGGCGTCGATGTGTTCAATCGTGGCGATGACGGCCACCTTGCTGCGCGCGCCCGGTTCGCGCACGATGTTCTTGATTTCGATGGTCCCTTCGCGCAGTTCGGGGATTTCCTGCTCCAAAAGCCGGCGCAACAGGTTGCGGTGCGTGCGACTAAGCTTGACGTAGGGGCCGCGGTTGTCCTTCTCCACCCGTTCCACGTACAGCTTGACGTAGTCGCCGCGCCGCAACCGGTCGTTGGGGATTTGCTCGTCGCGCTTGAGCACGAACTCCGAACGATCATTCATGGTCACGGCCACGGTCTTGGCGTGGGCATCCACGCTGCGCACCTGGGCACTGACGACCTCGCCCACCCGGTCCTTGAACATCTGGTAGATGATGTCCCGTTCCGCTTCCCGGATCCGTTGCAGGATGACCTGCTTGGCGGTCTGCACGGCCACCCGGCTGATATCCTCCGGATAGAACTCGATGCGCACCAAGTCCCCGATTTCCACCTCGCCGTAGGCCTGGGCGTCCGACTCGCTGATCATGGTCCTGGCATCGAACAGGCCGTCGGCCAATTCGTCGTCGCCCATCACTTCCTTCTCGGCGAACATCTGGAACTCGCCAGTGTGGCGATTCATGCTGGCGACAACGTTCGACAGCACTCCGTCCCTGTTCTTGTAGGTGGACACGAGGGCGGCCTCGATCGCCTCGAAAATGATGTTGGCATCCAGGCCCCGCTCGGCGGCAACGGCCTTGATTCCGGCTACCAGTTCCTTGTTCATCGCCTTTCTGCATCCCCGGCTGTGGACCAGCCTTCGCGAAACACCCTCTTACAAAGAAAAAGCGGGAGAACTCCCCCCACTTGCAGCGTCTATCAACTCCGGACAGCCCGAAAGCCCACCGGCCGAGTGCAGTTTTTTGGCGGGCAGGGGCCGAAGTCCCTGTCTCGCCGGGGCACACCCGCGGGCTGATTATAGCACCCGCGTTCGGTGGGACAAGTCAATGTCTCGCCCATTCCGAACACAGGCCGGGAGCGATCGCGCGGCAGCCAGCCCGGTTACACCATTCCCGGCAACACCCTGATCAAAACCAACCCCACAGCCAGACACCAGATTGCAAACACCCACAGCGTGCGGTGCCGCAGATAGGCCAGCAGGACCTTGATGGCCAGCCATCCGGCTGCCGCACTGGCCAGGAAACCAACGGCCAGGGCGGCGAACAGGGCCCAACCCTGGCCGGTCGCCGTCAAGTCCCCGCCCAGCAGTTCCTTGGCCCCCGCGGCCGCGATGACGGGCGCGCCCAGCAGAAAGGCGAAACGGGCGGCGCCGGCCCTGTCCAAGGCCAGCAGCCGTCCCGTTGCCATCACGGCACCGCTGCGGCTGACACCGGGGATGAGGGCCACGGCCTGCGCCAGGCCCATGGCTGCGGCATCCTTCCAGCCCATCTCCTCGATGTAGCGCGTGTGTTCCCGGCGCCAGGCCGCCAGTTCGCCCCCGCCCAGCAGACATGCGGTCCCGATCAAGCCCCAGGCTGCCAGGACCGGTTTGTCCAACATGTCCGAGACGAAGGGTTCCACCACCAGACCGGCAAGGCCGGCCGGGATCGTCGCCAGCAGGAGGAACCATCCGTCCCTGGCCGCGTAGTCAACCATGCGTCGCTCGCGCAGCGAGCGGAACATTCCGGCCAGGATCGCCGCCATGTCCTTGCGATAGGCCAGAACCAGGGCCGTCAAGGTCCCCAGGTGCAGCACGGTTAGCATAAGCAGGGATGGTGTGGGCCAACCCAGGAGGGCGGGCAGCAACACGAGGTGGCCGCTGCTGGAAACCGGAACAAATTCGGTCAGGCCCTGGACAAGGCCCAGGATCAGGGCCTGTACCAGTTCATGGTCAAGGATTTCGGGCATGGTTCCCGCCTACCGGTGCCTGCTTTCCTGACTGGCCAGCCACAGACGGCGCTGCACGTGGCGGGCAGCCTGGTCCGCAATGCGGTAGCGGCCATGGAACTCCGCGCGAAACGCGTCCAGGTCTCCGCGACCGATGGCATCCCGCAGGTCCTGCATCAGGGTTTGCATGAAGGCAACATTGTGCAGCGTACACAGCCGCAAGGCGGAGATTTCGCGGCAACGGACAAGATGGTGAAGGTAGGCCCGCGAGCAGGTACGGCAGGTGTAGCAGCGGCACTCATCGTGGATGGGGGAGGCATCCTCGGCGTGGGCGGCGTTGCGCAGGTTGAGGCGTCCCTCGGGATGCAGAACCGCGCCGTTGCGCGCCAGCCGGGTCGGCATCACACTGTCGAACAGATCGACACCGAGCCAGACCGCCTCGACCACGTCCTCCGGGGCTCCCACGCCCATCAAATAGCGCGGCCGATCCTCGGGCAGGGCCGGACAGGTGAACGCCAGGGTGCGGTACATCTCCTCCTTGGTCTCGCCCACGGCCAACCCGCCGATGGCGTAGCCGGCGAAGTCCATGGCCGTCAGGGTTGCCGCACTGCGCAGACGCAGGTCCTCGAACACGCCGCCCTGGACGATGCCGAAAAGGGCCTGGTCCGGCCGCCCGTGTACCGCACGGCACTGGTGGGCCCAGCGGTGGGTCACCTCGAGGGCGTGCAGCAGGCCGTCGCGGTCCCGCGGATCCGCACACTCGTCCAGCACCATGGCTATGTCGGAACCCAGGGCTTCCTGGATTTCCACGGCCAGTTCCGGGGTGTACCGCACAGTCCGGCCGTCCAGGTGGGACTTGAATACCACGGCACCCTCCTCAACCCGTCGCTGGTGGGCCAGGCTGAACACCTGGAACCCGCCCGAATCGGTCAGTACGGCACCGGACCAGCCCATGAACCGGTGCAACCCGCCCAACTCCGAGATGCGCAGGTGCCCCGGCCGCAGAAACAGATGGTAGGCGTTGGCCAGTAGCCAACGCGTTCCGGTTGCGGCCACGTCCCGCATGTCCAGGGTTTTGACCGCAGCCTGGGTCGCGACCGGCGCCCAAGCCGGCGTCTCCACGACCCCGTGGGCGGTTTCCAGTCGGCCGCACCGGGCCTGTCCACACGTGGCCCGGACCTGGAAGGGCACCCTAAAGGTCATCGCGTGGCCGCCGGTTTTGTTGACATTGCACAGCCGTCCTTCCGGCCCATTGTTCAACTTTGCAGGCCATGCCAATTTATACTTGATCAGCCCGTTTGCCGCGCCAATGCGAGGAAAGTGCCAGAGTGCTCGAGGAAATCCAACGCCAGCGCAGGCGTTTCAACCGCGCCTACGAAGTGTTGAACCAGCTTCCGTTCCCGGATGTGACCTGCGACGAGTTGAGAGACCTGCACGACGATGTCAGCGAATACGATGTCAGCACCATCAAGTTCATTCAGGAGCACGGCAGCAGCCCTCCAACACCGCTGGAAGAGGATGCAGGCCTGAGCGATTCCCTGTCGAATTTCAAGGCCCGATCGCCAGCCGAGATTGAAGGCCGGAGGGATCTGCTCGCCTACAAGCGCAAGGTCGACTCGTTGATCAGGGAATACAATCGGCTCTCCAGCCTGTTGACCGAGGCCGGTTGACGCCAGTCGGACCGTCCGGGCCCGCGCGTTCACGCAGGCCGGGTGTTGAGAACAGCCCGTTACGCCTGCATCAAAGCCACGCAGGCCTCCCGCCGGCAACAGCCCGGTGGATGGTCCATGACGAATCCGGTCGCCTGCATGAAGGCGTAGCAGACGGTCGGTCCCGTGAACTTGAAGCCGGCCTCCTTCAGGGCCCGCGACATTGCCTCCGACTCCGGCGAAGTGGCGGGGCAGGAGCCGTCGAGCAGGGGCTGCCCGCCCGTCCAGAGGAACAGCCATGGACGAAAGGCTCCCTCGCGGTCCACAAGATCCAGGTAGGCTTGTGCGTTGTTGACGGCGGCGTGTATTTTGGCACGGTTGCGAACAATCCCCCCATTGTCCATGAGGTCCGCAATCCGGCGCTCGTTGTAACGGGCCATCCTGACCGGATCAAAGCCGTCGAACGCCTCCAGGAAGGCCGGCCGCTTGTCCAGGATCACGCGCCAGGAGAGGCCCGCCTGGAACGTGTCCAGAACGAGTTTGCCGAAGAGGGCCACATCGTCGTGCACCGGCACGCCCCACTCCTCGTCGTGGTACGCCCGCAGGCTGGCGCTGGCATTCGCCCACGTGCAACGCGGGATGCCATCCGGGCCAACCGATACCGGATCATTCATGTGGCAGTGCCCCGCCCTCCAACCCCGGTCACCATGGCCACCCCTCCCAGTGTCAACGCGATCCCGGCCAAGGTCGTCGGAGTCGGGGATTCCGCGAACAGCACCGCGCCCAGGACCACGGCGAACACAACTTCCTGCATGGCAATCAGGTTGACCACCGTGGCACTGGTCAGTCTCAGGGCCGCGTTGTAGAAGGTGTGGCCGGCAGCCATGGGCAACAGTCCGGCACCGACCACGCTGGCCCAGGCGGCACCCGACACGGGTCCCGGCACAAAGGCAACGGCTGCGAACGGCAGAGCCATCGCTCCAGCCACCAGGTATACGCTGCCGGCGTAGGCCAGCAAACCCATGTCCGCCCCGCGCCGGCGTCCCGCCAGCGAATAGACGGCAAAGGTAATCGCACAGATCACGGCCCACGCATCCCCAATCAGCATCCCGGGCGAGAGCATCGGTTCAAAGCCGGTCAACAATGCCAGGCCGGCCAGGGCCAGCCCCACCCCGAGCCATTGCAGGCGGGACAATGCTTCCCCAAACAGCGACCAGGACAGAACCGCAATCACCGGCACCGACAGATAGACCAGTGTGATGGCGTGGGCCAGCGACGTGCGGTCGATGGCCGCAACATAACTGAGGAAATGAACACTCAGGCACGCGCCCGAGAACGCGACCAACCGCCAGTTGCGCTTGAGTTGGAACGGCTCCCTGCGCAGGACCGCCACCGCCAAGACCACGGCACCGCCGATGAGCAGCCGACCACCGGCCACCAAACCCTCGGGCAACTCGGTGACGGCAACCCTGGCCAACACCGGGCTGGTACTGAACACAAGCGCCGCCGCGGCGGCGTACACCACTCCCTTCGGCCTGGCGTCAGGCATCGGGCGATGGCTACATGGGGGAGTCGGAGCGGGCTAGTAGCCCGTGCCGAAGACCGACGCCACGCCTCCCAGCACCATGCTGGCAATAATCAGCACGGCCGCCACCGTCATCGCGATCTGGCCCTTGGTCAACTTCTGCTGTCTCTTTTTCACGGCGATGTCCCGAATGGAGGTCCCGCACCCGGCCAAGCGAACGAAAACGGCTCACCAGACCAGGGTCAGTGTAACGCAATCACGGCTCGCACAAGCCTGGTTGAGGTCCCCCTTTTGAAGGCGAAGTACCTGCCAATCGGTCCAACGAATATACTGGGGCCTGCATATTGAGTTTCACCACCGTCAGGTTTGAACTTGCAGCCCGGCGCATCGCGCGCACCCATCTACATCGGCAACTGCCTGTTCCTGGCCGGCATCGTCATGGTGGTGTACCTGGGATTGGCGGTGGCCCCGTTCACGCCGGACGGACAAGACGATGTCCAAGCCATCGCGCTGATGTTCCTTGGCCTGTTCATGACCGTCGGCGGCCTCGGCACCTTGCTCGCCCACAAGCTGCATCAGCAATGGCCGGGCCTGCGAGGCCGAGGTTCCCGCGACGTTTCCATGCGGCAGGGACTGTTGTTGGGCCTGGCGGTCTGCCTGATGGGAATCATGGCACTGTTCGACCTGCTTGACTTCGCCGTCGCCGGTTCCATTCTCTTCCTGATCGGACTATTGGAAACATTTCTGCAAAACCGGACCGAGGCAGCCTGACGCCCTGCCGGTTGGACAACGGTCCGGCTCCCACCCTTGAACAGGCACACCTGCGCATGAACGCCGCCATGGACCCGCTATCACCGGCCAGCATTCCGGGCCTCCTGGAACAACTGGGCATGTCGTCGTCCAGCTGGCAATACACAACGGCAGAGGTGCTTGCGGCGCGGTGGTTCCCCCATACCGACGCGGCGATCCCGCTGGTCGTCGATGAAGTCCGGCCGGAACAAGCGCAGCCAGTGGTTGCGGCCCTCGCGCGGGCATATCCCGCCGGGCATGGGATTTGGACCGTGTCGCACGCTGGTTCCGGCAACGAATGCCAGCCAACCCGGTACAACCTTGAGGAAGTTGGGGAGGCCGTGCGCGTGGGCAACTCCCACACCCTGGTGGTGCCTCCGCTGGCCGAGGAATGCAGCCTGACCCAGCTGCCCAACATTCTGGCCCGCCTGCGGGCTCCGGACGGATGCCCTTGGGATCGGGAACAGACCCTGGAGTCGCTACGGTTTCAGGTGGTAAGCGAAGTGCACGAGGTAATTGAGGCCATCGACCTCCAGGACGACGAGAACCTGGCGGAAGAACTGGGCGATCTGCTGTTGGACACGTTCTTCCTGATTAACATCGGCTATGAACAGGGCCGGTTCCACATGGCCGACGTTCTGGCCGAGATCAGCCGCAAGATGATCCGACGCCATCCGCACGTCTTCGGGGATTCGAAGCTTGAGGACAGCGATTCGGTCCTCAAGGAATGGGATCAAATCAAACAGGCCGAATATCGGGCCAAGGGCAAGCAGCGGGGTCCACTCGACGGCATCGCGAAGGGATTGCCGGCCCTGGAAGGCGCACGGCTGATGCAGTCGCGCACCCGCAAGGCCGGTGCCGACCCCGATGCCCATGCCTCCAACGTCAACGAAAACGGCACATTGGACGCCGAGCTGGAACTTGGCCAGCGCCTTTGGCATCTGGTGGCCGATGCCATGGAGGCGGGGATCAATCCGGAGGATGCCCTGCGCCGGTTCAACACCCTGTACCGGCAATCCGTGCAGGGGTCCGAACCAATCGCCGGACTCCCTACCGACGATCCACAAGAGCCTGCGAGCCAAGCGGTGTGACGCCGCAGCGGTTGCCCAAAGTCTCCAGGCAGCCAACAATTCTTGTGTTACCCTAGCGCGCATGCGCCTGTAGCTCAGTGGATTAGAGCACTGGTCTTCGGAACCAGGTGTCGGGGGTTCGAATCCCTCCAGGCGTGCTGTCCTCCGCGCCCCGCCTTCCACACAAGCGCCTGTCAACTTCCTCGGCCTTGTGCCGGCTGAGATACGGCCGTGTCCCCTGTCAGTCCGGCAACAGCAACAGATCGGCCGCCTGTGCTGGTACTGGTCAACGGGCCACCCTGCGCCGGCAAATCGCATCTCACCGACGTGTTGGCTGCGTCCACCTCATTGCCGATCATGACGAAGGACATGATCAAGGAAACGGTGTACGACTCGGCGGGATGGGCGGACCGGGACTGGTCGCGCCGGTTGGGCACGGCAGCGTCGGCCTTGCTGTGGATGTTTGCCCACAGCCTGATCAGTCAGGGTCTGGACGGTTTAATCGAGGCGAACTTTCGGGCGAGTCTAGCTGCGAACGAACTGGCCCGCCTGGCCTCGGACCTGGAATTCACTTCAGCCCAACTCTTCGTAACTGCGGCACCGGCGGTGCTCGCCGAGCGGTTCAGGACACGGGCCAGGTCGCGGACGCGCCATCCCGGCCACCTCGACGCCGAACTTCAGCACGAGTACTCGGAAGGGAGCATTCCGGAGGACCAACTGCGCCCAATACCGGGAACGGATCGGTTGATCCGGCTTGACACCACGGAAATCGAACCCCAACGCCATGCAAGCCACGTTCGTCGGGTGGCGGACTGGCTGGTGGAAACAGGTGTGCCTGTGGCACTGCCGTAGGAAATCCGCTTGGCTGCAGATCCGGCGCCGGCCGGACAATCCGAGACGGACCGGCCACCGATGAGCGCGCGGCGCTCCGCCGGATGGAGGTCGGGTTGCCAGGTTGCCCAAGGTCGCAATCCAGCAGGCTGTCTACACTGTCAATTGCCGCCGCCGGCTTTAACCGGCATGGATTGGGAAACGGGTTGTCGGCTACCACGTGAAGCCATGGGTCCTGGCACCGCCGGCCCCATACACGTCTGCCGGATGCCCGGCCCCGGACAGATTTTCGTTGTGAACACCCGCGGGCGCGTTGGCCTGGCCGTGCTGGGACGACCACCGCCAGAATTCACACGGCATAGTGGGCAAATGTTGGCATCCAGTCCCGGTTGACGGCAAACATGTCGTTGACCATGGCCTTGGTCTCCTGCAGCGACAGAAGCGACGAGGTCAACGGATCGTGGGCAATGGCCCGGTAGATCAACGTGGGGTCGCCCGTCAGAATGCCTTCGACCGCCATCTGCTCAATCTGGGCACTGAGACCGGTCAGCATTGCGCAGGAGGCGGGAATGTCCCCCACGGCCACCGGTTCCAGCCCCTTCGGACTGGACCAGACGGGAACCTCGACACAACACCCACCGGGCAGGTTGTCCACCAACCCGTGATTCAACACGTTGCCGTTGAACTGGAACGGCGTGCCGCCCGCGCAGGCATCCATGATGTAGGCCGCGTACTCATGACCCCGTTCCAGTTCGATGGGCGTTTCGTCGGCGAACCACGCCTCGGCCTCCGCCTTCCAGGTCTCCGCCCGTTCCGCATACCGGTTCAGGACGTAGGCATACTCGCCGGGATTCCAGTTGGTGCCATGGGTGCAGTACTTCTCAATCAGATCGCTCCGTTTCCGGAACCACCAGTTGTATTCGCTGTTGTGGCCGCTTGACTCCGTCACGTAGTAGCCAAGCGCCAGATACATCTCGTTGCGGACTTGCTCCGTGTTGTAGATCGCCTCGTTCCCGGTGATGGCGGCGTGGATCAGGGGATAGGCATCCTCGCCCTTCCACCGGTACTCCTTGTACCAGGCCATGTGATTGATGCCGGCACAGGTGTACTGCACCTCCGCCATGTCGGCGCCAATCCACCGGGCCAGCATCTCGGCCGTACCCTGGACGCTGTGACACAGGCCGGTGAGCTGGATATCCGTTTCCTGAGCCAGCGCCTGACAGATCATGGCCATCGGATTCGTGTAGTTCAGCATGATGGCGCCGGGACACAGCCGCTCCATGTCCTTGGCAATGTCCAGCATGACGGGTACGGTTCGGATCGCCCGGAAAATGCCCGATGGGCCGCGGGTGTCGCCAATGTTGGTATCCACCCCGTAGCGCATGGGCACTTCAATGTCGTGCCGGAATACGTCGGCACCGCCGACCAGGATCGTCACGATCACAAAGTCGGCATCCCTCAGTGCCTCGTTCCGGTCCCGGGTGGCCGACACCGTCGCCGGGTATTCGCCCATGCGCACGATCTTGCGCACCGCCTTGGCGGCGAAGTCCAGTCTCTCCGGATCGATGTCCATCAGGCACAGATGGGCATGCTCCAGCGTTTCGAACGTCAGGACGTCGCGGACCAGTTTGCGCGTGAACCCAAAGCTGCCGGCACCGATGAACGTGATCTTCATGGTTCTGTCTCCCCTTGCGCTTGAAGCCGGGGTCAAGCCCCGTTGAATTGTGGCAGCCAGCAGGCCTGTCGTTCCAGCATCTCATCCACCATGTGGTGCAACTGCGGCATCGTGCCCACGGCCGCGGACAAAGGATCCAGCAGTACGGCATGGTGGACGGCATCCACGCTACCGGTCAGGGACGCCTCCACCACCATTTCCTGCACGTTGATGTTGGTCCGGTTGAGCCCGGCCAGTTGCGGTGGATAGTCGTCAACCACACACGGCTGGATGCCGCTGCTGTCCACCAGGCACGGAACTTCCACGCAACAGCCGTCGGGCAGGCTTGACATCAGGCTCCGGTTGGGCACGTTGCCGTTCACCTTGCACGGCACATTGGTCTCCATCGCCTCGATGATGTGGACCCCGTACTCATGGCTCCGCTCCGTCGACACCGGCTGCTCGGTGATTTCGTCGAACTCGGACTGGAAGTGTTCAAGCCGCTGGATGCAACTGCGCAGGTAGCCGCCCGTCCGTCCGAAGTCGTACCAACTCCGGGTGTCGTCCGTGAACTTCGGCGCAAGCTGATGGTCCACCATTGCCTCGTTCTTGCGGAAGTACGGCAGGTACTCGCTGGCGTGGCCACTGGACTCGGTGACGAAGTAGCCGAAGTGGTTCATCATTTCGATGCGCACCGGTTCCGATCCGTACACCTCCTTGCGCTGGACCGCCTTGCGAATCAAGGGATACAGATCCTCGTGGCCGCGTCGGAACTCGGTAAAGAAGGCCTGATGGTTGATGCCGGCACACTGGAAATTGACATCCTCGATCGGCACATCGATCCACTTCGCCAGCATCTCGCTGGTGCCCTGGACACTGTGGCAAAGGCCCACATGGGGCCTCCCGGCACCCCGATCGATGGCCCAGCAGTTCATCGCCATCGGATTCACGTAGTTGAGGATCATCGCGTCGGGCGCCACATCGTCCAGGTCCCGGCAGAGATCCAGCAGCACCGGAATCGTCCTCAGGGCCCGGAAGACGCCACCGGGGCCCAGCGTGTCGCCCACGCACTGTTCGATCCCGTACTGCTGCGGGATCTCGATGTCCGTCCGAAAGGCCTCCAACCCACCCGCCTGGAACGTCGTGATCACGTAGTCGGTGCCGCGCACGGCGTCGATGCGCGAGTCGGTGGCCGTGACGGTGGCGCGGGCCCCCATGCGGTCCGCGATCGACTGCACAATCGTGTGGGACTGCCGGAGCCGCTCGGGGTCAATGTCCATGAGCCGGATCTCACAGCCCTCCAACGACGGAGTCAAAAGGAAATCGCTGCATAGGCGACGCGTAAACACAAGGCTGCCTGAGCCGATGATGGTGATGGTGGCCATGCTGGCGGAAGTCTCCTCTGGAAGTCGTTGGGATTAAGTGCCGCTGGACAGGAGTGACGAACACCCGGGACTTTGGCCGACGCGGACCGCGAGCGTCCATTGGGGTGCATGCGGAGATTCTGTTGTCGACGGAATCCGGTCCGAGCGCCGCTTAATGATGCCGTAACGGCATCGCGGTACCGTCGGGGCTGGAGTTGGGGCTCGCCCCCGGGTGTCAAACGGATTGTGCGACCTTGGCGCGACTGCCGTTGAGCAGCGGTTTGAGGAACATGCCCGTGTAGCTGCGCAAGGCCTTGACCACCTGTTCGGGAGTACCTTCCGTGATCACCTCGCCGCCGTTGTCGCCGCCTTCCGGTCCCATGTCCACGATCCAGTCGCAGTTCTTGATCACGTCCAGATTGTGTTCGATCACGAGCACCGTGTTGCCCTTGTCCACGAGCGAGTGCAGGACCTGCAGGAGCTTGTTCACGTCCTCGAAGTGCAGGCCGGTCGTCGGCTCGTCCAGGATGTACAGCGTGTTGCCCGTATCCCGGCGACTTAGTTCCTTGCTCAGCTTGACCCGCTGGGCTTCGCCGCCGGACAGGGTGGTGGCGGGTTGTCCCAACCGGATATAGCCCAGACCCACGCTCAACAGCGTGTCCAGGCGCGCCTTGATGCGGGGGATATTGGCAAACAGATCCGCGGCTTCCTCGATGGTCATGTTCAGGCAATCCGATACCGAATGCCCCCTGAACCGAATCTCCAGGGTCTCGCGGTTGTAGCGCCGGCCCTGACACTCGTCGCACTGGACGTAGACGTTGGGCAGGAACTGCATCTCGATTTCCTCGATGCCGGCCCCCTTGCAGGCTTCGCAGCGACCACCCGCCACATTGAAACTGAACCGTCCCGGCTTGTACCCGCGCGCCTTGGCTTCGGGCAGGGAGGCGAACAAGTCCCGCAACGGACCGAAGAGATCAACGTAGGTGGCCGGATTGCTGCGCGGCGTGCGGCCAATCGGACTCTGGTCGATATCGATCACCTTGTCCAGGTACTGCCAGCCTTCCACATCCTCGTGCTTGCCCGGCGCGGTCTTGGCCTTGTACATGGTCTGGGCCAGGAACCGGTAGAGCACGTCGTTGACCAGCGTGCTCTTGCCACTGCCACTGACTCCCGTCACGACCGTAAACGTGCCCAGCGGGAACCGCACGGTCACGTTGTTCAGGTTGTTCTCCGCCGCCCCTACCACGCGCAGGTAGGTGCCGTTGCCCTTGCGCCTTGTGGCCGGCATGTCGATTTGCTTTTCGCCGCGCAGGTACTGCGCCGTCAGGCTGCTGGTGTGCGCAATGAACTCGCCCTGCGGCGCGGAACATACGACTTCGCCGCCGTGCTCGCCGGCGCCCGGCCCCATGTCCACCACCCAGTCGGCTGTGCGGATGGTGTCCTCGTCGTGCTCGACCACGACCACCGTGTTGCCCAGATCGCGCATGCCGCACAGGGTGTTCAGCAGGCGCGCGTTGTCCCGCTGGTGCAGGCCGATGCTCGGTTCGTCCAGAATGTAGAGAACACCCATCAGTTGGCTGCCGATCTGCGTCGCCAGACGAATGCGCTGCGCCTCGCCTCCCGACAGGGTCGCGGCGCGGCGTTCAAGCGACAGGTACTCGAGACCGACGTTGACCATGAAGGACAGTCGGGCCTGTATCTCCTTGAGTACCTGGCCGCCGATGGCCAGGTCCCGGGCCGACAGCCGCCCGTTGGAGTGGGGGACTCGTCCGTTGGCCCGCGTCATGTCGTTCGTGTCGTCGGGCTGCAGGTTTTCCACCCAGCGCAGGGCGTTGGCAACCGTCAGGCGGGACACCTCCATGATGTTGAGGCCGCCGATGGTGACCGCCAGCGAGGCGGCCTTGAGCCGCATGCCGCGGCAGTCGGGGCAGGGACGGAAACTCATCCATCCTTCAAGGCGCTCGCGCACGGAGTCGCTGCCGGTATCCCGGTAGTGCTTGCGCAGACTCGGCACGACCCCGCGGTAGGTCGCCTCGTACTGCCACTCCTTGCCCTCCTTGGTGCGATAGCTGACGGCCAGGTTGCGCTCCGGCTTGTCGGGGCCCATCACCACCAGATCCTGCTGGCGCTGGCTGAGGGCCCGGAACGGGATGTCGGTCGGGATCCCGTGCTTCCGGCAAAAGGCCGCCAGCACGCCGCGCTCCCAGTTCTCTGCCTGCGCCGAGGACTCGTTCTGCCGCTGCCAGGGCCGGATGCACCCGTTGCTCAGCGACAGGTCCTGATCAACGATCAGCCGCAGGTCGAACTCGTTCTGCATGCCGATGCCGTCGCAGCGCTCGCAGGCGCCGTGCGGACTGTTGAAGCTGAAGGAACGCGGTTCGATCTCCTCCAGGCTCACGCCGCAGTCGGCGCACGCGAAGTTGCGGCTGAACGACTCCTCCCGCGGATGGTCCCGATCGGTCACGTCGCTGACGATCATGACGCCGTCGCCCAGGTCGAGACAGGTTTCCACCGAATCCGCCAACCGGTTCTCGTCCTCCTCGTCGGCGGAGATCACCAGGCGATCGACGACCGCCTCGATTGTGTGGTTCTTGTACCGGTCCAGGTCCGGCACTTCCCCCACATCGTAAATCTCGCCGTTGACCCGTACTCGTACGTACCCCTGCTGCATCAGCTGCTGCAACTCGCCCGTGTGCCTGCCCTTCCGGTTCCTGATGCGCGGTGCCAGCAACATGAGGCGACTGCCGGCCGGGCGCGACCGCAGCCGGTCCACAATCTGCTGGGGGGTCTGCTGCGAAATGGCTGCCCCGCACTCGGTGCAGTGCGGCTGGCCGATCCGCGCATAGAGCAGACGCAGGTAGTCGAACACCTCCGTCACCGTGCCGACCGTGGAACGGGGATTGCGGTTGGTGCTCTTCTGGTCGATGGAGATGGCCGGGCTCAAGCCCTCGATCTGGTCGACGTCGGGCTTCTCCAGCAGGCCCAGAAACTGTCGGGCATAGGCCGACAGGGACTCCACGTACCGACGCTGCCCCTCGGCGTAGAGGGTGTCGAAGGCCAAACTGCTCTTGCCGCTGCCGCTGAGCCCGGTAATCACCACGAACTGATCCCGCGGCAGCGACACTTCAATGTTCTTGAGGTTGTGTTCCCTGGCGCCGAGTACCGTAATCCTGTCTGTTGCCATCCCTGCATCCCCTGCTGCCAACCGTGCAGTCCCGTCCGTTAGCCAAGCGAAGGCCATTGCCCTTCCCACGCAGTCGAGCGGCCCGCGCTGCGCTTCGGCGCGGATCGATCTCCCGGACCCGGACAGCCTGCCACACACCAGGCAGGCCGTCAAATATCACGCTATTTTGTACGCAATTTTTCCAGGTCGGTTGAGGGGGAGCTCAACCGTCACGCGGCCTCAGCAACCCGTAGTTCCCATTGTGTCGGCGGTAGACGACATGGATGGCACCGCTGTCCTGGTCCTTGAACAGATGGAAGTCGTGGTTGAGCTGTTCCATGGTTTCCACGGCATCGGCCACGGCCATGGGGTGAACCGTGAATTCCTTCTCCCGAACGATGAGGCCGTCGCCCACATCTTCGTAGTCTTCGCTGACCGGAGGGACGGTTTCGACAAACTGTCTGGCCTCCTCCTTCGACATGCGCCGCACATGCCGCCGGCGGCCCTTGAACCGCTCTATCTGCCGTTCCATCTTGTGCACCGCCGCGTCCAGGGCCGCCTTGGCATCGGGACCCTTGACTTCCGAACGCAGGATGCGCTTGCGCACATGCATCGTCAATTGCACGCGGCAGGCCCGTTCCGGTCCGAGCCGATGCCGTCGATGGATTTCACAGCGCGACTCCACCGTTCCCGGCAGCAGGGCCTCGAGCTTGGCACCCTTGTCCCGCGCCGTCGACTCAAGCTCCCTCTGCAGGTGGGCAGGGAAGCCATGCAGGATGACATCCATGGTTTGGATTGTTCTGTTGAATTGAACCCCAGACCGCCCGGAGACACGTCCGCGGGGGTCGTGCTTCATTCTACTTCAGGAGTGCGGCTCCATCCGGGATGTGAGGGGCTGTCGAACCTGGCCGCACTGACGCAGATTGCCCCCGGGCCACCGTTTGGAAGTCCCGGGGGAATGTGCCGTGGCTTGAGCCCCAACCGGCGGGCACGCGCTCCACCATGGACTGCCATCTGATTGGAGATATCCGGCACCGCGTGCAGCGGATCCGATTGCGCAAACGGTCCACCAAGCGAATGCAGCTGGCAGGGACAAGGCCAATCGTCGCCACGTCGAACCAAGCCGGGAACATGCATTCCCGACCGTGGACACCGCTTTCAGGATCGTTTGCAAGTGCGACGCGTGGACATTCGGACGACCGGCAGGTGAAATCGCAGACGACGACAAGGCATTGTTGGAGTTTGGAACAGACACATCCCGGCATCGGCCCCCTTATCGCTCCGAACCCTGATCCATTCCAACCCAATACAAGGCCGCTTGATTTGCCGACCCAGTGTAGGCGTAGGAGACGGGGAGGCCACGTCCGGCCGGGTAGAATGGGACCGTGCAAAGCGGCCTGCAACGGGAGGTGGCCATGGATGCGGCTGGCATCGCGGAACGAACACGGCCGCCGGCAACGGCGGAAGCCAACGGACGTGCTCCGGAGTCCCGCCACTTCACCGATCCGACCATGACGCGCGCGGCCCGGGAGGCGCGCGCCACCCGGCGCCGGGCGGCCCCCGAGGCCTGGAGGCTGGAACTCCGGGACCTGTACCACTACACCTCCGAATACCCCTACGACCCCGACCACGAATATGCATGGGACTGGACCACCGACCCCGACTACGGCACCGACAGCGTCCGTCACTTCCGCTTCGACGCAGACGGGGTAATGGACATGGCCGACATACGGGCACAGGACATGCAACGCACCGCGTTCCACACGACCGTCGACAAGCTGGGCGACTGCGTGGAACGCGAAACGGCCGTCCACTACCGGGCGGCGGACGGCGTGGTGCGCCAAGTCGTTCCGGACCTGATGGTACTGCCCCAGGCAGGGGTGCTGGGCATGACCACCGGACGGGAACGCGCCCTCCGACTCGACCGGGGAGCTTCCCCGCCCGTGCTGGCACTGGAAATCCTCTCCTTCGGCGGCACGCAGCGAGACCTGGAGCACAAGCGGCAACTGTATGCGGAGCTGGACATCCGCGAGTACCTGGTGTACGACCTCGGAGGCAAGCGCCGGCGGGGGTCGCCCCGGGAGCTGTTGATGTTCCGGCTGGAGAACGGGATCTACCGCAAGATGGAGCCCGAACCCAAGGAGAGCGACGCGGACCCGGACGAGTACTGGAGCGAGGTGTTCGACGCCTACATCCGCATGATGCCGGACCCGCGGGAGGCGTTCAGCGACAAACCCGCGGAACTCAGTCCGCCGCCGCGCTTCCAGTGGTGGGACCCGGAACGGAACCGCTGGCGCGACGCGGAGACCGACGCGGAAGTCGAGCAGGACCGGGTCGTGCAAGAGCGGGACCAGGTCGCCCAGGAACGAACGGACTTGGCCGTCGCCATGATGCGCAATCTCCTGTCCCGTGAGCTAACCCCGACAGACATGGACAGGATCGAAGATGCCTGGCGGCGGGACGGCCCGCCCACGGAGGCTGCCAACCGCATCCTGAAAGTGCAGGATGCACCGAACGAATGGCAGTCCCTGCTGTTGCCGAGCCAGGCGCGATAAGGACCGCAACCACATGCTGGCCCGCGACCCCGGTCCCCGATAGCGATGTGGCTTCATCCAATGGATGGATGCCGAATCAACCGAATACGATAGGCAGAGTTCTCTTCCATTGTTGATGTTGGCCATGGACCCTTGATCCGTCCGGTTTCCAGCCTCGCGTCAGACCCGGTTGCGCTGGCTCGGCAACCCACGAATTGGCAACAGGACCCGGTGGTCGACACATTTCTGCGGCACACCGTGACCGTCCGCAACGGCCGGATCAGTCCTCGTACATCTGCTTGCGGGCTCTGGCCATGCTCCGCTGGGCATCCCGTTGTGCGATGGTGTCGCGCTTGTCATGTTGTTGCTTGCCTTTGGCCAGGGCAATCACTACCTTGGCCAGGCCGTGGTCGGAAATGTAAAGCCGCACCGGCACGGTGGTCAATCCCTTTTGCGCCGCGCTGGCCGCAATCCGACCAATCTCGCGCTTGTTGAGCAGGAGCTTGCGCGGCCGCATCTCCTCGTGGTTTTCGCGATTGCCGTGCGAGTACGGGGCGATGTGGACGTTGTGCAGCCAGGCCTCGCCGTCCCTGACCATGACAAAGCCGTCGCCCAGGTTCACTTGGCCCTGCCGGATCGACTTGATCTCCGTCCCCAGCAACTGGATGCCGGCATCGAACTCCTCGATCAGGTGATAGTTGAACCGGGCCCGACGATTGGTGGCCACGGTCCGCGGACCAGTAGGGCCGCGGCCATTCTTGATGCGGGCGGAACGGTCTGCCATGGCCAATAACTCCTCAACGTCCGGCGGTTGCTGCATCCAGCGAATGTACAAGATACAGCTCGGCGACCTGAAGATAGGGATCGGTTTCCGTGTCGCCGGGGAGGCCTCCGGCATCTTCCGGATCCCCATCCGCATCCTCGTTGGTCATCGGCACGTCCGGGGTCAACCCCTGCCCGTGAATTTTCCATCCGTTGGGGGTGGTCCAAAGGTGGTCGGACACTCGCAGGCGACTTCCGTCGCCCAGCACGAAGTCGGTCTGGCCACTGCCGTTGCCGTAGGTGGTTTCACCAATCAGCAAGCCGACGCCGTGATCCTGAACCGCGCCGGCAACCAGTTCGCTGGCCCCTGCACTGAAGCGGTCGACGAGCACTGCCAGAGGCATGCCCGGTGGCAGCGATGCCGCGTCCTCAGCCTTCAGTTCCGTCCGTGCACCATCGATATGTTCGCCAACGGCAACCAGCCGAGGCCCCGTCAACAGGCCCGCCGCCCGGACCGCGGCTTCGGTTGAGCCACCGGCGGTGCCACGCAGGTCGAGAATCATGGCTTCCACACCGAAATCCATCAGATCCGTCAGGGCCGCGGCCAGGCCGGCAGCCCCAAGTTCACCGACCGAGTGCATCCTGACGTAACCGATGTTCGACGCAGCCCCAAGAACCTCATGGTCCACGATGGGAATCTCCACCTCGCGCAAGGTTATGGTGGCATCGAATGCTTCCTCGTCGCGCCGGTAGCCAATCCGCACCTCGGTACCTACCGAAGCCGCCAGACTGGCGAACACGGCCTCCCGGCCCATCCAGGAAACGGGTTCCCCGTCCACCGACACCACAAGATCACCGGCGCGCAATCCCGCGTTGGCTGCGGGCAGGCCATCGAAGGTTTGCGTGACCAAAAGCCGTTTGCGGTCGGGCAGCCACTCCAGTCTCGCTCCGATGCCAACGCCCCCCAGGTCGAACTCCCCTGGGGCGGGCAAGACCCCATCCGGGCGCACAAGGACCGAATACCGATCGCCGAGTTCCGCCAGGACGCCGTCGATGGCCGCCTGGTTCAACACATCCTCCGTCGGGACTTCGCCAATGTATTCCTCCTCAAGGAAGTCCAGGGCTTCCCGCAGTACGGTGAACCGATCGGTCGAACGCGTGGCGCGTCCGGTTCGGTTCAGTTCCATCAACGGAGCCAGCGATGCCCCACGGCCTTCGCCGGTATCCACCTGCGATCCCGTGTACTCCATCCCCGCGCCATAGCCCGCCATCGCACCAACTGCCGCCGTCACGAACAGGAATATGGTCAGCACAAGCACAACCATCTTGGTTGGGACAATCGCCTTCGGCCGATCAATGGAGGTGTTTGGATCCTCCCGAACCGCATCGGGTTCGAGACCAACGCCTAGTCGGCGCAGAATGGGAGTCATGATTCAGGATCCATATCCAAGCGCATGGGCCGACCGCACACAGCCAAGTACGGTGTCGGCATCATCAGGGGTCCCAATCAACCTTCGGTCCGAGGGGTGGACAAGTGTCGGAGAGCCGCCTCGATGTACGGATCGGCATCCTCATCGAGATTGGCAGCTTCGGGTGCTTCGCCGCGCTCCATCCGTTCAATCAACACGTCGGGCACCAGGCCTTCCCCGTTGATGGACCTGCCCTTGGGCGTAAACCAAAGCGAATTGGTAACGCGAATCTGACTCTCGTCGGCAAGCATGTGGGTCACCTGAACGCTGCCCTTGCCCAGCGTCGGTTCACCAATCAGGACAGCCCTGCCGTTGTCCTGGAGGGCGCCTGCCACCAGTTCGCTGGCACTGGCACTGCTGCGGTTCACCAACACGACCAGCGGCGTATCCCGGCCAAGGACGGCCCGATGTTGGGCCCGGTGTTCCTCCTCCTGCCCGTCACTGTATACCTGGCGCACCACAAGCCCACGGCCTGCCAAGAGGCCGGCCACCTCGACCGACTCGTCGAGCAACCCGCCACCGTTGCCGCGCAGATCCAGAATCAGACCCCTTACATCCGCGCGCTCGAAGTCTTCGATGACATCCCCCAGTTTGTCGGCGGCCAATGCGTTGAACGTGTGCAGGCGCACATAGCCGATGTCCGCATCCGGACCGATCAGTTCGTGGCTGGTCGTCGGCATATCGATGGTGGCCCGGATGATGGTCAGTTCGAATTCCTCCGCACCCTGCCGGATGTCCAATCTCACTTCGGTGTCCACGGGGCCCCGAACCTTCGAGATGGTTCCGGACATGCCCAGTTCGGACACGGGTTCGCCGTCCACGGCAATCACCAGGTCCCCCGTCACGAGTCCGGCCTCGGCCGCCGGACTGCCGGGGAACGGCTCGGTGATGCGAACCGCCAAGTCCTCTTCGCTCCATTCCACCATGGAGCCGATGCCACCAAACTGGCCACTGGTATCGACGGCCTCCAAGGCCGCCTGCTCGGGACGCAGCAACAACGTATACCGATCATCCAGATCCGCCAACACCCCTTCAATGGCGGCTTGGTTAAGCACGTCGTCGGCAGGCAGTTCGCCGATGAACTCATCGTCCAGGATGGCAACGGCTTCCTCCAGGACATCGAAGTCCGCGGATTGGCGGAACGGGCCGGCATCCGACCATAAGCCGGTAAGCGAGGCCAGCATGCCGCCGGGAGTCCCGGACGGCTGTGTCCTGCCATACAGATAGCCGCCCACACTTCCGCCAGCGGCACTCAGCACCGACAGGACCAGCAACAGCGCCAGCGCACGCCGCCAAGTCCATCGAATACCGGCGTTGACAGAGGCCCGTTGATTGGCTTGAGCCGCGGGAGGTTGTTCGTCGATCATGTCGTTGCGGGCGGGGAAGGGCGCACCTCGGCGGGGACGCAAGTCCGGATGGATTGCGGAGGCTCTTCACATACACCGGGAGGCGAGGCCAAGGTTGCATTTTATTGTGGACAGGGCCTTGAGCAGGTATTTCCTGCACCAACTGGAGATCAATCGCCCTCCGATTGGTGCCTCGACGCCTGACCATAGAGTGGGTGTGACCAAGGATGCATCCAAGACGCATCTGCAATGGCCGACACCACTGCCGCGTTCCCATTGCTTCTGGGCACCAAGGCGGATGATCCTCATCGGCCCAGGACCAATGCCATTCGATGCGAACATCCGCTCAGTGGCGACCCTGACCGTGGCTTGTGGTGCCAACCGGCGGACCAAAGTCGAGAGGTTCGGTACAGAGTTGGCCGCCCTCGCGTCCGAGCGTCTTGCAGACGCACGACACCGTGACCTTGATGACCTCGAATACCGTTGATGTCTTTGGCAATTGCCGGGAAAAATGGATGAGACCAAGGATGCCGCACTCGCGTTTCTTGCGTTTCCAGCAAGGCGGCTTGCCCTTTCACACACCAGTCTTGTCTTGAAGTTGCTGGCACTGACGGTCGGAGAGCGTCGTCTGAATCCCCCAGTCCGGGATCGTTGTCAATCCATGTACCAGGAATTGTGGTCGGTTTACACTCCCAAAGAGGAAAGGTCGGACCGAGAGCAGGTCGACACGTTGCCAAAGGGCTCGCCAAACCGCGAGGCTTGACCTCCGATCCGGCCCAAAGGTATCCTGAGGGCATGAACCGTTTGAAGCGCATCACTCTGGAGCCAGGCAAGAGAGGCGGGAAGCCGTGCATCCGTGGGCTCCGGATCACGGTGTACGATATCCTTGAGTACTTGGCGTCTGGGATGACGGAGGCGGAAATCCTGGCGGATTTCCCGGACCTCGAGCGCGAAGACATCCGGGCTGTGCTGACGTTCGCGGCCGAACGTGAACGCAGGCTGGTTTCGATCCCTCCCGGGTGAAGCTCCTCTTCGACGAGAACCTGTCCCCGCGTCTCGTCGCTGGGCTATCGGACATCTTTCCGGGATCCGTCCATGTTCGGGATGTCGGACTGGCCCGAGCCAACGATGTTGCGATCTGGGATTACGCTCGGGACCATAACCTCACCATCGTCTCAAAGGACGCGGACTTCCATCATCTGAGCTTCGTGCATGGTCCGCCTCCCAAGGTCATCTGGATCCGGCGCGGCAATTGCTCCACGACGGACATCGCGGCGTTGTTACGATCGAATCGGATCGGGATTCTCGCCTTCGGGGCCGAGATGGAGTCGGGGTTTCTAGCACTTTTTTAGGAAAATACGGTTGTGGTTCGGTCACGGCGACTCCAGCTTCAACGATACCGTGCAGTCGCCACGAACCCGTTCGTCGTGACATCTCCCGAAGTTGCCAGACCGTGCCATGAGGTGGCTGAGAATACTGAATCTCAGGAAGGAATGATGGCCGGACTCAACCAGAACCAGAAGCTGATGGTGGCGGAAGCCTATTTCGCCGCACTCCGTCGGGTACGTGCATCGGGCGGCGGGACCGGGGAACGGTCCCATTATCCGGCCCTGGAACACCTACTTGGTGCGGTCGGGAATGGGCTCAAACCCAAGGTATTCTGCATTCAGGAAGGCGCGGATCAGGGTGCCGGCCATCCGGACTTCGCCCTCTACACGGCGCAGCAAGTCCAAAGGGGGACACCAAGGGTGGGACAGCTCCCGGAACGGAGCGTTGTGGAAGTAAAGGGCGTGGAGGACGATGCTTGGCTGACCGCGCAGTCGGATCAGGTAAGCCGCTATTGGGGCCGCTACAAACTGGTCCTGGTAACGAACCTGCACGATTTCATTCTGGTGGGCGAGGACGAGTCGGGGGGGCCAACCAAACTCGAAACCTTCCGGTTGGCGGAGAATTCGGACGACTTCTGGAACAGGCTGGAGCAACCCCGCACCTTTGCCCGCGCAGTCGGCGCCGGCCTCTGCGAATACCTGGCCCGCGCGCTCTCGCACCGGACCGCCTTGACCGAACCGAAGGATCTGGCCTGGCTGCTTGCTTCCTATGCCCGCGACGGCTTGGCACGGGTCGAGACGGCGGGGGAGTCACCATCACTGCTCAGGATCCGGTCGTCACTGGAGGATGCACTCGGGATTCGCTTTGAGGGTGAGCGCGGTAAGCACTTTTTCCACTCAACCCTGATCCAGACGTTGTTCTACGGTGTTTTCTCGGCCTGGGTGCTGTGGTCACGCCAAGCCGAGAGCAACGATGGTCCGTTGTTCAAGGATGCCTACAGTCCGACGCGGTTCAATTGGCGCGAGGCAGTCTGGCACCTGCGGGCCCCCGTACTCCGAGCACTGTTTGCACAGCTGTCCGACCCAGGCCGGTTGCAGCCGCTCGGCCTCGTCGAGGTGCTGGACTGGACGGCCGCCGCGCTCGACCGCGTGGACCGGGCCGCATTCTTCGCACGATTCAACGAGGGCGAGGCAGTGCCGTACTTCTACGAACCTTTCCTCGAAGCCTTCGACCCCATCCTGCGCAAGCAGTTGGGCGTCTGGTATACGCCAACGGAAGTGGTCCGCTACATGGTGGCCCGCGTGGACAAGGCACTGAAGGACGATCTGGACATCCCGGACGGGCTCGCGGCGGAGAACGTCTATGTGCTGGACCCGTGCTGCGGCACCGGGGCCTATCTGGTGGAAGTACTCCGCCGGATAGGCCTCAATCTCGGGGAACAGGGCCTCGGCGCGCTCGCGGGCATGGCGGTGAAGAAAGCGGCAACCGAGAGGGTGTTCGGATTCGAGATCATGCCGGCCCCGTTCGTTGTCGCGCACCTGCAGGTCGGCTTGACCCTGCAGAACCTCGATGCGCCCCTGGTTGACGACGGAACCGAGCGCGCAGGTGTGTTCCTTACCAACGCGCTGACCGGATGGGAGCCCCGCACCAACAAGCCGCTGCTCTTCCCGGAACTGGAGGAGGAACGCGACCGGGCGGATCGGGTCAAGCAGGAGACTCCAATTCTGGTGATCCTCGGGAACCCGCCCTACAACGGGTTTGCCGGCATGGCGGTGGACGAGGAACGCGAGCTTTCGGAAACCTACCGCACCACCAGGCGCGTGCGCCGGCCCGAAGGCCAGGGCCTCAACGACCTCTACGTACGGTTCTTCCGCATGGCGGAGCGGCGCATCGCGGAGAAGACCGGCCAGGGTGTGGTTTGCTTCATCTCCAACTATTCCTGGCTCGATGGGTTGTCGTTCACGGGCATGCGGGAACGCTACCTCGAATCGTTCGATGCGATCCGGATCGACTGCTTGAACGGCGACAAGTACAAGACAGGCAAGGTCGCACCGGACGGCTCACCCGACCCGAGCATCTTCTCTACCGAGAGCGATCCGGTAGGTATTCAGGTGGGCACGGCCATCGCAACGCTGGTGCGCAAGGCGGACCACGAACCGACCAAGACGGTTGCGTTTCGGGACCTCTGGGGCCAGAAGAAGTCGGCGGAGTTGGTCGCCACGGCCGAGGCGGAACCGGATGTGCTCTACTCCAACATTGAACCGGTGCTGCCACTCGGCCTTCCTTTCGCAGAAACGGCGGTGAGCACCGACTGGTTCGACTGGCCGACGCTGCCCGATCTGTTCCCAGTGTCGTTCCCCGGTGTCAAGACCAGTCGCGACGGGTTTCTCGTGGACACCGATCTTGATCGGCTCCGGGAGCGCGTAGGCGACTACTTCGACCCGGCTCTGAGTCATGAGGAAATCGCGCGGCGCTATCCGAGCGTTATGAAGTCCACAGCGCGGTTCGATGCCAGTTTGGTGCGCGACGCACTGCTGAGGCGCGGCGGTCCGGATGAATCCGGATTCGTCCAGACCGCCTACCGGCCATTCGACAACCGCTGGCTGTACTGGGAGAAGGATACGAAGCTGCTCGACGAAAAGCGCGCCGACTACAGGCCGCATGTTTTTGGAGGAAACCTATGGATGGGCGCCAGTAAGCGCGAGATTCAGGCAGATTTCTCGCATGGCACTTGGATTCGAGATCTTGCGAACTGGAAATATGGCTTCTGGGGCATCCATCTCTTCCCCGCTTGGCTCTGCGATGACAGTTTGGAGAACTCAGAGGTCAGTCGTCGCGCCAATCTTTCGCACAGAGCTCACCGCTATCTCACCCACCTTAACCTCAGTGTCGAAGACCTGTTCCACCATGTCCTAGCCACCTTGCACGATCCAGCGTATCGGGAGACCAATGCGGGTGCGTTGCGTATGGAGTGGCCGCGCGTCCCTCTCCCCGGCTGGCCAAATGGCGAAGCCAAGCATGCTGCGGAACTCGCTCGGTCAGTGGCGCGTGGGCGCAAAATCGCAGTCTTACTTGAGCCAGAAACGTCTGTACCAGGTGTCACGCAAACACCCCTGCGTCCGGAGATTGCGGTCCTGGGCATTCCCGCAACCACCAACGGAGGAAACATGACCGATGCCCACTTCGCGGTGACTGCCGGGTGGGGACGTCGTGGTTCGGGTGATGCAGTCATGCCTGGTCGAGGCCGTGCGGTGGAACGCACTTACACAACAACGGAACGCTCCTCCTTGTCTGATGCGTTACCCGTTCTTGGTGAAACCACCTTCGATGTCCACCTCAACGGGGAGGCTTTCTGGTGCAACATCCCCGCTGCTGTCTGGAACTACCAGCTCGGTGGATATCAGGTGCTCAAGAAGTGGCTGTCCTACCGAGAGCAAGTGATCCTCGGACGGAATCTTCTACCTGAGGAAGTGCAGTACTTCGCTGACACCACACGGCGAATCGGTGCTCTGTTGATGATGTCACCGTCCAGTTGAAGGTAAAGGCGCATTCGGTCATGTCTGGACCACGTCCCGTGACCAGTCGGTATCTCCTCCAATGCCCGCACTCGCGCACTCGCACGTACAAGGGAGCCAACGGAAACTGTACAATGAGCACACGATGAAACTTGGGAATTATTTTCGGTAATTCGTCTCTCGGGTAGGCTACGCTGTATTGCTGTTCTTGGGTTCCCTGATCGTGTTCGCCGTATTCATCGGGTCCAGCGTTTTGTTGGACTGACTCTTGGGCTTTGCTGTGGACAAGGAAACTGTCCCATACCAGTGGGCCAAGGCTGTCATGGACGCGGTTCTGGTGGGATGTGGCTTGTTGGTAACCTTGGGAGGTGTCGTGATGGTGGTCGCGGAAACTGGGGCCTCGGTTGCGTCATTTGTGTCCCATACGAGGAGAAACAGATAGCATGATTGCCTCGCTGCGGGCTTTGGTACGCGGAAAGTATCCCTTCCGCCTCCGTCTCCTTGCCTATGGGGTTGTCGGCGGTGGGCTGCTAAGCTTGACCAGCCTGATGTTGGGACAATCACCAGACTTGGCCACGACAACCGGCTTGGCCGGCTGTGTATCAATTACGGTGGGGATCTGGGCTGGTTCAGCCTTGGCCAAGTGGTCCTTGTATTTGACGGTTCACCGAATCGTTGCAGTGCTGGTTCCTGTATTGGAGGTATTGCAGGACCTGAAGCCCATCACAGTCGAGTCGGAACAAACAGGAAGCCCCCCGGAAGCGCAACTTCCCTGGCACAAGAAGGCCTGGATCTGGTGCCTGATGGACCTGCCGATCTTCTGCCTCATCTTAACACCTGTTTTCGCGCTCCTGGTACTGTTGGATCTGGGATATGGTCTATATGATCTCAACTTAATGCGTTCTGTGACTTCAGGAATCGGAGTCTTGGCTCTGGTCGGTCTCTCTGGACAACACCTTGCAATCTGGCGATTGCCCCGGGGGCTCACACGCTTGACTCAACCCGCGTCTTCGGCCCCTTCACTACGCCCTGTCGCGCAACAGGACCGGGAAAGAAAACCAACTTTGTACAGCCAACTGGTCTTGTCTTGGCAAAAAGCAACGCGCGTGACACCTGTCTGGATCGCACGGATCACCGGTGTTCCTGTGGATGAAGTTGACCCCGAGGGGTTCCCGGGCATTGCAGCTTGACGTAGACTGGCCTGATGTCCAATCCACCACAGGGTGGGAATGCAACTGGCAACCCAAGACTCTCAGCACCGCTGGGAGGACACGAAAGCTGATCGCCCGTCTGAGTGGCAATCAACTCTTGGAAGTGTTGAGTACGCTGCTGGATAGTGCCTCCTGAGGCTGCCATAAAACCGCACAGAGGAAGACCTCGCACTGACGATGCTGAACCCCAGTTGTGCGTTCCTGGACAGTGAGGTGGGCGGGATTGGGTTGGCTGGTCAGGGCAAACGCAAAGTCGCGGGACGGGGGTGAATCGGGGCCGTGCGGGGTTGGTTCCGGGTGTTGTCCGCGAGCGAACGGCACGGAACAAATCCATCGTTGATTGAGGACCATACAGAACAGACAATCCCAATCGGGGATCGATCTTCGACCCCCAAACGCGCAACCAAGAGGGCCGCCGTGCGTCTTATGGGGTGAAGCATTACCTCAAAGGACACGCTGCAGCCCTCATAAACTACATTGTTGCATGCCCCGACCCCAAGCTCCCGGGGCCCTGTGCGCCTTCGCCGACCATCTGGCCACGCGGACCGGGCCGCGCGACCCGCGGGGGGTGCGCCACGCCCTGCCGGTGCTCCTGGCCACGCGGCGGGTGGCCTTGGCCGGGGGCGCCAACGGCATGGCCGCGGTGGCCGCCTTCACGCACGACCACCAGGCCTGGTTCCGGCTGTGGCTGCCCCTGGGCACGGCCACGCCCTCCCGCGACACCTACCTGCGGCGGGTCCGCCGGCGGGACCCGGAGACGGCCATGAAGGCGGCCCTGTGGCTGCTGGACGGGACCAGTCTGCCCGGTCTGCGGGAGCTGATCCTGGCCCTGGACGGCAAGGTCGCGCGCCGTGCCGGCGACCCGGGCGCGGGCACGCGGGCCCTGCACAGGGCCGGCGCCTTCCTGGTGCGGGAGGGACTGACCCCAACCGGGAGCCCTGTGCGGCCAAGAGCAACGAGATCACGGCCATCCCCCGTCGGCTCGACCGCAGGGCCCTGAAGGGGGCCGTGGTCACGATTGACGCCGCCGGCTGCCAGACGGCCATTGTGCAGAACCTGCGGGCGGCCGGCGCCGACTACGTGCTGGCTGTCAAGCGCAACCAGGCCACCCTGCACCGGGAGGTGAAGGCGGCCTTCGACGAGGCCGCGCGGGGGCCTTCCGACCGGAAGTGCAGGACCACTGCGAGACCGTCGAGCGCAACGGCGGCCGCCGCGCGGGGCGCCCCCCGACCGTGCTGGGGGGCGGCGGGGGGCGCCCCGGCGCGCGGCGCCCCTGTCCCGTGCTGGGGGGGGCCGGCCTCTGCGAGTGGGTGGCGGACCCCGAGGTCGGGCCCGGCCGGCGCAGCCTGATCCGCGTGCCGGCGGAGCGCACCGGTCCCCGCGGGCGCCGGCCGCGCGCCGTGCGCTGCTACATCCCGGCCGACCGGTGGACGCACAGGCCCTGCTGGACCTCGTCCGCGGTCACTGGGGGGTGGAAAACGGCCTGCACCGCACCCTGGACGTGCAGTTCCGCGAAGACGACTGCCGCATGCGCACGGGGCACGCCCCCGCTGTGATGGCCATCCTGCGCCGGGCCGCACTAAACATGTTGCGCACGCTTCCGCAGCATTCCGGCACGCATGTGTCCATCGGGCTGTTGCGCGACCGCATCGGACGCCAACCCTGGATTCTGGCTGCCGCCCTGCCCTAATACTACAGTTGTAAAGCAGCAAGTTGTGCCTGTCTACGGTAGTGGCAGCACTGGGCCGTCCAGGCATGCAGCCGCTTCCAGTCCAGCCAGACCAGGACATGGTCCGTGGCGGGCACGATGCGCAGCCGCGTCTGCCACAGCAGCTGGCGCACGGCGGCCAGGCTCAGGCCGACGCCAGCCCGCGGGACCGCTTGAAGGCCGCCAGGCTGCCCGTGGGCTTTTTTTTTGCCGGGGACGCCGCCTCCGGCAGCGTGGCGGCCCGCAGCACGGCCAGCAAGGCCAAGGCCCAGAGGGCCAGGGTCATGTGCCGGTACCAGCCGGTGGCGCTGCGCACCTCGTACTCGTCCAGGCCCACCTCCTGCTTGGCGGCCTTGAAGTCGCTCTCGATGCACCAGCGGGTGCCGGCCACC
>MKWU01000623.1_pt1 | contig 66404 bp, 56 predicted proteins | sample 809101 | NCBI WGS metagenome assembly MKWU01 (sample SAMN05860141, study PRJNA318959) | sponge metagenome | host: Aplysina aerophoba | place: Slovenia: Piran, Adriatic Sea, Gulf of Piran | collected 2013-05-07
CTGACCACGACGGAGTTCGACCTGCTGCGCGTGCTCTCCCTCAACGCGGGGCGGGCGGTAACCTTCGATGCCCTGCTGCGCCAGGTGTGGAGCGCGCAGGCGGGCAACGTCGACCTGGTGCGCAACATGGTCAAGAAGCTCCGCGCCAAGCTCGGCGAGGACGCCCAGAAGCCGACCTGGATATTCAACCTGCGCGGCGTCGGTTACCGCATGGCAAGGCCCGACGACGGCTGAGGGCCGGCCGGCAATCAGGGACCGGCCGCGCGCACGGCAAGCGGCGGGAAACCGGCGAGGGCGGCGGTGAGACCCGTTCATACCGCAAGTCGGACCCCGCGATTTCGGCCTCGCTCGTCAATCGGCTTCGTTTCGCGTTCCAGGCGTTGTTATCGTCAACAAGATTCTTGATGCAACGTCGAATCTCTTCTAGCAGGAACACGGCGCTTCCAAGAACTTCCAGCGCGTGAACATTATCAAAAAGCTAGGATACGTCTATGATGAATGCCAAGCGTGCAGTGGGCTCCGAACAAGGCGCGTTCCGAAGCGGTGGAGGGGAGGCAAAACCCGGCTGCTGAATTCCGGCCTAGGGCGCGTACTTCGCGTCGATGCCCGAGATAGGTTCGGGTTCGGTTCCGGCGGGCAGGGGTACGTCCCGGTGGGGCACGTGACTAAGAGGCGTCGAGAGCGTTCGACGCGTTCAGACTGTTGACAGAAGCATATCGCTACGGGGTTGCCGGTGAACGGGAGGAACATCGTATCGGCGTACCAATTGTCACGGGCAGTTTGTCCGCTTAGCCGGTACCAGAGATGCGTGCGTGGAGAGTTACGCCTCTGGACCAGGTCTTCGAGCAACTCCAAAGGGAGCAAATGGTGCGCATCAAGATCGAGGCGGTGTCGATAGACAGCACCATCGTCAAGGTCCATCCCGACGGGACGGGGGCGTCAAAAAAAAACGCCCCCAAGCCATCGGCAAATCCCGAGTAGGCTGGACCACCAAGATTCATATGGTTGCCGCGGATGCTCGAACGGCTATCACCTTCGCTCTCTCCCCTGGACAGGCCCACGACGCCCCAGAAGGACGGAAGCGGCTGAATCGCCTTGGTCAGCAGCATGACAGTCCCTCGCTGATCATGGACCGTGCGTACGAAGGTAACGAGACGCGCCAGTTGGCTCTGGCTCTAGGGTTCACTCCCGTGGTGCCGCCGTTGTCCACGCGACTCGACCCATGGGTGTATGATCGCCACATGTACAAGCGACGCAATGAAATCGAATGGTTGTTTCGTCGTCTGAAGGGATTCCGGCGCATCTTCTCCCGCTTCGAGAAGCTCGACGTCATCTTCCTCGGCTTCATACTCTTCTCGCTCATCATCGAGGCCCTACGATAGTGTTAACAGGCCCTAGTCGGCCGCTGGCACACCCTCCCCGGTTCCGTGCCCGACCCTCCCGTTCGAATCAAACTGTTTGCCAATAGTTTGCCGGCTGCCCACCCGCCCATCTCCCGGCATGAAAAAGCCAGGTTGAACAGCTTGCACCCGATCTCCAGCGCCCGGTTCGCCTGATACGGAATGTCGCGCAGGTCCAGATACAGCTTCGAGATGTGCTGCTGCTCCACCTCCTCCACCGCAACATGACCGTAGGGGGCAGGATGAAGCGCTCCACGACGCTCTTGTACATCTTCCGGGTGTTCGGCTTGCACCGCACCTCGACGTGCTCCTCGAGATAGCGCGCGGCCAGCTCGGCCACGGTCAGCGCACCCGGAGCCGTCTGCGTCGGCTCCCCGCCGCTCTTGATGCGGGCGATGGTCTCGGCCGCCTGACGCCGCGCCCGGTCCGCGGAGATCACTCCGTGGCGCCCGATCGTCACCCGCCGCGACCGCCCCTTCATCCGCGTCTGCACGACATAGATCTTCGACCCCGACGGATAGACCCTGACGCCAAAGCCCGGAAGCTTGTCGTCCCAGAGTGCCGCCGATGTCGACGCCGACGATGTAACGACCTCGGGAATCACTCATAACTATTTGATATACCGGAGCCCGTACGGTCCCGCGACAGGTGCTCACCGTGCACAGGGCTGAAACGATCGGTACGAATGGGCAAGTCGAGACGCACCAAGCTCTGCATCCTGCCTCCCTGGCCCATCCCGGACCCGTGTCTGACACCCCCGCAAACGGAAGTTCCCTGCTTTTATCGTCTCCCAACACGGCTGTCAAAGCAGTTTGCCGCAAAATTCGCCATTTCTTGACGGGAAACGCCGCCCGGTGCTACCACCTTGGCGGAGGCGGCACTCGGCGGCAAGAGGCGGCGTGGCCGGGACGACATCGGGGCACCGTATCCCGCACGGAAACGCGTTCAGGAGGTTCAACGTGAGAACTTTGGTGACCGGGGGCTTGGGCAAGGTCGGCGAGCACGTCGTGGACGAGTTGTTGCGCGGCGGGCACGAAGTGACGGTGCTGGACCGCCTGCCCGGGCCGCGGGACGGTGGCGGCGCCAGGTACCTGGTGGGCGAGGTGCAGGACCTGGGCCAGATGATGGAAGCGGCCGCGGGGTCCGACGCCATCATCCACTTGGCCGCGATCCACAATCCCCACGTCGCCCCCACCGGCGTGGTCTTCGAGACCAACGTGACCGGCACGTTCAACGCGCACCACGCGGCGTTCCGGCTGGGCATCCCGCGGGTGGTCTCCACCAGCAGCAACGCCGCCGTGGGATGGGCCTACAGCGAAGGGGCGTTCATGCCCGACTACCTGCCCATCGACGAGGAGCACCCGTGCCGGCCCATCGACGCCTACGGCCTGTCGAAGCAGGTAGGCGAGACCATCGCCCACTCCTACGCGCGCAAGGGCGTGGAGACGGTGGTGATCCGTCCCAGCGGCGTGGTGACCCCGGAGGCGCTGGAGGAGATCCGCCGCGCCGGCGGGCGCGAGGCCGGCGAGTGGCGCGAGTACAGCTACATCGACGTGCGCGACCTGGCCGTGGCCTTCCGGCTGGCGGTGGAGCGGCCCGTGGCCGGCGGCACGGTGATGTTCGTGGTGGCCGACGACAGCACCGTGACGGAGCCCCTGTGCAACGTTCTGCCGCGCATCAACCCCGCCATCGGCGACCGCGCGAGCGCGCTCACCGGAGCGGAGAGCGTCTTCACCAACGCCAAGGCGAAAGAGATCCTCGGATGGAAGCCGCGGCATTCGTGGCGCTGACGCGGGAGTCTCTCGGGTTCAGCAGCGGCCGCGGACCCGACGATAGAGACCCCCGTCCCTGAAAGGAGACCACATGTTCCCACACCTCACCCGCTTCAATCTCAAGCAATGGATCGACGAGAACCGGGGCGACTGGGGCCGGCGCCGGGTGATCTGGGAAGACTCGGACTTCATCATCTTCGTTACCCGCGGTCCCAATGACCGAACCGACTTCCACATCAATCCGGGCGACGAGATGTTCTACCAGCTCGAGGGCGAGCTGAACCTTCACTACCTGACCGCGGACCACCAACCCGAGGTCGCGGTGCTCCAGGAAGGCGAGATGTTCCTGCTGCCGCGCTTTGTGCCTCATTCGCCGCGCCGGCGCGACGGCTCCTGGACCCTCGTGGTGGAACGGGTGCGCCAACCCGGCGAGGACGACCACTTTATCTGGGTGTGCGGCAACTGCACCCACACCCTCTACGAGACCACCGTACACTTCAACGACCCGGCGGACTCGGTGCAACGGGCTTATGCGGCCATGGCCGCCGACGAGTCCCTGCGCCGCTGCACGCGCTGCGGCGAGACCGAGGCCGCGGTACGCAGCGAAGGGCCGGCGTTCGTTTGGAAGGGGTAGCCTTGGAGTTCCCGTCGGCGTGGGAACAACGGCAAGCGTGTCCTCGCTTCACGCCGTACGGCGTCGGGACGAGCTCTTGATGCGCCGCGGGGTTTGTTTCTTGTACTGGAGGTACCAGTCGTAGATGCGGTCGGCGACGGCGTCCTTGCTCATGAGCGGGAGCGGGGTGGCGCTGCCGTCGCGGTCGAGCAGCGTGACCACGTTGGTGTCCACGTCGAAACCGCTGCCCTCCTGGGTCACGTCGTTGGCCACCAGCAGATCGAGATTCTTCTTGTCCAGCTTGGCGCGGGCGTTGTCCATCAGGGACTCGGTCTCGGCGGCAAAACCCACTACCACTTGGTGACGCTTGCGAGCGGCCAGCTCGGCCACGATATCCGGATTGGGGACGAACTCCACGCTCAGGGAGCCGTCACCGCGCTTCATCTTCCGGGCCGATGTCGCCCGCGGCCGGTAGTCGGCCACCGCCGCCGCCATAAAGACCGCGGTGGTGGTTTCGAACTCCGCCAACACGGCCTGATGCATCTCTTCGGCCGTGACCACCGGCACGGTCTTCACGCCGGTGGGCGGAGCCAGCGCCGTGGGGCCGCTTACCAGCGTCACCTGGGCGCCGCGTCGGGCCGCGGCCCGGGCCAGCGCGTAACCCATCTTCCCCGACGAGCGGTTGGAGAGGTAGCGCACCGGGTCCAGAGGCTCCCGGCTCGGGCCCGCGGTGATCAGGATGTGCTCGCCCGAAAGGTCCTTGGGCCGGAGCAGCGCACGGATCTCCTCGACGATGGCCGGGGGCTCCGGAAGCCGGCCCTTGCCCTCGTAGCCGCACGCCAGCGAGCCGGAGGCGGACTCCAAGACATGGTAGCCTGCGTCGCGCAGCTTCGCCAGATTGGCCTGAACCAAGGGGTGCGCCAGCATGTGCACGTTCATCGACGGCACCACCAGCACGGGCGCCTGGGTGGCAAGGACCACGGTGGTGAGGAGGTCGTCGGCGATGCCCGCGGCGAGCTTGCCGACGATGTTGGCGGTGGCGGGAGCGATCACCATCAGGTCGGCGCTGTCCGCCAGGTTGATGTGGCCGATCTCGGATTCCTGGGTCAGGCTGAAGAGGTCCGTGGCCACGGGGGCGCCCGAGAGGGTCTGGAAGCTCAGCGGCGTGACGAACTCGGCGGCCCCCCGAGTCATGACGACCCGGACGGTGCAGGAATCCTGCACCAGCAGACGGACCAGTTCCAGCGCCTTGTAGCAGGCGATGCCCCCGGTAACGCCCAGCACGATGTTCGGCTTCTCCACGGTCTCGTCTTCCCCTCGTCGTGTCGCACTCAAACCAGAAAACAAGGTATCCCATCAATAGGTCGTTTACAAACCGCCGGACGTTCGTACCGCGGGTTGCTTTCAAAGGCCTCAGTGGTATTCTTGGGGAACCTCGGCGACTCCATACACTCATGCGAAAACTGCATTTCCCCCTTCTCTTGCTCCTTCTTCTCCAACTGAGCCTGGCCCAACCCGCGGCTTCTCAGGGAGGATCCGCCGCCGGCCAGGAGGACGCGCCCGCTGTCAAGGAATTGAGCACGCGCGACCAGCACTACGACCGGATCGAATGGTTCAACGAGAAGATGTTCGCGTTCAACAGCGCTTTCGACCATTTCGTGTTGAAGCCCGTTGCGCTGACCTATGGCAGCATCCTGCCCACGCCCGCACAGGACGGCGTCCGCAGGGCCATCAACAACCTCGACGTGGTTCGGAAGGTCGTCAACAATACCCTTCAAGGCAGACCGGTCAGCGCCAGCCGGGAGCTGGCCCGGTTCCTCATCAACAGCACCGTGGGCATCGCCGGCATCTTCGACATGGCCACCAAACTGGGCCTGGAACCCAGCGATCAGGACATGGGCATCACGTTGGGCGTATACGGGATCAGCCACGGCGCCTATCTCGTCTTGCCGCTTCTGCCTCCCACCACGTTCCGGGACGGCGTAGGCATGGCGGCGGACTCGTTGATGAATCCTCTGGGATATTTCGCTCCCTACTATGTGCCCCTGTCCGTCCGGGGCGTTGACATCGTGAACAATCGCGCCCTCAACAACAAGGTGTTCGAGGAGCTGGAACGCAGCATCGACCCCTACAGCTCGGCGCGGAACGCATACCTGCAAATCCGGCAGGGCAAGCTCCAGGCAGCGCGCGAAGCGGGGTACTAGTGTCGTGTCCCGTAGGGTGCCGTCACGGCGGCACGACCGAGCTGACGAAAACTCTGCGATGAAGCCATGAGCAAGCCATCCCTCCTTTCGGGGCGGAAGATCGACCCCAAGCCCATCGACGCCGGCACGAGCATCGTCGATCTCATCGACGACAACTTCGTCTCCTACAACAGCGGGCGTCTGCGAGAGGCCTGTCAGCTCTTCACCGAGAAGATCCTCGCGGACGACGTGACCGTGGGACTCAGCATCACCGGGGCGCTGACGCCGGCGGGGCTCGGCATGACCGCCTTCATCCCGCTCATCGAGCACGGCTTCGTCGACTGGATCGTCAGCACCGGCGCGAACCTCTATCACGACACCCACTTCGCCATCGGCCTGTCCATGCACCGGGGCACCTTCGAGGCCGACGACGTGGACCTGCGGGAACAAGGCGTCGTGCGCATCTACGACATCTTCTTCGACTACGACGTGCTCATCTCCACCGACGACTTCTTCCGCGAGATCCTCAAGGCGCCCGAGTTCCAGAAGGAGATGGGGACCGCGGAGATGCATTACCGCGTGGGCCGCTATCTCGACGAGCGCGAGAAGATCCTGGGGCTGGAGCGGCGCTCGCTCTTGGCCGCCGCCTACCGGAGCGGCGTGCCGGTATACACCTCCTCGCCCGGGGACAGCTCCATCGGCATGAACGTCGCCGCCCTCGCACTCAAGGGCAACGGCCTGCGCTTCGACGTGTCGCGCGACGTCAACGAATCCGCCGCCCTGGTGCTCGAGGCCAAGCGGCGCGGCGGACGCAGCGCCGCGGTCATCCTCGGCGGCGGCTCGCCCAAGAACTTCCTGCTCCAGACCGAGCCGCACATCCAGGAGGTGTTGGGGCTGGAGGAAAAGGGCTTCGACTACTTCATCCAGGTCACCGACGCGCGCGTCGACACCGGCGGCCTCTCCGGGGCGACGCCGGCCGAGGCGGTGAGCTGGGGCAAGGTGGACCCGGACCAACTGCCGGACTCCGTGGTCTGCTACGTCGACAGCACCATCGCCGTCCCGCTGATGACCGCCTACGCCATCAACAAGCACGCGCCGCGCAAGCTGAAGCGCCTCTACGACACACGGGAGGAGGCGCTGGAGCACATCGCCGGCGAGATCCGCGAGAAGTTCGGCAACGTGCCGCTGGCGCAGCGCTGATTCATGGCGCGCAACTCGCCATGAGCATGCCTCAGGCCTCGGGGCCCGAGGCAGCCCCGCCGAGTTTGGAAAAATGACCACGACAAATGCTCACAAGGCATTTTTCAGGGTGGTGACGCCGGCGGAGGCGTTGGCGGCATTGTGCCAGGTCGACCCCGTCGAAGCGGAGGCTGTCCCCACCACCGAGGCGCGCGGCCGCGTGCTGGCCGAAGACCTCTACTCGCAAGTGGATCTCCCCCACTTCAACCGGGCCGGCATGGACGGCTACGCGGTCATGGCGCGGGATACCTTCGGCGCCAGTCCCGCCCTGCCCGCCTACCTCAGGCTCGCGGGAACCGTGGAGATGGGAGAGGAGGCCACGCGCCGCCTGGGCGCGCGCGCGGCCGTGCGCATCTCCACCGGCGGCATGCTTCCACCCGGGAGCGACGCCGTAGTCATGGTGGAGCACACCGAGGAGACCGGCGACGGGTCCGTGGAGATCCACAGGGCCGCCTCCCCCTGGCTCAACGTCATCCAGGTGGGCGACGACATCCGCAAGGGCGATCCCGTGTTCGCGCGCGGAAGGCGGCTGCGCGCCCATGACCTCGGGGCGCTCACCGGCATCGGCATCGCGTCGGTGCCGGTGTACCGCAAACCGCGGGTGACCCTCATCTCCACGGGCGACGAGATCGTCGGGGTGGACCGGGAGCCCCGGCCCGGACAGGTGCGCAACATCAACCAGCACTCGCTGGCCGGCCTCATCGCGGAGTGCGGCGCCACGATGAACGATCTCGGCGTGGTGCCCGACGAACCGGCGGCGTTGCGGGCCGCGCTGACCGAAGGCCTTGGCTGGGGCGACCTGGTGCTGCTCTCGGGCGGCAGTTCCATGGGCACGCGGGACATGGCGGTGGAGGTCATTCAATCGTTGCCGGATTCGCTGATCTTCTTTCACGGCATCTCCGTAAGCCCGGGCAAACCCACCATCTATGCCCACGCCGCGGGGAAGTCCGTACTGGGACTTCCCGGCTACCCGGTGTCCGCGCTGGTGATATTCGACCTGTTCGCCGCGCCGCTGATCCGCGCGCTGTCCGGCGAGAGCACGCCCGCCGCGCACACGGGACGGAACACGGTTCGGGCGGTGATGGACACCAACGTTTCGTCGCAGACCGGCCGCGAGGATTACGTACGCGTCACCCTCGCGAGCCGCGGCGAAACGGTGTACGCCCTACCGCTGCCCAGCAAGTCCGGCGCCATCTTCACCCTGGTCAAGGCCGACGGCATGGTGCGCATCGACCTCAACCGCGAGGGACTGGAGCAGGGCGAGGAGGTGGAGGTACTGCTTTTCTGATACGATAAGAAGCGTTGGCAACCGATGGCGCGAAAACGGTACCTCAAGAAGACCCCGCTGGAGGAGGCGCGCTCTCTCTTCCTGAGCCGCGTCGACCCAACCCTGCTGGAGGCCGAGACGGTGGCGGTGGCCGACGCCCTCCACCGGGTCACCGCCGAGCCGGTTTTCGCGAAGATGTCCTCGCCGCACTACCACGGCTCGGCCATGGACGGCATCTGCGTGCGCGCGGAAGACACCTTCGGAGCCACGGAGTTCACGCCGCGGGAGTTGCGGCTGCTCGCGGACGAGGGAGACCCGCAAGGCCGGTTCGCCTACCTGGACACCGGCCAGCCGTTGCCGTCCTGGGCCAACGCGGTGATCATGATCGAGAACGTGCGCGAGACCGACGTCGCCGCCGTGTCCATCGATCAGGCGGCGACCCCGTGGCAGAACGTACGCCTGGTGGGTGAGGACGTCGTGGCCACCGAGCTGCTGCTGCCGCGCAACCACCGGCTGCGGCCCTACGACCTTGGCGCCATCCTGGCGGCGGGCCATACCACGGTGCGGGTCAAGGCGCGCCCGCGGGTGGCCCTCATCCCCACGGGCGACGAGATCACGCAACCGGGAGATTCGGCGCGGCCGGGCGAGATCATCGATTTCAACTCCACGGTCCTGGGAGCCATGGTGACGGAGTCCGGCGGCACCCCGGTGACCCTTCCCCCTGTCGCGGACGACCCCGCGCTCCTGAAACACGCCCTGGACGAAGCGTTGAAGGATCATCACCTCGTAGCGCTCATCGCCGGCTCCTCCGCCGGCGCGCACGACTTCACCGCGGAGGTCATCGACGACGCGGGCGAGCTTCTGGTGCACGGCATCGAAGTCATGCCCGGAAAGCCGGCCGTGCTGGGGGTCGCCGCGGGCAAGCCCGTCATCGGCATTCCCGGTTATCCTGTATCGGCCATCGTCATCGCGCGAGAGATCCTCCAGCCCGCGCTCGCACGGCTGCTGGCCGCGGGCGCCTCATCCCCTCCGAAGGTCCGCGCCGTGGCGCCGCGCAAGATTCCGTCGCGGCTGGGCCTGGAGGAGTTCGTCCGCGTGACCCTGGGCCGGGTGGAGGAACGCCTCGTGGCCGTGCCGCTGGCGCGCGGCGCCGGGGTCATCAGCACCATGGTGCGCGCCGACGGATTCCTGCGCATACCGGGAATGGTGGAAGGGATCAACGCCGGCGAGGAAGTCGACGTGGAGTTGCTGCGCTCGCCGGACGAGGTGGAGCACACCATCCTGTGCACCGGCAGCCACGACCTCTCCATCAGCGTGCTGGAGGACCAGCTCAAGCGCCGGGACCCGCGCCTCAAGATCGCCGACGCCAACGTCGGCAGCCTGGGCGGCCTGCACGCGATTCGCCGCGGCGAGACCCACATGGCCGGCACCCACCTGCTGGACCCCGACACCGGTGCCTACAACGTCCCGGACATACGGCGGGTGTTGCCCAAGGCGCCCGTCGTGCTCGTGCACTGCGTCAAGCGGCGTCAGGGACTGCTCGTGCCGCGCGGCAATCCCAATGGACTGTCGGGCATCGCCGACCTGGGTCGACGGGACCTCCACTTCGTCAACCGCCAGCCCGGCTCGGGCACCCGAGTGCTGCTGGATTTCGAACTGGCGCGGCTCGGCGTGGACCCGGCCGCGGTCCAGGGGTACGAGCACGAAGAGTTCACACACATGGCGGTGGCGGTGGCCGTGGCCAGCGGCCTCGCGGACACCGGCCTGGGAATCCTCTCCGCGGCCGAGGCCCTCGGGCTGGACTTCATCCCGGTGGGCGACGAGCAGTACGATCTGCTGCTACTGCGGTCATTCCACGAATCCCAGGCGGGGGCCACGCTGCTGGCGGTGCTTGGATCGCAGGAGTTCAGGGAAGCGATGGAGTCCCTCGGCGGCTACGACTGCTCCGCCACGGGGGAGATCCTCTACCAGCAGCGGTAGTGCCGGGAGCCGGACTTGAACCGGCACGGGCTTGCGCCCGCGGAATTTTAAGTCCCGCGTGTCTACCCATTCCACCATCCCGGCGCAAGCCGTTTCCATAACTTAGCGCCCTTTTTTCGTCAACCAAACCCTGCCCGACCCGACGCCTACGACTCCTGCCGCCGATGAACGCCGGAAGCACCAGCGGGAGCACGGACCGGGGCGTGGCGCTGGAAAGGGGGGTACTACTGTTCGATGCCCTTCCGGACGCGGAACTTCACGTCTTCAACCACTGCGGCCACTGGGCCTTTTGGGACCAGGCGGACCGGTTCAACCGGCTCGTCGGCGACTTCCTGGGAGAATAGCCGTACGGCTGCCGCCGCGGCCCCGGCAGGTGATGCTCGCGGTAGTTGAACTCACGGACCTTGTCCGCCTCCCCTCCGCGGAGCCGCCTCAGCGCTCGCCACCGAAGCTTGCCGTGAGGTCATTGCGTTCAATCACCCCGGCCACACCCTCGTGGGAGTCGCCGAAGAAACCGGCGGTGATCCGGCCGGCGTCGCCGCCGGCGCGAACGAGGCTGTTTCCTCGTAGGACGACATCGTAAACCAGGTCGCCCTCGCCCCAGTGCGTACCGCTACCCATTGGCCCGGGCGGCTGCCCGCCGGACCAGGACTCCATCGCCGTCAGCCGGAGCGTACCGGCGCGCGTGTCGAATCGAATCGTGAGGTCGGCCACACCGGCGACAGTCGCGCCGTCCGGCGTGAACCCAAGGACGCGACCGGACCAAGCGAGACTCCCCGATCGGGATGGGGCTCTCGCCAGGTCGGCGCGCGCCGCGGGACCGCGAACCCATGGCCGGGCCAAGCCGTTCCGGAGCCCGACGCCGAATGCCACCATCGCGCCCGCCGCGTCGAACTCGCCCAGGACGTGCGTCGAGGTGTCCTCCCAGGACTCCAGGGCGCGGGCGATGTCGCCGGGCGTCGCGCCGGGCGCGAGCCTTCCGTGGACGGCGAGAAGGACCTCGCGGTCCAGCGGATCGAGTATCTCGCCCGGCCTCACCGGTCCGTACACCGGACGCATGACCGATCGGGGGAACCGATCCGGGTCGGCGTGCTGGCGCCCGAGCACGTGCAGCATCTCGTGCACCAGGACGTGAAGACGGCCTTCGCCGGTGGCGCGCGCGGGGTCCACCCACACTTGGCCCGTCCAATGGGAGCGACGCGGCTCACCCGTGGCGCGTCTCAAGACCCAGCCGTCGAACTCGCCCTGTCCCGAAACATGCGGGGTCTTCGCCGCGCGTTCGGCCCCCAACCATACTTCCGCGGGCGCGAATCGGACGAAGATCTCCCCGTTGGGTACGGCAGGCCGTTCGCACGGGACACTCTCGCACTCCAACGTGCCGAAGCCTTCGGCCGCCTCCATCGGGACGAGAACGTCGTCGAACCGCAACCGGTGTTCCCGCGGCAGTGCCGCGTTGATCCACTGCACCGCGCGTACCGTCTGATCGACCAACTCGGAGGTCGCTCCTTCGACCACCCGGACGGTCATCCTCGCTCGGCGCGGCTTGCGGATGCCGGAAGTCTCCTCGGCTTCGATCGATAGATATTCGATCAGCTTGCGCGCGCCCACGCCGTCGGCGACACGGCCGTACGCCAGCCGGACGTTTCCATGCTCGCCCACGACGGCCAGGGATCCCGGCGCGGGTACAACGCCCGGGTTCACGTGCAATGACACGCCATCATGGATGGTGGGAGGGTTCAGCGCATCCGACGGGCGTTGCAGCGGCAACGCGGGAACGCGTCTCGGCGGGACGGCGGACGGGGCCGTGGGCCCTGTCGGAGTCGGCGGCGATTCACCTCCCGCGGCGCGTGGCCCCAAGCCCTCGCCAACAGACAGGACCGCAACGAACCCGGCGACCACGGCCATGGATATGGTCCGGCGCCGCTTCATGGTTTTGCGCGGCAAACCCTTCCTTCCAACAAAACGGCGACTCAATGCGGACCCCGGCCTCATTGCCACGGACACACGCCGCGACCTCAAAGGGGTTTCCCTTATAGGGCGACGATCAAGACGTGTCAAAACGCGCCGGACGCGCTCTTGCGCGGCGTACCCCTCTTCGCTACCGTGAGCCGTGAGGCCCAGTCAGCCAATGGGTCAATGGCAAGGAGGCGAACATGAAGCGCGTGGCACACGTCGTGAACCAGTTCTTCGCCGGTATCGGCGGGGAGGAGAAGGCGGACGTCGCCGCCGGCACCCTCGACACCCTCGCGGGGCCGTCGCGCGGCCTGCAGCGGCTGCTGGAGGGTCGGGCGGAGGTGGCGCCCACCATCTACTTCGGCGACAACCACTTCCACGAACAGCCGGAGGAGGCGCGGGCGGCGCTTCTGCGGGAGATCGCGGCGGCCGAGGCGGACGTCGTGGTGCTCGGACCCGCGTTCAACGCCGGGCGCTATGGCCTCGCCTGCGTCGAGATCGGCCACATGGTCGCGGCCGAACTGGAGCGCGTGTGCGTGACGGCCATGCACGAGGACAACCCGGCGGTGGACGCATACCGCGAGTACCACGACGCGCGGCTGTTCCTGTTGCCCACCACGGAGACGGCGGCGGGCATGGGCAAGGCGCTGGAGGAACTCGCCCGTTTCGTTCTCCGGCGGCTCCAGGACGAACCCGTGGGCGCTGCCGAGGACGAGGGCTACCTGTCGCGGGGGATCCGCTTCCAGGAGCGCAGCGGGCGGACCGGCGCGGACCGGGCGCTGGACATGCTGTTGGACAAGATCGAAGGGAAGCCCTTCGCCACCGAGATCCCCATGCAGACATGGGACCGGGTGACGCCGGCCGCCGCGATCAAGCAGGTGGGCAAGGCCAAGATCGCGCTGGTCACCACCAGCGGCGTGGTGCCGTGGGGCAACCCGGACGGCTTCAAGACCTTCCGCAACACGTTCTGGCGCAAGTATCCGGTGGCGGAGCTGAAGACCATGGAGCCGGGCACGTGGGAAGCGGTGCACGGCGGCTACAACGTGGCCAACATGAACGCCAACCCGCTCTACGGCGTTCCCCTGGACGCCCTGCGGGAGCTCCAGCAGGAGGGCAAGTACGAGGACCTCTACCCCGCCTACTACGTCGTCCCCGGCAACCAGGGCTCACCCGCAGCCATGCAGCGGATGGGCGAGGAGATCGCCGCGGAGCTCAAGGCCAACAGCGTGGATGCCGCGCTGTTGGTGAGCACGTGAGGAACCTGCAGTCGCAGCGGAGCTGTGATCAGTAAAGAATTGGACCGTGCCGGAGTTCCCGTGTCGATGATCAGCGCCATGTTCCCGCTGGCGGAGCAGGTGGGCGCCAGCCGCATCGTCAAGGGCGTCAAGATCCCCCATCCGTGCGGCGACCCGACCCTGCCGCCCGAGGTCGACGAGAAGCTGCGCAAGTCCATCGTCGAGACCGCGCTCAAGGCCCTCGAGGAAGAGGTGGAGGAGAGCACCGTGTTCACGCCGGAAACCGCCTCATGAGCGGCGCCCGGCACGCCACACCGCTGGAGCTGGCGGAGTTCCCGGTTCGGGATCTCCGCTTCGGCGGGACCCTGCAATACGCCGGCGGCACGCTGGAGGTGGCGGAAGCGGAGCTGGTGGAACTGGCTTCGCGGGATCCCCGGATCCTCGAGGTCGGGCTCGACATCGTGCGTCCGGGCGAGCGGATACGGGTCACCGGCATCCGCGACGTGGTGGAACCCAGGGTCAAGGTGGGCGGCGACGCGCAGGTGTTTCCGGGCATCACCAGTCCGGTGGTGCCTGTGGGGCGCGGCCGCACCCATCGGCTCTCGGGCATGACCCTCATCACCACCGCCGCCTACGAGGGCACCATCCGCACCGGCACCACCGCGCAGCGAAGCGCCATCCTGGACATGTGGGGGCCTGGGGCCGACCTCTCGGGCTTCAGCGGTGTTCCGAGTCTGGTGCTGAACCTGCGGCTGCCGCCGGACCTGATCGAGGCCGAGGCGCACCAGGTGATCCAGGCCGCCGAGTACCGGGTGGCGCAGAGGCTCGCAGAGGCCACGGCCGCGGCCGAACCCGCCACCGTCGAAACGTTCGGCGCGGCGCACGGCCATGCAAACTTGCCCAAGGCCGTGGTGATCGTGGGCTGCATCACCGAGTCGGAGCATCTGCCGTCCGGCCTCGGGTACTACGGGCTGCCGGTGCGCGAGTCCCTGGCCACCGTGGTGCACCCCAACGAGATGATGGACGGCGCGGTCACCGGCAACACGCTGAAGACCATCGCCTACTACCCCACCACCTGGGACTGGCAGAACCAGCCGCTGGCCATGCGCCTGTCCCGGGAACACGGCAAGCGGGTCGATTTCGCCGGCGTGATCCTGCAGCGCATCCGCTTCGAGGCCTTCCGCGAGAAGGAAGTGGCGGCACACAACGCATCGCAGGTGGCGCGCGCGCTGGGAGCGGAAGCCGCCCTCATCACCTGGCTCGGTTCGGGCAACGCCTTCCTGGAAGTGATGCTGACGGTACGCGCGTGCGAGGAGCAAGGCGTCCGGACGGTGCTGGTCACGTATGAATACGGTGGCCAGGAGGGCACGGACTCACCGCTGCTCTTCTACGACACCCACGCCGACGCGGTGGTGAGCACCGGCAGCCGCGACCGCATCCTGGAGCTGCCGCCCGCCGACCGGGTGGCCGGCGCGTACCAGGAACTCCAGGTGCTCAACTATCCCGGCGCCCCCGTGGTTTCGGCCCTGGACACCATCACGCTGGACGCCACCGACGCCATCATCGGCGCCACCGACCTGTGGGGCGGCCGCGACTGGACGTGCCGGGCGCACTGAGCGGAAACGTCGGGACGTCATTTCGGCGGAACGGGCTGTATCGAGACTCGGCTCGGATGAGAGATGGCGCGACCACCCCGACTCGTCATTCCCGCGGAACAGGCTGTATCAAAACGTCGCCCAGGCAAGAACTGGCGCCAACCCCTCGGGTCGTCATTCCCGCGGAAGCTTGCCCTCGACCCCGATCGGGGGCGGGAATCCATGCGAGGGTGGTGGGGAAACGCCCCTGTAGTGCCCCGCCACCCCTGGATTCCCGCTTCCGCGGGAATGACGACTTGGGGTCGTGGTGCCGTTTCGTAGCCCAGCGGAGTCTCGACACACCCTGTGCCGCGGGTATGACGTAGGGAACGCACGAGGGAAATACCATGCCCGTTGAAGTCATCTGTATCGACCACATCTTCATCCCTGTTCGGGATCTGGCCGCGGCCGAGGCGTTCTACGACAAGGTCATGCCGGTTCTGGGCTTCCGCAAGGGCAGAGCTTCCGACAAGGTGTCGCCGCGGGCGCGCTACGACAACCGGCACCTGACGTACTGGATCGTGGCGCGGGACAGCGCTTCGGTGGAGCCGGGCGCGAGTCAGGGCGCACCGTCACACCTGTGCTTCCGCGTGGTGGACGAAGAGGCCGTGGACCGGGCTTGCCAAGAGCTCCGCGCGGTCGGCATCGACGCCACCGAGCCGCAAGCCTACACGCAGTACTCACCAGACTACTACGCAACCTTCTTCTCCGACCCCGACGGCCTTCTGTTGGAGGTAATCAACTTCAACGGGCGCCGGCAGCGGCGCATGTTCGATTGGGACACTCATCAAGCTTGAGGGGGCGCGTCGCCGAGATAGTCATCGACGAAGCGCGACGGAGAGAGAAGCGCACCATCACCTCAACGCGCCGCGAATGAACGAACAGCCAGCATCGAATTGAAGAAAAAGCTGACAGTTGTGACCGGCGAGCTCCTCGACGACGTTCTGATCGTCGAAGTCCGTGGCGTTTCGGTTCAGGAAGCAATTCTCCGATGCATGAACTCGCTTGAGGTGAGTAAGAACGGATGAGTAGACTATCGCATCCTGCGCCGACAAGCCATGCGTACGCTGATACTGCGTTGCGGCAGCCAACACGGATGTACCAAGCGGCACAACCTCGGCCACGTCAATGAGCCGAGAGCGCACGCTCTCAAGACGCTGGGATTCTTGCTGCGCAGCGCTGATCAGTAGCGTTGTGAGATCCCTGAACCCGGCGAGCTGTTCTGAGAGTGATGCAGTCCGAGAAAGCTGACGGAATTCGGCATCCAGCTCTTGCTTCATTCGTCGCCGTTGTTTGTGGCGCCGAGTAAGTGTTTCGTAGGGTTCCGCCAGAGAATAGGCCGGTATGACAAGCCGTATGCGACTCGCTTCGCAAAGCTGCAGAATTTCCTCACAACTAGCGTATTGCTCCTGTATCAGGGCGAGTTCAAGCACAAAGTTGGACTCGACGTAGACGTTCACGCCACCGCTTCATACTCGACGCGACCACCCTGTATGGCGGTGCGAAACCCCGACTCGGCGAGCCAGCCATGGTCGTCGGGATATCTGTCAGTGTTCCTTACTGGCCGAATGATATCACCTAGCCATGCCGCTACGAGCAATTCGAAGGCGTGACTGGTCACTTGCAGGGGGTCCACCTTGGCGCTCTCGAAATAGGGAGCAAGTTCTTGCCGCGTGTCCGTTTCAAGGGTCGGCAGAACCACTTGACCCGTGTCCGCCTCAGTGCCCTTCCAAAGATACAGACGGTCTGGCGTGATGAGCAAAAAGAAATCAGCGTTGTATGGGCCGCCGTGCGCGAGGATGTTTCGTCGCGTTTGGGCTGCCCATTCCCGTGAAGTTCCGAGCTTGTTCTTCAACTCCACGACCGCAGCCAACCGGCCACTATGGTCGTATAATGCGAAATCCGCGGTAGTGAACATAAGCCTGCACCGATCAATGAGTGTTGCATGAAAGTATGGTCCCGGATGCGCGGAGTTGTCAACACGCCTCGGCTGATGGTCGGCATCCGGGGTTCGCCATCGGAGCTGACGGTCTGCCGGCGCCGTCCTCCCAGGCAAACACGCTGCACTCACCCCCTCGCGTTGGCAAAGCCGAGCCCCCTGAGCTAGTGAGATCGTATGAAAGCCGTACGGATACATGAGTTTGGGGGGCTCGACAGCCTGCGGGTCGAGGCCGCACCGCGGCCGGAGCCCGGGGCCGGGGAGGTGCTCGTACGAATACACGCCGCGGGCATCAACCCGGTGGACTGGAAGACCTGCGCGGGCGAGGGCGTGGCGTCGCGGCTCGACGACCCGTTCCCGTTTATTCCGGGGTGGGACGTCTCGGGTGTGGTGGAGGCGCTGGGGGCGGACATCGCGGACTTCCGGGTCGGAGACGCGGTGTGCGGCATGGTGCGCTGGCCCTGGCGTGGCGGCGGCTACGCCGAATACGTGGCCGCGCCGAGCGCGGAACTGGTCGCCAAGCCCGACACAATGGACGATGCGCAGGCGGCGGGGTTGCCGCTGGCGGCGCTGACCGCGTGGCAGGCGCTATTCGACATAGCGGACGTCCAGGCCGGACAGAAAGTGCTGATTCACGCGGCGGCGGGTGGCGTCGGCCACATCGCGATCCAGTTGGCCATGTGGAAGGGCGCGCACGTGGTCGGCACGGCGTCGGCGCGCAACGAGGCATTCCTGCGTGAGTTGGGCGTGGATGACGTCATCGACTACAACGCGACGCGCTTCGAGGAGGCGGTGTCCGGCGTGGACGTCGTGCTGGACGGTGTCGGCGGTGAGGTCCAGGAGCGCTCTTGGCCGGTTATCCGGCGTGGCGGCGTGCTCGCTTCGATTCGCGGGCGTCCCCGCGCGGAGGAAGCCGCGGCCCGCGGCGTGCGTGCGCAGCACGTGTCGGTCCACGCCGATGCGGCACAGCTCCTGGCCATCGCCGCCTTGGCGGCGGAGGGGCGACTCCAGGTGCACGTCGATGCGGCGTTCGCGCTGGACGAGGTGCGCAAGGCGCACGAGGTAAGCAAGACCGGGCACGCGCGGGGCAAACTGGTCCTGCGGACGGGGTGACGCGATTCGGACGTGATCATTGCCGCACGAGGCCATTGGGTCCGTTTTGGGGTGGCTTCGCGGCTCTCGCCTCGCCCTTGCGTGCGCCGGGGCTTTGGTGCATGGTCGCATTTTGGTGCCTGCATCGCACAACGGCAGAACAGTAATTTCGCCAAAGGGAGGGACGTCGTCATGGCGACACGAATCAAGCATCTGGCCATCGTGAGCGAGAACTACGCCATCGAGGAGAAGTTCTACCAAGCGGTGTTCGGCATGAAGACCGCCGAGCGCGCACGCATCGAGAGCGCATCGGTGGTGAGCGACGGCTACGTGGGCATCAACATCAACCCGCGCCGGCCCGGACGCCAGGGCGGCTTCGACCACTTCGGCTTCGAGGTGGACGACGTCGAGGGGGTAGCCGCGCGCATGGGCGAGAAGTATCCGGAGGTGCACATTCTCAAGCGGCCGAGCAACCGCCCGTTCGCCGGCCTGAGCACGCATGACCCCGCGGGGAACGTGTTCGACCTTTCCCAGGAAGGGATGGAGAACCGCACCGACGTGTACGTCGACGGCCAGCACGAGGCCGACCGCTACGTCAAGCACTTCGTGCTGCGCGCGGTGGAACCGGAGCGGGTGGCGCAGTTCTACCGGGACATTTTCGACCTGGTGGAAACCGAGAAGCCCGCGGACGATCCCAACTGCTACCTGACGGACGGACGGGTCACGCTGATCATCTCGCCGTGGAAGATCTCCGACTACGCCGGCGCCGGCATCGAGCGCCCGGCGCTGGACCACATCGGCTTCAAGGTGGAGAGCGTGCAGGCGGTCAAGGACCGGCTTGAGGCACTGTCCAAGCGCAACCCCTACCTGAGCCCCGGCCCGGTGGGCGCGGGACCGGAGGCGGAAGCGCGGCTCGCGCTGTTCGCCAAGTGCAAGTTCGGCGAGTATCAGCTCGCGGATCCCGACGGCGTGATGATCGACATCAGCGAGCACTGACGCGAACCAGGTATCAGCCATCGTTCCTCATACAAGAACCTACCCATCTTCCCATTGCTGCTGAAGGACAAGAAGATCAGCAAGCTCGCCATGGCGGCGTACCAATCGCAGATGGGGCCTTCCACTATCGACAAGTGGCATTGCGCATCGAGCCTGCGCAAAATATACAAGGTGCCCGAACGCTGAATCACGGAAAGAGGCGCCAGCGCCATTTCGCGTTCAAGCGGTGGCTTCCACGTCACCCTGCCGCTCTTCACCGCGGGCTACGCCTTCGCCTACGGCGCCCGCTGGCGCGTCGCGCTTCTCCTGGGCGCGTTGGCCGAAGGCTACCTCTATCTGGTATTCGATGAGTTATTGCACGTGTTGTGGCCCGAGCCGCTGCTGATTTCGAGCTGGAGTTGAGGGACGCGGACGACCCGTTCGCAGGCCCTCGCGCTTGGTAACCGCAACGGTTGCAGGTCACGGACCCGGAAGGAACGTCCGCCGGATGGCTAAAGCGAACAGAAAACGACCGCCCACGCGCAAGCGGAAGCCCCAGGGACGGCGCGGATGGCTGCTGATCCCGGTGATCATCCTGGCGGTGATGCTGGGATGGCTCTACCGGCACGAGATCGTCAATCTCGTGAGTTTCCGGTTCGAGGGGATCGACTTCTCACGCCGGCCGGCGGAAAACGCTCGGAGCGGCCAGGGCGGAGACGGGATAACGGAGGGGGAACGGAAGGAGTTGGAGAAGATTCTCCAGAGTCAATGAACCCGGGAATCCCCTCCCCTCCCGATCCGTGCGGCGCGAGTGTCCTGTCGGATTGCTAGAGCCCCGACGGCAGGTTGTAGAAGCGTTCCGCGTTGCGCGCCAACACCGCGGCCTTGTCATCCTCGCTCAACTCATCGCTGTCCATCACCTCGCCCAGCTCTTCCTTGCAGAACTCGTTGTTGACCTCGTGGGGGAAGTCCGAGGAGTAGACCCACGGCTTGTTCCCAATCGTGCGGATGGCATGGGCCAGGTCGGGCTCGTGGCCCTCGCAGCCTACGAAGATCCGGCCCTCGTCGATGTGCCGCTTCACGTAATCGCTCACCGCCTCGCCGTCCCGAAGCTGCAGGAACTCGCTCCGGGGATCGTGCTGGATGTGGGTCTCGTAGGAACGGTCGAAGCGTTCCAGGCACATCAGCAGCCACGCCACGCCGCCTTCCAGGAAGCCGATGCGCACGTTGGGGTAGCGGTCGAAGATGCCGTTGAAGACGATGCCGCCCATGGAGATCATCTGCCCGAACGGATGGCCGAGGGCGTGCACCGGAGCGTACGGATGCAGGTCGTCCATGCCGAGGTTCTCGTGCGCGCCGCCGTGGATGCCGAGGCAGCAGCCGAGGCGGTTCGCCTCCTCGTAGATGGGCCAGTAGTACTTGTGGCCGAGGTGCAACTGGATGCCGGTCGACGGCAGCATGGCGCCGCACATGCCCAGCTCCTCCACCGCCCGGCGCAGTTCCTTCACCGCCTCCGCCGGCTCCTGCAGCGGTATCAGGGCCACCGCCTGGAAGCGCGGGCTCTTCTGTACGTAGTTCTCGGCGATCCAGTCGTTGTAGGCGCGCGCCAAGTCGATGGCCCAGTCCTGGGCCACCACCTTGCCGTAGGAAAGTCCCACCGTGGGATAGAGCACGGTCCGGTCAATGCCCACGTCCTCCAGGAACTCCACCCAGCCGTCGTAACCCACCTGCTGAAACGAGCCCTCCGGGAGCTTGTGCGCGTTGGCCGAATGCAAGTGGTCCAGCGGCGGGAACGGGTTGGACCAGCGCATCTGCTCCTGCACTTCCCGAGGAAAGCGGCTGGTGATGGCCTCCATGTCCTCCACCACGTGCCCGTCGCCGTCGATGATCTGATATTTGTTCGCCATGGGAACCTCCTGGTCGGCTCTTGTGTAAGGTTGTGCGCAAGGAACGCGGCGCCGATCTGTTGAACCGTGTCGCGCCGGATGATTCGGGTATTAACCCGCCCCATGGGAGCTTGTCAACAAACGTCATGCGGATCGCGTCTCACGTCGCGTGGTCCGAATCTTGCGCGCCCGGTCACGTCGCGCTAAACGGTTGAAGCCATGAGCTGGCTCAACCTCGGCTCCCTCGGGGGCCTGATCGCATTGGCCTTCCTGGCCTGGGCGGCGGGCGGCTTCCGGAGACCCCTCCCCTGGCGTACGGTGCTCACGGCCGGCGGCCTGATGCTGGTGCTGGGCGCGGCGGTCTTCTGGATCCCGTGGACCCACACGGCCCTCATATGGATCAACGACACCGTCATCACGATTCTGCGGGCGGGCAACGAGGGCGCGCGCTTCCTCTTCGGCCCGCTGGCGCTCAACCCGGGCGAGACCACCGCGGGCGGGTCGGCGTCCATCGGCTTCATCCTGGCGGCGCAGGTGTTCCCGGCGGTGGTGTTCTTCGCCTCGCTCATGGCGGCGCTCTATCACCTGCGCATCCTGCAACCGGTGGTGAAGCTTTTCGCAATCCTCTTTCACCGCACCATGGGGCTCTCCGGCGCGGAGTCGCTGGCGGGCTCCTCCAACATCTTCATCGGCGTCGAGTCGGCCATGACGGTGCGCCCCTATCTCGACCGCATGACCCGCTCCGAGCTGCTCACGCTCGTCACCTGCGGCATGGCCACGGTGGCGTCCACCACCCTGGCGCTCTACGTGCTGTTCCTGAAGGACAGCTTCCCGCTCATCGCCGGACACCTCGTGTCCGCCTCGCTCATGTCCATCCCGGCCGCGGCGCTGGTGTCCAAGCTGATCTTGCCCGAAACGGAGACACCGGACACGCTCGGAGGCGTGCCGCCCATGGCCGAGAGCGGGCGCAAGCAGAACACCATGGCCGCGCTGATGGACGGCTCCTGGGAAGGCCTCAAGCTGGCGGCGGGCATCGGCACCCTGCTCGTGGCCATCCTGGGCTTCGTCGCCCTCGTCGACTACGGCCTGCTCAAGGTGACCGCGCCGTTGAGCGACATCCTCGCCGGACCCGTGGACCTGCGGCGCATCCTCGGCTGGATCTTCACGCCGCTGGCGTGGCTCCTGGGCCTTGCGGAGAGCGATCTCACGGCCGCCGGCCGCCTGCTCGGCGGGCGCGCCATCCTCACCGAGGTCGTCGCCTACCAGGAACTGGGCAGGCTCGGAGCCGAGGGCGCGATCTCGCCCCGCGGCATCCTGGTCCTGTCGTATACCCTGTGCGGCTTCGCCCACGTCGCCTCGCTTGGCATTTTCATCGGCGGCATCGGCGCCCTGGCGCCGGCGCGCCGCGGCGACCTGTCCGCCGTGGGCATCCGCGCCCTGGTGGGCGCCACCCTCGCGACCCTCATGACCGGCGCGGTCGCGGGCTTCTACTACTACGGGCAGCAAGGGCTGCTGGGCGTATGAAACGGAGGCAAACGTATGAGTGCTGAAAACGGCGCATGGGCGCCCCCCGACTCCATCCCCCGTCCCGAAGTGGTCAAGCTCTCCCGCGAGACCCTCGACCTGCCCGACATCCCGGTGGGGAACCGCGAGGACATCTTTCGCATCCGCGCCCTGGACATGGACTGGGACATCGGCACCATGACCTACGCGCCGGAGGACCCCGCCCGTATCCCCAAGGCCCCGGACGGCAGGCGCGCCGGCATCTTCCTGCTGCACGGCGGCACCTCGGACTACAAGTCGCTGGAGCCGGTGGCGCGCATGCTGGCGACGAAGTTCGGCTTCAAGGTCACGCTCATGACCTTTCCCGGGCGGCTCTACCTGCTGGACCCCTCCAGGGACTGGCCCGGCGATACCATCGAACCCGACGGCACCGGCCGGACGCCGCTCTGGACCAAGGAAACGCGCATCACCCGCGACCAATACGACGTGGCGCGCGACGATGCCCGGCGCGAGAGCTACGGCACGGTCATCTCGCTGGTGGCGCGGGAAGGCACCGAGTTCTACCACCGCATGGCGGCGTGGCCCGTGGCCTTCGAGGAGGCCCTGCGCGAGAGCTGCCGGCGCGAGTTCGACCCGTCCGAGTACGCCCTCTACGTCCACGGCCACTCCACCGGCGGACCGTTCGCCATGATCGCCGCCCAACGGGTGGCCAACGTCGACGGCGTGCTCGGCTACGGCTCCTCCACCTTCGCCTACATCTACACGGCCACCACCGGCGACCGCTGGGAGTTCCCCTTCAACCACCTGCGCCTGCGCACTTGGCGCGACACGGCGCGCTACCTCTACGAAGGCCTCAAGGACAAGGGCTACAGCCTGCCCATGCTCATGGAGCTCACCATGGAGAAGTGGGAGATGGGGAAGAAACGCACCAACTTCAAGGCCGAGGACTTCGTCCACAAGAACGGCGCCGGCGCGCTGGACCAGGCCGCCCGGGTCACCGCCCGGCGCCTGAAGATGAGCGGCACGGACGAGGAGCGCCTCGTCGCCCGCTACCTCGGCTACCTGCGGGAACTGTCCGGCCCCGATGCCAAGCCGGTGCCGCCCGTGCTCTCCCTTCACGGCCTGGACGACGACACCGTCACCCTCCGGCGCTGCTGCGACGCCCTGCCGCTCTACGCCGCCATGGACCCCGCCCCCAAGGTAGCCTGCGTCTCCCTGGGCGCCGGCATCCACACCTGGGGCCTCACCTACGACGATCTCCCGCGCGGCATCATCCCCCCGGTGTGCCGGCTGTGGCACGACGCCATCGTCGGCGGGTTCTTCGCGCGCTGAAGACACAGGCAGGCTGTGTCAAGACTCCGCTCGGATGAGGATTGGCATCCACGCCCCGATTCGTCATTCCCGCGAAACAGGCTGTGTCAAAACTGGTGAGGCACCGCCCCCTGATTAGAGGCAACAACCCCCGATTCGTCATTCCCGCGGAAGCGGGAATCCATGGGCGGTGGTGGGGCACTACAAAGGCGTTTCCCCGCCTCGCCGCCCCTGGATTCCCGCTTCCGCGGGAATGACGAATCGGGGGGCGGCGCCTCACCAGTTTTGACACAGCCTGTTTCGCGGGAATGACGGTTCCCAGGTACGGTAGTCATTTCGCGGTCGGTGAGTTAGGCTGGAAGCACAATGATCGGCGCGCGTACAGAGGCAGTGCACAAGCCGCCCTGGCTCAAGGTCCGGATCCCGTCCGGCGCCGAGTACAACCGCCTCAAGGACAACTTCCGTGGGCTCAAGCTGCACACGGTGTGCGAGGAGGCGCGCTGTCCCAACCTGGCCGAGTGCTGGCGTGCGGGAACGGCGACCATCATGATCCTCGGGGACGTGTGCACGCGCGGGTGCCGGTTCTGCGCAGTCAAAACGGCCAAGAACGGCGCGCCCGTGGACCCGGACGAGCCCAGGCGGGTGGCAGAGGCATTGGCACGCATGGAGTTGCGCTACGTGGTCCTCACCTCCGTGGACCGGGACGACCTCGATGATGGGGGCGCCGGCGTGTTCGCCGACACCATCCGGGAGACCCGGCAGCGGTGCCCGGAGCTGATCATCGAGGCGTTGATCCCGGATTTTCGCGGCGACGTCCGCGCGCTCGGGAAGGTCGTCGACGCCGCCCCCCAGGTCATCGGTCAGAACATCGAGACCGTCCAGCGCCTCACGCGCTACGCCCGGGACCGGCGCTGCGGCTACGAACAGACCCTGGACGTGCTCACGAACGTCAAGGCCCTGGACCGGCGCGTCTACACCAAGAGCGCCATCCTTCTCGGCATGGGCGAGACCCGCGACGAGGTCCTCGCCACCATGCGCGACCTACGCGCCCGCGGCGTCGACATCCTCACCTTGGGCCAGTACCTCCAGCCCACCCGCAAGCACCTGCCCGTGGCGGAGTTCGTGCACCCCGACCGTTTCCGGCACTACGAAGAGCAGGGGTTGGCGTTAGGTTTCCGCTACGTCGCCGCCGGCCCGATGGTACGCAGCTCCTACAAGGCCGCGGAGTTCTTCGTCGAGAAGATGCTCACCGCTGGACATTGAGGCGCCGGTGCGCCCCTCCCACGCTAGTTTCGCGGACGGATGGCCGGGCTCGGCGGAGCGCGACGACGGGGATCTCGCGCCGCGTGCCGGCGCGGTAGGTGCCGAAGCGAGGATTCGCCGCGACCACCCTGTCGTACAGCGTGTCGCGCTCATGTCCCCGGATCACATGGGCCTCGGCGGCGAAGCGCTCGCCGCCGGTCTCGACGACGACCCTCGGGTCGGCGGCGAGGTTCAGGTACCACGTGGGATGCCGGTCCTGGCCGTAGTTCGAAGCGACGACGACGAGGTCGCCGGTCTCATCGAAGCGGAAGTACAGTAGGGGCGACAAGCGCCGCTTGCCGCTCTTGCGCCCCATCGTGACGAGAATGAGGACTCCCGTGCCTTCCAGGCGACCCAGCACGCGGCCGCCCGAGAGGCGGAACAGGAAGGCGTGAACCGGGACGAACAACCACGCGATGAGGAGACGCTTCCAAGCTGGCATCGCCGGCTCTCCCGAAATGGGTTGGCTCATTGTATACGCCGAGCATGTAAACCACCCGCCAGTCTCACGTGACGGCCACCATGTGAGCCTTGAGCAGGGAGTGGCACGACGGGCAGTATAGCTTCTCGAACAGGTAACGGCCGTGAAGGTCGCTCATTAGCGGACCCGCTTCAGTGGGCGGACACGTGCATCTCTCGACAGCGCGGTCCGCTTTGTATGCGATCGGGACGCCGGCGGAGCCGCAACGCGAACATGGGCCGACACGGTTTCCGTCGGTACTGCCCGACTCCGGACCTGGCGCACTGGATGCGCTGTCCGGTGTTTGGTCTTGTTCGCGCGACGCGCCGTTCCCACCGCCCAAACGTCGGCGTAGCGCCTCGGTTGCCGCGTCATCCACTTCCCGTGTCTCGGGCTTGAACGCCACCCCGTAGATGTCCCGCGCCGCGTCTTCGGAGACCGCCCCGTCCACCACGTCCGCGCGTACCCGGTCCGGCTCGCGCGTCAGCGGATCGCCGTAGCCGCCGCCGCTGGCCACGCGCATGTAGAGCACGTCGCCGTCGTTAAAGTCGAAGTTGCAGTACGGGAGGACGCGTTCGGTTCCGCCCACCTCGTCCAGTTCCACGGCGTTCCGGTCGCGGTTCATGACCTCGCGCACGCGCGTGTTCTCCCGCAGGACGATGACGCTGGGCGCGCCGGGGTAGCCGCCGTACATGCCGTGGCCGGAGTTCCTGAGTCCGGCCACGCCGTAGGCCACGCCGCCGAGCCGCCCCTCGGGGGCGTCGTGCGGCGTGTGCGCGGTCTCCACCGCCAGGCCGCCGCGGAAGCGGCCCGGGCCGGCCGAATCGGTCGCGTGGCGGCGGAACAGGTACAGCACCGGGAAGTTCAGCTCGAACCATTCCGCGTTGGGGCAGTTCATGTAGTTGCCGCCGGAGTCGATGCCGTCGGCGTGGGCGCGGGCGCCGTTGCCGTCCATGGCGCCGTGGGCAAGATTGAAGACGCAGTAGCGGCCGGACTGGTTCAACCCCGAGTGCTTGCCGTTTCGGTGGCTGGCGTTGGGAGTGACGATCTCATCGCGCCAGTGTTCGTGGGTGCCGAGCATCTGCATCAGCACCGAACTGGCCAGGAACCCGACGCTGAAGCCACAGGAGGTGGTGTTGAGGGACACCGGACCCGGATAGGTGACGTTCACCAGCGTCCCTTCGGGAGCGATGACTTCCAGCGGCCGAATCACCCCGTGGTTCTTGGGAAGGTCGTGTACCAGCGTGGTCAGCACCGCGGCAAAGCAGAACCCGGCGGTGCCGTGGAACGGCAGGTTGACGCCGGTCACGGCCTGCGGGTCGGTGCCGGTGAAATCGAAGATGAGCCGGTCTTCGCGTTTGCGTAGCGCCACCTTCATGCGCCAAGTGTCCTGGGCCTCCAGCGCCAGCTCCTCCGTCCACTCGCCGTCCTCGAACGACGCGATGCGCTCCCGGAAGATCGCCTCGGTGTAGCGGATCATCTCGCCGGCCACCGCGTCGAGCAACGCGGCGCCGTAATGCGCGTACATCTCCCGCAGCCGCGCCTTTGCCACGTTGTTGGCGGCGATCTCGCACTTGAGGTCCAGCCCCACCATGCCCGGCTGGCGCGTCATGTTGGTGAGGGTGTCGAAGACATCCTGGCGCAGCACGCCGCGCTCCACCAGCTTGATGCCGGGCACGCGCAGCCCCTCGTGAAAGATCTCGGTGGCGTCGGGCGAGTCCCCGCCGGGAGACAGCGCGCCCACGTCGTTCACGTGCACGAAGGTGGCGCTCCAGGCCACCAGCCGCCCGCCATGGTGGATCGGCGAGACCACGTAGATGTCCGACTGGTGGATGGCGGCGAGATAGGGATCGTTCAGCAGGAAGACGTCGTCCTCGAAGATCTCGTCCGGCGGAAAGCGCTCGATGATGCGTCTCACCGCGTAGCTGGCGCACACCACGTGCTGTCCCAGGGTGGCCCCCGCCGAGAGGATGTCGCCGTCCGGACGGTAGAGGGATGCCATGTAGTCCCGTTGCTGGGTGGTGTTGACGGTACCGCCGGTGCGTTCCAGTGTAATGCCCATCTCGCGCGTGACCTGGTGAAGGCGGTGCGAGAGGATCTCGAAGGTGACGGGGTCGACGCCGTGTATGCGCGTGTCCATGGGAGTCCCTTCCTTCCTCATCCGCCGACAAGGAGCCGGATGTTGCGGTAGGCGTCCATCACCGCCCGGTCCGCCGGATTCACCACGATGGTGGTCACCGGGGTCTCGATAATGGCGGGGCCGGCCATCTCGTTTCCCGGCAGCAACGCGTCGAAGTCGTACACCGGGGTGTCCCGGGGTGCGTCGAACTCCTCGAAACAGACCTTGCGGCGGCCCTTGAGCGCACCGTCCGCGGCGGCCGACGACAGAGGGTACGACTGGACCCGCGGCTTGTCCAGCACGCCGGTTGCGGTGAGGCGGAAGTTCATGATCTCCTTCCCCGCCTCGCGGTAGCCGGAACCGGGGCCGTAGGTTCGTTCGTACAGGTCGTCGAAACGTTCGTACACCCCGTTCAACTCCTCCTCCGAAAGGGGCAGCGTGCCCTCGGGCATGACCACGTTCAATTCGTGCACCTGGTAGCGATAGCGCATGTCGAAGCTGCGCTCGATGCGCACGCCACCGCCCTCGAAACCGGCGCCGGCCAGATCGGCGCGGGCGCGTTGCACCAGTTCGTCGAAGGTTCGGTTGACGCGCTCGGGCTCCGCCGGCACCTGCATCCGGTCCGACTTGCCGTACTGGTAAACGACGTCCGAGCCGACCAACCCCGTGGCGCTGTGCACCGACGCCGTGAGCGGCACCACCACCTGCCTGATGCCCAGCTCCGCGGCGTAACGCGCCGCGTGCACCGGCCCGGCGCCGCCGAAGGCGAACAGCGTGAAGTCGCGCGGGTCGTAGCCCCGCTCCACCGTGGCACGGCGGATCAAGTCGCTCATGTGCGCGTTGATGATGCGGTAGATGCCGCCGGCCGCCGCCTCCACCGAGAGGCCCAGGGGTTGGGCGACCTTTTCCTCCACGGCGCGGCGCGCGCGTCCGGCGTCCAGCGACAGGCGCCCGCCCAGGAAGTAGTCGGGATTGAGGTAGCCCAGCACCAGGTCGGCGTCGGACACCGTGGGCTCGGCGCCGCCCAGGCCGTAACACGCGGGTCCCGGTTGGGCGCCGGCGCTCTCCGGCCCGACCTTGAGTAGTCCCGTCTTGGGATCGGTCCACGCGATGCTGCCGCCGCCCGCGCCGATGGACTCGACCCAGATCTTGGTGGCGTAGATCTGGTGGCGCAGCAGCACCGGCTTGTAGTCCTTCTCGATGACCCCGTCCCGGATGACGCTCACCTTGAACGTGGTGCCGCCCATGTCCGTGGCCAGGATGTCGGGCAGGTCCATGAGCCGGCCGAGCCAGGCGCTCCCCGTGACCCCGGCCGAGGGACCCGACTCGATGGTGCCGATGGCGTTCCGGGCGGTGGCTTCCACCCCCAGCACGCCGCCGTAGGACTGCATGATCAGAGGTTCGCCCGCCAGCCCGTGCTCCCGCAGCCGTCCGCCCAGGCGGTTGATGTAGGTGGAGATGCGCGGCCCTATGGAGGCGTTGAAGACTGTGGTGGCGGTGCGTTCGTACTCCCCCAGATAAGGCGCCACCTCGCTGGAGAGGCTGAGAAATATATCGGGGTGGCTCGCCCCGACGATGCCGGCGATGCCACGCTCGTGGAGGTCGTTGGCGACCGACCAGATGAGGCTCACCGCCACCGCCTCCACCCCGCTCGAAACCAGCTCGGCCACCACCTTCTCCACCTGCCTCGGATCCAGCCGCACCAACACCGCGCCCTTGTAGTCCACCCGCTCGTCCACCTCCTTGACCAGCGGCCCCGGCACCATGGGCGCGGGCTTGTCGAGCCTGGACAGATGAAAGATCTCCGACTCCGGGACCCCGTCCGTGAAACGCCCGCGCATGATGCGAAGAGTGTCGCCAAACCCCTTGGTGGTGATCAGGCCGGTACGCGCCCCGGATCCAGTGAGAAGCGCATTATCGCCGATGGTGCAGGCGTGGAAGAAAAGGCGGGCGGAGGCGAGCAGTTCGTCTTCGTCCTTGAACCCGAGGTTCCCGGCCGCATCGCGCACCGCGGCCAGCGCCCCCACCGAGTAGTCGTCCGGCGTGGAAAGCGCTTTCCCCACCGTCATGGTGCCGCCGGCATCCATGGCGACGCAGTCGGTGAAGGTGCCGCCGATGTCCACGCCGACCATGTAGCGACCTTGGGAATCACTCATAACTATAGGATATTATTGTTGTTTACACGGCCACAAACTGTGGATCGCTGAGGAGTCCCGATCCTCGTCGTAAGCATACTGTAAGCGGATTCATTCCAGTCTGCGCGCGTTCCAGCGCGGCTCTGTCGCCCAAGGCATCCAACACCGAACTACCCGCACGCCTTTGTGCCATCCCCCTTCCGTTCGACTACAACGCCCGAAGACCACACGCAAGCCCTTACGAACTGACACCTATAGAGTTTGCAGCCTGCTCCGGAGCGGATATACGGAAATATCGCTAACTTGTGAGTGAGAACGAATTGGGGGGCAGGTCAGGGGTAGCGACCCCGAGCGCCGACGGGCGCAGTTTGCTAAGTTCAGATTGGCGAGGGGGCCGTCAACTTCTTAAAGATACCGGCCCCCAAGAACAATCCCGCAGAGGGTGGTGACGTCGACCAACAGTCCCAGACAGCCACCGTGACGTCAAGGCCCTCTCCTTCCGTGGAGGTCTGATGAACTATGGCTGCTCGAAAGCATCTGTTGCTGGAATCGATAGAACTGACCCACATCAATAACCGACCACTACCTCAACCGGCCCTAGGCAAGGCCGTAGTTCGTTTACATCCGAGGCTGGGGTTCTCCCTTGATTTCGGTGCCTTGCCGACTCACGCTTTACCCTGGGGGAAGCTGTGCCGTATTAGGACAGCCGCGGGAGTCGAGGCGGAAGGATACTTCCAGTATAGTCTGAACGCTCCCTTCTATGCCCCGGCATCATTCGTTCTCAGAAAGGCTCCGCATATCGTGATGCCATCCGACGCGGAGATCAAAAAGCTGGAGTTCCGAATTGTCAATTTTCCCAGCTTCTTTGGCAGGGGAGCCAAGCATTCAACTCGTAAGGGGACAACGCATTTCTTCGGTGCGGCAACTGGAAGGTTCCGGGGTTTCCGATTCGACATCACGGAACGTTTTGGGTCCACTGGTGTCCGGTATCGACCTGCCCATGGTCATGCGCTGACTCACAACGGAGTGCTCCGACGGGATGACCGGAAGCCATTTTCTATTGAGGAGGCCAAGGAGAACATGCGGAGGCTACGAGCTTTCCTGTCATTCGCACGTGGAATGGCTTGCGACTTGATTCCGGTTCACGCGGTTACGGGAGAGGGCACGGCAGCATTCTCGTGGGGAACGAATTTCGTGGAGCCGGCAAAGCCTGCGGCAACGAGATGGTTCCCGATGAACAACGGCGGAGACGTGATTGCCGATTTGCTTGGCCCGTTCGACAACCTTTGGCAGCAATGGGGGGAGACGCTGCCCACCGTTGTCGACTGGTACACCAACGCCGCCACCAGCCCGGCACACGTGGGGGTGGTACTAACGCAAGCGGCTTGGGAAGCCATGGGGTATCAGATACTGGGAAAGAAAACCAAGGGATCCTCGGTGCTTCCCCTCACCCTCAAGAAACTCGGCATTGACGCGAGCATCCCGGCCACATGCGGGACTCTCCAACAGGCATTTCCCGGGAAGGACGGACCGACGGCCATTACTCAGCTCAGAAATGAACTGGTACACGCCAAAGCGAATCTCCCCAACATTCCCACATGGGCACACTTTGACGCGAGGAACCTCAGCCTTTGGTACGTCGAAATGATTCTGTTGAAGCATCTCCGGTTTTCCGGCCGATACTTCGACAGAATGCAGAACAATTACTTGGTATTGCCTTAGCCCACCTGAAAGCAGTACCGGTTTGACGACGACACACCGGTCCCGACGCGAGCGGAGAAAACAGCGGCGAAACCACTGCCTCGAGCCCCGTCGGCTTTCGCGGATGGCCGTGAAGCGGCGCGGACATCGAGCCGTGGGTGATAACCCTCCACCACGCATCGGGACTGGTGAGCCGTCATGGCCTACCGGTCGTTGTCTACATCCCGGGCGCTAAACATCTTCGAAAACGTACTTCCGGTTACCGTATAGCGCTCACCGTTCGACGATACCAGCACAATGACATCGCCCTGCGCATTGAACACAGCCTCTGGTGACGGAGTGGAAACGTCATCCTCGTCAGTCTCCCTCGCGTCTGCGTAGTTGCCGTCGACAGCCTCGCCGTTCCCGGTAATGAGCACAAAGCTCCGGGTATCCTGAAGCTGCTTGATGACAATCCGCCTCGGGAGTCGGTGTTTGTCGGTGAACTCAGAGGAAATGATCGAGACCTCGGGACGCAGTCTGCTGGGCCAATTCCGTACCGGTACTCGTGTCTGAACCGTGGTGGCTGACTTTCAGGACATCGATATCGTTGCCGCGTGGGATGGCACCCGAGGCTACGACAGCTTCTTCCGCAGTCGGTTTCTTCCGCTTCTTCTTTCATCTGCCAGAAGTTTGGTCGCCGGTAGTGTAGAACACGAACTCGCCCAGCCGGATGAGCAGCGCGATGCTGCCCGGATTCTCATCGAAGGACTCCGTCTTGCCTGCCGGGTCGAGGTCAAGGTCGTGCGCGGTCCCATCCGTGTCGCCGCGTACTGTGAGGTGGTCCCGGAAATCGAACGTGTTGCTAAGATTCAACACCGCCGGTTCTACGGGCCCGGCTTCGGGTCGCAACACATACTCAACGTCACTCATACGCTGGTCTCCCTAAAGCGTTTGTTCCTCGGATGATGCAGACTTCCCAGATGTAGATCCGGGACCCCTAATGTGGGTGGGGAACCCCCCAAGTAGCGCCCGAACGCGGTCTCCGTGCGCCCTGCCGCGAAAAGCCTCGTAAGGACGAGCGCCCCCATACGCCCGGTCCAAGTCCGCTGACGAATCCTACGGTGGCTATGAGCGGAGATGTGTCGCCGGATCGCCAGAAATAGAAGCAGGTAATACTTCCATGCACGCCTCGACGCCGAGCTTTGCGCAAGGTTGTGAGCATTCCGTCATCAAGAGAGGCACGGTCTGCGAGCCTTGCCGCGAGTAGCGTCCAGCCGTTCAGCGGTCCGCCTGTACCAAACCAACGGTCAGCCGCGTACCCGTCGCCTCCGCGTAGCGGCGCAAGGTAGTAAAGGACGGTGACACGCCGCCACCCTCCAGCCGCGCGATGGCGGACTGGGTCGTTCCGAGGCGCCGGGCGAGTTCTGCCTGCGTCAGCTTCGCCGCTATGCGCGCGCGAATCAATGCCTCGATCAGCTTGAACTCGTCATCGGCCCGCGCGTACTCTTCCCGGAATTCCGGATCTTCCATGAAGCGCTTCTTCAGGTCCTTCAATCTCGTCATGGCGTCACCTGCTTCATCCGTTCCCCGGCCGTCGCGAGCGCTTGCCGCGGTGTCCTCTGCGACTTCTTTGCGAAGACATGCAGGACCACTACCCGCCGCCGCACCGCCGTCACGTAGATCCCCCTAGCGATCCCTCCTTGAGCCTTGACCCGTAGTTCCCAAAGCTTGCCGTCTAGACGGCTTGACATGCGGCTCACCAAGTGTCTCCAGGCCGACGTTCTCTATCGTCTCCAGCAGCCGCACTAGCCGGGCACGCAACTTCACAGGCAGGGCTTCGATTTCGGCATCAACACCGGAGACGGTTTCGACCCTCCACGCCACCCCACCAATATAGCGCATTCGCTATGTTCTTTCAAGGGAGGATCGCCTCTCGGAAAACGTGTCAGACCTCATGGGTAGGCATCGTTCAGGAGCATCGCGGGCGGCCGCCAAGGCGGTCCCGCATCCTATTCAAACATGAGCCGTCCGGCCATAGCGGCTGCCGCTATCGCGCCCGCGCTACCTCGCAGAACGCCTCGTTGCAGCACGCGCCGTCCTCGATGTCGGTGCGGATATCGGCGTCGAGAAGCGCGTTGACGGTCTGGTCGGTCGGGCTGCCCGACAACCAGACGCCCTTCGGGGAGTAAAGGACACCCGGCAACACAGCATCGGTGATCTTCGCGACGAGACGGGTCTCGCCCCGTTCGTTGTAGACCCGCAGCATGTCGCCGTCCGCGATACCGCGGGGCTCGGCGTCCGAGGGGTTGATCTCGACTTCCTCCGGTCCGTCCGACTGCGCGCAGTGGCCGAACGTCGCGTTGGTCCGCTTTGCCGACGAGGGCGAGATGAGGGCGAGCGGCCAGTGGCGCGGGGGCGGCTGGTAGCGCGGCAGGCCGCAGCCGAACCGGTCATCGAGGTCGCGGCTGAACAGCTCGATTCGGCCCGAAGGGGTCGCTGGCCGCACGGTGGCGCACATGATCGGCTCGGAGCCTTCGGGGGTGGTCATGGCGAGCGCCGAATCCACCGGCAGCCGGCTCGGCCGGTATCCGCCGAGCCTCGGGTCGCCGTCCACGAACGCCGCATCCATCAACTCCTCGTCGGACTCGCGGAACATCGGGTCGTCGAAGCCGAACCGGGCGGCGAGGCGACGGAAGATCTCCGTGTTCGGTACGGATTCCCCCACCGGGGGAATGACCGCTTCCGCCCGCTGAAGATGCCGATGTCCGTAGGAGCCGTAGACGTCGGCGAACTCGAAGTGGCTCGAAGCCGGCAGGACCACGTCGCAGTATCGCATCGAGTCCGTCATCACCACGTCGGCGCCCGCGACGAACACGTCTTCGCGGGCAAGCGCCCGGCGCATGCGGTTCTGATCCGGATGGGTGGCGACCGGGTTGTGGTTGTAGACAAACAGCGCCCGGATCGGCGGGTCCAGGGCGTCGTCGAGCAGCAGGCGCGACACGTCCACGATGTTGATGGTCCGCGTGCCCTCGGGCACCAGGTCGGGGCGCTGCAAGCGGTCGGCGGCCCTCGGGTAGATGTGACCCGGCTTGGCGAACACGCCGGCGCCGAGCCGGCCGTGATTGCCGGTCAGCGCCTGTAGCGCCATGGCGGCGCGCCGACCGGAGCCGCCGCCCCCGCCGCGCCCGCGGCCGCTGCCGCCGGGGGCCCCCCGCTCCGGCCGCGCTCGATGCCGTTGCCGACGGAGACCCCGACCGTCTTCGCTTCGCCGTACCAGTCCGCGAACACGTCGAAGACGTCGCGATCGACACCACAGATTTCAGCCACCATCTCCGGCGTATGCGCCCGGGCGTTGGCCATGTACGCGTCGTACCCGTCGACCCACCGGTCGATGAACGCGCGGTCGTGGGCACCCCGCCGTGCGAGCTCCGCCGCCAGCGCGAGGGCCAGCACCACGTCGGTGCCGGGGCGAACCTGGATGAACAGATCGGCCTGCTCGGCTATGCGCGTACGCTTCGGGTCGACGACGATCAGGCGGGCGCCGCCTCGCCTGCGAGCCGCCTGGATCTCCCTCGCGAGGTGCAGGTTGGACACCGTGACGTTGTTGCCCCACACCACGACGAGATCGGCGTGGCGGATCTGCTCGGGCGGCATCCCCGGCGCGCTACCGTAAAGGCTCGCGTAAGCGGAGCTGCGCACGATGCCGCAGAGCGGCCCGCGCGCGAGCAGGGACGCCCCGAGCCGGTGGAAGAACCGGCGGTCCATCGAACCGCCGGCAATCTCGCCATGAGGACCCGCATAGCTGAACGGCAACACCGTTTGCGGGCCGTGCCGTGCGATGGCCCGTGAGATCCCCGCGTGAATCAGGTCGAGAGCTTCCTGCCACGAGACGCGCGCGAATGCCCCTCCGCCACGTGGACCCTGGCGCTTCAGCGGGTGCGTGAGCCGCCCCGGGCCATGCACGAACTCGGGGTAGGAGCGCGCGACCTTGTTGCAGATCACCCCGGCCGTGTACGGATTGGCGTCCGAGCCGCGCACATCGAGGATGCGGATGCCGTCAGTGGTGACCGAGAGGCTGCAGGTGTCCGGGCAGTCGAGCGGACAGACGCTGGGCCGCTGGTGGCTGGCCTCAGTGGTGCTCACCTCGTGCCACCAAAGCCCGCGCCGAGGTCTTCCCGTACCAGTACGCCGCCCATTCCTTCGTGACCCGCGCCCAAGAACGCGCCGGTCACGGTGCCGTCATCACCGCCCGTGTCGATGAACGTGTTGCCGCGTACCTGGATGGCGTAACTCAGGTCGCCATCGTGCCACGTGCTGCCGGAACCCACTGCTCCGGGTGGCTGTCCGGCCGCCCAATGCTCAAGGGCCGTGAAGTCCGCCGTCCCGGACAGCGTGGCCAGATCGACGGTCAAATGGGCGGCGCCCGCCACGGCCTCAGCCGCCGGGGTGAGCCCCAGCAAACGCCCGCTCCAGGCAACACTGCCGGACAGCGCACGGTTGTCCGCCAGGTTCGAAGACGGAAGCGGGCCCATTGCCCACGGCTGCGACAAGCCGTTCCTCAAGGCGGCGCCGAAGGTGATCTCGTCGCCGGAAAGGTCGATGGCGCCGTGCACGTGGAGCGAGGTATCCAACCACGGCCCCAATGCATCCGCGAGGCGGTCCGGCGTGACGCCCGATTCCAGCCGGCCGTAGACCGCGAGCAGCGCCTCGCGATCGAGCGGATGGAGGATGTGCTCGGACAACTCCGCGCTGCCTCCCGCCACCATGAGCGTCATCGGAAACCGTTCGGGGTCCACGTGGCCGCGACCGAGGAGGTGGATAATCTCGTGAGCCAGCACACCCAGCCGCTCCAGGCCCGTGGTCCGCGCGGGGTCCACCCAGACCTGGCCGTCGACGATCTCAATCTTGAACGGCGCCATAGGGTCGCCGGTGGGTACTGTGGTGTAACTGGCCACGGCCAACCCGATGTCCTCGCCCCCGGGAGGGGCCACATCCGGTGGCCAGTCGCTCTCGGCCGCGAACGTGACGCGAATCTCGCCTTCCGGGGGATCGACGATGTCACCGAGCGCCGGCTCCGTATCGAATCCCAACTGCCAGTCCCGCGGCAGGGCGGCGTTGATGGCCTGCACCACGCGCACCGTCTCGTCCACCAGTTCCGGCGGGGTGTCCTCCGCCACGCGGACGGTGGGAGGCGTCGTCCCGAAACGGAAGACGAGACCATCGGGGAAGAGCGAATCCTCCATGCCATCGCCGTCAGCGCCGTCGTAGGAAGCCGCGTCGGCTTGAAGATAGGCAATCACTTCGGCGGCGCCGACCCCGTCGTGCACCGTCCCATGGGAAACCCGGGCTTCCCCGTGCGCGCCGGCCGCCCGTAGCGCGCCGGCCGGCGGGCCGACATCCGCGCCGACATGCAGCCGGCCATGCAGTTCGACGGTGGGGGCCTGGGATGCGTGACCGGGCGTTTGCAGCGGAAGCGTGGGAGGTTCCGGAACCTGCGGGGTTCCTCCTTCACCTCCGCATCCGACGAGTATCAAAACCGCAACGATGCCGAAGCAGATGCGCAGTGGCTTCCTAAAGCCTCTCCCATCGGAACCCATCCTCACCGCCTTCACCACGCTTTTTCCAAGACCGCCAGCACCTCCTCCGGATCCGTGACCGGTTTCGGATTGTAGATTATGTTCGGCGACACGATGACCTTCCGGGCAATCTCGGGGAGGTCCTCGCGCGGGATGCCCACGTCGCGCAGCCGGGACGGCAACTCCAGATCCCGCACCAGCCCGGCCACGGCGGCCTGGGCGTTCTCCGCCGCCTCTTCGTCCGTGGCGCCTTCTCCCCCCAGGGCCCGCCCGAGAGCCGCCTGGGCGGAGAGGCTGATGGAACGGTTGAACTCCATCACGTGGGGCAGGATGACGCAGGAGGTGTGGCCGTGGGAGACGCCGTAGGCGCCGAGCTGCCAGCCGATGACCTGCGACAGCCCCTTGTGCACGCCGCGTCCGTGGAAACCCACACCCACCAGCGCCACCTGGCACTGGGTGAAGGCCTCCAGGTCCTCGGGGTTGTCCTTGCAGCGCGGCAGGTAGCGGTGCAGCAGTTCGCCGGCCTTGAGGCACATGTTGTCCACCACGGGGTTGCGGTCCACGGTGTAGAGCTTCTCCACCACGTGCTCCATGGCCTTGATTCCGGTGGCGCACCACACGCCGGCCGGGGTGGACGAGGCGATGGCGGCGTCCAGGATCACCGCCTTGGGCACCAGGTCGGGATGGCGCACGTGGTCCTTGAACTTGCGCTCGGGCCGGTTGATGGTCACCGACCACGTGGCCTCCGAGGCCGACAGGGTGGTGGCGATGGCCACCTGGGGGATCGGCGCCCGCGGCAGCGCGGCCAGCCGCTGGTTGTCCGGCGAGGCGACGTAGTCGTCCAGTTCCTCGACCGTTTCCAGGCCCTGAGCGAGGATGAAGGCCACGGCCTTGCCCCAGTCCGCCACGCTGCCGCCGCCCGCGGTGATGATGACGTCGGGCTGAACTTCCCGGGCCTGCCGCGCCGTGTCGAAGCACAGCCAGTCGGGGGTGAACTCGCGGCTGTCGCTCCGGACCGCCACCAGGAGATTCCCCAACGCCTCCACGATCCGGTCCACCCAGGGGGTGCGCCTCTTGAGCGAACCGCTGGTCAGTAGCAGCGCCCTGCCGCAGCCCATCTCCTCCAGCAGACTTCGCAGGCGCTCATAAGACCCGGGACCCCAGATCACGTGGTCCGGTACCGCGGCGCGGTCGCGCCACTCTCCCTGGAGATCGTGTGCGGCGGTCGTCATGGATGTTTCTCCTCTCGGGGTTGGGATGGTGGCACGCCGAATTAACGGCGTCAAATCGGGGCAATCGTTCACGCGCTCGCTCCCCTTAACGCCTGGATTCCCGCCCCCGATCAGGGTCGCGGGCTTGCCATGTCCGGAACACATGTGAGAGAACGAGGGCCGGAGGAAACGATCATGAGCGACCGCATCATCTCGGCCGACGGCCATATGGACCTCTTCTACCTCGACGAGGACACGTTCCGGTCGCGCGCGCCGGCCAACATGAAGGACCGGGTGCCCAACGTGCGCATGGTGGAGGACAAGCCCACCTGGGTCGGCGACGGCGCCCACATGGGCGGGCACCGGGCGTGGATGGGACGGCAACCCATGACCAACCATCGGGGACGGAGGATGCGCGAGGCCGGCTGGGAACCCACGCACCCGTCGGACCCGAAGCTGCGGGCCAAAGACCTGGACATCGACCAGATCGCGGCCGAGGTCATCTACGGCATCCGCTTCGTCGAGGACAGCATCAAGGACCCGGACGTCATCACCGCCACCTACCGGGCCTACAACGACTTCATCGCCGAGTTCTGCGAGTACGACCCGAACCGCTTCATCGGCATCGCCGACATTCCCGCCCATTCCGCCGACGCCGCGGCCGCGGAGATCCGCCGCATCGGCAAGAATGGGCTCGGGCTCAAGGGCGCTCTGTTCGACTTTTTCAACGGCCCCGCGCCCATCTGGCACGAGATGTGGGAGCCCATGTGGGCCGCCGCCGAGGAGGAGGAAGTGGCGCTGTCCTTCCATATCGGCGCGGGCCACGGCACGACCACGGTGGGGCCCCAAAGCGCGGAGGAGAAGCTCAGGGGGGACATCCCGAAGGTTTCCCGGGAGGCGCATGTCGCGGTGGTGGCGATGCAGGCCGACGAATGTCTCGTGTCGATCCTCCTGTGCGGCACCCTCGAGCGCCATCCCGCCCTCAAGGTGGTGATGGCCGAGAGCCACATCGGCTGGATCCCCTACGTGCTGGAGCGGCTGGACACCAAGTTCCGCGAAGGCGAATACGAAGGGATGATCAACACACCGCCCAGCGCGCTGTTCCGACGCCAGATGTGGGCGACCTTCCAGGACGACAAGGTCGGCGCGCAACTGGCGGAGGAATACGCCCCGGAAAACTTCTGCTGGGCTTCGGACTACCCCCACCGGGACGGGATCTGGCCCGACTCCCAGGAGTTCATCCAGCAAACCATGGGCGGGTTGAGCGACAAGATGCGCCAGCGCCTTACCGCCGACAACGTGACGCGGCTGTACAACATCCAGTAGGCGACGGGTTGCGTCAGTCCCGCGGAACAGACTGGGTCAACACGTTGCCGGGACAAGAAGAGCCACCAACGCCCCGAATCGTCATTCCCGCGGAAGCGGGAAGGTGGATTCCCGCTTCCGCGGGAATGACGATTCGGGGCGTTGGTGGCTCTTCCATGGTCGGGCGGGGTTTTGACACAGCCTGGGAAGGCGGAATCCAGGGGTGGTGGAGTGGCGGCTACAGGATCCTGATTTTGCCGCGGTTGTAGACCGCCACGGACGCGCTTGACGCGTGGCTGTCGGGGTACTCCTCGGCGTCGAGACTCCACACCATGGTGTCCCGCAGGCGCCCCTCGGCGTCTGTCTTGTTGCCGTAGAGCGTGGCGCGGTGGACGTAGCCGAGCTTGTCGGCCACTCGCGCGCTGGGCCTGTTGCGCGGGTCGCAGCGGATCTCGAGCCGCTCGACACGGTTGACCTCGAAGGCCACCCGCGTGAGCGCGGCGGCGGACTCGGTGGCCAGCCCCTTGTTGGCGTGGGCGCGGCCGATCCAGTAGCCGATCTCGCGCGCGTCCTTGCTCTCGCGGGTGTGCAGGCCGGTGCCGCCGATGATGCGCAGGCCGTCCGGGGCGAAGATGCCGTAGACGAATTCCCGCCGCGAGAGGAAGTCGTCCCGGAAGTGCCGCAGCCGTTCCGTCTTCATCTCCAGCGACTCCGGTTCCTGCTGCGCCCAGTCCATCCACGGGCGCAGGTATTCCAGGTTTTCGTTGATCTCCCGCTGCAACAGGTTGGCGTCCGTCGGATGCCAGCAGCGGAGGATCAGACGCGGCGTGTGGATGCTGTATGCCAGTCCCGGAGAATGAGCCATGGGCCGAGTCGCCGCCGGGTGGAGGCGCCCCGACCCGAAGCTCTTCCCCTCGTTCCCGGAGCGCGGAGTCCCGCTACTTCTTGGGCGCAAAGGTCTTCTTGATGGTAGCCAGCAGCTCGGGCTGCAGACCGGCGACGCCGGCCACGAGCTTGTCCACGTCCTCCCCGGAGACCGGAGTGATGGGGAACCTGGACTTCTTGGCTTCCGCCAGAAGCTCGGGATCCTTCATGGCCGCGTCGAACGCGCGCCGCAGCACCATCAGCCGGTCCTTGGGAGTTCCCGGAGGCAGCGAGTACGGCCGGTTGAGAGCGCCGCCGATGTCGCGGATCACGATGTTCATCACCTGCCGTCCCACGTCGGACTTGATCACGTCGTTGGTGACGGGAATGCCGGCGAGCTCCGAGTGGGGCTCGTCCACGAACTGTGCCAGCACGCGCACGTCACCGCTGGCGAGCTGCGAGGCCCAAGGGTTCTTGAGCCCTTCCCAGCTCGCGCACACGCCCGCGACCTCGCCCTTCTCCGCGGCCACCCGCACCGGCGCCGTGCCGCCGTAGCCCTCGATGAGCCTCATGGGCAGGTCCGTGTGGGCGATGAGGATGCGCGGGATGTCCCACAAGGTAGAGCCCGGCTGGCTGCCGCCGAACTTGACCGGCTGTTTGGCGGCGCGCCACGTGGCCATGTCGGTCACGCCGCTCGTCTTGTGCGTCATGCATACGTTGGTGATCCGTACGGGCGCGCCGACCCAGCCCATCTTGGCCGCGTCGAATCGAACCTTCTTGTTGCCCAGGTACTGCTGCAGGATCAGCCCGCCGACCCAATGACCGATGGTAAGACCGTCGGGCTTGGCCTTGGCGTACATGAAGTTGGCGGTGATGAGGCCGCCGGCCCCCGGCCGGTTCTGCACGACGACCGTGGGATTGCCCGGAATGTGCCGCGGCAAGTGGCGCGCCAGAAGGCGCGAGTACGCGTCGAAGCCGCCGCCGGGCGAATAGCCGACCATGATGCGCACGGTCTTGCCCGCGTAGAAATTGTCCGCGGCATGGGCCGCGATCCCGGACAGGGCCAGAGCCAAGAGCACGGCGAACGTTGAGAGCACGATCTTCCTGGTCATGAGGGCCTCCCGTGTCGTCTGGTGGTTGAACGGATGGGGCTACGCTTTTTCCCTTATAACACTTCAAACCCGCGCCGCCACCCAGTCGTGCATGAACGGGAAGATCTCGGCGTGGTTGTCGTAGGAGCAGTGGACGGCGCCGGGCTCGCCCGTGCGGAGGAAGCGCAGCTCCTTCTCGCACCGGGCCTCCTCGTAGGTCTGATGGGCGCAGCGGGGGTCGGTGATGATGTCGTCCTCGCCGTGGAGGATGAGCAGCGGGCATTCGACCTTCTCGATGCTGCCGGCGAGGGTGAACCGGCTCAGGCGGCGGCGCACCTCGTCTTCGCTGTCCGATCCGGTGATCCAGCGGAACTGTCCCCGCAGCGGCTCGTAGTACTCGTAGATGTCGCGGTAGCAGTCGTAGGGGCCGAAGTGGGAAACGCAGCACCGGACGCGCTTCTCGTAGGCGGCGGCGCGGGTGACGTAGTAGCCGCCCATGCTCATGCCCATGAGGGCGACGCGGTTCATGTCGACGTCGCCGCGGACTTCGAGGTAGTCCACCATGGCCGTGATCGGCCGCTCGAAGTCGGGGATGGCCAGGCTGTTGCGCAGCCGGAGCATGCCGCCGCGTCCGGGACCGTCGACGATGAGCAGGGCGAGGCCGCGCTTGGCCGCCTCTGGGCCGCCGACGAAGTAGACCTCCTCGGCGGTGGAGTCGGCGCCGCCGGTGAAGATCAGCACGGGGGGCTTCTCACCGGCCGAGGCCGGGGCGTGGAAGAAGTAGCCGGGCATGGCGGTGTCCTCGTAGGGCACCTCCACGCGCTCGATGCCGGGCGACAGCGCCGCGGCCGCCTGGAAGCTGTCGGCGGACTTGCGGTAGGTGGGGACCTTTCGGTCGTCGGTGAAGGGCAGCAGGAATTCGGCCACCCGGTAGTAGTTGGAGGCCCGGAGGAAGGCCTTGATGGCGCTCTCGGGATGGCCGGCGGCTTGTTGTTCGCGGCCGTGGGCGGCGACCCGTTCAGCGGTCTCGAGCCACTCGGCGTGCCAGCTCTCGACGTCGCCCGGCTTGATGCGCTGCGTGGTGCGGTGGATATCGTTGAACTCGCCGCCGCCGTAGTAGCTCTCGGCCAGCAGCCGGATGCACGCGAAGGACCAGCTTCGGTTCCCCGGGAAGAATTCGAACATGGCCCCTCGCGTCGTTCCGGCGCCGCGGTTTCAGACTAGCGGCAAACGCCTATTGATAAAGCTTCTGAATGCGCGCCTTCCACTGCGCACCGTTCTTGCTCACCTCGCGCGCGATGATCTGCGGCGCCGGGTCGAAGAACTTGACGCCCGTCAATTCCTTCTTGAGGGCGTCCAGCGGCTCCACGGTCTTGTCGGCGACGAGCAGGCCTTCATCCCTGAAGATGTTCTGGCCCTCGGTGCTCACCAGGAAATCGACGAACAGCTTGGCCGCGTTGGGATGGGGCGCGTTCTTGTGGATCGCCGCCATGTTGGGCCACCAGATGGCCGGCTCCCGGAAGGTGGAGTAACCGAGGTCGGGATAACTCCGCCCGAACGTGTAAGGCGTGTAGGGCAACGTGAAGATACCCAGCGAGAACTCCTTGAGTCCTACCGCCGCGTGGAGCTGGCCCCACTTGGGCTCGTACCGTGCGACGTTGGCCTTGAACTTGGTCCAGTAGTCGGCCCACTTTTCCTCGTTCTCGCCGAACCAAGCGTAGAAGGAAGCGATGTGCACGAGATAGTTGGAGCCCAGCCATGGCGTTCGGGAGATGATCTTCCCCTTGTACTCGGGCTTGATCAGATCCTGGATGCTCCGTGGCGCCTTGTCCGGCGGCACCAGGCTCTTGTTGTAGGAGGCTCCCACCACGTGGTTGAAGAGCGGGATCTGGTTCCACTCCTTCGGGAGCGGCTCCATGACGTGGGCCACTCTCTCGTACCCCGCGGGCTTGTAGGGCTGGGTCCAGTGGTTGAGCCCGCTCAGCGGACCGGGCGAGGTGGCGAAGACGTCGATGGCGAATATGCCCGCTTGCGATTCCTGGCTCACCTTGCGGAGAATGTCCGGCGCGCCGACGTAGGTCCCCTCCACCGTGATGCCGTACTTCTTCTCGAAGGTTTGGGCGGCCTTCTTGTAGCTGGAGAAGATGATGACCCGCAGCTTGCCTTCCTTCTTGGCCGCGGCCACCAGTTCGGCGCTTGAAGCCAGCGCCATGCCGGAAAAGCACAGGGCCGCGCCTAATGAGAATGCCAACGCCTTTGCAATCAAGCTTCGCATGGAAACCTCCCTTTGCTCGGTCGGGGACCGTGTTGTGCGGCTCACCCTATAGAGCTATGGATTGAGCGTCAAGACCTTGACACTCACGACACAAACGCCGTCGACAGGTCCACCCTCCCCTCCAGGCGCCCGGTCTCGACGAGCATCTCCATGGTGGCTTCGGCCTCCTTGCGCTCGGTGTCGGTGAAGGTGAACTCGATCTTGGGGTAGCCGGCGGAGGCGAGAATGTCCTGCTTGTCGCCGCCGTATTTGGCGATGAACTTGTCGGCGACCTCTTCGAGGTGGGCGTCGCTGTAGGCGATGGACTTGCGGCAGGCGTCGAGGATCTGGCCGGCGAACTCGGGGTGCTCCCGCAGCAGGTCCTCGCGGGTGGCGAGCATGTGCTTGATGATCTCCGGCAGGCCGTGGAGACCGCGCCAAGCGTCGCCGTCGGTGTAGAGGCAGCGCACGTCGGGGTCCTTCTCGCCGTGCCAGAAGACCTGGTCGATGAGAGTCACGGCGTCGGCCTTGCGCTCCTTGAGGATGTCCAGGAGCTCCTCCTGGGGATGGGACTCCCAGCGGATGGTGGAGTCGTCCACCTTGTAGTGCTTGCGCAGGAGGAAGCAGTGCATGGCGTGGGGGTCGGAGTGGTGGCTGGCGATAAGCCGGCCTTCCAGGTCCTTGGGTGTCTGCACGGGGCCGTCCTTGAGCACGAAGACGCCGTTGCCCTTGGCGGTGGACTTCCACTCGGTGGACAGCCCGACGATGGGGGCGCCGCCGAGCTTGCGCTTCAAGAAGTTGGGAAGATAGACGTTGGCGAACGCCACCTCGCCCCGGATCAGCACCTCTTCCAGCTCGTGGCTCGGCGGGTCGGCCACCTCGATGACCTTCAGGTCGAAGCCCTCGGGCCTCACGATGCCCTCCGCCAGGGCATAGTAGGTGCGGAACATGCAAAAGCGGTTGCGGTAGTGTGCGAGTGTCAACTCCATGGGAACTCCCCCGCCGGGGCGCGCTCACGCGCATCCGGCTTCAACGGAAGCGGGCGGCCCGCGCATGACGCGCGGCCGCCCGCCCCTGCCTTGTGCGCCGCGGATCAGTCCAGGCCGAGCTCCGCGCGAGTCTTGCTGCAGATGTCCAGCGCCGCCAGCGCGTAAACGCTGCTGCAACGCTCCATGTTCCTGATGCCGACGCCGCGCCGGGTGCCGGATGGCCGGTCCCATTCGGCGCCGGTCTCCTGCTCGTCCGGGTCCACCAGGTGGGTGCCGAAGCCGGCGCCGTAGGTGATCACCGACACGCCGTACTGGTTGATGCGCGAGCCGTCGCTGGTGATGCCGTAGCGCACCGGCTCCGAGAACTCCATGGCGCTGCCGTTGACCTCCTGGTGGGCGCCGCCCATGGCCTGGACCACGTAGTCGGTCTCGGGAATCTCGTAGCCGCCGGTGGTGAGGTAGAGCTTCACCCGGGTGTCGATGTCCCCCTCTTTCGCCGCGACGGCGCCGGCGACCTTCTCCAGCTCCCGCTGGATCTTCATGGTGCCCACGTCGGGCAGTGTCTTGACGATGACGTAGATCTTGCACACCGGGTTGGTGCCGGGCTTGAACGGGTTGCCGCCATCGATGGCGCCGATCTGCACGGTGGGCAGCATGAACGGGTGTGGGAACATCTTCTGGTAGTCCTTCTCCCACTCCTGGATCGCCTTGCACACCTCGAACGCCTTCATGACGAAGGTCTTGGCCGGCCCCTCCACGGTCACCTCGGCCCACACCAAGCCTGCGTTGCCGATCTGCATGCGCAGGCCGGTGGGCTCGCCGATGATGCACATGTCGGCGGTGACGCCGTGGTCCATGAGATAGCGCGCGCCCACGCCCGCGCCGCGGTAGCTCTTGCCGTAGTAGCGGTTGACCTGCGCCTTCTCGATCTCGCCCACCACGCCCGAGATGACGACGTCGCCCTTGAGCTCCACACCGGCCTTGACGAGCATGTCCACCGCGGTGATGTAGCAGGGGAACGCGCACTTCATGTTGACAAGGCCGCGGCCGTAGACCCGGTCCTCGGTCACCCGGGTGGGCTCGGGGTTGTCGAAGTGGTCCATGTGGCCGTTGAACATCAGCGTCGGCCCGCCACCCGACCCGCGCAGCGTGCCGATGACGTTTTTCCGTCCCTCCTCCACCTCCTGGTACTCCACCTCCATGCCCAAGCGCTCGAACTCGCGTCCCAGGTATTCCGCCACCGGCGTTTCCTCGCCGGTGATGGTGACGATGTCGGCGAGATCCCGTGTCATCTCCACCAAGTGTGCGCGGTCGAGCTGTGCTAGAACTTGCTTGCTATCCATGTAATCGAACCTCCTCAGTCTTTCTCGTGTTTTAAGGACGCCGAATTGATGCAATACCTTAGGTACGTCGGCGCCGGACCATCATCGAAAACATGCCCCAGATGGGCATCACAAACGCCACACAAGACCTCCACCCGGCGCATGCCGAAGGAACGGTCTTCGTTCGTGGCGACGTTCTCCTCGTTCACCGGCGCCCAGAAGCTCGGCCACCCGGTGCCCGAGTCGAACTTGGCAGCGGCATCGAACAGGTCCGTGCCGCAGCACACGCAACGGTACATGCCGGGCTCCTTGGAGCCGTTATACTTGCCGGTGAACGGCCTCTCGGTGGCCTGCTTGCGCGTCACCAGGAACTCCTCATCGCTGAGCTGCTGGCGCCACTCCTCGTCGGTCTTGACGACTTTGTCTTTCATGGAACGGGGTCCTCCGGGGATATCCTTACCGCGGTCTAAGCTTCCTGTGGTCTAAACATATAGGGAAACTCTGATCAACTGGAACCGCCCTTCGACCTCGTTTCGCCACGCCTGTTCCGAGCCGGTCGAACGGCTCAGAGCGAACGGACCGCTCGCGGCCCGGTACTCATCCGCCATGGGCGCAACGAGGTGAAGTCGAAGAGCGCCATCGCTCCGGGCAATGATCCCAGGTTCCCGATCAGCGCACGAAGAACAGCGCCGTGCCTACCACGATGCCCAATGCGCCGACGGTCACCTTCCAGTTGACCGACTCATGGGCCTGGAGGAAGAGCCAGGAAATCAGCAGCACGAACAGCGGCCGCGACTGCGCGACCGGCTGCACCACCACCACGGGCGCATACTTGAGCGCGAAATAGCCGCAGGTGGTGCCGATGGCGGACACCAGCCCCACGAGCCAGATGTAGCGCCAGTGCCGCGGCGTCCAGTCCGCCACGCTGCGCAGCGGCCGGTTGGAGATGGCGGGCAGGAAGCTCGGCAACGCGATCAGGCTGGCGTAGAAGTTGGCCCCCAGGGGCGACGAGAACTCGTGCACCACCAGCCGGGTGAGGGCCGCGGACAGCGCCATGGCGAGCGCGCTGCCCAGGGCGAAGGCCATGCCGCCGATGTAACGGGTCCAAGCTTGGGAGACGCCGCCCTGGGCGCGGCTCATGGCCACCACCACGCACCCGGCCACCACCAGCAGCGCGCCGGCCGTCAAGAAATACGTCAGATTCTCCCCCAGGAAGACCACGCCCAGGAACATGGCGAAGAACACGTTGGTGGCGCTGAAGCTGCTGGAACGCGCGGCGCCGATGTACTTGATGGCGGTGAACAGCGTGGTGCGCCCGATGGTGATGCGCAGGATCCCGGCCAAGCCGATGACGAACAGCGGCCAGCCCCACCCCGGGAACCCCGCGTGCAGGTCGCCGTTCAGGAGCGCGGCGCCGGTCAACACAACCAGACCGGTAAACGCGGTGGCCGCCGTCCCCAGCACGGGATCGATGCCGTGGGTAGCCATGCGGCCGAAGACGTCCCGCAACGCCAGGAAGAACGCGGTACCCAACGCATAGACGAGGGCGATGTCCATGGACGTTAGATGTAGCACGCCGGATGAGATTCGTAACCAACCCTTCCGTCATGCCCGTCTCCCCCCTCTCCGTCATTCCCGTCTCCCCTTTCCGTCGTTCCGGCTTCTCCCTTTCCGTCATTCCCGCGAAAGCGGGAATCCAGGCGGGGCGAGGAGGGGAGCACGCCTGTTCGCCCCGCCCCACCCCTGGATTCCCGCTTTCGCGGGAATGACGGAGAGGGGGGAAGCGGGCATGACGGACAGGGGAAGCGGGAATGACGGAGAGGAGAGGGGGACCCGGGAACGACGGAAAGGGGGAAGCGGGAACGACGATAGTGTGTTATACCGCACCCAACTTCAACGGGGCGACGGGACGGGAGCGCACATGAACTTCGAGGGCACCATTACGGTAGAACATCCCAGGGACGCGGTGTGGGACTTCGTGCTGGACATCGATAAATTCTCGGGCTGCATGCCGGGCCTGGACTCCATCGACAAGGTCAACGACACCACCTTCGACGGCGTCATCAGCGCCAAGGTAGGGCCCATGTCGGGCAAGTTCAGCTTCCGCTCCACCATTACCGACAGCAACCCCAAGGAATCCCTCACCGTGCGCATCGACGGCAACGACTCCGTGACCAAGAGCACGGTGGTGGCCGGGGTGGACGCGAGCATGGAGGAGCCGCGGGAGAACTGCACCGAGCTCCGGTACAAGGCACGGGTGGACATCAATGGACGCTTGGCCATCGTCGGCGACATGATTTTGCGCGCCACCACCTCGCTCATCCTGGAAGAGTTCCGCAAGCGTCTGACCAAGGCGCTGGACGATGAGGCCGCCAAGGCCTGACACACACACACGCCGCGCAAGGAAAGGGTTGATCTCATGGCCGAACACTACGACGTCATCATCATCGGCGGCGGCTCCGCGGGCTGTGCGGCGGCCAGCCGCCTGTCCGAGGACTCCGGGCGCAAGGTGCTGCTGCTGGAGGCGGGGCCGGACCCGCGTCCCATCCCGGAGATGGTGGCCGAGTCCAAGAACCAGGTACGGCTCCTGATGGAGACCGACTACCTCGCCATGTACCCGAGCCCGCGGGACCTGGACGGCAGCATCTGCTACAAGCTCGCCGGCCGGATCATGGGCGGCGGCTCGTCGGTTAACGTCATGGCCGCGCCCCGGCCCATGAAGGCCGACATGGACAACTGGGCGGCCGCCGGCAACCCGGACTGGTCGTGGGACAAGGTGCTGCCGGTGCTGAAGCGCCTGGAGTCCGACCAGGACTTCCCGGACAGCCCGATCCACGGCAACTCCGGCCCCCTGTACGTGAAGCGCCCCTTCACCTTCGACACCACGGACGCCGCCGATCCGGTGCAGGCGTTCATTGAGGCCGGCCAGCAAAAGGGGCTGGCGCGCCTGGAGGACACCAACATCCCCGACCCCGAGGGCATCGGCCACCCGCCGTTCAGCATCAAGGACGGCAAGCGGCAGTCCACGGTGGTGGCCTACCTCGACCCGGCCCGCGGCCGCGCCAACCTCATCATCGAAGCCGAGGCCGAAGTGATGGGTCTGGACATTTCCGGCAACCGGGTCACGGGCGTGCGCTACGAAAAGGACGGCCGCCAGGAGACCGCCACCGGCAACCACGTGGTGGTGAGCGCGGGGGTCTACCACTCGGCCCCGCTGCTGATGCTGTCGGGAGTCGGACGCGCCGCGGACCTGCAAAAGCTCGGCATCCAGGTGGTCAAGGACCTGCCCGGCGTGGGCCAAAATTACCAGGACCACGCGGTGGTCTACATGACCTTCGCGTGCAAGGAGAATTTCGACGCGGACTGGATCATCCCGCGCATCCGCTACATCTACAAGAGCCACGCCGACCGCGACTGCGCCAACTTTCACATCGCGCTGCGGCCGCCCACGCAGGTGGAAGGCATCCAGACCACCATCCCGCTTTCAGCGGCGTTGCTGGAGCAGATGAACCGCGGCCAGATGTACCTCCAGAGCGCCAACCCCAAGGACCTGCCCGTCATCGAGTCCAAGATGCTCGAAGACCAGCGCGACATCGACGCCATGACCACGGCCATGGGATTCATCAAGGAGATCGCCGAGACCCCGGCCATGCGGGAGATCTACGGCGAGCTGGTAACCCCCACCCCCAGCGAGGACTGGGCGCAATTCGCCCGCGCCACCTACGACAGCTACCACCACGGCGTCGGCACCTGCCTCATGGGCCCGGCGTCCAACAGCGAGACGGTGGTGGGTGAGAACCTCCAGGTGCACGGCATGGACAACCTGTGGGTGGCCGACGCCTCCATCATGCCCACGGTGGTGCACGCCAACACCAACGTCACCTCCATCATGATCGGCGAGCGGCTGTCGGATTTCGTGAAGGCCGCCGGAGGGTGACAGAGGGCGACCGCCGGTCGCCCCTACGGGAAACTGCGGCGGGACCGCAGCGGATTCCGGTGCTGCGGCGAAACAGCGGCGGGATGGCAGACCGCAACGGATTCCGGTGTAGGGGCGACCCGCCGTCACCCCGCGCGAAACTGCGGCGGAACGGCAGACCGCAACGGATTCCGGTGTAGGGGCGACCCGCGGTCGCCCCTGCCGGGAACCCCGCGCCGCACGGCTTCTGTCAGTCCCGCGTAAGCCTGCGGTAGCGCACCCGGTGGGGCTGGTCGGCTTCCTTGCCGAGACGTCTGCGCCGGTCCTCCTCGTAGTCGCTGTAGTTGCCCTCGAACCAGACCACCTGACTGTCACCCTCGAAGGCGAGGATGTGGGTGGCGATGCGGTCCAGGAACCAGCGGTCGTGGCTCACCACGACGCAGGAGCCGGCGAACTCCACGAGTCCGTCCTCCAGGGCGCGCATGGTGTTGACGTCGAGGTCGTTGGTGGGCTCGTCCAGCAGGAGCAGGTTGGCCTCTTCCTTGAGCATCCGCGCCAGGTGAACACGGTTGCGCTCACCGCCCGACAGGTCCCGGACCTTCTTCTGCTGGTCCTGGCCCGAGAAGTTGAACCGCCCCACGTAGGCGCGGGAATTGACCTCGCGTTTTCCCAGCAGGATCTGGTCCTGCCCGTCCGAGATCGCCTCCCACACCGTGTGCTCGTCGTTCAGGGTGCGGCTCTGGTCCACGTAGCCCACCCGGACGGTCTCGCCCATGCGGAACGAGCCCGACTGGCACTCGACGCCGCCGGTGACGATGCGCAGCAGCGTGGTCTTGCCCGAGCCGTTGGGGCCGATGACGCCGACGATGGCGCCCGGCGGCATGATGAGACTCAGGTCCTCGAACAGGAGCCGGTCCCCGAACCCGTGGGTGAGCCCCTCCGCCTGAAGCACCATGTCCCCCAGGCGCGGCCCCGGCGGGATGTAGATCTCCAGGTCTTCCTGCGCGCTCTCCTGCTCCTGCCCGAGAAGCTGCTCGTAGCGCGTGAGCCGGGCCCTGCCCTTGGCCTGCCGCGCGCGGGGCGACATGCGGATCCACTCCAGCTCCCGCTCCAGGGTCTTGCGGTGCCGCGACAGCGACCTCTCCGCCTGCGCGAGCCGGGCCTGTTTCTGCTCCAGCCACGAAGAGTAGTTGCCCTCGAAGGGAATGCCGTGGCCCCGGTCGAGTTCCAGAATCCAGCCGGCGACGTTGTCCAGGAAGTAGCGGTCGTGGGTCACGGCGATGACCGTGCCCTTGTAGCGCGCCAGATGCTGCTCCAGCCACTGCACCGATTCCGCGTCCAGGTGGTTGGTGGGCTCGTCCAGCAACAGGATGTCCGGCTCCTGAATCAGCAGGCGGCACAGGGCGACACGCCGGCGCTCGCCGCCGGAGAGCACGTCGACCTTCGCCTCGGGCGGCGGGCAGCGGAGCGCGTCCATGGCCACTTCCAACTGGCTCTCCAGCTCCCAGCCGTTGCCCGCCTCGATCTCGTCCTGTAGCTTGGCCTGCTGCTCGAGCAGGGCATCCATCTCGTCCGCGCCCAGGTCCTCCCCGAACCGTGCGCTGACGGTCTCGTATTCCGCCATAAGCTCCAGCATCCGGGAGCAGCCCTCTTCCACCACCTCCTTGACCGTCTTGTCCGCATCCATCCGCGGCTCCTGCTCCAGAAGACCGACGGAGTATCCCTTGGAAAACGTGATCTCCCCAAGATACTCCTGTTCGACCCCCGCGATGATCCGCAGCAGCGTACTCTTGCCCGCGCCGTTGAGGCCGAGGACCCCGATCTTGGCGCCGTAGAAGAACGACAGGTAGATGTCCTTGAGCACCTGCCGCTTGGGCGGATGGACCTTGCCCACCCCGATCAGCGAGAAAATCACCTGACGATCATCGTTGCTCATGAGCCCTCCGTTGCCGGTTTGTAAACCACGCCCGTCAACCCTACTATACAAATCGTCCCCGCGGGTCGGAACCCTCTGTGCTCCGTCATTCCCCGCGGACTCCCCGAATCGTCATCCCCGGGGAAGCGGCCGTGTCAAAACCACGCTGAAACGGGGAATGGCGCTGACGCTCCGAAGAGTCATTCCCGCGAAGGCGAGTGTGTCAAAACACCAGTTGGATGAGAACGGGCACCCAACGCCCCGAAGAGTCATTCCCGCGGAAGCGGGAATCCAGGCGGGGTGAGGCGGGGAATACGCCCGGATTGCTCCTCCCCACCCATGGATTCCCGCTTCCGCGGGAATGACGGGAAGGGGCGTCGGCACCATTTCGTATCCACGCGAAGTCTTGACACAGACTGGGAAGCGGCAATAACGTTCGGTGCCGAGCCGCAACATGATCACCCACCCGCTACCGCCGCAAGCGTTCGCGCGCATGGACGAGTCACCGGACGAGGAGTTCTACGAAGAACCCCGGCTGGTGACCCACATCGACGACCGCGCCATCGCCGCGGTCACCCGGCTCTACCGGGAAACGCTGCCCGCAGGCGGCGCGGTCCTCGACCTCATGAGCAGTTGGATCAGCCACCTGCCCCCGGAGATGACCTTTGGTAGAGTCGTGGGGCTGGGGATGAACGAGCGGGAGCTTCAGGCCAATCCCCGCCTCACCGCCTACACCCTGCACAACCTCAACGACCGCCCCACCCTGCCCTACGCCGACGGCGAGTTCGACGCCGCGTGCATCTGCGTGTCCGTGGACTATCTGGTCAAACCGGTCGCGGTAATCCGCGACATCGGACGCGTGGTGACCCCCGGCGGGCCGCTCGTCATCACCTTCTCCAACCGCTGCTTCCCCACCAAGGCCGTCGCCATATGGCACCATCTCAGCGGACAGGGACAACAGCAGCTCGTGGAGTCCTACCTCACCGAGGCCGGCAACTGGGAGCACGTGCGGTCGGCCACGCCCATCGCAGAGGGCGCCGGCGCAGACCCGCTGTACGCCGTCCTGGGAAACCGCGCATGAACCCGCCGGTTGAGCGGAAGCAGGACCGAACCCACGGGAAGCCCGCCCTTCGACTTCGCTTGTCCTGAGCCTTGTCGAAGGACTGAGGACGAACGGTTGGGGCTATTTCGCTGCCATTCGTTCGTAGCGTCTTTTCACCGTTCGTCCTGAGCGTAGCGGAACGCCAGCGGAGCGAAATCGAAGGGCGCTCAAGTCACGCCGCGTCCAGATGGAAGAAGCGCACGGCGTTGCCGGCGAGCATCAACTCCCGCTCGTCGTCGGGCACGCCGGCGAGCTGTTGCTCCATGATCTCCAGGGAACGGGGCCAGTGGGTGACGATGTGGGGGAAGTCCGTGGACCACATGATCTTGTCCACGCCCACGTGGTGGCGCAGGTCCACGCCGATGGGGTCGTCGAAGAAGCCCCACAGGGCGTGCTCCTTGAGGTACTCGCTGGGGAGCCGGTCCAGGCGTTTGAGCCCCAGCAGCCGTTCGGCCCATGGGGCGCTGACCTTATAGGCCTGGTCCATCTGCTGGTAGAAGTACGGGATCCAGCCGATGTTGTTCTCCGCCCAGTAGATGCGCAGCTTGGGGAAGCGGTCGAAGACGCCGGCGAGCACGAGCTGCGCGGCCTCCACGGCGCCGCAGTGATAGATGCCGTGACGGGCAATACGCTGGAGGAAGTCGGGCGGACGTTCCTCCCCTTGCGGCTCTCTCGGGTACTTCAGGTGATAGACGTCGCGCCCGCGCGTCCGTTGCGGGAACGAGGTGTGGATGGTGAGGGGCATGTCCAGGTCCAGCGCCGCCGCCCAGAAGCGGTCATCCTCGGGCGTGGGATGGCCCTTGCCGCTGGGATAGGTATGCAGCCGCACCGTTTTGAAGCCCTTCTCGGCGCAGCGTGTCATCTCGGCGATGTCCTCGTCGACCCCGATGTTGGGCAGCACGGCCACGCCGAGAAGCCGGTCCGGCGCCGCCGCGCAGAAATCCTCGATGAAGTAGTCGTTGAAGGCGCGCACGATGGCCAGAAACGCGTCCTTGTCCCGGATGGCGGTGTTGCGCGCCTCGGTGGCGTAGAGCACCTCGGCATCGATGCCGTCGGCGTCCTGCTCCTTGAGCCGCTCCTCGCCCGTGCCCGCGCCACGGGCGCCGTCGAAGTCGAGGCCCACGGGACTGAACTCTTCGGGCGACTTGCCCGCGAACTGGTTGGTGCCGCTGTACTCGATGGGCTTGCCTTCCTCGACGATGGCGTCCATGCCGTTGGACAGCTTGATGCGCCGAGGAGCCCGGTCACGGTATTTCGCCGGAACCCGGGGGGTCCACATGTCCGGGGGCGATTCGAAGTGGCTGTCCGCCGAAATGTAACGATACTGCCGCGCCATGAACGATCCTCCGCGTCGATTGAAGCCGTCAGCGCGGCGTCTGCAACCACCGCTCCGGTTCCAGCCCCGGCCGGTCGGGATACTTGGCGGCGATCTCCCGCACCTTCGGATGGCTGGCGGCGGCCGGGCGCCCGTCCTTGTAGATGTAGTTGTCCCCTACCCTGAGAGTGCCGCCGCGCATCTCGCCGGAGATGTGCATGAGGTACGGGAAGGTCTTGGTGGTGCGGCTGTTGCCCATGTGGAAGTGGAAGCTGCTCCAGTGGTGGTGCTCGACGAAGTGCCGGTAGGGCGTGTTCGGACACTGGTGCGGCTCCAGGATGGCGGACGGATGCACGCCGCCGTGGAAGCCGCGCACCTCGTACGCCTTCTCCCCCAGGTACTTGGACATGAACTTGTAGAAGCGGGTGAGGGTATCGGCTTCTTCCCCGCCCTCGAACTTGCGCATGTAGCCGCCTTCGATGTGCACCCGCACCGGCTCCTTGAAGGGACAGGGCACACCGATGTGCCGGCCCCAGATGACGCCGATCTCGTCGATGATGCCGAGGCCCTCGGCCGCGCTCGACCGGATGGAGGGGAAGACCCCTTCGGGGAACGGGCGGTACAGGCCCACGGTGCGGTAGTCGGCGTAGTGCTCCGCGCCCAAGGGCTTCTCGACAATGCCCTCGATGTAGGAGCCGTTGGGATGCTCCATCACCCACTTGGCGCCGGGGGTCACCAGGGCCGCGGTCTGGATGCGGATCTCGGAGACCAGCTCGTACGGGGTGAGCCCCCAGTTGCTGGCCAGCAGCGGCGCCGTGGTGGCCATGTTGCGCGCCAGCGGGATGTCGCGCTCCTCCAGGATCTCCGGGATCTCCCGCAGCTCTTCCTCGTAGGTGAAGTCGACGCCGTAGCTGATGAGCACGTCGGCTCCCTGGATGGCGTTGCGCACCACCTTGGGCACGCGCCACGCCTTGCCCGGGTCGGCGCCGTCGCCCCAGAGCACGGTGGGCCGCACGGGCGTGTCGGTCCACAGCACGTAGGGGTCGGCACCGCGCTGCTGCACCGCGGCCTGCACCCACGCCACCGCGTCCTCGTCCACGAGGTTGAGGCCGCCGTAGTTGCCGTCGTGCACGGCGAGGATCAGCACCTGCATGCCGGGCTGCACGTTGGCGCAGTTGTCCACGAGATCGTTGACCGCGATGGCGGCCTGTCTGGGAATCAATGAAGCCATGAGAAGGACCTCCCGGCGAGAGTGAGTTGCGTGAACATCCGAAGCTTCAGCACGTATACATCCGGCCGCGAAACCCTGTCAACGCGGCCTCGTGGCACCCCCTCCCTCGGCCCGCGGGCTCGTATTGACACCCCCAGGGCGAGTTGATAGCGTGGCGGCCGAGCGAGGCGGGTTTCGGCCCCCCCCCCCACCCCCCGCCCGCCCCAAGAAGGGAGAAACCATGATCCAAGCAAGCGACATCCACGGCGTGATGGCCATGATGCCGTCCTTCACAACCGACGACGCCGACTCGCCGCGCGCGAAGGACACGATCAACGTGCCGGAGCTGGAGCGCAGCGTCGACCAGGCGGTGCGCGACGGCATCAACGTGCTCACCACCACCGGCACCTTCGGCGAGTGCCACACTCTCCTGTGGGACGAGTTCGCGACCCTCACCGAGGCCACCGTCGCCACCGTGAACAGGCGCATTCCCGTGGTCATCGGCTGCACGAGCCTGAACACGCGCGAAGTGCTGATCAAGATGGACCATGCCGCCAAGGCCGGGGCTGACGCGGTGCTCGTGGGCGTGCCCTTCTACTTCAAGTCGAGCGTGCCCAACGCCGTGCAGTTCTACTTCGACCTGGCGGACGAGCATCCCGAGCTGGGCATCTTCATCTACCACAACCCGCGCAACCACCACATCCACATTCCGGTGCCGGCGTTCAAGGAGCTGGTCAGCCGGCCCAACATCGTCGGCATGAAGGACAGCCACCGCACCCCCATGCAGTTCATGCAGCTCATGGACATCGTGCGCGGCAAGATCAGCGTCATGACCAACCAGAACCAGATGTTCCCCTACATGACCATGGGGGCCGCCGGATGCTGGTCCATCAACGCGTGGATGGGCCCTTCGCCGGTGATCCGGGCCTACCAGGCAGGCCGCGAGGGCCGCTGGGACGAGGTCAAGGAGATCTGCATGGCCATGGCGCGGGTGGGCGGAAAGGATCCGAGCCTGACCGATCCAGTGGAAGGCAAGATCTCCATCAACGAAGCCGGTTACTGCTACGCCGGGCCGGGCAGACCGCCCTTCCGGGTCACCACGGACGAGACCCGGGCGGAGGCCAAGGCCATCGCCCAGCGCTGGCGCAAGCTGTGCGAGACCTACCCGCTGCAAGCCGAGGCCGCGGCCTGAGGCGCGCGGGACGAGTTCGTCGGGATCACGCGCACGGGGGCCGGCAAATCGGACCGAAAAGGATACTGGAATGGCCAAGGTCGCATCCGACAACCAGAAGAGACGTGACGAGTTGCACGCAAGGTTCGCCGATCTCGGCTTGGTGGGCTACTGGCAGCGCCAGCGCGAGCACCACAATGTCGAGCCCAGGCTCTGGCGCTGGGACGACGTCCATCCCGCGCTGATGCAAGCCGCCGACGTGATCACCCTCGGCTCGGAGGCTTTCCGGCGCAACGTCGGCCTGGAGACCGCAAGCCGCACCATCATCATGGGCTACCAGATCGTCATGCCCGGCGAAGCCGCACCCGCCCACCGCCACACCAACACCGCGCTCCGGTTCGTGGTGCAGGGTGGCGGCGCCTACACCACATCCAACGGCGAGCCCATGACCATGCAGCCGGGGGACCTGCTGATCCAGCCCAACTGGGTGTGGCACGACCATGTGAACGACTCCAAGGAACCCATCATCTGGATCGACGCCCTCGACGTCGGCGTGGTCAACTTCCTCGGCGCCTCCCGGTTTCGGGAAGAGTGGTCGGAAGGGGTCCAGCAGCCTCTGACCCGCAAGGAAGGCGCGTCGCGCCGCCTCTTCGGCCCCATCCGGCAACCCGAAGTGCATTACGAGGGCGCCGCCGGCGTGCCCTACCACTACAAGTGGGACGAAACCCTGGAGGCCTTGAACACGGTGGCGGACGCTGGCGGCGGCGACCCCCACGACGGCGTCCTCCTCGAATACAAGAACCCCGTTACCGGCGGCCACACGTTCCTGACCATGACCTGCCACATCCAGATGCTGCTGCCCGGCCAGACCACCCGCCCGCACCGCCACACGGGCACCACCCACTACCACGCCGTCCAGGGCCAGGGCGTCACCGTCGTCGACCGCGACGAGCCCATCGAGCTCGAATGGGACATCAACGACGCCTTCACCCTGCCCCCCTGGCGCTGGCACCACTTCCGCAACGCGTCGGAAACCGAGCCGGCAATTCTTTTCTCCGTCACCGACCGGCCGATGCTGGAGATGACCGGGCTGGATCGGGAGGAGAGAGCGTAAGCCTCGGCGGCACCGCTGCACACGGACACGGAAACCCGGCCCGAGAAACGGCTCTTCCGTTCAGAAGGTGATTCGACGGACGCCTTCGACGGCGTCAAGATGCCTATCGTTGCTTAATACCGGCTGGTTGTGTTGACGGGCCAACGCCGAGATCCAGACGTCATTCGGCGGTATGGGAGTGCCCGAACGCCTGAGTTGGACGCGAATGTCCGCGTAGACATCAGCCGTAGCCGACGTCACGGCAGCGATTTCCGTCAGCGGCAAGTACCGGGCAAGCCATTCCTCGTAACGGCTTCGATACCGTGACTGACGGATACCGAAGTAGTACTCCCCAAGGACAACACTGGGCACCACCAAGCGTTCCGCCGACCGAAGCGCCGCCATGATTTCCGCGCGACCCTCTGCCCAGGCAGACAAGGCGTTGGTGTCGAGGATCATGACAGGTCTTCGGAGGAGAGGCGCTCGAACGCCTCCTCAATCACACTGAGAACGCGACGGGTCTCGCTCGAGAGATCCGCGAGTTCGCCGAACCCGGCCATCCATGGAGGATCCGTTCCGCCGGTGCGGACATCCTTCGTTTGGTTCCGAAGTTGCTCGACGAGCGCTTCAGTGAAAAACCGCTTGAGCGTAATACCGCGTGCGGCCGCGACGATCTTCGCCTGCCTAAACACGGCATCGGGGAGCTCGATGGTAGTCTTCATGGACCCATATTTCCATAAATATGGCCTTGACTCAAGCACCTCGACATCCTCCGGTCCCCGTACACGCGGCGAATCAGCGCGCGTTGCCTTGCTCAAGCTCCGGGGCGGAGCCCATCAATCCAGCCACCAGTTCGAAGGACCGCAGCCGCTTGGCGTGATCATGGATGTTCGCGGTGATCATGACCTCGTCGGCTCCGGTGCGGTCGACGAAGGCGGCGATCCCGCGTTCGACCGTAACGGGCGCACCGACGGCGGAGCAGGACAGAGACTCCTGGATCATCGCACGCTCGTGCGGCGCCACTTGATCTTCAAAACCGGCGACCGGCGGCGGCAGCGTGCCCCGCAGACCGCGGCGCCGGTTGACGAAGGACTGCAGGATCGAGGTCCTGAGGAAGTGGGCTTCCTCGTCGGTATCGGCGGCGACGACGGTCATCCCCACCATGACATAGGGCCTGTCCAGTTGCGCCGACGGCTCGAAGCGCTGGCGGTAGACGGCGATGGCCTGCATAAGGGCCGCCGGCGCAAAGTGCGAGGCAAAGGCATAGGGAAGCCCGAGGGCGGCGGCTAGCTGGGCGCCGTAGAGGCTGGAGCCCAGGATCCAGATCGGCACGTTCAGGCCGGCGCCCGGGACGGCGTGCACGAACTGGTCCGGTGCCGGTTCCTTGAAATAGTGTCGCAGTTCCAGCACGTCTTGCGGGAAGTCGTCAATATTGCCGACCAAGGTGCGGCGCAGAGCACGCTCGGTGTTGCGGTCGGTGCCGGGTGCGCGACCCACGCCCAGATCGATCCGGCCTGAAAAGAGCGCCGCGAGGGTACCGAATTGTTCGGCGATGACGAGCGGGGCATGGTTGGCCAGCATGACCCCGCCGGCGCCGACCCGGATGGTCGCGGTTGCCTGGGCGACCTGGCCGACCACCACCGCCGTCGCCGCGCTGGCGATTCCGGCCATGTTGTGATGCTCGGCCAGCCAATAGCGCGTATAGCCCCAACCATCGGCATGACGCGCCAAGTCGATGGTATTGAGCAACGCCTGGCGAGCGTCGCCGCCCTCGACGATGGGTGACAGGTCAAGAACGGAGAGCGGTGTGTCCAGCATCGGAACACTATAGGCCATCGTCGGCGAAGGGCCAACGCGGCGTTGGCGGCAAATCCCGAACTTTGACCTGAGAAACTACTGCGCGATGGACTGCCCGATGACCTTCCTGCCCGCGATGACGAAGATCAGGTTGAAGGTGATCAGCACCACCAGCATGGCGGCGGACTCGTTGAAGTGCCCGCCGATGAAGGCCTCGTAGATGATATTCGCCACCAGCACGCTGCCGGCCGACGCCAGCAGCAGCGCCACGGAGAAGTCCTTGGCGGCGTGCACCAGTACCCAGAGCCATCCGCTGAGAAAGGCCGGGATCAGGAGCCGCAGCGTGATGCGCAGGAAGGTCTGCAGGTTGTTGGCGCCGCTCGCCTGCGAGGCCTCCTCCAGCTCGTGGTGGAGCTGCAGCATGGCGGAGTGCATGAGCCGGGTGCCGAAAGCCAAGTAGCGGGCCACGAACGCCAGGGTCAGCAGGATCAGCGTGCCGTAGAGCGGCGTACCCACGAACATGAGGAAGAGCGCCAGGGTCGAGATGACGCCCGGGATGGCCAAGGGCATGAACGCCACGACGTTGATGAGGTCCGTGAGCCTGGAGGGTCGGCGCACCAACAGCCAGCCGATGAAACTCACCAGCAGCATGGTCAGCGTGGCGGCCTCCAGCGCGACGATCAGAGTGTTGACGAAGTAGCTGCCGAAGAAACGGTAGTCCAGGAGCCGCGTGTAGTGGAGCAGCGTCCAGCGCATGTCCGCGGCGAACTCCAGCACCGGCGGCACGTAGAAGCGCAGGAAGCTCGCGTACAGCAGGATGGCGAACGGCAGCACCACCTTCATCAGGATGAAGAGCGCCACCGCGCCCAGGGCCACGTACCGCCAGCGCCCGAGGGGGATGAGCCGGGGGCGGTAGCCCTTGCCCGTGATCACGGCGAACTGGGAGGTTTGGCGCACCAAGCGAATGTAGATGAGGCTTCCCAGCACCCCCATGGCCAACCCCAGCATGCCGAAGGCCGCCGGAATGCCGTAGTTGACACCCAGGTCCGCCGAAGGCAGCAGGCTGAAGAAGATCTTGGTGGACAGAAGCTCGATCCCGGCGGTGGGCCCCAGGGCCAGCGGCAACTCCAGGGACTCCAGGCCGGTGACGAAGAAATAGATGCCCACCGCGGCCACGCCCGGGCGCATGAGCGGCGCGGTCACGGTGCGCAGCACCTGCCAGCGCGAGGCCCCGGACGTTAGCGCGGCCTCCTCCAGGGCCGGGTCCATCTGGCGCAGCACCGCGGTGAGGAAGAGCCACATGGTCGGAATGATGCCGAGCACGTGGACGAAGACCAGCCCGGTCATGCTGAAGATGTTGAACGGCCCCTCGCCCGACTCGATGCCGAAGAGCATGCGCAGATACACGTTGACGGTGCCGCCCCGGGGCCCCAGCAGCAGCACCCATCCCAGTGCCGTGGCGAACACCGGCGTGCTCATGGGAACGAACATGAGCACGTACATGGAGTTGCGCAGCGGCATGTCCGTGCGCTCGGTGAGGAACGCGAATCCGAACGCGATGGGCAGCGCGAACAGCACCCCCAGCCCGGAGTACAGCAGCGTGTCGCGGATGATGGGCGTGAAGTCGGCGCCGGTGAAGGCCTCGATGTAGGGAGAGACGGTGAAAGGGCCGGGCTCGAGCGGCAGCAGCCCTTCGGGACGGAAGCTCGCCAGCACCATGAAGAACAGCGGCACGATGACCAGCACCACCAGCACCGCGAGCACGGACAGGGCGCCGGGCTGCCGGAACTGCCGCAGCCGGGACAGGGCCGGCTGCGAATGCGCGCCTGGGGGACTTCCCATGGCTGCTACAAGGGCCGGGGGTGGGCCACCGAAGCGGGACGGCTCGGCTCGGGATGTGCGCTACACCCCAGCCGCGCCGCAACCGCCGGTGCTCGGAGGCCGGACCGCCCTATTCCGTGATCTTCTTCTTGCTTGCGATTCCGGCCTTCAGAGCGTTGATGGCGGTCTTGCGGTACTTCCCCGCGAGCTTCGCCTGCTCTTCGGTCCTGGGTCCGGCAACCTGTTCCACGGACTTGATGCCGTGCTGGCGCGCCAACTTCACCAGCGGCAGGCGGTCCGCCTCCTCCTCGTATATGCGGAACACTCCCCCGCCGGTGATGGCGGCCTCGGTGTAGTTGCCGTCGAAATGGTTCCAGCCCCAGTAGAGGGCCGCCATGTTGGGATCGTTGACGCCGGGCTGGATGAGGCAGGAAACCGTGAGGTTGCCCAGCACCATGCCCGCGAAGGTCATGTCGAGCGGCGCGCCCAGCGTTTTCTGCTGCACGACCTGGACCATGGAAGCCACCGCGATGTCGCCCTCACCCTGGATGAGCGCCTGCAAAACGCCCGAGGTGCCGCCGGAAACCAGCCTGACACCGTTGGCGCCGAGGTTGTGGGCGTACACTCGCAGCCGCTCCTCGCTCCAGCCAGGGGCGAACGGCAACACGTACAGGCCCAGCGCGCGCACGTCCCAGACCACCCGGTTGCGCCATTTCTCGTCCGTCAGGTCCTCGAACCGGATCCCCTTCAGCTCTTCGGGCTTCACCTTCCGGGTGTTGTACACGATCGTCCAGGTCCCCTGCTGGTGGTGCAGGCAATGGTCGCGCAACGATGCCCCGCCGGCGCTCTTAATGTCCGGGACCGCCGCGCGCAGTTTTCGCGCCAGGGGCCAGCCCTCGTAGACGGCCTCCCACGGCGGCTGCCGGGTGTGGCCGGCCTTGAACATGCGCAGCACCAGCGGCAGCCCGCCGTCCCACATGTCCACCACGCCGCGGCCCGTCTTGGCCGCCTGCATGATCTTCACCGGAGCCTTGCGGTGATGGCCGGGCTCCGATTCCAGGCGCAGCTTGAAACCAAAGCGCTTCTGGAAGGCATCTTCCTTGGCGCGAATGATCTCCGGCGGCACCCCCTCCAGAGTCATGGTGATGACGCCGCTCGACGCCTTGGCCTTGGCCACCAGGTCGTCGAGGGCCGACGCCTCGGCCATGCCGGACAGCGCCCCGAAGAGAAAGACGGTGGTTGCGACAGAGAGAATAGAACGCATGGGATGGCCCTCCTTGTTACCGAGGCTTGGCGCTCGGGGTTCGGGGCGACGACCGCATAGACCCCGTATTCGTCATTCCCGCGAAACAGGCTGTGTCAAAACGCCATCTGAGAGAGGCAACAACTCCCTGAATCGTCATTCCCGCGAAAGCGGGAATGACGCTCTGTTACGTAGTTGCCTCATTTCGATTTCGCTTCGCTATGCTCCGGTCCCCGTACCCGCCATCATGGCTCCGGGCTCCTTTTCCAGATCGATGGCGGCATCGAGCCGGAAGAACTCGATGGCGTTGCCCGCCAGCATGGCGTAACGATCCTCTTCGCTCACATCGACGAACGTCTCGTTGATGACGTCCTGGGAGTGCGGCCAGTTGCCGGTGGCGTGGGCGAAGTCGCTGCCCCACAACAGGATGTTCACGCCGATCTCCTCGCGGCACTTGACGCCCCACGGGTCGCGCATGAAACCCCACAGGCAGTTGTCGCGCAGGTACTCGCTGGGGCGCCGGGCGGTGGGCTTGATCCCGTAGTCGCGTTCGCCCCAGTAGCGGTTGCGTTCGTAGTTGTCGTCGATCTGGTCGAAGCTGTACGGCAGCCAGCCGCACTGGCTCTCGGCCCAGTAGACCCGCAGGTCCGGCAGGCGGTCGAAGACCCCGGCCATGGCCATCTGCAGCGGCGCGATGGGCTGCTCGCCGGCGAAGCGGAACAGCAGCGTCACCGGGTCGCGCTCGGACTTGGCCGCGCCGATGCCGGGGTAGAGGAAGACCGGCCCCTTGTTGCCGAGCCGGGTGGTGCCGCCGAAGGTGTGCGAGGCGATGGGCATCTTCAGGTCCACGGCCGCGTCCCAGAAACGGTCGTCCTCGGGGGTGACGTAGGAGTGGCCGGCGGGAAAGCGATGGAGGTTGACGCCCTTGAGACCGGCCTTGGCGCAGTACTCCATCTCCGCCACGGCGTCGTCCACGCCCGTGTCCGGGAGGACCCCCATGGCGATGATCCGGTTGGGACTGTAGGCGCAGTACTCCTCGGCCAGCCACTCGTTGTAGGCGCGGATCACCGCCAGGTAGGCCTCGTCGTCGGAGATGCCGCGCCAGAACATGGGATAGGAGCCGTGGGTGAACAGCACCTCGGCGTCGACCCCGTCCTGGTCCTGCTCCCAAAGCCGCTGCTCCGGCGCCCCCGTGCCCGGCCCCTCGAACCAGTACTTCTGAAGACCGTGCTGCTCGTAGGGAATGCCCGTGATGGTGGTGGCGCCGGGACTCCGGGGCGCGCGGTTCTCGACGAGGATCCCATCGTTGCCGTTGGCCAGGGTCACGGTCCTCGGGGCGCGCTCGCGCCAGCGTTCCGGCACCCGGTCGCGCCAACGTTCCGGCCGGATATCCAGGTGCGAATCGGCCGAGATGCATCGGTAATGCCGCGCCATGGTCAGGTCCCTCCCCGAATCGAATATGCGCTTGCCTAGGAGACTGGTTGAATTGTCACACCCCCGGATCGTCATTCCCGCGAAAGCGGGAATCCAGGGGTTGGGTGGGGTATAGCGGCGTGTTCCCTCGCCCCACCACCCCTGGATTCCCGCTTTCGCGGGAATGACGATCCGGGGCCTGGTATGGACTTGCGCCAGCCATCCCATCTATTGCCGTATCTGTCAAGAACCGCCCGCGGGCGCGATCTCGTCGCGTGAAGGCGCCCGAAAGACACAGACCTTTTCCCGCGGAATGCGCACGTCGACATTGCCGCCCAGGAGCACGGACGCCAGGGTCCGGACCAGCAGGGGGTGCTCGCCGACCTCGACGGTGTAGACCCGGTGGTCACCGAGAAACACGTTGGAGACCACGCGGCCGGGGAAGCGGTTCTCCGACGGCGGCTCCTCCTGCCCGTCCGGGCTCAACTCCACGTCCTCCGGCCGCACGGCGCAGACCACGGCTTCGCCGGCCGTGCGTGTGCCCGATTCGGGCACAGCAAGGCAGCCCACGGCCGTCTCCACCGCTTCCCTGTCGCGGATGCGCCCGTCAAGCCAGTTAGTGGAACCGAAGAACTGCGCCACCCGCGGGTCCGCGGGCCGGTAGTAGAGCTCCTCGGGCGATCCCTGCTGCAGGATATCGCCCTCGTGCATGACGGCGATGCGGTCCGCCAGTTCCATGGCTTCCATCTGGTCGTGGGTCACGTACAGGATCGTGATGTCGAGCCGGGCGGCCAGGTTGCGGATTTCTTTCCGGACCTCCTCCCGCAGCCGGGCATCGAGGTTGCTCAAGGGCTCGTCCATCAAGAGCAACACCGGCTCGGTGGCAAGGGAGCGCGCCAGCGCCACCCGCTGCTGCTGGCCGCCGCTCAGGAGCGGCGTCGGACGGCGCTCCATGCCATCGAGACCCACCAGGGACAGCGCCTGGCTGACGTGCTCGCGGATTTCGGCCTTGCCCAGCCTGGGCCGTTTCTGAGCCAGCGGCAGCGCGACGTTCTCGAAGATGGTCATGTGCGGCCAGATGGCGTAGGACTGGAACACCATGCCCAGCCCGCGCCGCTCCGGCGGCACCAGCACGCGTTTCTCCCGTGAGTAGACGGTGACGCCGTCCAGCACGATCTCGCCGCGATCCGGGACCGCCAGACCCGCGACGCAGCGCAGCAGCGTGGTCTTGCCCGAGCCGCTGGGTCCCAGCAGCACGAAGAACTCGCCCCGCTCCACCGTGAGGTCAATGGTCCGGAGTGCGTGGACGGTGGACTCGCCGGCGCGCTGAAAGTCTTTCGCCAAGCCGCGGATTTCGATCATCGGCTATCGGTCCCCCGCGATGTCACTGGACGACACCGATGTGCCTCCTGCCGAACACGTAGTACAGCACGATCAACGGCGTCATCAAACCCACGAACACCAGGGCTACGGCCGCCGCCTGGTTGAGCCGCCCGGCGGTCCACATGGACCAGATGATCACCGGCAGGGTGAGATTGTCCCTGCTGGCGAGAAAGGCCGCCATGGTCAGCTCCCGGAACGCCAGCAGCGCCATCCACAACCATGAGTACAAGAGGGTGGGCGAGAGCAAGGGCACCAGGATCTTGCGGATCACGCCCATGGGCCCGAGCCCGGCCACATAGCCGGCCTCGTCCAGTTCCTCGTGGATCTGTACCAGACCGCTGTTGAGCATGCGGGTGGCGAAGCTGATGCGGGTCACCACGTACACCAGGATGATGATGCCGATGCCGCGTTCGAACAGTCCCCACTCGGCCGGGAACCAGACGATGGCCAGCAGGAACGCGCCCACGGCGAAGATGAGGTTGGGAATCACGTGGGGCAGGAAAGCCAAGACGTCCAGGGTGCGGGCCATGCGCCAATTGGAGCGGATCACCAGCCAGGAGATGGCCATGCCCGCCACCAAGCTCAGGGTCGGCACCGTCACGAGCAGGATGACGCTGTTGCGCAGCCCGGTCATGAGGTTGGCCCACGGCACCGCGCGGAAGTTGTCCAGCGACACTGTGCCGAATGCCGCCGCGGAGGGCACCTGCAGGAACGGGATGAGGGAGACCCAGG
>MKWU01000624.1_pt1 | contig 66262 bp, 54 predicted proteins | sample 809101 | NCBI WGS metagenome assembly MKWU01 (sample SAMN05860141, study PRJNA318959) | sponge metagenome | host: Aplysina aerophoba | place: Slovenia: Piran, Adriatic Sea, Gulf of Piran | collected 2013-05-07
CGGCTTGCCGCAAGGCATCAGGGCGAGTATAGTACGCAGCAATCGCACGGAACACCTCTTTCGATGATGCCTGAACTACATCAACGATAGCAGGTCCCGTGCGGTTCCTTTTGGGGGTCGGAAGCCCCCCCCCGATTTATCCGCCGGTCAGGCCAATGGTCCCGTAAAGCCCGAATTGGGAGCGTGAAACCGGCTCAAAACTGTCCAAACCATAGTCACCACCACGAGGGGGCATCCCCATGTTTGAATTGATTCAGTGGATTTTGTACTACGCCGCAGGCACGCTGTGGATGGTGCAGTAGGTTGCGCTTCCGGTACTTGATGCGATGGGCTTGGCCGATACGGCCGAACTCGTTCAGATCGTGACCCAACGCATGCTGCATGGACATCCGAGCTGTCCAGACCTCGTCCGTGAGTTCATGCCCTACATCATGGACGAGATGAGCCAGATCGGAACGCCGTCGGGGAGCCTGCCATGAACATTTGGCTGCAGGAACTCCTGGGCATAGTAGTCGCATGGCTTGAGGTGCTGTTCATCCTGAATGTACTGGACTTGGCGGGCGCATCATTGTTCGTGCCTACGGAAGACTGGTTGCCATTGCTGTCAGGTCCTAAGAAGACCTTGCTTGGCATGGATTGGCTGTTGCCCTCTGCCTTGGTCGGTGCGTACGAAGAGGCTGTTGAGTTACTCGCCGATCTCATGCCCTTCAAGCGGTGATGCCACCACCACGAAGCCCTGGCCGCAAAGTCGGGGCTTCGTGGTGGCAAGTAACCCACAGGTGCTTCACGGTGTATCATTCGCACACCATTCACGTTCCATTTACGGACCAGGCAGTGCCATGAAGAAACGCTACCGTCCGAAGTTGGACCCGAAGCGCGACTTGGCTGGGGCCACGCCGGAAACGCTGGTGCGCGCCCTGTTCCGTCGCGCCCAACCACCGGCAATTCCTTTGGAGAACGCAACCACACTGCCAAACACCACACCGGAGGATAGCCATGCACTAGACTGCAACTCGACCGTCCCTGATCAGGGAGTGCTGCCCTCTGGGAGGCCACACAGGATTGATGAGGCACAGTGCCATTTACAATGAACAGGGTTGAGTTGCATGAAGACCTAAAACGAGAGCTTGAGGAGGTGCCAGATGTGATCCCAAGCCTGTTCAAGAGGGTGATCTTGCTCCGGGAAAAAGGCGTGAGTTTGTCTCCACCCTACGCAAAACGCATGGATGTGCCACAAGGCACACATTCCCTGATGAACCTCCGATTTAACGCGGCAAGGGGTGTCTGGAGGGTACCGTACTGCCTTGTAAACTCAGGAGCGGACAGGTATTTCCTGCTCTTGGCAATAGGAGACAAGCAAGGTATAGAGGCGGGGAGCAATGAGTCACGGAGATTCTACGAGGATTTGGTTCACAGGTCGCAACAACGCCTTGATACCACTCCTGTAACTGTTGTTTGGCCATGAACGGAACAAGGGATGGATCCATGAACGCGTACAGGAACAGCATTAGTTTTGAGGATTGGCTTGCGGAGTTCCCCCTAGAAATCCAGCAAGCAATCCAAGATGGAGGGGAACACCTCATTGCTCGGTATGAGACCGAGGCTGAAAGAGCCGCTACGGTAAGCCTCCTCTACAAACAGTGCGAAGATGCAGTGGCCCAGCTAGTGGTCGTTTGGTACAAGATGGGGACGTACCTCAATGTTTGCAGGGAGGGATTGGAACCCGAAGGCTACCTGCATGTGCTTGCCGCATCTGATATTTCGGAGCAGTTTGCTCAAACCTGCCTGGATCTGTGGGAGGCTTGCAATGCAAACCCGGCCATCAGGGATTGGATAGAAGTTTCCGACAGGGCTTCGAATGCTGCCGTCTGGGATTCCATGCAGTTGCTCTCCCACTTCCTTGCGCTGGCGAAGTCGCATCTGTCTGAAACTGAGATCGATGAGGCTGTACTGGGAACAGTAGCCCCAAGATTATGAAGTTCGGGGGGAGGGGGAGGAGGACGTGTCACTTGAGGCCACTACCCCCGCGCTCCCCTGGGCAAGCCGTTGTCGGCAATCAACCGCCGGTAGGGCAGCGTGTGTCCGACCATTCGGACGAAGACTGTCCGCATTTGGTCAAGCGTGTCTGATTCACGCAGGTGGTGACGACCTGCAAACTCCTGCACGTACCGGTCCAGGTGCTTTGGGGACAGCTTGTGGAACGTGCCGGTGTGGGCACGCTTCAGCATGGCCCAGAACGATTCAATCCCGTTCGTGTGGGCCTGTCCCCGAACATACTCGGCAACCCCGTGCTTGAACCGCTTCGTGATGCGGAAGTCCCTCATAGGCTGCCGCCTCATCCGTGTAGACCTTGGCATTGGGCACGGTGTGCTCCATTACGAAGCCCTGTAGCATCGGCTTGTCGGTGGATTCGACCACACGGGCGGCAACCCGGTTAGTTGTCCGATCCTTGGCCCCCACCACAGCCGTCTTGCCGACGGTGCCGGCCTGCTCCTTGCGTTCCGCGTTGGACATGTTCTTGCGCTTGCCGCCCACGTAGGTCTCGTCCACCTCGACCGGGCCGTCGTAGAGCACTCCGTCATCCGCGTCCGGCATCCACGCCTCGCGAATGCGGTGGATCATGAACCAGGCGGCTTTCTGGCTGATGTCGAGATCTCGATGCAGTTTCATGCTGGAGATTGACTTGAGGCTGGTCAGGCACAGATAGATAGCAATGGCCCACTTGCGCAGGGGGATCTTGGAGCAGGCCAGAGGAGTACCGGTCTTGACGCTAAAGTAGCTGCGACAATCGGAGCACCAGTAGGGCATGGTTTTGTGGCTAGCCTCACGCGTGCGTGTGCTGCCGCACTTCCCACAGCATCGTTCGTTCGGCCAAACCACCTCTTCGATCTATTCCCGTGCCGTGTCTTCATTCGGGAACAGTTCCATGATCTCCATAATGGAGAGACCTGTGCGGTGTGCCTTGCCCAGGACCGTGTTGGTCATGTCAATCTCCCTGCTGTGATGATGAACTCTACCAGAAGGGGGAGGGGCGCTTGTCAACTAATAGTTATAATTTCCTTCCGGTTCTGGTGATCGAACAGCCGATACGGAGGCTTGTCCGGACCCTCCGGAATCCGCAGGCAACGGTGCTCCGGGCCGCGCCACGCCCCGAATTATTCGTTCCCGGTTCGTATAGGAAGGACAGGTTCAGCCGTCGTGCTCTTCCGCGATGCGCACGAGGTCGTACAGGCGGTTCATTGCCTCCATGGGCGAAAGGCTGTTCACGTCCAACTGGCGCAGGGCCTGCAGTGCCGGGTGCTCCTCCAGGAACAGCGTGGACTGCACCGTCTGATCCGGCGCGGGAGCCTGGATCAGGTCGGTCAGGCTGTCGGGCACGGCGGCTCCGCTGGCCTCCAGTTGCCCGAGGATTTCGGCCGCGCGTTCATGGACCGCCTTGGGCAGGCCGGCCATGCGACCTACGTGGACACCGAAGGAACGGCCCGCGGCACCTTCGGCAATGGTGTGCAGGAAGGTGATCGAACCGCCCGAATCATCCACCTGGACGTGGCGGTTCTGTACCTTCGGCAACCGATCCGCCAGGTCCGTCAGTTCGTGGAAGTGCGTGGCGAACAGGGTCTTGGCTCCCATCCCCTCGGCGTTGTGGACGAACTCGAGGATGGCCCACGCGATGGCAAGGCCGTCGTAGGTGCTCGTGCCGCGGCCGATCTCGTCCAGGATCAACAGGCTGCGGCGGGTGGCGTGGTTGAGGATGTAGGCCGTTTCGATCATTTCCACCATGAAGGTGGACAGGCCGCGCTGGATGGCGTCGCTGGCGCCGATGCGCGTGAAGATCCGATCAACCAGGCCCAGCCGGGCCGATTCGGCCGGAACAAAGGAGCCCATCTGGGCCATGAGGCAGATAACGGCCGCCTGGCGCAGGTAGGTGGACTTGCCGGCCATGTTGGGGCCGGTCAGGATTTGGATCGCGCTCTCCTCCGTCATCCGCAGGTCGTTGGGCACGAACCTGGTCTCGGACAGGGTGGCCTCGACCACGGGATGCCTCCCCTGGGCAATCGCGATGTCGAAGCCGTCGTGCATCTCGGGCCGCACATACCGGTTGTCGCGCGCCGCCTGTGCCAGCGCGCCCGCAACGTCCAGCCGGGCCAGGCGCCGGGCCAGGCCGCGCAGCTCCTCCGCATGGGTCTGCAACGACTGGGCCACTTCCCGGAACAGTTGCTGTTCCAGGTCTGCCGTGCGCTCCTCGGAGTTCAGGATTTCCGTCTCCAGGTGCTTCAGTTCCTCTGTGAAGTACCGTTCGGCATTGACCAGCGTTTGTTTGCGGATGTAGGTGTCGGGCACCCTGGCCGACTGCGCCTTGGGCACTTCGAGGTAGTAGCCGAATACTCGGTTGAAACCCACCTTGATGCCGGGCAGACCGGTGGCGCTGCGTTCCGACTCCTCCATCGCCAACAGGTGCTCGCGTGCCGCCTGCGCCCGGCGCTTCAGATCGTCCAGTTCCGGCCGGAAGCCCTCGCGGATCAGGCCGCCCTGGGCCAGGGTGGCCGGTAGTTCGTCGGGCAACGCGGCCTGCAGCAGGTCCAGGGCCGCCGCGCACTCGGGCACGGGCTCCAGGAACTCCGGTGCGGCCGCGGTCCCAAGTTCCTGCAACGACCGGTTGAGGTCGGGCATCAGCCCCAGGGTGTCCCTGATGCCGCCCAGGTCGCGGGGGAAGGCGGAGCCGTAGACGACCCGCTGCACCCAGCGCGTCAGGTCCCCGATCCGGCCCAGCAGCTCCTGCATGTCGCTCAGGGCAAGGCCGTTTGCGAACAGGGCCTCGACGGCATCCAGCCGCGCATTGATGTTGTCCGTATCCAACAGGGGGCGGCCCAGCCAGTCCCGCAGGAGGCGCGTGCCCATGGGGGTCCGGGTGTGGTCGAGCGTTTCCAGCAGGGATCCTTCCACCTGCCGCGTCCGCAGGTTCTCCACCAGTTCCAGGTTGAGCCGGGTGTACTCGTCCAACAGCATGAACCCCGACGTTTCGTAGGTCTGGACCCGGGTCAGGTGTTCCGCGATGGCGGGCTGGTACTCCCCGACATAATGGAACAGGGCACTGACCGCAGCGACGGCCTGTGGCTTGTTCGTCAGTCCGAAGCCGTCCAGCCGGGCGATGCGGCAGTGTTCCAGCACGCGCCGCGTGGCGCCCGGTTCCGCCCAAATCCAGGGCTCCAGCTCGGACACGGATGCATCCAGGCGCTCCAGGGCCGGGGCCAGGGTCGGGACCCGTTCCGTGGCCCCGGCGGGCAGCAGCACTTCGCTGGGTTCCAGCCGGATCAGTTCGTCGATGACGCGGGCGCACAGTTCGTCGGGATGGCTGTCCTGCAACTGGGTTGCCTGGCAGGAGCCTTCCGTCACGTCGCTCGCCGCAATGCCCGCGCTCAGCCGATCCGGCGCGAAGTGGACGGCCGCCAGGCGGTTGCTGCGCGCGGTCAGGAGATCCGGCGCGGTCAGCGTGCCGCGCGTGAGGACCTGGGTGATCTTCCGGTCCACGAGGCCCTGGCCCGGTTCGCTCACCTGCTCGGCGATGGCGACCTTGATCCCGCTGTCCATGAGCTTGGCCAGATAGGAGTCGACCGAGTGGTACGGCACTCCCGCCAGCGGCACCCGCTGGTTCCGGCCCACCGGGCGCGAGGTCAGTGTCACCTCGCAGACCTCCGCCAACACCTCGGCATCCTCGTCGAACGTCTCGTAGAAGTCGCCCAGGCGGAACAGCAGCAGTGTGTCCGGGTACTGCTGCTTCAGTTCCAGGTACTGGGCCCGCATCGGGGTGGTCATGTGGCCAACCGATGTCTTGAGGCCGGGTTCACGGTGGTCATACGCGGGCTTCGTTCAGGACGTCCACAAGCTCCAGCCATCCGCACTGGCTGAACTCAAGCAGGTTGTAGGCCGGAACCGGTCGCGACTGCGGCATGTAGACCGGCAGGTCCAGGCTTTCGGGCGGCGCATCCGCGGCATCCTCCGGCAACACAATCATTTCGGGGGTGTTGCGCTGCAGGTCCAGGATGCCGTTGAGCGCATCCAGCAGTTCTGTCAACACCACCATCCCGGCGTCGGAATGCGCCACGGGCATCAGGTTCAACTGGAACTGAATCTTGCGCATGAAGTCGAACAGATCCCGGTACGGATTGCCGAGATCGTCCGGATTGAACCGGGCCCGCAGGTAGGCAGTCTGCACGGTGCGTTCGCGGTTCAGCAGTTGGCGGGACCGATCAACGAACTGGCTGCACAGAAAGTGCAGCTGCGAAATCCGGGAAGACACGAAGCCGTGGCGGGCGGCCGGTGCGCTTCCGTGGGCCTGAAGCTGTCGGAGCAGTTCCTGGCCGGATTGGGGTGCCTGGTCCGCGGTGGCCAGCCACCGGAGCAGGATGTCGGCCAGTTCTCCCTGCTGCCAACTGGCCGTCACCTCCGTCTCCGCCCGCAACTGGAAGGCGGTTTCCGCGGCGTGGGGCAGGCACCGGTCGGCCACCAGCAACTGGAGCCCCTGGTGGCCGCCCGGCCGCGCATCCTTCAGGGCCGCCGCGGTTTCCAACGTGTTGAGAATGCCGGTCAGGACCGCGAAGTCCGGGCCGGACAGTTCGGTCAGGGACCAGTCCGCGTGTCCGGGCAGTTCCGCCAGGACCGGTGCGGTTTCGGGAAACAGGGTGTGCAGTGGTTGACGGGCCTGATGCTGCGGCAGCAGGCACAGCGCAACTTGCTGTATGCCCGTGACCGCGCGGATGGACTCCAGCCAGCGGGTCAGCGTGATGGAATGATGCAGGTAGCCGTCCAGGCCGGCCAGCCGGGTTTGCGCCCCGGTCCGAACCTGCAGGGCCGGATGGCGGCCGTACCGGATGTCCAGTGCCGCGGCAACCGTCAGACCTTCGGGCAGCGGCTGGGCCAGCAGCGCGGCCAGGGTGCCGTGTCCGTGGTGGTCCAGCAGACCGGTCACGTCCTCCAGCTCCGCATGCTCGGGCAGATGCAGAGCCGGCAATCCGGGACAGTAGCAGCACAGGAGCCAGGGGCGGTCTCGGATGAAGGATCGGGTTTCGGGAGTCGCCTCGTCGGCCATGCCAGTCAAGGCCGGGGCAGGTTGTTTGAATCCTGTCGCCGCAGCCCCTGTATCTCCTTGGTCAGTCCAGGTGTGTGGCCTGATGTCTGAAGCAGTGTCGCATCACCGCGTCCTCGTTGATCTCCACACCCAGTCCGGGACCCTCGGGCACGTGCACGCGGCCGTCCGTGAACCGGAACGGATGGCGGGCCAGATCGTCCCGGAGCGGGTTCGGCGTCCGGTCGTATTCCATGACCGGTTCCTGCAGGAAGGGATGGGCCGTTCCCGACGTGGCCGCGGGCGGCGTGACGCTGGCCAGGTGCAGCGAGGCGGCCACCATCACGGGCGATCCCCAGACATGGGGATGCACGCGCACGCCGTGGGCTTCGGCCAGCTGGGTGACGCGGTGCTGCTCGGTGATGCCGCCCACGTTGCCGACATCAGGCTGCAGGATGTCCACAGCCTGCCTGCGCACGTAGTCCAGGCATTCGAACCGCGTGCGCAGCACCTCGCCGCCGGCGAGTGGCAAACCGGGAACCGCCTGCCGGATCCGCAGGTAGGCCTCGATGTCCTTGGCGTTGACCGGCTCCTCGAACCAGTGGACGGCCAGGTCCCTGAGTTCCCTGCCGATCCGGATGGCGCCCGCGGCGTCGTAGGCCTGGTTGGCATCCACCATCAGGAACACGTCGGGTCCGACCAGGTCCCGGATGCCGGCCACCCGGTGCAGATCGGCGGATAGCGACAGGCCGCCCACCTTGGTCTTCATGCCCAGGAAGCCCTGATCCAGGTAGCGGCGCACCTCGTCGTGGAGCCGGGCCCTGACGGCCGGGTCGCCTTCCGGCCGGCCGTAGTAGAGGCCGGTGGCATAGACCAGGATCCGATCGCGCAGGGCGCCGCCCAGGAGGGCATGCACCGGCAGCCGGGAGGCCTTGCCGGCCAGGTCCCAGCAGGCCGTGTCCAGGGCGCTGATGGCGCTGGCCCCGATGCCGCCGGTCAGGCCGCCGTTGTACAGGGCATGGAACTGCCGCTGCCAGAGCGTGTTGCGGTCCATGGGATTCCCGCCCAACACCCGTTGCGCCAGCACCTCGTGGATCAGGTGGGCGGTGCCCGCGGCACCGCACTCGCCCCACCCGGACAGTCCGCTGTCGGTGTCCAGCCGAACCAGGGTCAGGCTGCGCCGATCAATGAAGTCTTGGGACCAGCCGAAGGGCTCGTCGATGGCACAGCCGAGTTCGAAGGTGTGGACAGCCTCGATGCGCATGGGCCGGCACGCGCAGCCCTCAAATGTTCCGGATCTGGGCCAGGTCGAACACCCGGCCGGTGATCGTGTCCATGATCAGGGTCCGACATTCCGCAGCCCGGGAGAAATCGCCCACCGCACCGAAGATGGCCAGCCAGTCGTGGGTACATCCTTCCGGCAGCATGGCCGCGACGGCCTCTGCGCTGCAGCCCGTGATCAGGCCCAGGCTGCGGCTCGCGAACTCGACGCACTCCGGCGTGAACTTGGGTGCCACCAGGATGCACTCGTGCGGATCGACGATTCCGTTGTGCAGGATCTCCGCCAGCTGGACACTGGAGCCCATGACCCGTTTGCCGCCTTGGCCGACACCCTTGAACAGGGGGCGGGTGGCGCTCCTGACAGTGATCATGTTGGTCATGCCGGACTGGCCGATGACCGTGCCCGCGGTGATCACGACCCGGTCCCCTTCCTCTACGAGGCTGGAATCCAAGGCGCGGTCGATGGCATCCTGGATCACCTCGTCCGATGTGTCGTAATCCTCGGACGGCAGGCTCTGGATGCCGTGGTGGACCGTCAGCATGCTGCGCACCCGCGGGTTGGGTGTGAGGGCGACGATCGGCACGGCCGGGCGGAAGCGGGACAGGTTCCTGGCTGTGCCGCCGGAGGCCGTGGGGGTCAGGATGGCGGAGGCGCCCACGGCATCCACCAGGTGGACCGTGGACCTGGCAACGGAATCGGCAATGCCTTCCACAGGATCGTCCGCATTGCCTTCGGACCGGAGCGGCGGGGTGGCGAACTCGTCCTCGACGGCCGTCACGATGGAGGCCATGGTGCGAATGACGTGCGCCGGATCGCGGCCGATGGCGGTTTCGCCGGACAGCATGATGCAGTCCGTGCCGTCGATCACCGCGTTGGCCACGTCGCTGGCCTCGGCGCGGGACGGCCTCGGATTGTGAATCATCGATTCCAGCATCTGCGTGGCCGTGACGACCGGCATGCCCACCAGGTTGCAGCGGCGGATCAGATCCTTCTGAATGAGCGGTACCCGTTCCGGACCGGTTTCGATGCCCAAATCGCCCCGGGCCACCATGATGCCGTCCGACAGCGCAATGATGTCGTCGATGGCCGTCACGGCGCCGGGCTTCTCGATCTTGGACATGACCGGAATTGGCATGGCCCCCGTCGGCAGCAGGCCGTACATCAGGCCCTTGACTTCGGACACGTTTTCGGGGCCCTGCACAAAACTGAGCGCGATCCAGTCCACCTCCTGCTGGACCGCGAATTCCAGGTCCACGCGGTCCTTGTCCGTCAGGGGGGAGACGGCGACCCGGTCGTTGAGCAGGTTGATGCCCTTGTTGTCCTTGAGCAGGCCGCCGTGGATAACCTCGGCCCGCATCCTGGTGCCGGCGATGTCGAGGACGGCCAGCTCCAGCAGCCCGTCGTCGATCACGAAGCGGTCGCCTCGGGCCACCATGCCAAAGAATTCCTCGGCCTGGATCGGGATCCGGCTTTCGGTGCCGGGCTCGCGGCTCAGGTCCAGGGTGATGGAGGCGCCTTCCTGCAAATCGACCCCGCCGGCCTGCATGACGCCGGTGCGCAGCTTGGGGCCCTGGAGGTCGGCCATGATGCCTACCGTGCGGCCCAGCTGTTCCGCCAGGCTGCGCACAAGCCGGATGGTGCGGGCATGGGACGTGTGGGTGCCGTGGCTCATGTTGACCCGCGCCACATCCATGCCGGACCGGATCATGTCGGCCAGGACCGCTCGACCCGAGGAGGCCGGGCCGAGGGTGCAGACGATCTTGGTGTGGCGCACGCTCATGAGCGGGTTTCCGTCTGTCCGGCCCTTGGCTCAGCCGTCCAGTTGTCCCAGATCGATTCGGCTGTCGGCCAGCAGTGCCCCGAAGTGGGCGGCCGTGTCGGCGATGCCCTGCGGCAGGGGCGTGTGCGGGACCGTGCCCAATATGGAGCGCAGGCCCGAGGCATCCATGTCGTGCGGAAACGGGAGGGGGCTGTTGTCCGTCCACGACAGGTCGGCCGACGGAAACTGGCGCCGCAGCTCGGTGACAAACTCCTGTACGGTGACGACATCGTTGCGCAGGTTGCAGGCCGCCGCACCCCGATGGCCGCTGCGGGCGCACGCGATGAAGATCCGGGCGGTGTCGGCGGCCAGCTGCAGGGCCACCGGTCCGTCGAAGCGCAGCGTGTAGGGCCGTTCCGCCACCGCGGCCAGGATGGCCTTGGCGATGTCGGATGTCATGCCCTGATCGCGCGCCACCCCGTAGACGATGTAGGGGCGCAGGCCGACACTGGACACGCCGTACTCCTCCCAGTAGACGCGCAGCGTGCCCTCGTTGGCCTGCTTGTAGACACCGTACAGCGTGTCCGGCACGAGGCGGGCGCTGTCCGGCACCGGCCCGCCCGCATAGAGCTCCGGCACTCCGAAGACGGCTTGGGAACTGGCGTAGCTGAAGCCCCGGATCCGGTCGCCGGCCTCCTTGACCGCTTCGCAGATGTTGACCGTGCCCACCACGTTGACCATGGCGCCCAGGGTCGGATTGGCGCGGCAGAATGGAACCTGCAGGCCGGCCAGGTGGATCACGTGGGTGGTGCCCGTTTCGGCCACCATGCGCACGACGGCGTCCCGGTCCGTGACGTCCAGCTGCCGGAATTCGACCGCGGCAAGTTCCTCCTCGCTCATGACCAGGGCCGGCCGCACCGGATCGTCGCTGAGGTCGGTGGCAACGACGCGCGCGCCGTCCCGCACCAGCGTGCGCAGCACCCAGGCGCCGATGCACCCGAAGGAGCCGGTAATCAGGAAGGTTTCGTCGGAATGCGGCATGGGCTGGAGGCGGTGGGGGCGAAGCCGGTCCGGAGGGACGTGTGTCCGGCGCGCCGGTCAGACAAACGGCTGCAGATGCTTGATGAAGTGAGCGATCAGCAGTTCATTGTACTTGGCCGCGCCGGCCCTGAGAGTCGCCATGAAGGGCGGGCGCAGTTCCGGGTCGTTGAGGACCGAGCCGAAGGTCACGTGCAGCACCTGCCGGGTGTGGAAGTCGTTAAGCACCGAGGGCAGGTCGCGGTCCGCCAGGGTCCGCCACGGGTCCATGCGGTCGAGTTCGGCCGACACGTGGTAGGCCTTGCGATCCTCCGGGTACCGATCCACCGCGAAGGCCAGGATGCTGCGCATCAGGTCCGGGTCCAGGTGGCCGATCGTGCGCACGGCCTCCAGGTAGCTGGTGCCGGCGGTCTTGAGATGAATCAGGTCGCCGCCCAGTTCGGCGGCGATCGGGTAGATGCTGAACTTGTCCGAGCCGGAGTGCAGGCTCAGCTTGTACGGGCCGAAGTGCCGCGACACCGCGATGTGGTCCGCCCAGGAACGGGCAAACTCGTCCAGGTCCCCGATGAAGTCCACGCCCTTCTCGAACATCCCGGTGTAGCGGGGCGCCAGGCTGACCACCGGCACGTCCAGCCGCTGCAGTTCCGCGCCAATATAGATGTGTTCCGTCAGCGACGTGATGGTGGCCGTCTCGTCGACACTCATTTCGAGGTCGTAGGGCGTGTTGCCGCACAGATCGGCCAGGTGGCGCGCCATCCGCACCGTGTGGGACAGCGAGGGTCCGTACTTGCCGGCGGCGCGCAGGACATCCTCTTCGCTCAGAGTCACCGACCGGTCGCCCAGGTCCAGGCTCAGGCCCACCATGCGCCGGCACAGGTCCGCCGGCGAACTGTCCAGGACGGCCCAGTCCAGGGCCGCAACCTTGTGCTGGACGGTGGCCATGTCGCAGGTGTTGGCCTCGTCGTCCACGCGGTCGCCCGGATCAATCGTGAAGAAGGTGAACCCGGCCGCATGGCAGACATCGATGTCCGCCGGTTCCTTGAGATGGTCCGCGTCGGCGCCGTAGCCGTGTTGCCAGCCGCACTGCAGGACGCCCCACATGGCATCGTCGACGACTGCCTGCGGCGTCCGTCCGGTTCGGTCGTTTTCGCGGATGGACTGCTGGGCCAGGATGGGGAAGAGCGGATGGACCGTGTGGCCGGCCGCATCCGTGCGGGCGACGGCCTCGAAGGCGCCGATGTGCCCCGGCGTGGCAATGCCCAGCCGATCCCCGGTTCCCGCCGACTTCGCCAGTTGGCACGGCATGGGCCGGAGCCACGCGAGCCTGGCTCTGAGGGCCGCGGCATTCGCGGGGTCGGCCTCTCCCAAGGTCAGTTGGCAGTCTCCGGCATCCGGTGCGGTCGCGGCTTGTGTCCGGCCCTGCAGGATCGGAGCGGAGCCGGGGGCATGGGCCTGCCCGGCCACCAGATCCACCCCGCGGCGCCCGAGAAAGAACAGGTCGTCGCTGTCGATGGTGACCGAGGCGGCATGAATGTTGAGCGATGTCGCTTCGGCCAGCCAGGAACACAGGGCCTCGGCCGAGGCGGATGCGAATGTCATAGGGCACTCTCCGGCCGCTTGGGCGGCTTTGAAGCGAGGCGCGCTGGCGTGTGCAGGCCCCGCCGGGTGGGTGCGCACCGGCACCGTGCGGGCAGGCTGGTGATCAGACTCCCGAATAGGCGGAGAAGCCGCCGTCGACCGGGATTACGGTGCCCGTCACGAAGCGGCTGCCGTCGCCGGCCAGCCACACCGCGATGCCGGCCAGTTCGTCCGGCTCCCCAAATCTGCCCATCGGGGTGTGGTCGACGATCTGTTGGCCGCGGGCCGTCAGCGAGCCGTCCGGCTCCATGAGCAGGGCGCGGTTCTGCTCGCCCACGAAGAAGCCCGGCGCAATCGCGTTCACGCGGACGCCCGGCGCATGGTTGAGGGCCAGTTCCACGCTCAGCCACCGGGTGAAGTTGTCGATGGCCGCCTTGGCCGCGGCATAGCCCATGACCCGGGTCAGCGGTTGCTGGGCCGCCATGGACGAGATGTTGATGATGGATCCCCTTCCCTGGCTCGCCATGGGTTCGGAGAACACCTGGGTGGGCAGGAGGGTGCCGGTCAGGTTGAGTCCCACCACCTGATCAAAGGCCTCCCGCGACAGCCCGAAGAACGAAATATCGCCGAAGACGGTGGCCTCGGGCACGTTGCCGCCGGCCGCGTTGACCAGGATGTCGACCGTGTCGCCCTGGTTCAGCGTCTCCGCGCGGGCTTGGAGCAGCGAGTCACGGTCCAGAACGTCGGCCGGAATCGCGAACGCGGATCCGCCCGTCCCCTCGATCTCCCCCGCCACCTCGGCGGCACGGGCGGCGCGGCGGCCCAGGATGCCCACGCGGGCTCCGGCTGCGGCCAAACCCCCTGCCACGGCTGCGCCCAACCCCCGTGCCCTGGCCCCCCCCAGGCCCCCGGTCCCGCCTGTTACGACAGCCGTCCTGCCTGCGAGGGAGAAGGGATTGGTCATGCCGGCGTTCCGTTGAGATTGACCTGCCGCAAGCCGTCCTGGCTGCCGGCCCAGACCTTGCCGGTGGCTTCCTGCAGCACCAGGCAGGGATCCTCGCCCTGCAACGGTGTCCAGTTCAGGCCATCGGGGGAATGCCACAGGGTTTCGGCATCGCTCATCACAAAGCCGCCTCCGGCCAGGGCCGTCAGCGCGTTGATCTGTTCGGGGGCGTTGTCAAGGCGGCGGAAGCAGCGGCCCTGATCGTCCGAGAACCAAAGCCCGTCGGTTTCCGTGCCGGCCAGTACGATGTGGGTGGTATGGAAGCGACTGTCCACGGCAGCCACTTGGAACGCGCCCTCGGCACCCTCGCAGCGCTTCCAGCCGCGGCCTGCGGCCGGCGAGCGGTAAAAGCCCTCGTCCGTGCCGGCGAAGGCCAGCCGCCAGCGGGGCCAGACGTCCCGCGGCCAGGGCGGAGCCCAGCAAATGTGCAGGACGGCGAGGCTGCGCAGGCCGTAGTTGCACACGTAGAAACCCTCGCCGCGATTGGCGGAGCGCAGGATGCCCTTGTCCTCGGTGCCTACGAGCACGATGTGGGAATCGGCCACGTCCGGCGCCGCGGCAATGGCCACCACCGGACTGTCCACGAAGTCCATCCAGGCGGCCTGCCAGGTCTGGCCGTTGTCCCGGCTGAAGGCCACCCCGTGCGGAGCGCCGCCCACCAGCACCCGATCGTCCAGGCTGTCCGTGGCGTACAGATGGCTCTCCGGCTGAATGACTTCCGTCAGGTCCCCCTCGGCTCCCACGCTGAACATGCCTTGGGGACCGGCGGCGAAAAAGCCCGCGTGCGCCTCGGACAGGGAAAGAATGATGCTCATGGCGATGTTGTGGTCCGTTTTTGGAATGGCTCCGGCGTCCCCGACGGACTATTCGTTGGGGGTAAAGGACTGTTCCGGTTCCTTGTGGTACACGATCGTGTCCGTGGTGATGGCCATGATGGCGTTGCTGACTGCGGTCTGCAGGACCCTGATCATGGTTTCCGCCACATCGAAGATGGAGTGTTCGAAGGCATCCACCACCTTCCCCTGCACGGCGTCGAACGTGGTGCGCGGTCCCGCGTCGACGATGCGTTCGAGGTAGACCTTTGTGTTTTCCACGTACGCGTTGCGCACAATCTGCTCGAGCGGCGCCGGCAGGGACCGCAGCAGGACCTGTTTGCCGGTCCGCCATTCGGGGTTGGAGTCCAGGTCGACACTGGTGCAGGCATGGGCATAGCTGGCCGCTGCACCCGGCAACACGCCCCCGCGTTGGGCAGTGGACAGCACGGTCACGGTGCGCTTGGTCAGTTCCGCCAGAAGTTCCCGCTCCACCTTGGCATCCGCGCCGATTTTGATTTGGCCGACGCCGCCGGTCAGGGCCGAAACGCGTCGCACCGTCATCTCGTAGTCGTCGTGATCGAGCGGCATCTCCGCCAGTTGGGTCTGTAGTTCCCGCACGCGTGCCTGGGTCTCGGGCCCAAACTGGTGGGCGGCCTGGACGTACATGCTGTCCCGGTCCACCTCGGAGCGGAACACGATGCCCAGGTCGTCCGCGGTGATGTCCTCGACCGGCTTGGCGATGTCGCTGCCCACAATCGTGGATCCGGTCAGCAGTTCCAGATCCAGGTAGGCCAGGCGTCGTTCCTCGCCGACAAACTTCATCTGCGCGGCCGAGATGGGGATCTTGCCCTGCTGCTTGGCCTTCGTATCCTTCTTTTCCAAGGCGGACTCGTCGAAGTCGACCATGTCGGGCGGCCGGTTGTTGGCCATCAGGATGCCGATGATCTGGTCGCTGAAGTGGTTGGCCAGGATGGTCAGGGATTCGGCGCCAGCCTGTTGGGCGGCCTGCAGGATGGCGATGATGTCCACCGGGTCGTCGAGCCGCTTGTCCACCAGGGCCATGCGACCCGTGGGCATGACGGCCTTGCGGTTGGCCTTGTCGGTGTAGAAGTGCATCGACGCAATCTGCGCCTTGTAGTGGCCTCCGGGGTGGTAGTACTGCTGGAGGTAGGGGGCCACGAACTTGTGGACGTTGACGTGGGCCTCGGGGCCCAGCATGTAGCTCATCTCGCCCAGGACCTGGGCCAGGTCCTGATCGTCGATGATGCCCCTGGCGACATGGGTCAGCTGGTTCTCGTCCTCCACGGGCTGGGCGCTTTGCTTCAGATAGGCGACCACGTCCTCGGTGGCGGCCCGGATCCCGTTGGCCAGGACGATGGGGCTCTCGCCGGCGGTGATCAGGCGCTGGCTCTCGTCGAAGAGGGTTCGGGTCAGGATCGCGGCCACGGTGCCGCCGTCCCCGATTTCCTGGCCCACCTGCCAAATCATGCCGCGCATGAACATGGCGCCGACATCGGTGTCCGGGGTGCCCAATTCAATAATGCGGCGGACGGCCGTCGAGGAATCGTTCAGCAGCTCCGTCTTCTGGCCGACGTTGGGCTGGTTGGCCACAACGCCGCCAACAGGTCCCAGGGTGGGGGACAGCAAGTCGGCTATCGCATGGATGCCGTTCCCCAGATGCCGACGAGCCTCGGCTCTAACCGCGATTCGTGGTACAGGCATGGCAGAACACCGAAGGGGTGATGCAGGAGGGTAGGTTGCAACGGGCGGGGCGGTACCCTACAGGGCACCGGGATGGAAGATTGCCGCAAGCCCGGCCGCGCCGACCCGGTATCTTAAGTCGAATCCGGTCCGGGTAACAACAATCCATCGGGATTGTATGTGTCCGACACGACCGGCAGGCCCGGTACCGGAGATGCGGACGACTGCTTCGCCGGCACAGCTCCGTGGCGGCTGGTACAGGTGACCCCCGGTGTTACCGGCCGTCCACCCGGGGGACAGGCGCCCGGGGCGTCGAGCAACGCCCATTGGCGTTCGGCATGGGCAGGGGCTAGGATGAAGTCCACGGTGAGGGGTCCTCTTTGGTTGTTGAAGCAAACCAATGATCAAGGGCCCCTCGTCCCTTGCCAGGCCCGGAACCAATAGCAACGAGTTTGAACAGTGCCTTGTCAGGTTCCGACCGATGGTCTGGTTCCCGTGATCCAAGGGTTGCGTACGCCATGAGACGCGATCTGGTGGCCACGGCCTTACTGATGGGCGCCGGCATGTTGACAGTTGCACCCGGTGCCATCGTGGCACCTTCCCTGCTGGAGCTCGCGGAGTATCTTGGCGGCGGTGTCGCCGGTGCGAGCGCGGCCAATCTGTTCCTGGTCATGCCGTCCGTGGGTCTTGTGGTTGCCGCGCCCGTGGCCGGCTGGCTGGCGGACCGTTTCGGGCGGTGGCACACCCTCCTTGGCTCCGTGGTGTTGTTGGTTCTCAGCGGTGTCAGCGGCTACTGGACGACGCAGTATCCGCTGATGTTGATGGAACGGTTCGCGCTGGGCTGCAGCATTGCCGGGACCGCCACCAGTTCCGCTTCACTCTTGGGAGCCCTGCCGGAAGAGGCCAGGCGCCAAAGCCTGCTGGGCAAGCAGTCTGCCTTCACCAATGTGGCGGGCCTGGCATATCTGTTTCTGGGAGGACAACTGGCCGCCATGCATTGGCAGCTATCCTTCCTGATCTACCTGTGGCCGGTCGTACTGGTGCCGTTCCTGGCGGTCAACCTGCGAACAGAGCCGCCCGCACAAGTGTCAAAGATTGAGGGTTCCGGACAAGGGTTTGTCGTGTGGCTGCGCGGGCCGGCGATGCCGGTCCTGCTCCTGACTTGGGGATTGGGCTGCCTGACCATGATCTTCATCTACTCGCTGGTCACGGTGCATCCCTATCGCATGCAGGAGCTGGGGCTTGACGATCCAAGGATTGTGTCGCTGACCATCATGATGGCTGCGGCGTCATCGGCTGTCGCCAGCTGGAATTTGCGCAGAGTCGGCCGCTATCTGGGGCCCTACGCCGTCTTCGCGCTTACCTTCCTCCTGTTTGCGGCGGGATTCCTGATTGTGGCAGTGGCCACGGAACTCTGGCATGTGGTGTTGGGCAACTTGGTTCTGGGGATTGGCATGGGCCTCCCCGTTCCCAACGGGGCGGCGTGGCTGAGCGGGTTGACTCCCGGCCTTTGGCGGAGCCGCGTCCTGGGTGTATTCAACACATTCGTGTTCATGGGCCAGTTTCTGTCCCTTTGGCTTATCCGCGTGTCGGATGCCTTCTCCCCCCACATCTATCACGTCAATTGGGGTCTGGGCCTCGCGTGCCTGGGCATTGCCTGCCTGATCGCTGCCACGGTTCCCTATGTGCACCGGCTGTCGAGCCGGCTTGGAACATAGGCCGGACCGTCGTATTCCGATAGGAGGTTGCGTCGGGGAGCCTTGGGACGTGGCCTGTTCAAGTTCAATCACGCGCCATGGCAAGGCTTTGGCAAATCCTGTCCATCCTCCTGCCTCTGCTGGCATTGAAACTTTGTGAAAGAAGAGAATTTATGAAATAAGAGAAGCATATAATCAGGAATTGACGTGGTAAAATGCGTATGTCGGATCAAGAGCGGGCGTAACAACCGCCACCGGCCGGCCCGCGGGGCAGGGGCCGCTGCACGGCGAGGGGCGATCCCATGGGGGACCCCGAAGACTCGTGAACAAGGCAGGCGAGAGCCTGTGAGAGGTCGCAAGACCTCCTGTAGCCATGGTGTCAACTCCTGGTTATAAGCCCCAAAGAAGGGCTTGGTACTGCCCGGTGGCGGAGCAGGGCACCCGTCCCGTCCCGCCGGCCGGGCCCGGGTAGAATGGGGCCGTTCGGAGTGACCGGGCACGGGAGTCACAGATATGAATGCGGTGGAACTGCGGAAGCCAATCCGGTCCGTGGCCGACGAGCGCGCGCCGGCGCGCCCGGATCCGGCCTGGGACTGGCAGGTGGCGCCGCGGCACGGTGACACCGATGCTGTCACGGCGCGCGCGGCCTGGGCAAAGCGGATTGCCTGGCGGCTGGCCCATCCCGAGGCCTGGCGGGGAGAGCTTGCGCAATTGGTGTACTTCGATCCCGCATACACCTACGACGAGGCCCACGAGTACCAGGATGAAGGGACCACCGACCCGCATCTGAGCGTGGACCTGCGCCATTGGACTCTGACCGAGGACGGCTTTGTGAGTCCCCAGCACTACAGACACACCCCCCTCCTTGTGGCCATGCTCTTCGTGCTCCGCGCCATGTTCGGCAACCGCGTGGAGCGGGAACCGGAGGTCCACTTCGATCCGGACTTCGGGGGCCGTGCCGGCATGTACACCGAGAAGGGGCATCCGGTTTCGCAGGTGGAGCCGGATTTGGTGGTGCTGCCGCGGGAACTGCTGTTGCCGGAAGATGCGGAGCGGACCAGGGAAGGGCGCACGATGCGGCTCGACCGGGGCCACCCGGTCCCCGAACTGGTGGTGGAGATCCTGTCCCCCACCACCAGAACCAAGGATGTGAGGGGGAAGCTGCGACTGTATGCCGACCTTGGCATTGCCGAGTACCTGACCTGCGATCCCGGCGGTGAACCCGAACCCGATGTACCCGCGGCACTTCAGTTCTTCCGCCTGCAGCCGGATGACCGCTACCGGCAGGACGAGGACGCGCCGGCCTACTTCAGCACCGTGTGCGATACGCACGTGCGCCTGTGGCAGCCGGACACGCGGCGGCCGCCGCGCTTCCAATGGTGGGATGCAGGACAGGGCCGCTGGCGTGATCAGGCGGCCGACGCGGAATACCAACGGGAACGGTACAACCGGGAGCGGGAAGCCGAGCGGGAACGGCACAACCGGGAACTGCGGACAACCCGGCTGGAAGTAGCTGTTGACCTGCTGCACAAGCTCCTGCCCGACCAGGTGGCCCCGGCGGACCGGGATCGGATCGAGGAATCTTGGCGCCGGGACGGCCCTCCCGCGGATGTGGTCGACCGCATCCTGGCCGTTCGGGAGTCACCGGCTGAATGGCGGTCCCTGCTGTAGGTCCCGGTTGAGGACCGGACAGGGACTGATGTCCGCGGGCCCTGAGCCGGGCTCCATGTGGTGCCGGGCAACTTGGTTCTGGGCATTGGCATGAGCCTCCCGGTGCCTGACGCAGCCGCTTGGCTGATGCGTGTGTGGGGATTCTTCTTGCCCCGCGTCCACCACGTCAATTGAGGTCTGGGCACAGACGGATGTCTCTGAACCTTGGCCTCGGTTCCGGCGAAGGCTTGGGTACTGGCCGTGCTTGTGCAACCAGTTCGAATCCATAACCGCATGGCCGCTGCTGGCCATGCCCACGAACATACCAAACCTCGCAACCGTCGCCTGTTGGCGGGCCGGTTGTTTCCAACAGTCCGCAACCGAGTCAAACCGGGTCGGGGGTGCTGCCGGTCTGTCCCGGGGTCGGCTCCCGCCGCCCTCACAGTTGAGCAGGCTTGATTTCCGGCCGGCAACCTCGGCCGGCACGTGGCCTGATTCCGCCAATCCACAACTCCGGACACACAGTGCCCTTGGACTGGACTTGGTTGCAGCGATGAGCTCGACAGTCACACAGGATCACACTGCCGTCCCCAAGGATTTCGTGCCGGGCCACGTCTTAATGGATCAGTGGTCCCATTCTGTGTGGGCAATGGCTGGATGATGGATGAGGCAGTGAGTAGAAGCAGGCTTTTGCCCAATCTGCTTGTCGGATCAAGAGCGGACGCAACCACCGCCACCGGCCGTCCCGTGGCACAGGGGAAGCTGCACGGCGAGAGGCGATCCCGTTGGGGACCTCAAGGACCCGTGAACAAGAGTGGACAAGCCCAGTTCTACTGAGTGCCATGGATGACATAAGGATGGACGACAGCCAACTGGTTCGCCTGGCGTGCACAGGCGACCGTGGCGCATTCTCGGTGTTGCTTGAGCGACACTACGCGCGGATTTTCCGGATGGCGGTTCGGTTGCTCGGCGATGTCGATGACGCGGAAGAACTGGCCCAGGATGTCTGTGTCGCCCTGGTTGCCAAGTTGCCTTCGTATCGCGGCGAGAGCCGGTTCACCACTTGGCTCTACCGGGTCGTCGTCAATGCGGCACACGATGCCGTGCGCCGCAACCACGCTCGATGCCGGAAGCAACGCGACTATGTTGAGGTCCGTGCGATCGAACGTGATGGCCAAGCTGTGACTGCTGAAGAGTTGGTTTGGCTGAGGTGGGCGCTGGACCAGCTGTCGGACGAGTTGCGGGCAACGGTGGTCCTGGTGATCGATGAGGGCTTGCCGCATGCCGAGGCAGGCGAAGTGCTCGGTGTATCCGAATCAACAGTGTCTTGGCGGATGTACGAGGTGCGCAGGCGTCTGCGTGCCTTGGCAGCCGACGATGAGGAGATGGTCCCGTGAGTGACGAACTGGAAAGACTCAAGAAGGCGTTGCTCGCCACCAGGCCGCGGCCGTCGGTCGAGGCGCAGAAGCAGGCAATGGCGGCAGCCACATCGGCTTTCGATCGTCGCCACCAAGGAAATCGGACAGAGGCACGCCAAGAAGTGCGTGTCTCGGGGAAAGGCGTATCTTCACCAGCCCATCATGGGCGCAATCGGGAGACAGCCATGTCGGGCGCGAGGATAGTCGAAATCGAACAGCAGATCGGTAAGTTGACGGCGGAACTCAGTGCTCTCCGCAAGAACCGACTGGGAACACCGGTCCCCAATTACACCTTTGCAACGTTGACCGGGCAGGCGACGCTACACGACCTTTTTGGTGGACGCGACAAGTTGCTGGCCATCCACAACATGGGACAGGACTGCCGCTATTGCACGTTATGGGCGGATGGTTTCAACGGCTTGCTGGCCCATCTGGAGTCGGCCCTGTCCGTTGTTCTGCTCTCGAAGGATCCGCCGGTGGTTCAGCGCCGGTTTGCCAACGCCCGTGGCTGGCGGTTTCGTCTGGCGTCACATGGCGGTGGGGCCTACATGCGAGAGCAGTCGGTGGTCGAAGGCCAGGACAACTATCCGGGCGCCGTGGTTTACCAGCGGCAGGGCGACATCATTCTGCGCCGGAATGCCTGTGTGTTTGGCCCCGGCGACCTCTACTGTTCCTTATGGGGCCTGCTGGGCCTGGCGGGGCTGGGCGAAGAGGATTGGACCCCACAGTATTCCTATGGGAGCTGCCCGGAAACGCTGGAGGATGGCGGCTCGGATGTGCTCGCATGAGCGGAGCAGGCATCGGTGTCTCCTCACCCCCAGGGCTTGTGGACATTGGCGAACGGGCCGCACAGCCGGCTGCTGCCGGTACCGGACACGAAGGGTGCCGGCTGGCAGGTGATCTCCCTTGAGCAGGATGGCGATGCACCGTCCGCGTCTGAGGCTTTGCAGGTAAATCCAGCCGCGTACGGGCCAGACCTTGGCGGTGTAGGAATCCGCGTTGGCCACGATCCGGTTCGTCACATGGGACCGGTCGCTCTGCCGTTGCTTCCGCATCCAGCGGTGCAGGTACGGATCCTCGGTCCAGTGATTGCGCTGGGCAACCCGAACAGCCGCTGGGTTCCGCCTTGTCGTCTCGGGTGCGTTGCCACACGGTCCGCTTGCGACGCTTCTTGGAGGCCTTCCGCGCCGCGGAGATGTTCTCCGTAGTGTCGGCTGGCTCGGTCTTTCCCAACCGGGTCGGGAGGCCGTGCCTGCCGTAGCTCTCCGCCCTCCAGGCGGCGCGGATGTTGTAGGTGGAAAGCGGGGCGATGACCAACATTGCCCCGCTGAGGGTCTGCAGCCTGGTGGTCGCCCTACTTTCCTTGGCGCTCACCGATAGTCAGGTGCATCTCCCGGACTTCGCCGGCGCGTACTATGCGAACCGATGTCTTCGTCCCCACCGATTCACTCCCAAGCAGTGCCATCAGGTCGTCGGGGTGTCTCACAGGTTCGCCGTTCAGGGACACGATCGTGTCTCCGAGGAGTAGGTTCCCTTGCTCGGCGGCACTGTCCTTCTCCACCGAGACCACCAGGAGGCCTGTCTCCTGCTCCAACTGGACTTCCTCGGGCAGCCGTACCATATGAAAACCAACGCCCAGATAGCCACGCCGTATGCGGCCGTGGGCCAGAAGCGTTTCCACGACGGCCTGGATGGTTGAAATCGGGACCGAGACGTTGATGCCTCGGAGCATGGCCGATGTGTTCATGCCGACCACATGTCCGGACGAGTCCGCCAGAGGTCCGCCGGAGAACCCGGGCAGCATCACCACGTCGGCCTGGAGCCAGTGGCCTATCCTCCCGCCGGCCGGAGTCTGCCAACCCTCGTCCAATGCGCTGACGATGCCTAGCGTCGCTTGGACGGTCCGACCAGGTCGGCCGAGTGCCAGCACCAAATTGCCTACACGGATGCCTTCAGGCGCGCCGAGTCTCGGTGGATTGAGACCTTGGATCTCCACTTGCAGCGCCGCCAGGTCCGTCATGGGGTCGCGGCCGATCAGCGTGGCCCCAACGGTCTCGCCGTTCGGCAGGCCTGTACGGATATTGTCGTCGCGCTCCAGCACGTGATCGGCAGTGACGACTATCCCATCCTCCGTCCACAAAATCCCGCTGGCAGGCAGTCGCCCGCGTCCCTCGACACGTACGACGCTGCTGCCAACCGATGCCACCGTTTCGGCGAGCTCTTCGGAGAGCTGTGGTAGTGCTGTTGTCATTTGCTTGTTGCTCCTCTGTTGGATGCCGACCAGCCTCGCCATGTTCTAACAGGGTGAACCGACAGGTGTCCCCCATCGCGTTTGGGAGTACTCCTCCAGTGTAGGGACACACGAAGGCACTCTCCATCGCCCAAACGGCGAAGGGAACCCCACAATCCGGTTAGGTCACAGTGTGATGAGGCCGATGCGTGCGGCGCGGACGGCCGCCTCGGTTCGGCTCTGGACGTCCAGCTTGGCGAGGACCGCATTGACGTGGAACTTCACGGTGTGCTCGCTGATGTCCAGGTGGCGGGCGATGGATTTGTTCGGAAGCCCTTCCGCAAGGAGGGCCAGAACCTCGAGCTCGCGCGGGGTCAGACTCGTTCCCGCCAACGGCCAGTGCCCCTCACCGGCTGCGGGCTTGGCGGATGGGAGCAGTGCCGGATCGGACACGGCCAGGCCTTGCGCAGCCGCGAGCAGGGCGGTGGCCAAGGTCGGCCCTTCGACATCACGCGGCAAGGTGCCAAGTGCACCGGCGTACCATGCTGCCGCAGCCTGTGCCCTGTCGGGTGCCAATACGACCGTTGGCAGGCCGGTTTTCTGTGTCCGGTGGAAGTACCTCGGCGAGGAAGTCGAGTCCCATCCCAGGTCCCAGACCACAGCGTCGGGAGCATAGAGGTCCGGAACCGAGCTGGAGAATTCGGCTCCCGCCAATTGGCCGACAACGGTGCATTCCGGTTGGCCGGCGACCACGGCCGCCAGTCCGGCCCTGGTCAGCTGGTCGTCGGCCACGACCAGCACGCGTATGTCATGGCCTCGTCGAGGCATCGGTCCGTCAGTTGTGACGACAGGGCGGGATGCTTGGGAAGATCTTCACTTCCCGCCCGCAATGCCTGGCGAGGCGGCTTCGGATCATCCTGCCGTTGCTCCGTCCTTGGCGGGGGATTTCACGCGGTGGCGCGGTTGTAGGTCCAGGTGGCGGCGATGAGCAATGTCACGGTGGTCGCGGCCAGAACCCAGAGACCCGGGAGTATGGAATCCCATTCCCACCCGTAGACGATGATCGTTCGTATGGACACCAGCACATAGTCGACCGGGTTCAAGGTCACCGCCCACTTGAACCATCCGGTGAGGAATTCCTTCGGCATGAATCCTGTTGTGAGGAAGGCCAGCGGCATGAACATCAGCTGGCTGGACTGGGTCAACTGGACATTCCTGGACAGTAGCGCGATTATCAGGCCGATGCAGGCGAAGGCAGTCCCGAAGACCGCGGTCAGGGCGAGGATGGCCACTATGCCTAACCAGCCGCCCTCGAAGTTGACACCAAGGGCCAGGGTCAGGGCGAAGATGACGAGTACCTGCATCAGCGTCCGCGTGCCTGAGCGGAGCAGTGTGCCCATGAGCATCGAAAAGCGGTTCACGGGTGCCAGCAGCAACTTGTCGAAGTAGCCGGACAGCATGTCGGTGAGCAGGGAGAAGGCGACATCGGCGCCGTTCATGACCACGGCCATCACGATGAGCATGCCGGTAATGTAGGCGGCATAGTCGTCCGCGGGAAAACCGGGCATGCTGGTCATACCCCTGAGGGGTGTTCCGAAGAAGAGGAACATGAACACGGACGGGAGCAGCGAGGAGACGACCAGGGACGGTTGTCCCAGCCAGCCTTTGAGGTCGCGCACATAAATAAAGTAGGTTGCTCGAACAGTGTTCATGGAAGCCGTCTCCGATTCAAGTCCATCAAAACCGACGCATCATTTTTCCGACCCCGTCCCCGGCGGCTTCTTCCGCCCGGATCGCGCGGCCGGTGTACTTGAGGAAGACGTCGTCGAGAGTCGGCCGGGCCACCGAGAGACTGGCGACCGGGATCCGGTTGTCGTGAAGCAGGCCGACCAGGTCCGGGACAGCCGCGCTGCCGTTCTTGACGGTGATGGCGATGCCGTCCTCGGCTCTGTCGATGGACTCGACGTATCCCTGCAGGCCAACGAGCTCCTCGGCCCTTTCGTTCAGCGCCTCGTCGGGAGCGTCGTCGATGTCATGGAGGGCGATCTGCACGATATCGCCACCCACCTCTGCCTTGAGCGCCTCGGGCGAGCCCCTGGCGACGATCTGCCCGTGGTCGATGATGGCAATGGTGTGGCAGAGGCGGTCGGCTTCCTCCATGACCTGGGTCGTGAGCAGGATGGTGACGCCCTTCGCGTTCAGGTTCTCGAGGTGCTCCCACATCGCGATGCGGCTTTGGGGATCCAGGCCGACCGTCGGCTCGTCGAGAAAGAGGATGTCCGGATCGTGCATGAGGGCGCCGGCCAGATCAAGGCGGCGGCGCATACCGCCCGAGTAGGTGCCGACCCGCTGTCCGGCCACGTGCACCAGGCCTACCAGTTCAAGCAGTTCATCGGCTTTCCGTCGGGCCTCGCGTCGGGAGAGGCCGTAGAGCACTCCCTGAAGCTGAAGGAAGTCCCGGCCCTTGGCGAGGTCGTCAAGGCCCACTTCCTGCATCGCGAATCCGATGCTCCGGCGGATGGCCTGCGGGTCGGCGTCGACGTCATATCCCGCTACGGTGACGGTTCCCGAGGTCTTCCGGAGCAGCGTGCCGAGTATCTTCATCGTCGTGGTCTTGCCCGCGCCATTGGGCCCGAGGAAACCGAAGAAGCCCTCCCGAGGGATGTCGAAGTCAATTCCTGCCACGGCGCGGTGGCCGCTCGGATAGACCTTCACAAGATCCCTGACTTCGATCATGTATTCGCTAGGCATTGGGAATCTCTTTGACAGTGTTGGGCGGAGACAGCAGCCGGGAAGTATGGGATGCGGACCCGCATCGCCATGTTCTGCACAGGGTGAACCGACAGGCGCCCCCCATTGCGTTGGGGGAGTACTCCTCCAGTGTAGGGACACGTGAAGGCACTCTCCATCGCCCAAATGGCGAAGGGAACCCAATAATCCGATTAGGTCACAGTGTGATGAGGTCGTCTCGGAATGTCCGGAGCTGCCCACATTCCGACACTTGACGCCAACTGTCCGGGTCTGGAATGCCGTGCAGGGGGGACCGGCCCCATTCCCTCGATTGTTGTCTCAGGACAACCTCAACGAGTCGCCATGGTTCAAGGGAACCATGGCCCGTGCGGCACAGGATGGGGTTGGCCCATGCCACAACAGTGGCCAGGGAAGTGGCAGGCGCATCGCCGCGTATTGACGGCTGAATTTCGCCTCGCACAACAAACAGCGAACCGGAAACACAGGATGACCCGGCAGGGGCACGCCGGGGCCGGCTCGGTGGATGCCCTACGGGGTGCCGTAGACGTGTTCGTAGAGTGCCGCCTGCCGGTCGAGACCGCGGTCGTAGAACGGTGCTTCGTCGGGATCCGGTTCGAAGCGATCGGCGATGTGGAATTGCGGCGGCCGGGCCGCGGGTCCCAGAAGGGCTTCCAGGGTCAGGATCGCGGCACCGCGGCTGGTGGTCTCCGTGGATCGGGTCCGCTGGACCTGCCTTTGGCTGGCGTCCGCCAGAATCCGGCACCAAAGATCCGAGTACTCCAGGTTGCCGCCGCTGGCCAGGATGGCCGTGTCCGACTGGATGGCGGGAGCCAGTTTCCGGATGATCAGCGCCAGACGGTAGGTCACGGCCTCGAGACCGGCCCGCATCAACTGGCCCGGTGACGTACCGGCGGTGATGCCGTTCAGGCAGAGCGAAGCGTTGTCGGCCCAGCCCGGGCTTCGTTCGCCCTGCAGAAAGGGCAGGATGGTCAGGCCGTGGCTGTCGGGGTGCACTGCGCGGGCCTGTTGTTCGAGATCGGCGCGGGTTTCGCCCAGCAAATTGCAGATCCAGACCGGAATCGAACCACCGTCCGTCAGGGCGCCACCCAGTAGATGCCGGTTGTGATCGATCCGGTAGCACCATAGTCCGACCGGTACTTCGGGGGCGGTGCCGTCCGGTCGGTTCGGCAGGACCACGCGGACGGCGGCGCTTGTGCCGATGGTCACCGCCAACGAGGTTCGATCCACGGCGCCACTGCCGATGTTGGCGGCGGCGCCGTCGCCCACCGGTAGGCAGAAGCGGCTTTCCGCCAGTTCCGGCCATCTTTGGGCATAGGCGGGGGCCAGCGTGGCCAGACTCTCGCGGTAATCCCTGAGCGGGGGCAGATGTTCCTCCGAGATGGGCAACAGGTTCAGCAGTTCGCGACTCCAGGCTTGCCGCTGTCTGTCCTGCAGCCCGGTCCATCCCGCCTCGCAAGTGGAAATGGGAGCTGCCGGCCGGCCTGTCCAGCGCGCCAGCAGATGGCTGCCCAGCGTCTGCCAGCATGCCGTTTGCGCCAGCAGCCCGGGTTCCGTGCCGTCCAGTCCGAGTAGTTGGGCCGGGGCGTACGCCGTGTGGATGGGTACGCCGGTCCGCGCCCACATGGCCTCCAACTCCCCTTGTTCCTCGAGTTGCCCGCGCAGCTGCTCCGCCGCGGCAGCTCCGTGGCGGCAGGCATAGGTGAATCCCGGTGTTACCGGCCGGCCCCCCGCGTCCACACCCACCAGACTCATGGCGAGGGAGGAAATCCCGACGCCCAGGATGCGGATGTCTCCGGACAGCCTCCTCAGATCGGCCAGGCAATCGTCCACCACCGCGTCGGCGGCTGCGGCAACCTCGCCGACGGGCAGGGTCCCGTCGTTGCCCAGCGCATAGGCGCGCGCGTGCAGGGGCGGGTTGTCGGGGGTGCTGCTGACGTGCCGGGCGGCTTGGTCGTAGGCGCGGCACCGGACCGAGGACGAGCCGATGTCCAGGGCCAGAACGAGTTCCTGCATGCCGGTTAGTGTACCTGCGCCGGGAGCGGCCGGGTCGCGGGGCAGGGATTAGTGGGTATACGGATCCGCTGCGTCGCGCAGCCCGTCGCCCGTGAAGTTGAAGCAGAGAACGACCACGATGATGCAGACGCCCGTCGAGAACAGCCAGGGGGAACTGGCCACGGTGCGGATGTTCTGCACGTCGGCCAGCAGCACACCCCAGCTCACGACCGGGGCCTGCAGGCCGAGGCCGATGAAGCTTAGGGTGGTTTCCGCCAGGATCATCTCGGGGATGCGCAGGGTCAGGACCGCGATCAGGTGGCTGGTCATGGACGGCACCAGGTGCCGGAAAATGATGCGGGTCTCGCTGGCTCCGAGGAAACGGGCGGCCAGCACGAACTCCTCTTCGCGCAGGGCCAGGAAGCGGCCCCGGACCACGCGGGCAATCTCGGTCCAGGCGACCACCGAAATCACAATCGTGATGCCGAAGTAGATCTGGATGGCCGTCCACTCCCGCGGCAGGGCCGCGGACAGCGTCAACCACAGCGGGATCTGCGGAAGGGACTGCAGCAGCTCAATCATCCGCTGGATGAACAGGTCCACCGTCCCGCCGAAGTAGCCGGACACACCCCCCAGCAGGACTCCCAGGGCCAGGCTGAGAATGACGCCGATGAACCCGATCGAAAGGGAAATGCGGGCGCCGTAGACCACGCGCGAAAGCATGTCGCGCCCCAGTTCGTCGGTTCCCAGCAGGAGGATCCGGGCATCCGGATCCTCCAGGCCGAAGAGATGCCGGTCGCCCCGCCAGAGTCCCCAGAAGCGGTAGGAGTCGCCCTTGACCCAGAACCGAATCGGATGGGGCCGCTCCTCGTCCTCCGCGAAGACCATGCGCAGGGTCTTGGGATCGCGGCTCTGGACGTAGTCGTAGGTAAACGGCCGGTGGAGGCGGCCTTCGTGTAAAAACCGGATGCGCATGGGCGGCGCGTACTGGTAGAAGACGTTGGGAATGTTGGGGTCGTACGGGGCCACGAATTCGACCGCGATCGCCATTATGTAGAAGAAGGCAATCACGAAGAGGCTGGCCACGGCCGCCTTGTGGCGCAGGAAGCGCCAGCGCATCAACTGCCACTGCGACGCCGTGTCCAGGCGTTCGGCGGCATCTGCGGCCGGCAGCACGGTCATGGTTTCGGCGGTCATGGCAGGCGGGGCGGGGGCGCGGTTCAGACGCCCTGGCGGATGCGCGGATCCAGAAGCGCCAGCAGGATGTCCGAGATCAGCGTGCCAATCAGGGCCAGCGTGGCCAGCATCAGCAGGAAACTGCCCGCCAGGTACATGTCCTGGCTCAGCAGGGCATTGAGCATGACCGGACCGGTGGTGGGCAGGCTGAGCACGATGGAGACGATGGCGGCCCCCGAGATGAGTTCGGGCAGCACGCCCCCGATCCCGGAGATGAAGGGGTTGATGGCGATGCGCACCGGATACTTCCAGATCAGCTTGAACTCGGAGACGCCCTTGGCCCGCGCAGCCTGCACATAGGGCTTTTCAAGTTCGTCCAGCAGGTTGGAGCGCAGGATCCGGATCAGGTTGGCGGTCCCGGCCGTGCCCAGCACCACCAGGGGCACCCACAGGTGCTTGAGCAGGTCCACGAACTTGGCCCAGCTCCACGCTTCCCGTTGGTATTCGGGTGAGAACAGGCCGCCCATGGTCCAGCCGAACCAGGACCAGCCGGCCCACATCAGGATCAGGGCCAGGAGAAAGTTGGGCGTGGCCTTGCCCAGGAAACCGAACAGCGTGACCAGGTAGTCGAAGAAGGAGTATTGGTGGGTGGCCGAGTAGACGCCGATCGGAAACGAGACGATCCAGATGAAGACAATGCTGCCCAGCGACAGGACCACGGTCCAGGCCAGCCGCTCCCAGATGATGTCGGCCACCGGCAGCCCCCACTCGAAGGACCGCCCGAAGTTGCCCCGGAACACGATGTTGGAAATCCAGAGCAGGTATTGCCGGTAGAGCGGCCGGTCCAGGCCGTACTGCCGCGTGAGACCCTCGATCAGTGATTGGTCGACCTCCTCGCCGCTTTCCGCCATGCGCATCAGCACCGTGGTCAGGTAGTCCCCCGGCGGCAGCTGGATCAGGACGAAGACCAGCATGCTGATCACGAACAGCATGGGGATGAAGAGCAGGATGCGCTTGATGATGTATTGGGTCATGGTCGGGGACGACAGTGCGGCGGATCAGGAGGGAAGCGGCAGCCAGCGGTCGGCCAGCCACAGCAGGGCCAGCAACCCGGCTGCTGCACCGAACCAACGGGTACAGAACCGCTTCAGGTCGCCATCGGGGTTTCGGCCAAGGTCCAGCAGCCGGCCCATGGTCAACACCACGGTTCCAATCCACCCGATTGCACCCAGGACCAACACGCTGTTGGATATCAGCATGGGCCGGGTCCGGGAAGCCACCTCCTGTTCGAAGTTGGTCGGGATCAGCCAGTGGCTGGCAGTTCGCGTCAGTTCGTAAATCTGCAGGAACAGCACCAGCAGCAGGCCGCTGAGCAGAAGCCACAGCGCCACGGCGTATGCCTGGCGCAGCCACGGGGAGCGGCGGTGCCGGTCCATCAGGCGGCGGGGGCGGAAACGCCCATGAGTTCCAGGTCGTCGGCCAGGTGGCAGCGGACGAAGTGGCCCGCGCCCGCGGGGCGGAGTTCGGGTTCCTCCAGGCGGCACTGTTCCACGGCGTAGCGGCAGCGCGGGTGAAAGAGGCAGCCTGACGGGGGATTGGCCGGATCGGCCACTTCCCCTTCCAGCACGATCTCATCCGCCTGGTTGCGGGGATCCGGGCGCGGCACGGAGGAGAGGAGGGCTTCCGTGTAGGGATGCCGCGGCCGGGCGTACAGCTGGCCGGTCGGGGCGGATTCGACCACCTTCCCGACATACATCACGGCCACGCGGTCGCAGATGTGCGACACCACGTTGAGCTGGTGGGCGACAAACAGGTAGGTAAGTCCGAACCGGTCCTGCAATTCCTCGAGCAGGTTGAGGATCTGCGCCTGGATCGAGACGTCCAGGGCCGAGACCGGTTCGTCGCAGATCACCATCTGCGGCTGCAGGGCCAGGGCCCGCGCGATGCCGATGCGCTGGCGCTGGCCGCCGGAGAAGGCGTGCGGGTACCGCGACATGTACTCGGCCCTGAGCCCCACCAGGGACAGCAGTTCGGCCACGCGCTGTTCCCGTTCCGAGCCCCGGATCCCGTTGATCAGCAGAGGCTCGCCCACAATGTCGAGGACCGTCATGCGGGGGTTCAGGGAGCCGTAGGGGTCCTGGAGGATGATTTGGGCGTTGCGCCGCACCGAGAACATCTCGTCCTTGGAGAGATTGGCAATGTCCACCCAGCCCAGTTCGGGGTCGTTGAAGAGGATTTCACCGCCGGTCACTTCGTAGCCGCCCAGGATGCAGCGCGAGGTGGTGGTCTTGCCGCATCCCGATTCGCCCACCAGGCCCAGCGTCTGGCCCCGATTCAGTTCCAGGTCCACCCCGTCCACGGCCTTGACCCAGCCGACGGTGCGGCGCAGGAAGCCCTTCTGGATGGGAAAGTGCATGCGCAGATCGCGCACGCGCAGGATGGTGGTGTCCGCCTCGGCGGTCGTCTGCGCGGTCATGTGTACAGGTGGCAGGCGGCCCGGGTGCGGCCCGGCTCGGCGACCGCGGGCAGGAGTTCCGGCACGGCGGTGTCGCAGGTGCCCGGCATGAACTCCGGACAGCGGGGATGGAAGGGGCAGCCCGCGGGGCGGCTGAAGGGATCCGGGACCATGCCGGAGATGGGTTCCAGGCCGATGTTCTCGGCCGGATCCAGACGGGGCACGGAGCGCAGCAGAGCCTTCAGGTAGGGATGCCTGGGGGCATGGAACACCGTGTCGACATCCCCCTGTTCGACGATGTTGCCCAGGTACATGACCGCCACCTGGTCGGCCATCCGGGCGACCACGCCCAAATCGTGGGTGATGAAGATGATGGCCATGCCGAATTCCGCCTGGAGCCCCTTCATGAGCCGCAGGATTTGTGCCTCGGTGGTTACGTCCAGGGCAGTCGTTGGCTCGTCCGCGATCAGAATGCGCGGACGGCCGATCAGGGCCATGGCAATCATGGCCCGCTGGCGCATGCCCCCGCTGAGTTCATGGGGATATTGGCTCCAAGTGCGGTCCGGATGGGCAAACCCCACGTGGGCCAGCATGTCCAGCACGAGCTCCCGTGGCTCGATGTCGTCCGCGGTACGGTGCAGTCGGGCTGCCTCCGCAATTTGGTGGCCGATGGTGTAGACCGGGCTGAAGGTCGACATCGGCTCCTGGAAGATCATGCCGATCTCGCCGCCGCGGATCTCCCGCATGGCGCTGCCCTTCGGATTGAGGCCGACCAGATCGACGATTTCCCCGCGGCCTGGATTCTCCCCGGACAACTGCAAGTGGATGTGGCCGTGTTCGATGCGCCCGGCCCGCGGGAGGATGCGCAGTATCGACTGGGCCGTGATGCTCTTGCCGCAGCCGCTTTCGCCCACGATGGCCAGGGTTTGGCCAGGGAACACGGACAGCGACACCCCGTCGACAGCCCGGACTGTGCCCTGTCGGATATGGAAGTGGGTCCGGAGGTCCCGGATTTCCAACAGGGGTTGGTCGGCGTCCATCCAAACTCGCCTCGCGCCGGTGGGTTCCCCGTGCCGGGTGCATGGCCCCTTGCAGCCCGCTCGGCCAGGCGGACGGCGCGGGTCCCGGTCGCCGCTTCTTTAGCGACCGGGACCCGTGCACGTCAAGCGATCAGCGGCTATTCGTCGATATAGAGCAGCTCGATCAGCCACCAGCCGCCGTCCTTTTCAGGCAGGCGCAGGTTCTTGACACTGTTGTCGACCGCCGAGGCCGCGATGGCATGGCTAATGCCGGGCGAAGGGCTGGTCATGACGTTCCACCAGTGGTTCTCCTCGTTGAGCGCCACCATTGCCTGGCCCAGTTCCTTGTACCGGGCGGTGCCAATGGGTTCGTCCTGCCATTCGTCGAGCAGGCCGTACAGCTCCTGGATCACCTCCGGCGGTTCCTCGCCGGCTTCGCCGCCGGACTCCCACCAGTCGTACCAGGCAATCCCGGCCAGGGCACAGCAGGTGCGCCAGTGCCAGGGCGGTACCAGCCGGATGGGGAAGACCGCGTGGCTGACCGCCTCGGACGGGCCGCCGGCACCCCAGGTGCCGATGTCAAGGTCGTTGGCCAGCAGGTGCTGGGCATACAGGGCATGATCCACCTGCTTGTACTTGACCTCGATGCCGACGTCGCGCCATTGGCTGATGATGAAGTCCCACTCCCCGGCCCGGTGGCCTTCGCTGCCGATCTCCGTGAACAGAACGAACTGCTCACCGGTGTCCGGGCGCGTGCGCCATTCCTCGTTGGCGTCCCAGGCCAGGCCCAGTTCGTCCAGGAGCGCGTTGGCTGTATCCGGGTCGAACTCGACGTCCGTATAACCCATGGTTTCCTCGCGGAAGGACCAGTCGGGTGGCGGCACGGCCTGCCGGGGTTCGGTCAGGCCCAGGTTGAACACCTGGTTGTAGGCCTCCCGGTCGAGCGCCAGGGACATGCCGCGGCGCCAGCGCAGGTCGTTGAACAGCTCCTTCAGGAACGGATCCTTGCTGGTGTAGTTCCAGGCCCAGCTCACGCTGCCGCCCCAGTTCTGTCCGGGGTAGAGGCGGACCGTGTATCCGGCCGCCTCGGCGTTTTCCTGGAGCAGGGGATAGTTGGCCAGGTCCGCCCAGGCACCGCCGAAGTTGTAGTCGCCGGTGATGGCCTTGGCCTCCAGGATTTCCCGGCTGCCGACCAGCACGCGTTCGTAGTAGTCGATGTAGGGCAGCTGGTTGCCGTCCGAGTCCACCTTCCAGTAGAAGGGGTTGCGCTCGGAAAGGCGGGTGCCCACCGAGTCCAGGGGGCCGACGATGTACGGGCCCAGGATCGGGCGGTCCGGGCCGTAGATGATGAAGGCGCGGCCGGCGTAGTGGGCCAGGAACGCCTCGTACCACTCGGCGAAGCCTTCCTCCGTGGCGACCGCCGCGGCGTTGTCGCTGTAGTCCGGATGCCAGGTGGTCAGGTAGGCCTTGGGCGCCCAGGGCTGCAGGCTGGACAGGCGGTCCGCGATGGCGGCGTACCGGCTGCTGTACTGCAGGCTGAACGTGTAGTCGTCAATCACATTGACGGTCATTGGCTCCCCGTCCGCCGACTTGAAGTAGGCCGGGATGGAGGGGGTCAGGGTCTCGTTCAGCATGATGTCGTTCCACCAGAAGGCGACATCGTCCGTGGTCAGCGCGTTGCCGTCCGACCAGCGGACTCCTTCCCTGAGGTTGACGGTGAGTTCGGTCAGATCGTCGTTGACCGACCAGGACTCGGCGATGTTCTCGGTGAAGACGCGATCCGCCAGATCAAACGTGGCCAGCGATTCGTTGACATAACCGCCACCGTCGCCCCATTCCGCGCCAAAGGCGTCATAGTTGGGGTCGATCGCCATGACCGCCAGCGTCCCGCCGTACTGCCCGACGGACTCGCCTAGGTCGGCCCGCGGCGTGATCACCACAGGGTTGAGCGGCAGTCGCTCATCCACCGGAGGCAGTGTTCCGTCCATGACTCGCTGGTTCAGCATGGGGGACTGGTTGTAGCGAGACTCCGGCATCGCGTCCTCCATGGGGGACGCCTCCGGTGCCTCCGCTTCTTCCGCGGGGGCGGCACTGCCACAACCTGCCAAGAGCAGTACAACCAATACAGTCACAATCAAGGGGGGCAGGCCCCGTATGCGTCGGAAGGCCATTGGGCACTCCTTCTTTGTTCTTCGCTTGGGCTTGGGATGGCCGCAATCCAGCCAAGCGGAGTGTATCACCGCCTCAAAACTGCCCAAGACCTTGCCGCGACCGGTTCGAGTGGGTTGCCGAACCTGCGGGGAAAGGCCCCCGCAGGTTCGTGCCTGCCTCGGCGGAACGGTGTCCTGCATGTGTTGAACCGACCGTGGCTTGAGAAGGGACTTGACCGGTCAATACCCCAGTTTCTTGTCCACCAGGTTGTTCAGGGGCCGTCCCTCGTTGAACCTGACCAGGTTGTCCAGCAACACCTCGGTCGCCCGTTCGCCATAGGACTCGGACTGGCCCGAGTAGTGGCTCGTGACAATCACGTTGCCCATGTCCCACAGCGGCGAATCCGTCGGCAGCGGTTCTTCGTAGGTAACGTCCAGGCCCGCGCCCTTGATCCAGCCCTCCTGCAGGGCCCGGACCAGGGCCGGTTCGACCACCACCTTGCCCCGGCCGATGTTGATGAAGTGGGCGTGCGGCTGCATCGCGCGGAAATGCTCCTCCTTGACGAGTTCATGCGTTCCCGGGGTGTGTGGCGCACAGCACACCACCCAGTCGGCCCGTCCCATCGCTTCCCCCAGTTGATCCGGGCCGTACACCTCTGAAACGCCCTGCGGCACGTCCAGGCCCTTGTGGCGGCGCACGCCCAGGACGGTCATGCCCATGGCATGGGCCGTGCGGGCCACCCGGCTGCCGATGCTGCCGACCCCGATTAGGCACATGGTGGTCCCGGCCACCTCCTGCACATCGGCATGGTCATGCTTGACCCAATCCCTGTCCGCCTGGGCGCGGATGGCTACATGGATGCTGCGCGCCAGCGTGAGCAGGAGGGAGAAAATGTGCTCGGTGATGGAAATGGCATGGATGCCGGACACGTTGGTCAACTGGAAGTCCATGTCCCTTGCTTCGGGATGTTTCATCAGCAGGGCATCGGCCCCGGCCGAGAAGACCTGCACCCAGCGGCAATTCTCGGCGGCAAACAGAACCTCGGCGGACGGGTGGCCGGCAATGATTTCCACGTCCTCGATCCGGTCCATGTATTCGGCGGGATCCGTGGAGACGATCAGTTCCCGCGGTTGGGCCGCGGCTTCCAGCCTGGCGATTAGATCCTCATCCATGTGCTGGATGTTCTGTTGCAGCAGTACTACGCTCATGTGGGTTTTTCCTTGGGCGGGTTGGGGCGGCCTGAATCCTATGCTTGGCTTCTTTTCCTGACAAACAGGGATCGTCGGATCGGTTCGGGTTGCGGGCGGCAGTCCCCTACAATGGCTCATTGCACGTCCGTGTACCTGTATCCCCATCGACTTGAGCAGTTAGGCCATGGTTGCCATCCCCTCCGCCCGTTTGGGTTCGCTTGATCTGCACGTACCGCGGCTTGGTTTCGGCGGGGCTCCCGTAGGTCGCTTGACCGATGCCAACGAGGCCGCGGCCGTCGTGGAACACGCCCTTGACTATGGCATTCGATTCCTGGACACGGCCCCGCTGTACGGTGCCGGCCGGTCCGAGGTCCACATTGGCCGGGTGTTGGCGGGGCGCCCGAGATCGGAATTCCTGATCGCGACCAAGGTTGGCCGCCTGGTCAACCGTTACGGCGTGGATGTCCGGTTCGACTTTACCCATCAAGGGGTCATGCAAAGCGTCGAGGAGAGCCTGTCGCGCCTGCAGTTGGACAGCGTCGACCTGCTCCACATTCATGACCCGAACAACCACGTGGACATTGCCTCCACGGAGGCGTATCGCACCCTGGACGGTCTTCGAAGGGATGGAATCATCAAGGGGGTTGGTGTTGGTGCCGGCCTCAATTCTTGGCAGTTGGCGGAACAACTGATGGCACACGGGCGGTTCGACTGCTTCCTCCTTGCCGGGCGGTATACGCTCCTGCATCAGGATGCACTCGGCTTCATCGATCGGTGCCGCCGCGAAGGTGTGGGTGTCATTCTGGCCGGGGTGTACAACTCGGGGGTGCTGGCGACAGGGGCGCGGGAGGATGCGCAGTACTACTACCGCAACGCCCCTGCGGACGTGCTGGCACGGGTTCGGCTCATCGAAACCGTCTGCGAGGAACATACCGTGTCCCTGCAGGCTGCGGCCCTGCAATTCGCGCTGTCGCATCCCGGGGTGTCCACGGCGGTGGTTGGGGCCGAGCGCATCGAGCAGACGGAACGGAACATCGCCAGTTTGTCCGCCGATATTCCCGGTGAATTCTGGCAGGCGCTCAAGGAGCGGGGATTGCTGGACCGGGATGCCCCCGTAGGTTGGCAGCTCTGAGCGATGTCGGCTTTCGGCAACGGTGCCGGATGCTCCGCGCCATGAGGGCGGTGATGATTTCAAAGGCCCTGGTGACCGGAAGCTACCAGCGGCTGCCAGAGGAAATCGGGCGCTTGGGTGTGGACCTGACGGTGGTGTCGCCGCCCTCCTGGCGCGACTCCCGCGGCGAGCAGGTGTTGGAAGGCAACGATTCGGGTTGCTATCGCCAGATGGTGGTGCCCATCCGCTTGAACGGACACTACCACCTCTACCACTTCACCGGTTTGGCGGGCCGCCTTGATGCCCTGCAACCGGACATCCTGCACCTGGACGAGGAAGCCTACAACCTGGCGACCTACCAAGGTGTGCGGTGGGCTTCCCGCCACCGCGTTCCGGCGGTCTTTATCAGTTGCCAAAACCTGTACAAGCGCTATCCCCCTCCCTTCGACTGGTTTGAGCGCCGGTGTTTCGCCTACTGCACTTGGGCCCTGGCCGGTACCGCTGCGGTAAGCGAGGTGCTGCTCCGCAAGGGGTACCCGAGCGGGCGGTTGAAGGTGGTGCCACAGATGGGCACGGACACGAGGTTGTTCAGTCCGTTGGAGGAAGCCGCACCCGGACAGGGGTTCACGGTGGGCTATGCCGGCGGCCTGCTGCCGGAGAAGGGCCTTGATGTCCTGTTGGATGCCTGTGCCGGTCTTGAAGGCAACTGGACCCTGTCCCTGGCCGGTTCAGGGGAGTCTGAATCCCGGTTGCGGATGCAGGCCCAGGAACTGGGAATCCTCAACCGGGTGGAATTCCGCGGACGCCTCGTCAGCAGGGACATGCCGGCGTTCTACCATTCCCTGAACGTCCTGGTTCTGCCAAGCCTGTCGACTGCCGGATGGCAGGAACAGTTCGGACGCGTGTTGACGGAAGCCATGGCCTGCGAAGTCCCGGTGGTGGTCAGCGACAGCGGCGAGAGCCGGCATACGGCCGGTGAGGCGGGGCTCGTCTATCCGGAACGGGATGCCGAGGCCCTCCGTTCACACTTGGCGCAGTTGCAGGCGGACCCGGCATTGTGCCGCCGCCTGGGCAGGGCTGGCCGTCGGCGGGTGGAGGAGCAGTTCAGCATGGAAAGTGTGGCGCAGGGCCTGGTCGAAACCTGGCAGCAGAGCCTGGTGGATGCCAAGTCCTGACCACCCCCGGCTGGAACTCAACGCCGGTTTACTGAGCAGTCGCCCTGACGCTTCGGGCGCCGGCATCAGCACCTACGTGGCGCGCACTCTGCGCGCCCTGGCGGAGACGCAGGCTGACTGTGCGCCGGCCTGGCAGGTCCAGGTCTGGCTCAATCGGTCGGAACATCCCGGCCTGCCCTTTCAGCGGCGCGCCACCCACTGGCATGTGAGCCGTCCGCTCGCGCGCATCATGTGGGAACAGACTGCATTGCCACTGGCCTTGCGTGTTGGCAGGCCCGACCTGTTCCACGGCATGGTGAATGTTCTGCCAATCGCATGCCCGGCACCATCGCTGGTAACCGTGATGGATTTGTCCTTTCTGCGTACGCGGACCACGGTTCCCGGCCCGCGGCGACGTTATCTGCAGGTTTTGTGCGGCCGCAGCGCGCGCAGGGCCTCGCGGGTGCTGGCCATCAGCCGTGCCACCGCCAACGATGTGCGCCACTACTTCGACGTGCCGTCCAGCCGGATAGAGGTGGTGCCGGTTCCGGCGGAGCCGCAGGTTGAGGCGCCCGCGGACTCCCCGGACTTTGTGAGGTCCCTGCCGGACAACTACCTGCTCCATCTGGGGACGCTGGAACCGCGCAAGAACCTGGGCTGGTTGATTGAGGCGTTCGCGGCCTGGCTGGAACACACCGGTGCGGACTGGCACCTGGTGCTGGCGGGGGCGCCGGGCTGGGGCGGCGAGGCCGCGCGGCTGGAGGCCGCGGGGCGCCGGGTGGACCTGACCGAGAGGGGGCGGGGCCGGTGGTGCGGGCGGGGGGGCGGGGCTGGGGCGGCGAGCCCGCGCGGCTGGAGGCCGCGGTGCGCAGGTTGGACCTGACGGAGAGGGTGTGGTTCCCCGGTTGGGTCCCGCCGTCAGGGATGCGCGACCTGTATGGCCGCGCCCGTGCCGTGGTTCTGCCCTCCCTGCTTGAGGGGTTTGGCATCCCGCTGCTGGATGCGATGGCCTACGGGGTTCCGGTTCTGTGTCACGACATTCCCAGCCTACGGGAACTGGCCGGGGACCATGCCGCCTGGTTTTCCGTGGCGGACTTCGACGGTCTGCACCGGTACTTGACCCGGTTGGACCGGGATCCGGCCTGGGGGGCGGATTTGGGGACGGCCGGCCGGGCAAGGGCCGCGGAGTTCAGCCCGCGGCGTGTTGGCTCCCTGTTGTGGGAACAGTACGAGTCGTTCCTGTGAGGCCGATGGAGGGCACCGGACGGACGGTTGGATATGGATAGGGAAGCGGAAGCGGTCTGCGCCGGGACGGGACGAGCACAGCTACCGTCCGGGTAACCGCCGCGGGTTATGCTTATGGTTGCCGGATCGGCTTAATATCCAGCAGGCATTTCGCTTCCACCTGCTCCGTGCCTCTCCATCCTCCTACGTCGCGCACTGCGGACACCGGCCTGCTTGCACGCCTGGCGGCCTTCAACCAGAGCGATGATCCGCGTCTGCGCCAAATCCTGCTCCGTTCGGCGGACGCTGCGCTGACGGTGTTGGCGTTCGTTCTGGCCTACATCGTCCGCTACCAGCTTGAATGGTTCAAGGACGTGGAGCCGATCCACGTTCAGACGTTTCAGGCCTATCTGCCTTCCGCTTTGAGTTTGGTTGTGGTGCAGCTGGCGGCGTTCCAGCTGGCCGGCGTTTATAGCAACGGGCAGATACGGGGCTGGCTCCACGAAACCTGGACCGTTGCCAACGCTTCAACGTTGACGATCCTGGTTCTCATCATGGGCCATCTGTTCTTCAACCCCCAGCTCTACAGCCGGCTGGTCTTCCTCTACACCGCCATCATGATGACCGGCCTGCTGGGAGGCCTGCGGCTGGGCCTCTGGGCCGTGCGGCGGCTGCTGTACAGCCATGGGCTGGGCCTCGAAAAGGTCTTGCTGGCCGGAACCGGCGAACTGGGACTGATGTTGATGCGCAACATCGTGGCCCAGCCGGACCTGGGCTGGCACCTGCTGGGATTCCTGGACGAGGAAGGCGAGGTGCCGCCCCGCGACATCGGCCGGTTCCGCCTGTTGGGTTCCGTATCGGACCTGCCCCGCATCCTGCGTGATCTCCGGCCCGATCGGGTTATCATCTGCCTGCCCCAAAGCCATGCGGACCTGCTCCAGCAGTCCCTCGAAACATGCCGCGACCAGGGTATTCAGCCCCAGGTTGTGCCCAACCTGTTCCAGGTGACCCGGAACCAGATCAAGCTGGACACCCTGCAGGGCGTGCCCCTCCTCAGCGAACAGCCCATCTCCATCACCGGGTGGAACTACTGGCTCAAGCGCCTGGCGGATCTGGTTCTGTTTGCGATCCTGATGGTGCCGTCCCTGATCGTCGGCGCCCTGATTGCCGCCGCCATCAAGTTGGAGTCGGGCGGTCCCGTCATCTATACCCAGACGCGTGTCGGGCGCCACGGGAATCCCATTCGCGTGTTCAAGTTCCGCACCATGGTCAGCGATGCCGATGCCCGGCTCGACGAAGTGGCGGCTCTCGACAACGCCCAGGGCATTTACTTCAAGATCAAGGACGATCCCCGTTGCACCCGGGTGGGACGGTTCCTGCGCAGCTTCAGCCTTGACGAAGTGCCCCAGTTCATCAACGTGGTCAGGGGGGACATGAGCTTCATCGGACCCCGTCCCGGGTTGCCGGCCGAGGTGGAGCGGTACGAACCCTGGCACCAGAAGCGGCTGGCCGTTTTTCCAGGCATCACGGGCCTGTGGCAGGTGTCGGGCCGCAGCGATCTGACATTCGACGAAATGGTGCTGCTGGACATCTACTACGCCGAGAACTGGAACCTGGGCCTGGATCTGTCCATCGCCCTGCGCACGATTCCCACCGTGCTGTTGCGCCGCGGCGCGTATTAACCTCCACGGCAGCAGTTGCCCCATTCCGGTTGCCGCCATGCGCATTCTCATTCTGATGTCCGACATCGGAGGCGGTCATCGTTCCTGCACCCTAGCCCTGCAACAGGAATTCGCCCACTGGTTTCCGGGCGTCCACGAGGTGTTTTCGGTCGACGTCTTCAAGCAGTTCGCGCCTTGGCCCCTCGACTATGTGCCCCTGGCCTACAAGTACATTGCCAACAAGCTTCCCGGCTTTTGGCAGTGGGTCTTCAGCAACTACGGCTCCCTGATTACCGAAGAGCAGATGGCAACGTGGCTGGCCGGGTACCTGGAACCGTACTTCGAGCTCCTGTTGGAGAGCACGCGTCCGGACGTGCTGGTCACCGTCAATCCGCTGTTTCATCCGACCTTGTTTCGTCACCTGCAGGCGACCGGTCGCGACCTGCCGGTCGTGTCCGTGGTCTCCGATCTGGTGACCCCGCACGGTTCGTGGTTCCATTCCCAACTGGACCTGTGCTGTGTGCCGACCGTCCAGGCTGCCGTGGCGGCCCGCAGGTATCGTGTGTCGGAGCGGAACGTGCGGGTCTACGGCCTGCCGGTCCGCAGACAGTTCGTGGACGTCGAGGTCCGGGAGCGACGGGCGTGGAAGCGGTTGCTTGACATGGAGGAACAGCTGCCGCTGGTGCTCGTCATTGGCGGCGGCGAGGGGTTTGGCACCATCGCTGCCTTGGTGGAGCAACTGGTGGCATCCCGGCGGCGGAAGGCCATGCCCGACTGCCAGGTGGCGGTCATCTGCGGACGCAACAAGGCGCTGGCCCGGCGGCTTTCGCAGTCCTTCGGTACGGAACAGGTGCGTGTGCTGGGCTTTGTGACCGACATGTACGCCTGGATGGCTGCCAGCGATTGCGCGGTCACCAAGGCCGGGCCGGGCACGATCATGGAAGCCGCGGCCATGGGGCTGCCCGTCATCCTGAGTGGTTTCGTCCCCGGTCAGGAGGCGGAGAACCCGGCTTTTGTGATCAGGCACGGCATGGGCACGTATGCCCCGTCGCCGGAGAGCCAGGTTTCCGTATTGACCGAGTGGTTGTCGGACGAACGGAAACTGGGACGGTTTTCGGACGCCGCCCGCGCCACGGCCTGTGCCAGGGCCGGACAGTCCATTGTGGAGGAAGTGGATCGGCTGTTCGGGTAAGGGCCGACGCGGGTGCGGGGCCCTGAGTCCGTTGGCGGAACGGTCCACTACCATCCCGAGCAACTGCGCCGGCAAGAATTCCGAACTGTCGTTTCAGGGGGGTGTTGTGTGTCATGAGCGGCAATGAGGGATTGCAGTTCCCCAGCGCCGAGGCGTTGGGTGTCCGGTGGGAGGCAGCCCATCCCGAGGAACAATATGGTTGGCTGGGTCTGCGTGTTCGTCGGGCAACCAGTTGGCTGAGCCGGACCGAAGCGGAAATGCGGGATGAACCGGGCGATCCGGATGCCGCCTTCCTCTTTCTCTGGATCACGTTCAATGCCCTCTTTGCGGAGGATACGGACAGATTCCACGACGCATCCGATCCGGGTGCCACCCAGCGATTCTTCGTCAAGGTTTGCCGACTGGACCGCGATCGGGTGGTCTACGATGCCATCTGGTCGCGGTTCTCGGGGCCGATTAGGCTGCTGCTCGACAATCCATACGTATACAAGCGGTACTGGATGGACCGAAACAAACCCGGCGGCGGTGGTTGGCAGGCTCGGTTTGCTGCCAGAAAGGAGCGCACGCACCATGCTCTGGCACGGCAGGACACCTACGCCATTTTGTGCGAACTGTTCGAGCGGCTGTATGTGCTGCGGAACCAGTTGGTTCACGGTGGTGCCACTTGGAACAGCAGGGCGAATCGCGACCAGGTAAAGGATGGTCAGGCCATTTTGGCAACCCTCGTGCCCCATTTTATGGCAATCATGATCGCCAACCACGAGGCGGACTGGGGTCGGCCGCACTTCCCGCCGGAGTATGTGGCGGCCGCATAGCTGCCGGTAGTCGTTGGGTCCCATGAACCGCAGCCAGTTCGTCTTCGTCCTGCTGGTCAACGTCCTGGTGACTGTTGTGCTGGTGTCGGTTGGGTTCCTGCTGTACGAACACAGGTCGATTGGACGGCAAATCGCAGTCGTGCCGGAAGAGCCACAGGTGGCCATGCCGGCCGAGCCGGCGCCCACTGCTGTGCCGACCGTCGAGGCCGCAGCGGCAGTCCAGGCCTCCGGTTTCGGTTCACGGGAAGGTGGAGGCGCGAGGGCCCCGCGCACCTATACCGTTCAGGCCGGGGATTCGCTGGGTGCCATTGCCGAGACGTTTGGTGTCAGCCAGGGCGTGTTGGCCTCCGCCAACGGCATTGTCGACCCGGACTTGATTACGCCCGGGCAGATCCTGGTGATTCCGTCCCCCGACACTGTTGACGAGGGGCGCGGCTGGACGGCGACGGCCGACAGTTTTGCAATCGAGATCTTGAACGCAGGGACCTACGCTTCCGAAGTGATCGTCATTGTCAATGTCAGCGACCAGCCCGCTTCCCTGGCCAATTGGACCGTGTCCTCCAGCCTGGACGAGGAGTACCGCTTCGACGCGATGGCTCCGCTCAGTCCCGGCGACAGCCTTCGGCTTATGTCCCGCGCGGGGACGGATACCGCCTACGACAAGTTCTGGGGGCGAACCCCCCGCGAGTGGACGATCGGCACTACAATCACCTTGGCCGATGCCACCGGCACGCAAGTTGTGCTGCTCGAGATCAGCCCATCCTAGACTGCACGGTTGCGATCAGGTTTGCGAGGACCCACCATGACCGAAAATGACAGTTCGCCTCCCACATCGCAGGGCAGTCCCCGCGGGGACCGCCCGAGCACGGACGGTTCCAAACCAAACCGACAGGGACGCGGCCGGCGCCGTGCCGGCCGCACCACCAACCGCCGCGAACAGACCGAAAACCGGTCCGGTCAGCGTCGCCGGCGCAGCGGCCGGAGGCGGAAACAGTCGGCTGCAGGTCGTTCGGACGGGCCGCGGTCGCAAGGCAGGCAATCGGCGGCGGACCGTGCCAACCCGCGTCGATTTGATCGGGATGGGTCGGGAAACCCGGACCGCGACAGCGGGACCAATTCCTCACCGCCGGGAAGGGGACGGCGCAAGGGCAACAGTTCGCGGAGCCGTCGGGGAACCGGGTCTCAGCGACGATCCGAAACGCGCGCCCAGCCGCCCCGAGGGCGTCGCGATGGCCACCGGTCCGATGCCCCTCGGCGAGGCAAGGGCGCGCGCCAATCCGCTGCCGCGGCGGACAGGGATGCCCGCAGGCAGAAGGAGGCCATGCAGCCCGACCCGGACTATGCCGAACCGGCTCAGGTGTTCATTCACGAACACGTGCGGCGACCTTCCTGGAGGGATTACGAAGATCGGGCGTCCCTCAAGCGACCGGTGTGGTTTACCCGTCTGGAGTCCGACGCCGACATCGGTGGTTGACTGAGACGGCGCGGGATTCGACTCGGACAAGGGCTTCCGAACCGCCGGTGCCGGCTGCATGCCGGCCCTGCACGCGACAGCGATGGTTGGCATCGCCTTCTATGTGGTTCTGGGGCTGGTTGCGGCCCTGGCCTCGGCCCTGTTGTCGCCCGTCAGCGGCTGGCTGGGACGTACCTGGGGCCTGGTGGACAAACCGGGTGGCCGTCGGCGGCACCGCGGCATCGTTCCGCGCACCGGCGGCCTGGCCCTTTGGGCTGCCTTTACGCTGGTTCTTGGTCTCTACCTGGCAGTGCGGGGGACAGTCGGCCCCGAGTTGGGGGCATGGCTGCCGGTCAGCCATGATCCGCTGGAGGATCGGCGCATATGGGCGCTGCTGGGGGGCAGCGCCTTCTGTGCCGTCTGGGGCATTGTCGACGACCGTTTCGATCTGGCCTCCCGGTGGCAGTACCTGATCCAGATTGGGGCCGGCCTGATTGCCATGGCGGGCCTGATCTTCATCAAGCACGTCAACAATCCGCTGGGTCCGGGTCTTCTCTTCGGACCGGACGGATTTCCCTGGTGGCTGGTGCTTGCCGTCACCGTCTTCTGGTTCATGGGTTGCATCAACACGGTCAACTGGCTTGACGGCCTAAGCGGACTGGCGGCCGGGGTATCGGCCATCCTGTGCGCCGTCCTGGTGGTCCACATGCTTTACGTGCTGCCGGAGCCGCAGGCTTCGGTGGCCGTGATACCCACGATCCTCCTGGGTGTCATTGTGGGATTCCTGCCGGCCAACCTCTGGCGCCGGTCCCTTTTCATGGGCAGCAGCGGATCCTATTTTCTGGGCAACGCGGTGGCTGCCGTTGGCATCATGGGGGGCGCCAAAATCGCCACCGTCATGATGGTGCTCGGGTTGCCCATCGTGGATGTGGCCTGGCTGATCTTCAGCCGGTTGCGCCGCGGTGTGGCGCCATGGACCTCCGGACGCGATCACCTGCACTTTGTCCTGCTGGATCGCGGCGTGCCCGAACGGGCAATCGTGTTCGCCTACTACCTCTTCTGCTGTCTCTTCGGCGCCCTGACGTTGTTGTTGGACGATCGGATCAACAAGCTGCTGGCCTTGCTGGCCTTGGGACTTGGCGCGGTAATCGTGATGGCCTGGCTGAGCCGGGACCATTCCGAACCCAAGTCCGGATAGGCAAGGTCCCGCGGGTCGGAATTGGTCCGGCTCCGTGCGGCCGCAACCTTGATGCGAGACCCGGCCGCTCCTTGCAGCCCGCTTCTTTTCCATGACTCCGCCGGTCGGGGGAATCCGGGTCGCAGGTCGTCGTCAGGCAGGAGACACCAAAACCAGTGGCTCGTCCCAGCGACCGGTTTCGGAAATTAGCAAACCTTTATTGTTGTTTCAATACTTTATGTCCAATCATGGGTTGCCGCCGAGGACTGCAGACGACTGCGGACCTCCATGATGTCGCGCACCAGCTGCGGGTCGCCCGCAAGGCGCTGCTTCATCTGCCGAATTCCATGGCTGATGGTTTTGTGATCCCTTCCCCCTAGCAGCCGGCCTGTGGCCTTGAGGGTCAGCTTCAGGTCCCGGTGCAGCAGGTACATGGCGGTCTGGCGGGCCCGGGAGGTGTTCCGGTTGCGGGCTGTGCCGACCAGATCCTCAACCTCGATGCCATAATTATCTGAAATTACTTTAAGCATCAATTCTGGCTCGACCGGTTCCCGCTCAGGTGCCAGCGACTCGATGTGCTGTTCGACCTGATGCAGCGACAGGTCTCCGTTCTGCTGTCTTTGGATCAGGTTGAGGCGGTGCAGGACTCCTTCGAGTTCGCGGATGTTGACATAGGTCTTGAAGGCGATTGGCTGCAGCAGGTCCAACGGCAGGTCGTAGCCGAACAGCCGCGTCTTGGCTTCCAGGATCGCAAGCTGGGTTTCGGCGTCGGGAGCTTCGATGTCAACGACCAGTCCACCCTCGAAGCGGCTTTGCAGGCGCTGCTCCAGGCCGTGCAGCTGGGAGGGCGGGGCGTCGCTGGTGAGCACCACCCTCTTGCCCGCCGCATAGAGGGCGGCGAAGGTGTGGAACAGCTCTTCCTGGGTCTTTGCCTTGTTGGCCAGAAACTGGAGGTCGTCGATCAGCAGCAGGTCCACCTCGCGGTAGCGTTGGCGGAACCGATCCATCGCGTCCGCCGATGCTTTGCGGTGTCTAAGGGAGGTGACCAGATCGTTGGTGAACTGCTCGCTGGAGCAGAGGCACACGCGCGCCTGCCGGGACTGCGCCAGATGGCCTATGGCATGCAGGAGGTGGGTTTTGCCCAAGCCGGTGTTGGCATAGATGAACAGCGAGGCGAAATGGCTCGCCTCCAGGTTGACGATTTGCTCGGCGGCCACACAAACCAGGCTGTTGTGGGGGCCGATTACGAGGGATTCGAACGTGTATGCCGGATTAAGGCGGTTGACCCCCGCCGGCAACAATCCAGCTTGCGCCTCCGCTGGATTGGCTTGCGCGGCCAGCAATTCCAAGGGCGTTGCCGGCACCGCGGCGTCGGGCACGGCCGTATCCAGGATCAGGTGTACGTCGACGTATTCCCCCAGCAGTTGCGCGAGGTGTTCCTTGAGCCAGGGACGCAGTCGGTTGCCCAGCAGATCCCGGGCCACCGAATTGGGTACCAAAAGCTTGAGCTCGCCGTCCTCGTAGGAGAAGAAGCGGCACGGACCGACGAGGGTGTCGTACTCGCTGGCGGTGAGTTGCAGGGCCAGTGCTGCCTGGGCTCTCTGCCAGGCTTGCTGGGCGTTGTTGCTGGAAACCATCGACCTTTCGGAGGAAAGCTGCGACTGGCAAGCCTCTGCACATAATCCACTGGCTGCGAATCCGGTTCCGCGACCAGTCAGAAGGGGAGGCTGCAGCGCATCAACAGGTCCCGGCCGGATGCCTGGCGGCGAACCACAACCAGGACGTGCCGACGGTTCTAAAATCAATGGCCCCTTCTGCCTGAGGCTTGCACTGTAGCACAGGGGACGTAAGCCGAATCAACACGTCAAAAGGGTCGCGCGGGCCGACCCGAGCCGACCCGCGGCCGGCAGCATCCGAGCGCCAAAACGACGTTAATTTGTCGGGAACACCAAAAAATAACGGTGTGTCAAGAAACCTGCCGGCCGACTGTTGAATCAGGTGCCCCGGTCACCCCGTGCCGGAGATTCGGCATGAATCATTACGCGAAACGTTGATCGCGTGCCGGTACGGCCTCCGTACGGCTTTCGGACGGCCGAGTGAGGCCATCATGCAGTTGCAGAGCCTGTGCGACCCAGTGCGAAGACCTTCGCACGCACTATCGTGTCAAGGTCTCCAAGCCTTGGCCGGTAGGGAACCCGAGTGCCCGGCCCGCGGTCCCACGGGCCGGGCATCCGGATGTAACAGGAAAAGTAACTGCTTGGTGGTGGACTAAATAAACTGCATCGGAATCTTCCGCCTGCACGGCCCAACCCGCCCAAATTCATGGAAAAGGGGAGACGAGGCGCGACAGGCTGCGCGGATGCTCCGTTCCGGAACGTTCATCCGCGCAGCCAATCCATGATGACTTCGAAGTGCTGCGGCAGTGCGACGTCCGGCTCCTCGATGCCGGGATGCCAGGCCTTTTCCCACTCGGCACTGTAGGCCCCTTCGTATCCGTTGGCTTCCAGAAGGTCCACAATGGCCTGGTTGGGGACGTCGCCTTCGCCCATCAGCACCAGCCGGAAGGTGCCGTCGTCGCTGTGGGCCGCGTCCTTCAGGTGTACATGGGCGGTGCGCTCGCCGATGCAGGCCCAGGTTTCCTCAATCGCCTCGCCCATGCGCCACGGATGATGGACATCCCAGACCGCCATGACCCGATCGGAAGGAACCTGATCCAGCACGCGGGCCACATCCCGGCCCTTGCAGAAGGCGTCGTGCGTCTCCAGCAGAATGGTCACGCCCGCGTCGGCCGCGGCCGATGCCAGGCGGTTCAGGCTCTCGGCCACGTTGTTGATGCCGTCCTCCGTCGCCTGGCCGTCCGCCAGGTTGCCGCCGAAGGTGCGCACAAAGGGAACATCGAGTTCGCGGGCCATCTCCAGATAGGCCAGCAGATCCTGTTCCATGCGTTCGCGCTCCGCGCCGTCCGGCATCGTGAAGCGGGTGGAGAGGCCCAGGCCGATGGTCCGGAGCTCGCGCGACTGCATGACCTCCCGAATGCGGGTGCGTCCGGGCGGGTTCAGGTCCGGAGGAATAATCGTGCCGTCCAGCATGCGGATTTCCAGGCCGCCGTAGCCGATTGCAACGGCGGTGTCGGCTGCCTGCTCCAGGGTCCAGCCTGGACATCCGAGCGTGCTGAACATCAAGCGGGGTTCGCCTGCCATGGTTTTTGTTCCTGTTGGTTTGTACGGGGCGGCGGCTAGAACCGCCGGTCGAGCGGAGCCAGTTCGTGGCAGCGCTCCTGCAGTTGGATGACGCGGTGGACGCTTTCGGGCGTGATCTTCAGTTCGGCGCCGTGGCGCAGCGTCTCGAACAGGTCCCGATAGTACCCGGTGTACACGGGCTCGGTGGCTGCCGGCGGACTCCAGCTGTGTTCCTGCCAGGGGATGACGTCCCGGTTGTAGGAGCGGTTGGGGGTGGGTTCGGTCGTCAGGACCCGCGGTTCCAGGTCCGCCGGATCGAAGGTGGACCACTTGAGTTCACCCCGGTTGCCCCACAGGCCGCCTTGCGTGCCCATCACATTCCACGACTCGCCGGGATAGGGGCAGGCGGATGAAATCTCGATGTCGATGGTGGGCTGGCCCTCCGCCTTGATCACCACCTTGACGTGGTCGTCGGCATCGCCCAGGGTCAGGGCGCGGTCCAGATCGCAAAACACCTCCGGCTCCTTCGGACCGAACAGCTGCAGGGCCTGATCGAGATAGTGGGGGCCCGTGTTGTTGAGCGAGCCGCCGCCGAAACGCTGCAGGGTCTGCCAGTCCCAGCGGCGACCGAACCGGTTCTCCGTCATGCGAATCTGGACAATGCGCCCCAACACTCCGGAATCGATGATTTCGCGGACCTTGACGAAGTCCGGGTTGTAGCGGCGCTGCTGGAAGATTGACAAGGCGCCCGGGTTCGCGCGGGACGCCTCCACCATGCGCGTGGCATCCGGCAGGGAATCGGCCATCGGCTTCTCGCACACCACGTGCTTGCCGGCTGCCAGGGCCTGCACCGTGAGGTCGGCGTGCAGGAAACTGGGCAGGGCCACCACGATCAGTTCGATGTCGTCGTTGGCGACCAGGTCGCCGAAGTCCGTATGGGTGGAACAGCCAAACCGTGCCCGGGCCTCCTCCCGGCGGGTCTCCTCGCCGTCCACGACGGCGATCACCCGGTAGAGATCCGTGAGCGGTGCCAGCAGGTTGGCATGAATGTCCCAGCCACTGCGGCCGAGACCGGCGATGGCGGTGCGGATGGGTTGGGGCATGGAGCGGCTCCTATGGTGTGTGGTGTGTCAGATGGCGGATGAATGGGTTTGGCGTACGGTCAGCCGTCCGTCGGCATACGTGGCGATGCCCTTGCCGGTCAACGGTACCCGCCGGGTGGTCTCGCCGATGCGTACCGAAATGGGGCCGGGGCTGTCGGCGGCCTGAACCAGCGCCCACATGTCCGAACCGGGTTCGCGGGCGAACAGAAGGTTGGCCCCGGAGGCCCGGACCTCCGCATCCGCAACCTGCAGCGAGTGCTCTTCGGCGGTGTCCTGCCAGTTGCACTGGGCCGCCAGCGGAGCCGTCAATCCGGTGCCTCCGGCAGGCCGGGTCCGGTGCCGGAAGTCCATGAGATCGACATCGAGCGAGAAGCTGCCGTCCGGACCGGAGACGGTGGCTGCCGCCCGGCGCTGTTCGCGCAGGTGGGTGCGGGTTCTGGCTGGTGCCACCGTGCATTCGATGGACAGCTCGGACCACCGGGACCGCACGTCGTCCGCAAGCGGCAGATCGCGCCGCGGGCGCACGGCCAGGAAGAAGATGCAGGCCGACCGGCCCTTGTAGAAGGCGCCGGGCCAGGCGAGATCCCAGAACCGCTTCGTTTCCTTGGCGCGGTAGTGGTAGATGTCGCACACCAGGTCGCCGTCGCGCCGGTGGAGTTCAACGGTGGCCGGTTGCAGGAGGTCCGGCAGATGCAGCGGTTGCAGCAGACACAGGATCCGGTCGGTGCAGACGGTCAGGCGGGAACCGGGGACCACGGTCAGGGGAAGGTTCCCCGCGGGTTCGTCGTTCACGTACACCGCGGTAACCGCCACCTGCCGCGTCCAGATGAATGCGGTGCGCGCACTGCGGAAGGCGGCCCGGCCGGCGTGCGGGGCATAGGCTCCCAACACTGCCGTGCCGCGCTGGATGCCAAGGAAGTCGCCTTCGTCCATCAGGTTGCGCGAGTGGGAGCGATCCGTCGCATGGTAGAAGTCGCCCAGCCACTTGTCGTCCAGGATGTGCCGGGCATAGAGGACACCGCCCGGGGTGTCCCCGGCTCCCTGCAGGTGTCCGATGACCGCGTTGCCTTGCGGATGCACGCTGCGGGTCACGGAACCGACGGCAAACCCGGGCTCCAGCGCTGTGTGCATGGCAATCTGTTCGGAGGTCAGGATGCCTTCCCGTACCTCCCGGTGATCCGGCAAGGCGCGGTACAGTTCACCCAGCCAGCCCGGCAGCAGGCCCGTGTTCAGCCACTCGGCAAATGTCTCCGCCTCCGGCGGACTCTCGCCGTCGATGCTTGGCTGGTAGGCGCGCCCGTGCGGTCCGGCCAGCCGTCCCGTGGCTCGATGCAGGTGCAGGGCGTAGCTCAATCCCAGCCGCCAGAGCATCATGTCCGCCAGGACGGCGGTGTCCGGACAGACAACGAGGCCCCTCAGCCGGCCCAGTGCGCGGATGGAAACCGCGGCGTACGTGGGGGAGTTGAACTCCAGTACATGGCCGGATTCGGCCGTGAACCCGACCCACGCTTCCAACTTGGCGCGCCCTGCGTCCAGAATCTCCGTCCTGTCCAGCAGCTCGCCGCCCAGGCAGCAACACAGCACCGACAGCGCGGTGATGTTGGAGTAGCCCATCCAGACGTCCAGACGCAGTACCTCCTCCAGACCCAGCCGGATGGCGTCGAGTACCCCGGCACGGGTATCCATCGGCAGCCGGTCCCCGTGCCGGAGCATCATCGGCACGAGATGCTCCAGACAGAAGACCACGGCGTTCAGGTCCTCGATGCGGTCGTCTTCCGCCATCCACAGAAAGTTGCCCGCATGCACGTCGGCCGGATCGGTCACCTGGCAGGCCAGGACGGCTGCCAGCACTTTCTGCGCGAGGTCCAGATCCCGGTCCGTGCCGTTGGCCACCAGGTCGCAGGCAAAGCGGCAGGCGCGGCGGGTCTCGTGAACCGTGCCGTGCTCCGTGGCATGCGCCAGCAGGTTGCGCGCCCGATCGAATTCCTGCGGGACCGGCAGGGGAGCTGTCATGAGTGTTGGCTCGATGGGCCTGCGGCCCGCTAGATGCGGTCGGCCCGGGCCTGGGCCGTCAATGCCAGGTGCATGGCCTTGAAGCAATGTTCCTGGGACATGGCGGTTTCGGTGCGGTTGCGCACGTCGGCCAGGAAGTCGTGGCCGAAGGTCAGCGGCACGCCGGCGCAGTCCTCGTACCGTGTGGCGGCGGCATTGGTCACGAACAGGTGGTTTCCGCCCGCCCGGCCCGCCAGGTCCAGGTTCTTGCGCACCTCGATGTAGCCTTCGGTGCCCACGACGGTGAGTCGGGTGTCGCCCCATGACGCCAGGCCGGTGGGCGTGAACCAGTCGACCCTGAAGTAGCCGACGGTGCTCCGGCCCCTCACCAGCATGTCGCCGAAGTCCTCGAACTCCGGTGTATCGGGATGGGCGCGGTTGGCCACCTGCGACTGGACCACGATCGGATCGGTCTCGCCGCTGAACGCCAGGTACTGGTCGCACTGGTGGGCCGCAATGTCGCAGAGGATGCCGCCCGCGGTGTCCCGGCGAAAGAACCAGTTGGGACGCGTGGGCTTGCGCAGGGAGTGGGGACCGGTCCCCATCAGATGGACAACGTCTCCCACCGCGCCCGCCTTGACCAGCTCCAGCGCGCGCACGGTGGCCTTGCTCCCGAACCGCTCGCTGTACGCCACCGAGTAGATGCGACCGGTCGCGGCCTGAACGTCCCTGACTGCCTGCCACTGGGCCAGGGAGGTCATGCCGGCCTTGTCGCTCTGCACGTCCTTGCCGTGCTGCATGGCGGCCATGGCGATGGCGGCCCGTTCCGAGGGAATGGCCGCGGTCAGGACCACGTCGATGGACTCGTCCTCGTAGATCTCCTGCGCCGTCGCGGCAATCCGGGCATCGGGGTACCGCTGTGCGAAGGGCTCCCGCAACTCGGGTTCCACGGCGTGGACCGCGGCCATTTCGGCTCCGGCTTCCACCAGGTGGGCGGCCATGCCGTAGATGTGGTTGTGGTTGAGGCCGATCGCGGCCAGTCTGACAGGAGTTGGCATAGCGGTCATGGCTTGTTTCCGGAGGCGGCGCGCGACTGGTCGCGGCCGGGTTGGTTCAGGCGGACCGAGTGCCGCAATACAGGTCGCGGCCGGCGACCAGGGCCTGCATCTTGCCGTCGGCCACGTTGCGCGGCAGCATCCAGAACCCGCAGTCGGGGTGCACCCAGGCCACCCGCTCGGCGCCGAGGACCGAGACCGCCCGTTCGATGCGGGACGCCACCGTGTCGGGGGATTCGATTTCCAGGTCCTTGATGTCGATGACCCCGATCCCCAGCGCGATGTCCGGCCGCACGTCCTTGAACACCTCCAGTTCGTCGTAGCCCCGGCGGGCGAACTCGAGGATCAGCGAACCCACGTGCAGGTTGTTGAGGAACGGCACCATGTCCTCCCAGAAGCCGGCCTGCACCCTTTGGCCGCCGTAGTTTCCGAAACACAGATGGAGGGCGCTGTCATTGGCCACGGCATCCAGCACCAGGTTGATGGGCTCGTGGGCCCAGCTGCAGTCCTGGGGGTGCCCTGTCAGCGAGGCTTCGTCCACCTGAATCGCATCGGCGTTGATGTCCTGTATGGCGTCCGCCAGAACGCGGGCCAGCGCCATGGTTCGGCTCTGCAAGTCCGGGTAGTGCCGGTCGAAGAGGGTCTGGGCCAGCATGTAGGGTGCGGTGACGGTGAACTTTGTGGGGCGCTCCGTGAGTGCCTGCAGGCGGAGGTAGTCCTGCTCCAGGTTCAAGGTTCCGGCGCCGATGTCGTCGGTCACGACCGCTGCCGGCTGGGCACGGAACTGCATGTCGGGCCGGCTGTGGAAGGCCTTCCAGTCGTCCCGGGTCAGGGTAGTGGACACCCCGGACAGGGGACCGAGGAAATACTCGATCATTCCGTTGGTTTCCGGGTGGTTGAAGTCGAAGCGGGACAGCTCGCCGTCCACCAGCAGGTCCAGATTGGCCAGTTCCTGGGTTTTGACGACCACGGCCATGGCGTCGTGCAGCGAATCCCGGCTGGGCGTGGCCTGCAGCCAACGGGGCACCGGATAGCTGCCGACGAGGGTGGTCTTGATGGGTGGCATGGAACTGTTCCTTGACAAAGGGAAGGCGAAGAGGCCGGTGCCGGACAGGCTGTCAGGCGGTTTGTTTGGCGTCCAGGAGAATTTCGTGTTCGGGACGTTGGGTGTAGAAATCGTCCAGGGGGAAGCACCCCGAAATCAACCCCATGCGGGGCGCCGTGGTGCAGTCGCTGAACGTGCGGCAGATCAACTTGCGCTGCAGGGGCCGGCCCGCCAGCACGTCCGCCGGCATGTCGGGGTAGGACAGGACCATGCGCCCCAGGCCCACGAAGTCCGCCATGCGCCTGCGCACCACGGCCTGGGCCACGTGGGGGAGCCACTCCTGGAGATAGGAGTACCCGGAGCCGACCGTCACCATGTCGGGACACCGCTGCTTGAGCACGGCGGCGGCCTGCACCTGGCGGGCGACGCCGGCCAGCGGGTCCTCCGGCGGCCGGTAGCCGTCCGACGGCGGAAACAGGGCGGGACGCTGAATGTGCGGCACATAGTAGGGGCTGCCGGCGGTCAGGTTGACGAGCCGGATGTCCAGATCCCGGAGCAGGTTCAGGAAGGGCACCGTCTCCTCCAGGTCCAGACCGATCCCGGTGTCATCGCCGCCAAAGGCATGGCGGTAGCTGTCGGTTTCCAGCTCCGGCACGCCCTGATCTTCCAGGTCCGGGTCCGGACGGAAGGGAACAAAGTCGAACGCGCTCAGCCGGACGCCTATCAGCAGTCCTGGCGCCTCGCTGCGGATGCCTTCGACGATCGTGCGCAAAAAACGCGTCCGGTTCTCGAAGCTGCCGCCGAAGTCCCCGGGCCGGTCGTACGCGCTCAGGAACTCGTGCCCCAGATAGCCGTGGCAGTGCTTGATGTCGACGAACTGGAAACCGATGTCCCGCGCGCGCCGGGCCGCAGTCAGAAAGTCGTCGATGAGACGCCGGATGTCGTCGTCGCTCATCAACACGGCGTCGGGTCCCAGGTGGAACTTCGTGTCCAGGACAGGGTGGGCGTACAGCGTCCAGGGCTCCATGCGGGCCTTGTCGTTGGGCCGGGCGAAGCGTCCCGAATGCGTCAGTTGCAGCCCCACCAGCAAATCGTCGGCATCGCCGAAGCATTCCTCGTGCGCGGCCACCAGCGTCTCGCGCAAACCGCCGATGGCCGCCATCGAGTCGGCGGTCAACATCAACTGGTTGGGGTTGGCGCGGCCGTCCGGCCGGACGGCCACCGCCTCTCCGCCCCAAATCAGCTTGGCGCCGCTTGCCCCGAACCGTGACCAGCGGCGTTCCACCAACTCGGTGGGCTTGCCGTCCTCGGTGCCGTCCCAGCCTTCCATCGGATGGATGCAGAAGCGGTTGCCGATGGTCAGTCCGTGGACTTCACAGGGCTGTGCGAGCGGTGCCTGGGCGCCGGTCTCGAGCGTTTCGTCGAACGGCAGGTCGATGTCCCGTTCGGACAGGTAGCGGCTGAAGAGGGCTGGCGTCCGCAATTGGGCTACGCGACGCAGGCGTGGAGGCATGGAATATCCCTTGAAGGCTGTTCAGGCAACTGGATTCCGTTCGGAATTGCTTGGTCGGCCCGCGGTGCCCCGCGTTGCGGAGCCTGATCCGGGTCGGCAGGACACGTCCTGCACATGGTTGGACCCAAGTCCCGCACCGGGCGGAACCCATTCTGGTTGCGCGCTGGCGAGGTCGTTGCCGGTTCGGATGTCCGGAATCCTAAAGCCGGTGCATGTGGAATCCACCGTCGACCCGGATTACCTCGCCCGTGGAGAAGGGCAGGGCTCCACCGGCAATGGCGGCCACCGCCTTGCCGATGTCCTCCGGCTGGCCCCAGCGTGGAATCGGAGTCAGGTCGTCGGCGATCAGGGCATCGTACTTGGCCTTGACGCCGCGCGTCATGTCGGTCTCGATCATCCCGGGCTGGATCTCGTACACATTTATGCCCCATGGGCTGAGGCAATCCGCCAGCAGGGCGGTCATCATGGTCATGCCGGCCTTGGAGATGCAGTATTCGGAGCGGTTGGTGCTGCTTGTGAATCCGCTAATGGATCCAATGTTGACGATTTGGCCGGGGCTGCCGCCGGAGGCGACGCTGGCGACCATGTTCCGGGCCAGGGCTTGGGTCAGGAACAGCGGGCCCTTGAGGTTGACGCCCATGACCTCGTCATAGCTGGCCTCGCCCATCTCCAACAGGTCCACCCGTTGGCGCGGTGCCATGCCCGCGTTGTTCACCAACAAGTCCAGGGATCCGCAGGCGTCCAGGGTCGCCGCGACCACCTCCGCACGGCTGGCGGGGTCGGCGATGTTTCCGGGCACAAGCGTGGCTTTGCCGCCGGCAGCGCGGGCGGCGGCCGCCGCCTCTTCGGCGGCTTCCCGGTTGCTGCGGAAATTGATGGCGACATGCCAACCCTCCGCCGCCAGGGCCAGGACAATCCCACGTCCAATGCCCCGGCCACCTCCGGTGACCAAGGCCTGTCGTCGATTACTCATATGCCATTGCCCGGGACAGGGCCTCGAGAAAGAAGTATTCGCCCCACATCACACTTTCGTTGACTCCCAGCCCCTTGCGACGCAGGTAAATGCCATGGCGCATGATGCCTTCCCAACCGTCAATCCCTTCTGCCAGGAATTCCGGACCGGTGAGGGTGTCCATGATTTGACAGGCGTATTCGTGGTAGGCACGCGCCCGAACCGGGTCGCTGACCAACCGGGCCAACTGGAAAAAGCCGCAGGCCCCGATCGCCGCGGCCGAACTCTCGTAGGGGGACGCGGGATTCACCTCGGTCCAGTCGTTGGGAGGGACACCATGGTGCTGCGTGTGTTCCATGTAGTACTGGGCATTCAATTCCGCGGTTTGCAGGAAACGCGAGTCGCCGGTGTAGGTGTACACCGTACCGAACCCGTACATGGACCAGGTCAGGCCCCGTGCCCACGAGGAGTCGTCGCGCCACCCGTGGTGGGTGGTTTGCCGCAGGAAGGCGCCGGTCTCCAGATCGAAAATGCCTTCATGCGATGTGCTGCCGTCCCCCCGTACCAAATAACGGCGGGACGTGTGGCAGTGGGCAAGCACTTTTTGCCAGAGGGCGTCGTCGCCGGTGGCCCGGGCCGCGTGGAAGATGATGCCGACGTTCATCATGATGTCGATGAAGATGCTTTCGTCGGAGACGAAGGAGCGGAGGTACTGCCCTTTCTCCTTGAAGCGCATGCCCATGGTCTGGCCGGCCTGGACGATCACGTCCTGCAGGTCCTCGTCGCCGGTTTCGTCGTGCCAGCGCTTCCAGGAGGACCAGAAGATGAACCCCAGGTCATGAACGTTCCGGTCGTGTTCCCGACCCCGCAGCAGGTTGGAATAGTGGATGGCCGTGTCCCGCCAGAAGGGATCCCGCGTGTGGCGGTGGAGAATCCACATTTGTCCCGCCACGAACCCCTCGCACCAGTTGGTCCACGCCTCCCCCTCGTGGTTCCAGCGGCCGTTCCTGGTGTAGAGGGGCAGGAAATCAGGGTGACGTTCCGTCAGGCTGCGAAGCTGACGCTCGGCGAAAGCGAGGGCGTGTTTACACCTCTCCTGCAGGTCGTCAGGCACAGGCAACGGGTCGCGCGGGGTTACGGGCATGGGGCGATTCCAAGGACGGGCACGGCAGGGATCGGCTGAGTCTAGCACGGCGAACCGCGTGATTCCCCGCGGGATGCGAGTGCTCTCGAAGGCCGGTCGGCGATCGCAGTCTGTTGTATTCAAGCTGCACTACAATCGGTGCGAACTTCAGGGGCGGCATGATGCCGCCACCCCTCGCCCAGGTCGTGTCCTGACCATGTCCAAACCCTTGCTGACCGTGTATGGCGCCTTTTGGTGTCCGGACTGCCGCCGCGCGAAATCCTTCCTCGGCGATCACCAAATCCCTTATGCCTGGGTCAACATCGAGGAGGATGCGGCAGCGGAACAACTGGTGATCCGCCTCAACGAAGGCAAGCGCATCATCCCCACGATCGTGTTCGACGACGGCACGCGCCTCGTTGAGCCCAGCAATGCCGAACTCGCCGCCAAGCTGGGTCTCAGGACATCCATCGACCGGAAGTTCTGGCCGCTGATCTGCATTGGTGCCGGTCCGGCGGCACTGGTGGCCTCGATCTACACCACCCGCGAGGGCATCGACACGCTGCTGCTGGAACGGGGCGCGCCCGGCGGCCAGGCCACCCGCACGTTCAGCTACGAAAACGTGCCGGGTTTTCCCGACGGCATCGAGGGCAACGCATTTGCGGAACGCCTCCTGGCGCAGGCCCGGCGTTTTGGCGGACAGGTGCTGGAGGCGGTCGACGTGGTGTCGATTCGCAGGGACGAACCGTTCCTGAGCGTACGGACCGGCACCGGGGACGTCTACACGGCCCATGCCGTCCTGCTGGCATCCGGAAGCCGGTACCGCACGCTGGGGGTGCCCGGGGAGACGGACTTCATTGGCGCCGGCATTCACTTCTGCTCCACCTGCGACGGTCCGTTCTACCGTGACAAGGAGGTTGCGGTGATCGGAGGCGGCAACAGTGCGGCCGAAGAGGCCGTCCACCTGACCCGGTTTGCCTCAAGGGTTACCGTGCTGGTGCGCGGAAGCGAGTTCAAAGCATCGCCGGCCATTGTGGAAAAGTTGACGGCCACCCCGGCGGTGGAGGTGCGCTACCGTACCGAGGTGGGCGCCTTTCGGGGTCGGGGAGGTCACTTGACGGCGCTGCAACTGAACACGCCGGCGGGCGAGGGAGCGGAGTCGCTGGACGTGGACGGCGCCTTCGTCTTTGTGGGGCTCGAGCCCCACACGGAATACCTGAACGGTCTGGATGTTGTGCGCGACCGGTGGGGTTTCATTGAGACGGGCCATGCCCTGGAACATGCCGATGGGCCGCTGGCCCGGTTCGGCGGGCGGCAGCCCCTTATGCTTGAGACCAGTGTGCCCGGCGTGTTTGCAGCCGGTGATGTCAGGGCCGGCAGCACCAAGCAGGTCGCGGCCGCGGTGGGTGAGGGGGCATCGGCGGCCCTCGTCATTCGCGACTATCTGAAGTCGGTTTGAAGGAGCAGCCTGGCAGGCACACCTACGAAGACTTAACCACACTGAATTCCGGGATGGACCGCAGATGAACACTTCCAGTATTTCGGCCAATGGCCACGGAGCGGATTGGCAGTACACGATGCCCGTGGCGGAGTTGATGGAACAGCAATTGGCGACGGCCCGCGTGGGCGACTACACCGTGGCGCTGGTCTTTCACAACGACCAGGTGCATGCAATCGACAACCGATGCCCCCACATGGGCTACCCCATGGACCGCGGCTCGGTCCGCAATGGTCTGATTACCTGTCACTGGCACCACGCCCGGTTCGACCTGCAATCGGGCGGGGCCTTCGATCTGTGGGCGGACGATGTGCCGACGTTCCCGGTGGATGTTCGGGACGGCGGCATCTGGGTCGATGTGGCTTCCACGTTGGATCGGGTGGCCCACAGCGAGGAACGCCTGCAGATGGGCATGGAGCGCAGCCTGTCCCTGGTGGTGGGCAAGGCGGTCATCCTGTTGGAGGAACGCAACCTGATCGATCGCATTCTGGCAACGGGCCTCCGGTTCGGGTGCGAAAACCGCAACGAGGGCTGGGGACAGGGCCTGACCATCCTGGGCTGCATGGCCAGCATGCTGGACGGCCTGCCGCGCGAGCAGCGGGCCCTGGCCCTGTCGCACGGATTGGCCGCAGTCGCCGGCGACAGTGCGGGTTCCGCCCGGCGCTTCCTGGTCCAGTCCCTGCCCGACATCACCGAGGACCTGGATCTGCTTAAGACCTGGTTCAGGGAATTCATCGAAGTGCGGGACACGGAAGGGGCCGAGCGCTGCGTGGTGTCTGCGATCCGCAGCGGCGCCGACGGTCCCTTCCTGATGGACATGCTGGCCTCCGCCATCCTGGACCACCGCTACATCGATACCGGCCATCCGATGGACTTCTGCAACCGCGCCTTCCACATGCTGGACATGACCGGGTGGGCCGAAACGGAGCTGGTACTGTCGAGTCTGGTGCGCCTGGTCGCGGGTGCCATGCGCATGGAGGAGTCCCATGCCTGGCGCCACCCGGACGACCTCATTGAAATCCTGAACGAGGCGTTCAAGGAGCTGCCGGCCGCCTGTACCGAGGGAAGTCCCGCGGAACCCCGGGAGACGGGCGCTCCAACCTTGGTGGAAACCGTGCTTTCCGCGCATCCCAACGAACCCGCACGGGCAGCGGCTGCCTGCCTCGATGCCCTGCGGGCCGGGCTGTCCGGGGAAGGGCTGGCCGTGCACATCTGCTATGCGGCCGCCATGCGCATCGCGCGCTTCCACACCAGCAATGAAATCGGGGACTGGGACACGGCCCTGCACACCTTCACGTTCGGCATGGCAGTGCTGCAGGCTTTCCAGCGCGCACCCTCGCCCGACATGCTGAGGGGGATTTTGGACACGGCCATGAGCGTGCACCTGGACCGGTTCCTGAACATCCCGGCCCAGCGCATTCCCACCCCGGCCGGAGGACCGGAGCCGGAGGAGGCGTTTGGGGCGCGGTTGAACGACCTGCTGGATCAGCAGTACCGGGTCAATCAGGCAGGCCAGATGGTGGCCGATCACTGCACGAACGACGCCCGCCAAAACGAGGTCCGCGCCGCGCTCAAGGAGGCGCTGCTGCGGGAGGATCGGGACTTCCACACCATCCAGTGTGTGGAGGCGGCCCTGACCCTGCACGACCAGCTCAGGCGGAACTGGTCCCACTGTGATTGGCTCGACCCTGTTATTCCGCTGGTGGCAGCGGCTCGCTACCTGGCGGCCCATGCCCCCACCATGAGGGCGCAGGGCCAGACATTCGGGATCGCGTTGCGCCTGCACCGGGGCGAGAACCTGTCTGTCGGTTGAGGTGGAAACCGTCCTTCGCTTGCAATCGACGCAGGCACGCAGGGAAACTCGCCGGGGATGTATGTGACGTGTGTCCGCCGTAAGGGACTGAACAGCGCCACCAACGCGGAGCTGGAAACCTGTGCCCGTTTCCGGCTCCGGCTGGCTTCGGGGACTTTGGACATAAGCGGCCAAGGGATTGCGCGGTCAGCGGCGACGACAGGTTCAAACTGTCCCTCGGGAAACGTTGCCGGATAGAGGCATTGGGAGGCCCAAAAAGCCTGCGACACCGTTGGATTGGCACACCACAGGGGGGGAGTGTCCGGCACTGATGGATTGAGCTGGTCGTCGGACGGAACCACCTGGCCATCCATAGGCGTTCCAGCCCCATCAGTCCAGGGTGCGGTCGGAGTGCACGCCGTAGGTGTGATCCGCCGGCAGGTTTCTCCACGGCACCATGCTGCCGTCGCCGCCGCTGCCGACCAGAGTCCACCCATCCGGATTGAAGGCCATGCTCTGAACCCGATCCGTGTGGCCTTTCGGCGTCCACCCCAAAGTACCCGAGGCGGCATTCCATGGACGCACGGCAGCGTTGTCACCGCCGGTGGCCATGATCCCCTGGCCCAGACGAATTTCAGCCGAGCGAGCTTGGTTGCGGGTCCGGTACAAATGGTCCTGCAGATGGGCTTCTCTGGCCATATTTGTCCCAGCCCCAGCAGGCCGCGGCACCATCGGTGCGCACGCCGCAGGTATGAAACCAGCCACCGCTGACGGAGGTGAACGGTCTTGCGGGTAGATCCGCCTGGCCATATTCGTTGTCACCCCAGCAGGCCACGGTGCCGTCGGTGTGCACGCCGCAGTTGTGGAACCCGCCGACACCAAGGGAGATGAACGATCCCGCCGGCGGATCCGCCTGGCCATGTTCGTTGTCACCCCAGCAGGCCACGGTACCGTCGGTGCGCACGCCGCAGCTGTGCAACCCGCCGGCACCAACGGAGATGAACGATCCCGCCGGCGGATCCGCCTGACCATGTTCGTTGCCGCCCCAGCAAGCCATGGTGCCGTCGGTATGCACGCCGCACGTATGCACTTGGCCGACACTGACGAATGTGAACGATCCTGCAGGCGGGTCCGCCTGGCCATGTTCGTTGTCCCCCCAGCAGGCCATGGCACCGTCGGTATGCACACCGCAGGTATGCACCTGGCCGACACTGACGGATGTGAAGGGTTTCGCAGGCGGATCCGCCTGGGCATATTCGTTGCCACCCCAGCAAACCACCATGCCGTCAGTGCGCACGCCGCAGCTGTGATATTTGCCGGCACTGATGGATTGAAACCGGCTCGCAGGTGGCGTGGCCTGACCATATTCGTTCCGGCCCCAGCAGGCCGCGGCCCCATCGGGACGCACGCCGCAGCTGTGATATTTGCCGGCCCTGACGGATGTGAAGGGTCCTGCCGGCGGATCCGCTCGGCCATCCCCGTTGTTGCCCCAGCAGGCCGCGGTGCCGTCGGGGCGTACCCCGCAACTGTGAATCAAGCCGGTGCTGACGGATGCGAAGGGGCCCGCCGGCGGATCCGCCCGGCCATCCCCGTTGTCGCCCCAACAGGCCACAGTACCGTCGGAGCGCACGCCACAGCTGTGATCCTGGCCGGCACTGACGGATGCGAACGGTCCCGCAGGCGGATTTCCCTCACCCCTCTGGTTCCGACCCCAGCAGGCCACGGTGCCGTCGGAGCGCACGCCGCAGCTGTGATCCCTACCGGCACTGACAGAGGTGAACGAACCCGTGGGCGGATCCGCCTGACCATCCCCGTTCCGGCCCCAGCAAGCCACTCTGCCGTTGAGGCGCACGCCACAACTGTGCGCCTGGCCGGCGCTGACGGACGCGAACAGTCCCACAGGTGGTGTGGACTGGCCGTCCCCATTCCGGCCCCAGCAGGCCACGGTGCCGTCGGGACGCACGCCACAACTGTGAATTAAGCCGGCACTGACGGACGCGAACGAGCCCGTGGGCGGATCCGTCTAACCATGTTCGTTTCGGCCCCAGCAGGTCGCGGTACCGTCGGGGCGCACGCCACAGCTGTGAAACCCACCGGCACTGACGGACACGAACGACCCCGTAGGCGGTGTGGACTGACCATATTCGTCCCAACCCCAGCAGACCGCTCCGCCTTCAGCCCACACACCGCAGGTGTGATAGTTGCCGGCATTGACGGACGTGAACCGGGTCGCGGTCGGTCCGCCGGGAGCACTGGACGAACCTACCGACGAGACCGTGGCCTCGCCCGCGGTTGCAGGCGCCAAGGGGTTCGGCCCGGGTGGTGCTTCGACGGGACCAGTCGCCCCTTGGTCCCGCCCGGCAATCTGGTCGGACGTACCGAGAGCTGCTCCGCGACCGGAAGGCACGGTTTCCCGATCCGCGCGAGCTATGGTGACACCGGATGACGATGCGGCACAGGAGGACATCCAGAGACACAACAGGACCAGGAGGAAGCGAACTGGATGCCTGACGTTCATCTGTAGACCTCAAACTGGGCTTTGTACAACCTGGGGTTGGCATCCAGGGGCTAGTGGGACAACGAACCTTTATAGCGTTGGAACAGCCGCTCACAGTACCGGCGGCGGCCCCGGATCTGGCTGTAGGCGGACCAGGGCCGCACGCCCGGCCTGGCCGCCACGGCCATTGTGGAGCGGCTGGGGGGAGCGTGAGCACGGTGGAATGGGCGGAGGTTCACTTCCCCGAAGCTGAGCAGATTGTCCTGGTCTGCGACAACGTCAACACGCACACGCTCAAGTCCCAGGCCTTCGGCAAGGAGACCGCCGGCCGCTTGGTGGCCCGTTTCAAGCAGCACTATAACGCTACCCCACGGCCGTTGGCTCAACAGGGCCGAATGCGAGCTGAGCGTCCTGGCTCGCCAGTGCGCCTGAACCGTCGCTTTGCCAAACCGGCAACCCTGGCCGCCGAGACGGCTGCTTGGTGCCGATGCGGCAACGCGCATCCCCAGCCCCTCCGCTGGCGCTGCACCACCGCCGACGCGCGCCTCAAACTGCACCATCTATATCCGTCATCCTAGCCACATCCAAGCACTAGCCATCGTCTTTGTCGCCCCAGCAATCCACGGTGCCGTTGATGCGGACGCCGCAGGTGTGCCCCCCACCGGCACTGACGGATTGGAATTGTTCCACAGCAGGGGCATCCGTCTCTCCATCAAGATTCCTACCCCAGCAGGCCACGGTGCCGTTGGTGCGCACGCCGCAAGTGTGGAATACGCCAGCGTCAACGGATTGGAATTCACCTGAAGGCGGTGTCGCCTGACCCCAACCGTATTCGCTGTCATCTTCCGCGTCCCCCGCACCCCAGCAGGCAAGGTTGCCATCGGAGCGCACGCCGCAGGTGTAGTAGAGGCCAGCACTGACGGATTGGAACCGTCCCGCGGGCGGATCCTGATCACGGATAGTGACGCCCCAGCATGCTACGGCACCATCGGTGCGCACACCGCAGGTGTGAAACCCGCCAGCGTCGATGGATTGGAATGAGCCTGCAGGCGGTGTTGCCTGACCGTAGTTGTTCCGACCCCAGCAGGCCACGGTGCCATCGGTGCGCACGCCGCAGGTGTGGTACTCGCCAGCGCTGACGGACGCGAACTGCCCCGCGGGCGGTACGGCTTCCCCATATTGATACTCACTTGAGCCCCAACAGGCCACTGTGTAGTCGGTACGCACACCACACGTGTGGGACCGACCGGCGCTGACAGACAGGAACGGGCCCGTGGACGGCCATGACTGACCATAGTCGTTGAGGCCCCAGCAATCCACGGTGCCGTCGGTGCGTACGCCGCAAGTGTGAAACCCACCAACGCTGACGGCTCTCCACAAGCCCGTGGGCGGCCTTGCTTGGCCAAGGTAGTGGCGGCCCCAGCAGACCAAGATGCCATTGGTGCGCACGCCGCAGGAGTGGTCCCTACCGGCACTGACGGATCGGAACTGCCCGGGAGGGGGGGGTATACCGCGCAGCGAATTCGCTTTTGTCATCCATATAACGTGCGCCCCAGCAATCCACAGTACCATCGGTGCGCACGCCGCAGGTATGAGCGTATCCGGCACTGATGGATTGGAATTGTCCCGAAGGTGCTCCTGTCTGGCCATGTTCGTTTCGGCCCCAGCACACCACGGTCTTGTTGGCTTGCAGGCCGCAGGTGTGACTCCCTCCCGCACTAATGGACTGGAACGAGCCTACGGGGGGATGGGCTTGGCCGAAGTGGTTGAGGCCCCAGCAGTCCACGGTGCCGTTGGTGCGCAGGCCGCAGGAGTGGGCCCCACCGGCACTGACGGATTGGAACTGTCCCGAAGGGGGCGTAACCTGATCCTCGTCCGCGCTTTCCGGGTTGTGCTTGCCCCAACAGGCGAGGGTTCCGCCGACACGCACGCCGCAAGTGTGAAACTCTCCCGCACTTACGGATTGGAATGGTTCTGCAGGGGCAGAAACCTGACCAAACTGACCATCACCCCAGCATGCCACGGTGCCGTCGTTGCGTACGCCACAGGTGTGACGCCCTCCCGCACTGACCGATTTGTAATGCCCCTCGATTGATCCGGTGTAGCCCGTCTGGCCAAACCTGTTCTGCCCCCAACAGGCAACGGTGTTGTCGGCCCGTACGCCACAGGCGTGATAGTCGCCGGCACTGATGGAAGCAAAACGGGGCCCTGCCGGTTCGCTGGATGTACTTGATTGTTCCGTGGGAGAGGCCGTGACCTCGTCAGCGGTGTGGGATGTCACGATGGTCGCAGTGGCAGCCGATGCGCGACTGGACTGGACGCTCTCCATGTCCGCGCGGGTCGTGGCGGAACCGGGTGAAGATGCGGAACAGGCTGACAACCAGAGGCACAGCAGGACCAGGACGATACGGGATGCTTGGCCTGCGTTCACCCTAAACCTTGGTGCCACAACTGCCCGCGGGCACGCGATGACGATTCCCTGTCGGACACGGCACACCTCGTCAGGCCATCCCGCGCAGACCTTGGATCTTGACGCAGCCGGTAGCCGAAGACCTGAATTCGGTGTCTGGCAGGGAAGCAGAGCCCATGATGACAGTCCACTAGTGGGCAAACTTCACTCAAAAGTAGGGTACAGATGCAGGAGTTTGATGCGGGCGTCCTCGGTCGTGAACTGCCAGTGCACGGGCGTGCCCAGGGCGTTGCGGTCGCGCACCCAGGCCGCGATCTCGGCCTCCAG
>MKWU01000626.1_pt1 | contig 66209 bp, 69 predicted proteins | sample 809101 | NCBI WGS metagenome assembly MKWU01 (sample SAMN05860141, study PRJNA318959) | sponge metagenome | host: Aplysina aerophoba | place: Slovenia: Piran, Adriatic Sea, Gulf of Piran | collected 2013-05-07
TCGGGGCCCAGCTCGCGGCCGAATCCGCTGTCCTTCGTGCCGCCGAAGGGGACCCGGGGATCCGACTTGGTGATCCCGTTCACGAACACCGCTCCGGATTCGATCTGCGGCACGAGCCGCTCCGCCCGCCGCGCACTCGAGGTCCACAGGGACGATCCGAGCCCGTAGTTCGTCCGGTTGGCGATCTCCACCGCCTCGGCCTCGTCGCCGAAGGGAACCACCGTAGCCACGGGGCCGAAGAGCTCCTCATGGGCGGCGGGGGCCTTCGCGGGCGGCGCCGCCAGGATCCCCGCAGCCGAGAAAAACCCGCGTTCCGGCGCCGTCCCGCGGAAGAGGAGTTCGGTGCCGGCGCCGAGCGAGCGCGCCACCTGCTCCTCGAGACGGTCCCGGAGGTCTTCCCGGGCCAGCGGGCCGACGGCGGTCTCCGGCGCCAGCGGATCTCCCACCGCCGTTTCCCGGAACTTCGCCTCGAACACCGAAAGAAACGCATCCAGCACGGTGCGCTGCACGAGGAAGCGTTTGGCGGCAATGCAGCTCTGGCCCGAGTTGATGAGCCGCGCTCCCGCGCCCGCGGCGGCGGCCTCCTCCACGTCGCAGTCCTCGAACACGATGAAGGGATCGCTGCCACCCAGCTCGGCGACCATCGGCTTGAGGTGGCGGCCCGCGACCGCGGCGACCTCGCTGCCGGCGCGGGAACTGCCGGTCAGCGTGACGCCCCGGATCCGGCGGTCGGCGATGCAGGAAGCGGCCTGCTCATTCGTGAGGAAGAGATTCTGGATGAGCCCCGCCGGAGCTCCCGCCTCGCGGTACAGCTCGACGATGCGAAGCGCGCACTGGGGCACCGACGGCGCGTGCTTCAGCACCATCGGGTTGCCGGTGACGAAATTGGGCGCCGAAACGCGGATGACCTGCCAGAGGGGGAAGTTCCAGGGCATCACCGCCAGGATCGGCCCAATGGGGTCGTAGCGCACGTAGGCGTCGCTGCCGTCGGACGGGTAGTGGCGCGGCCGAAGCGACTCCGCCGCGGTCTCGGCGTAGTGCCGGGCGACCCAGGCGCATTTCTGCGCTTCGGCGACTCCCTGGGCGAGCGGCTTTCCCATCTCCAGCGCCATGAGCGCCGCCAGGTCGTCGGCCTGAGCCTCCAGGAGATCCGCCAGCCGCTCGTTGACCGCGCATCGTTCGGCGAAGGCGGACTGCCGCCAGGCCCGGAACGCCGTGTCCGCGCGCGAAAGGGCGGCTTCCACCTCGCGGTCGGTAGCCGTGGGGAACTCGGCCACCGTCTCTTCGGTGGCGGGATTCAGGGACCGGTAGAGCACGGCGGGCGCGGTTAGCGGCTACCACCCGGCGGGTGGAGTCGGTTGAATTTGCGCCCGACCTCGAGCAGGGCTTCGATCGAGATCGCTTCCCGGGTGTTCCCGTTCCTGCCGACTACCGTGGTGGCCTTGAGCATCGAGTTGTAGACCGCTTCCTCGGTAGCCTCGATCGCGGCCTGGAAGAGCGGCGACAGCCGATCGCCGCGGAGCACGGCGCCGTCTTCGGTCGGGGAGTCGCTCCGGAAACCGCTTCGGAGGGACGCAGCCGACGAAAAGGCGATGACGAAATCACCGCTCCCGTGGGACGATGTGGCGCCCGTGCGGGCGAGGCCGAGCATGACGCGCCGGGCCAGACGCGTGAGACCCGGCGAGCGGACCGGAGCGTCGGTGGCGACCACCATCATGATGGACCCGTCGGGGTTGTCGAGCGAGTCGCCACCCGCGGCGTCATCGCCGCCCCGCAACTGGTCCCGAAGGTAGTAGCGGTCGAGTTCCTCTCCGACCGGAATCCCGTCCATGACGAGCACCCCGCCGTAGTTGCTCTGAACCATCGCTCCAACCGTGTAACCGCCGAGGCTCTCCGGAAGACGCCGCGATGAGGTGCCGATCCCTCCCTTCCAGCCGAAGGCGGAGGTGCCGGTGCCGGCCCCCACCGCTCCCTCCGCGACCGGTCCCGAGGACGCGCCGCGGATCGCTTCGTGGACATGGCCTTCCTTCACGTGGAGGCCCCGGATGTCGTTGAGGAAGCCGTCGTTGGTCTCTCCGACGAGAGGGTTCACGGAACGAACGTCTTCGTTGCCGGGAAGACCGAGCACATACGTCACGACAGCGCGGGCCGCATCCCATACCGAGAGGGTGTTGGTCAGCACGATCGGGGTCTCGATCGTCCCGAGTTCCACCACCTGGGTGGACCCCGCCAGCTTTCCGAAGGCGTTCCCGATGTGGACGGCGCCGGGCACCTTCTCCTGGAAGATGTTGCCGCCGTGGGGAAGGATCGCCGTGACCCCGGTGCGGATGTGGTCCCCCTCCATCAGCGTCACCTGCCCGACGAGGACGCCGGGGACGTCGGTGATGGCGTTATGCGGTCCGGGATCGAGGACTCCGGGGGAGAGACCGATGTCCCTCGCCCGCGGCCGGGAATCCCCCTGCCCAAGGGCCAGCGGAGCGGCAAGCAGGCAGGCGGCGAGGGTCGCCAGGGTGCGGTGGACGTGCTTCATCAGAACCTCCCGAATCGGTAGCCGGGCTCGGCAGTTCCGGAGGATACGGGAAGCGGATGGCCGCCCGGGCGCACGGAACATTCGCGGCGCACGTTCGTAACCTCCCTTCATCATGCTTCGGTGGAATGCGTCCGGCGCCGGATTCACCGGGCGTCCCCTCGTCCTGGTGCTCGGAGTGACGGCGCTGGCCGGCGGCGCCAATTGCACGATCCCGTTTCAGGCCGAACCGACCGTCGAGGAAACGAGGACTTTCAGCGAACCGTTTGCGGCGGGAGAACTCCTGGATCTGAGGAACATCAGCGGGCGCGTGGCAGTCACCGCGTGGGACCGGGACGAAGCGGAAATCGTGGCGCGGAAGGTCGGGCCCAGCAGCGCCGCGCTCGAGGACATTCGGGTGGAAGTCAATCGCTCCGCGCGCGGGCTCGAGGTTCGCACGCGCTATCCGAAGAAGGGCCGGATGTGGGGGCAGCGGTACGGCAGCGTCCACTATTCCATCCGGCTTCCACAAAACGCCGATCTCAGGATCGCCACCGTGAACGGACCCGTCGAGGTGGCCAGGATTTCGGGGGAGGTCGAAGCGCAGACGGTCAACGGTTCTCTCCGTCTGACCGGACACCGGGGGAGCGTGAACGCCAAGACGGTGAACGGGCGCATCGAGTGTGAACTCGACAGCTTCGGCGAGGGAGAGAGCCACTCGTTCCGTACCGTGAACGGCCAGGTCCGATTGACCTTCGGCCCGGACGCCAGGGGTCAGGTGGATGCCCGCGCGATCAATGGCCGGGTCGTCGTGGAGCTGGCCGATCTGGAGCATCTGGACACCCCCACCCGCCGCCGCAAGAGAGTGCAGGTCGGCGACGGTGGCGGCGAGTGCCGGGTACGAACCCTGAACGGCACGATCCACGTCACTGACGGTTCCTAGCAGCCTGATCCAGGCCCGGCGACCGGCGGCGAGACCGGCGCGGCCCGTTACTCCCGACAGCGGGACCGATCGCGCGACCCTGCTCTGCTGAACTTCGGGCAGAATCCTCTCCGCCGAAAGGAGACCCGATGATTCCGCAGTTGACCTCCCTCTATGGTTTCAATCTCCGCGTGGCGCGGGCGATGGTGAACGACCTGACGCCGGAGCAGATGACCGAGCAGCCTCACGGCGTCGTCAACCATCCCGCCTGGTCGCTGGGCCACCTGGTGATGGTCGCCGACGGGCTCGCCCAGTTGCTGGGCCTCGAGTCGGAAGTCGCCGACGGTTGGGCGCCCATCTTCGCGACCGGGGGAATCCCTTCGAATGACGCTTCCCGCTACCCGACGAAGGAAGAACTCCTCGACGCACTGGCCGCGCAGCACGCACGCAGCGCCGCCGCTGTCGCAGTTACCGACCCGGCGTGGTTCGACACGCGGAACCCCGACGAGAAACGGCGCAAACGCTTCCCGACCCTGGGCGACCAGGTGGTCTACCTCATGACCTCCCACGAAATGCTCCATCTCGGGCAGGTCGCGGCCTGGCGCCGCGCCATGGGATTGCCGCCGGCCCGGAGATGACGCCCGCGAACCGCCACCGCGACCGGGGACGCGCTGGCCCCTCTCCTCCACCGGATATAAACCCCGCCCCATGAACCGAATCGTGCGTGCTGGAGCCGCTTCTCTCATCCTCGCCTTCGCTTCGCCGGCGGCGGGACAACCTCTCCCGGAAGTCCATCTCATCGGCACCGGAGGGACGATTTCCGGGGGTGCGGGAGGTCCGCTGAACGCCGGCGATCTCTCGGCGGCCCTGCCGGGTATCGATTCCGTGGCTTCGGTCACTAGCGAGGATTTCGTTCGCGTCGGCAGTTCGCGGATGCACCCGGAACTCCAGTTCGAGCTCGCCCAACGCGTCGCCGCGGTCTTTGCCGAGCGGCCCCAACTGGCCGGCGTCGTGGTGACGCACGGCACCGACTCTCTCGAGGAAACGGCCTTCCTGCTGGATCTGGTTCTGCCCTCCGGCCGTCCGGTCGTGTTTGCGGCGGCGCAGCGACCGCCCCGTTACGAGGACTCCGACGGGCCGCGGAACCTGCTGGATGCGATCCGGGTAGCCGGTTCCGGCCGAACCCGTGACCTGGGCGTGCTCGTTGTCCTGAACGGCCAGATCCACGCCGCCCGGGAAGTGAAGAAGACCCACTCCATCGCGCTGCACGCCTTTGCTTCGCCGGACACGGGGCCGATCGGCGCCGTGGATGACGGGGAGGTGCTCCTCTTCACGACTCCGGCGCGCCGCATTCACCTTCCCGCCGCCGGAGTCGAACCAGGTGTTGAACTCGTCCGGCTCACCGCCGGCGGCGGCGCCGTGGCGATACACGCGGCGGCCGCAGCGGGCGCCAGGGGAGTGGTCGTGGAGGCGTTCGGCCGCGGCAATGCGCCGCCGCCGGTCGCCGAAGCGGTGGATGCCGCGATCGGGGCCGGCGTCCTGGTGGTGTTCGCGACCCGCACCGGTGCGGGCAGGGTGGTCCTTTCGGACGCCCAGCGGGAAAGGGGCATCCTCTCCGCGGGCGACCTGGACGGCCTGAAGGCCCGTATGCTCCTGATTGCCGCGCTAGGCGCCGGCCGGAACGCCGAAGAGATTGCCGCCGCGTTTCGAACGTTGGCCGGGGCTCAGTAGCTGTCGAGCGGTTCGGCGCCGACCGCGCGGCGAACCGGGCCGCTTCAGCGAAGTACGAGGCGGAGCGGCGGTCCTTCCGCGCTCGAGAGAACGACAGCTTCCGACGGCTCGAGCGTGACGACCGTGTAATCCCCGATCCGGTCGCCAACCCCGACCAGCGTGGTCTCTCCCCGGTAGAAGAGCGCCGCCCGGATGGGAGTTCCGGAGCCGACGTCGACAAAGCCGTGAAGCTCCGGCGTCTCGGCTGCGGGCGCCGGCGGAGCCGCCGTTTCCGGAGGTTGCTCGATCAACGCTTCCGCGCCGGGATCGACTTCGAAGACCGGCTCCGTTTCGACTGGCTGCTCCGCGGCGAGCGAAGCCGGGGCTTCCGAACGCGGCACTGCCTCCAACCAGGCGGTCAGTCGCTCGAGCCGCGGATCGTCGGCCAATCGTCCTGCCTCCGCCACGCTGAACGGAGCGGCCGGATCCGGCCACAGCACGAGAACCCTGGCGGTCAGCGTTCCGAGGCCACCCCGAACCGCAAGCGTCGCCCGCTCGGTGCGGATTGGCCATCCGTTTCCCTCGATGGCAGCCAGGAAGCGGGACAGGGAAGCCGGCTCGCCCAGCGCCGTGATTCCGGCCTCGGCGCCCAGGGTCCCCTCCGGAGGGCGAACCACGGGCTGGAGCCGTAGCTGCGAGAGCTCTGCCGCCTGGCTACCGGCCGCCCGCACCAGGAACTGCCGGACCTCCCGGGCGCTGGTGGGTGGCGGGACCCGCCCGGCCAGCCGCTCCGAAACCCGGCGAAGGCGCTCGCGCCGCTCTCGCGCCTGGGCCGCCTGGGTGTTCTCGCGGGCGGACCGCTCCTGCACCTGAAGCGCGGCATCGAGCTCCTCCGAAGCGCGACGCACCTCGCCCCAGACCAGCCAGACGAACAAGCCGGCCAGCAGAGCGAGCAGAACCCGCGGCCGCAGGCGCACGTCCATGTTCTACGAACGCTCCAGCGCGAGTTGGGCGGTGATCCGAACCAACACCGTACCGTCCGTCTGGCGCGTTTCGCTGATCACCTCGGTGGAGCGAACCGAATCGTGCTCCCCCAGCGCGGACAGGAAACCCGCGACATCCGCCGCAGAGGCCGCATCGGCAGCGATGACCGCTTCGACCCGGCCGGGTCCGGCCGCGGGACGAATCTCGATCCCGGTAACCCGGATACCCGGAGGAGCCGTACCCGTCACCGTCTCCAGGGCGGTACTGATGTCGGGGGCGTCCAGTACGCCGGCGAAAAGCAGGGCTGCGGCTTCCCGGGCAGTTGCGGGTTCGAGTGCCGGCTGCCCGGTCGAGGCTGCCGGTCCGGAGGACCCGGCGCACCCCGCACCTCCCGCGGCCGCCAGATCGGCGCGCGTCTTCAAGAGCGCCACACCGCCCCAGAGGCCAGCCAGGAGCCCCGCCAGGATCAACACCTCCACAACCCGGAGGACGCCAGGCCGGACGCCTCTGCCAAGCTGAATGCCGGCGGGTATTCGGGCCACGGTCAGTCTTCCGAAACGGCGAGGGGAGTGGGGTGGAGTGGCGCCGGCCTTTCACCAACCCGCCGCAGCAGTGCAGCCAGCGCTCCCTCCGTCACCGGAGACATGGCGGGAGACCCGGCGCTCTCCTGGGCGTCGCGAGCCCCCGTAAGCGTCAAGCCCAGCGGGCGCACGAGGTCAGCGACCGCCACGGCCCCATCCCCCAGGATTTCGACCGAAGGCCTCCCGTGCTCGGCGGCCCGCCGGATAGCAAGCGCCGGGGGGTCGGGGTCCAGCGCGGCGCGGAGCTTCATGCGGAAACCCGTGAGACGCGGTCCAGACGCGGCGGCGAGGACGAAGTGGCGCCGATGGAGCAGCAGGAGAAGACGGCGATCCGATTTGCCGGAGCCGCGTCCAAGCCACTCGGGGAGCGCAGCCAGGCTCGTAGCGTCCACCCAGCGCACCCGAAGACCGGCCGCCTCCGCGGCCGCCTCGTACTGCTGGACAACCGGCGCACCCGTCACCGCGCCGAGCAGGGAGCGGTGCCCGAGGGAACCGGACGCCAGAGTTCCAAACCGGAATCGTCCATCGAGTTCGGAGGGGGACGGAGCCCAAGTCGTAGCCAACCCACGGACGAGTTCGGTGCGGAGCCTGCGCGCCGCTCGGGAACCCGCACCTTCGGACAGGGCGGCGTGAGCAGCGCGATCGGGCAGCGCAATTACGGCGTCGCTGAAACTGCTCCCGGAAGCGCCAAGAGGCCTGAGAGCGGCCTGCACCGCCCGGGCCGCCTCCACCGAGGAAGCCAGGTTCGGCTCCGTCGGCGAAGGCGTGACGAAATCCGACGGCAGACGCCAGCGCACCCAACGGCCGTCGCCCGCCCGGACCAACACGTGATCTCGCCGAAAGGTGATCGCCACGGCGCTCCGCCGAGCACCGAGGCCAAGGAAGGGCAACGAAAGCAAAACTCCAACCGTGAGGATGGATTTAGCCTAGCAGTCTGTGGCAAAACCCACGCGGCGTTCGACGGGCGATCCATCCCGGCTGAACCGCGCCGCTTTCCGGCGCTCATCGTTGCGTTTCGGCCGAAATACACCCGGTATTCCGACCTCACGCGCCTTGTCAGCCGGGCGCCTCGCCCGTCTCGGCGCTCACGCGGGTTCCACCACAGGCTGCTAGCAGTCTGTGGCAAAACCCATGCGGCGGTCCGTGGACCTGGCGACCCCGGACGCGAGCGCCATCGACAGTTGGCCCGCGGGACGGGCGAGGCCGTTCTTCCCGACAAATGCGGGGACGCGAAAGGCGCCTGGATGGTAGGATGAGTGGCCGGTCTGCAGGCCATGTCCGCCCGCGCAGGCGAGCGCTGAGGCCATTCGCCCGCGTGACTATCGTCCGAACGAGTTCCAGTGTTTCGAGTTGGCGAACCTCGTTCGGCCTCCGGCAGCACCACCGGAGTCCGAACGATCCCCCAGGAAATCCCCGATTCGGAGCGAATCCCTAACACGTCGACAATTCTGGAGAAGCATGCGCGACTATCAGACCGCCGAACTTCGTAATCTTGCCGTGGCCGGACATGGAACGTCCGGCAAGACAACGCTCGTGTCGGCACTCCTCTATACCGCCGGCGCCGTGACCCGCCTGGCCCGCGTCGAAGATGGGAACACCACGACGGACTTTGAAGAGGACGAAATCGAACGCGGCATCAGCCTCAGTGCGGCGCCCACTTATCTGGATTGGGACGGCGCCAAGATCAATCTGCTGGACACGCCGGGATACAGCAACTTCCTGACCGAGGCCAAGCTCGCCATGCCGGTCGCCGACACCGCGCTCATTGCGGTCTGCGCCGTGGATGGAGTGGGTGTCAACACCGAGCGGGTCTGGAACTTTGCGGAAGAAAACCACGCCGCGGCGATCTTCGCGATCACCCGCATCGACCGCGACCGCGCATCTTTCGTACGTACTCTGAGTGCGATCCAGGAGACCTTCGGCCGCACCGCGATCCCGGTCCAGTTGCCCATCGGAAGCGAATCCGGATTCTCCGGGGTCGTGGACCTCATCGCCATGAAGGCGATCAGCGGCCCCGGGCCGGATGGGAAGGGAGCGAAGACGGGCGACGTGCCGGCCGAACTCCAGGAGCAGGCCGAGACGGCGCGCAACGAACTGATGGAAATGATCGCCGAATCGGACGAGGAACTCCTGGATCGGTTCTTTTCCGAAGGGGAGTTGACGCCGGAGGAAATGACTCGGGGTCTCAAGGCCGCGGTCGCCGCCCGCTCCATTTTTCCGGTGGTGGCGGTAACGGGGGCACAGAACGTGGGAACCGGGGCGCTTCTCGATCTGATCGTCGCGGCTGCTCCCGACCCCACCGGGCGCGGGCCCGCCCGCGGAGTCAACGGGAGTGGGGAGGCGGTCGAGCGCGACGTGCTTGGCTCCGCGCCGGCCAGCATCTATGTGTACAAGACCATCGCCGACCCGTTTGCCGGGCGTCTGAGCCTGTTCCGGGTCATGACCGGGACGGTGGGTCCCGAGACCCAGCTCAAGAACCTGACGACGGGCGGGACCGGGCGGACCGGCGGCGTCCACGTCGCGAACGGGAAGGCCATGGAGGCCGTGTCGAAACTGTCAGCCGGGGACCTCGGGTGTTTCGCCAAGTTGCGGGACACCTTCACGGGAGACACTCTCGGCGAGGACGGGGGAATCCGTTTCGTCCGTCCTGAAGTCCCACACCCGGTCATCAGTTTTGCAATCGAGCCCAAGTCGCGCGGAGATGAGGAAAAGATCTCCCAGGCGCTGCAGCGGCTTCGCGAAGAAGACCTGACCCTGAGGTTCGATCGCGATCAGGAACTGCTCCTGTCCGGAACCGGACAGTTGCATATCGAGGTCGTGGTGTCCCGGCTGAAACGCAAGTTCGGGGTGGAAGTCGATCTGAAACCACCGCGGGTGCCGTATCGCGAGACCATCACGGTCATGGCCGAGGCGCACGGCCGGCACAAGAAGCAGACCGGTGGGCATGGCCAGTTCGCCGACTGCCACGTGCGCGTCGAGCCGATCGAGCGCGGCACGGATTTCGAGTTCGAAAGCAAGATCGTCGGAGGCGCGATACCGCGCCAGTTCATCCCGGCCATCGAGAAGGGATTCCAGGAAGCCCGGAAGAAAGGCTATCTGGCGGGCTACCCGGTCGTGGACTTCAGAGCCACGGTGTTCGACGGGAAATTCCACACCGTCGATTCGTCGGAAATCGCCTTCAAGATCGCGGCGTCACTCGCGTTCAAGGATGCCATGTCCAAGTGCCGGCCGACGCTGCTCGAGCCGATCATGTCCGTCGTGATCACCGTCCCCGACGAGAACACGGGAGACGTTCTCGGCGACCTGAACTCCCGCCGCGGCCGCACCCAGGGCATGGACCGGAAGGGCTCGCAGACGGCGATCACGGCACAGGCGCCGATGGCCGAGATGCTCACCTATGAGCCGACGCTGACCTCCCTTACCGGGGGACGCGGAGGATTCCACATGGAGTTTTCCCACTACGACCCGGTCCCCGGGAACCTGGCGAAGGCTCTGATCGACGAATACCAGTCGCGGAAGGACTAGCCCGGATTTCTCATACTCACGGCCCCGGGCGGACCGCAATGGGTCGTAACCCACTCTGTCGCGGTGGTTTGTCCACCAGGCGCCAGCCTGGACGCACCGAACGGCGCGCAGCGTCGCGGAACCGCACCAGGCACATCGCCTTTACCGCCGAAACGGCGTGGAACGCCGACTTCAGTCGGCACCCGCGGCCCGAGAGGGCCGCAGAACGGATCACGCCAATCACGTTCAAGAGCGTCCACGCTGCGAACGCCAGGGTGACGCGGAGTATGAGAAGTCCGGACCAGGTAGCTGGCTGGTTCCGCCGGACTCCGGGCGGACCTGTCAGCGCGAGTCGCCGGTCCCGGTGCAGGACCGGGCGCTGGCGCTCCCGGTCAGTCGACGAACTCGATGCGCGCCATCGGGGCGCCGTCGCCCTGGCGCGGACCGAGCTTGAGGATCCGCGTGTAGCCGCCGGGACGCTCCTGAAAGCGCGGCGCCACCTCGCTGAAGAGATGGCGAACCACCTGTTTCCGCGGAAGGATCTGGAGAGCGCGGCGACGCGCCGCCAAATCCGACCGCCGCCCGAGGGTAACGAGGCGTTCGACGAACGGGCGCACTTCTTTCGCCTTGGCGAGGGTCGTGCGCAGATGCCCGTGCTCGATCAAGGTGGCGGCCAGATTCCGCAGCAAGGCTCGCCGGTGCGATGGCCGGCGGCCGAGCTTGCGGTGTGCCATCCGGTGACGCATTTCAGCTCTGTCCCATTCCGAGCTTCAGGCCGAGACCATCGAGAATCCTCTCCACTTCCTCGATGCTCTTCCGCCCGATGTTCCGCTCCCGCAGCAACTCCACTTCGCTCTTGACCACCAGGTCGCCGATCGTGGCTATGTCGGCGTTGCGCAATCCGTTGTAAGCCCGAACCGAAAGCTGGTCCGCGTAGTCGTCGATGGAGGTGTGACTGTGCAGCTCGTAAGCCTTCTGCTCGTCGCTGATCACGATGTCCTCCGTCGCGTCACCCTCACCGCCGACGAAGATCCCCAACATTTCCCGCAGTAGGCGGGCGGCTGTGGTGACCGCCTCCTGGGGCCGGATCGAACCGTTGGTGTGCACGTCGAGCACGAGCTTGTCCAGGTCCGTGTCCTGGCCTACCCGCGCCGGCTCCACCTTGTAGTTGACCTTGCGGACCGGAGAGTGCGTCGAATCGAGAGGGATGTAACCGACCTCCAGATCCGAATCACGGTTCCGTTCCGCCTGGATATAGCCGCGGCCGTTCTTGACCCGCATTTCGATGTCCAGCTCCGCCGGCTGGGTGATCGTCGCGAGGTGCACCTCGGGATCCAGGATCTCGACGTTGGGGTCCGTCTCGATATCTCCCGATGTCAGGGCACCGGCCTTTCTTCCCTTGAGCCGGATGGTCCTCGGCTGCGCACCATGGAGCCGCAGGGGGATCCGCTTGATGTTCAGAATGATGTCCAGGGTGTCTTCCTTGACCCCGGGAATCGTGGACATCTCGTGCTGAACACCGTCGAACTTCACCGCCGTGACCGCCGCGCCCTGAATGGATGAGATCAGCAGCCGCCGCAGGGCGTTGCCGATGGTGACCCCATAGCCCCGCTCGAAGGGATGAGCGGAGAAACGACCGAAGTCGTCGCTGCTGGTTTCAATGTTGAGGCCGCTGGGCCTCCGAAGTTCGGACATAAGCGCCGACTCTCCTTTCCTTTCTGCCCCGTTAGCGCGAATAGAGCTCGACGATGAGCTGATCGCGGATCTTGAGTTGCGGGTCTTCGCCGGAGGGAAGCGTGACAACCCGTCCCGACGCCATGTCATCAGCTTCGCGCTCCAGCCATTCCGGAACCGTGCGACCTTCGGCGCGCTCCATGATCTGTTTGAAGAAATCCTTCTTTCGCGTCTTGTCGCAGACGCGGATCACATCTCCCTGATCGATGATGTTGGACGGAATGTCCACACGTCTTCCGTTCACCTCGACGTGTCCGTGCCGGACGAACAGTCGGGCCGCGGCCCGGGAGGGAGCCAGACCCAGTCGGTACACGGCATTGTCGAGCCGTCGTTCCAGAAGCTGCAGCAGGAACGTACCGGTGACCGCGCGTTCGCGTTCGGCGCGATCGAAATACAGGCGGAACTGACGTTCGAGCAAACCATAGGCGCGCTTCGCCTTCTGCTTCTCGCGCAACTGCAGGCCGTAGCCCTGAACGCGGCTGCGGCGCGTCTTGCCGTGGGCTCCGGGCGCGAAGTTGCGCTTGTCGATAGCGCACTTCGGGCTGAGGCAGCGATCACCCTTCAAGAAGAGCTTGGCCCCCTCCCGGCGGCACAGCCGGCAAACGGGACCTCGATATCTCGCCAAGATGTCCTCCTAACAGCCTTTGGACAATGCCTGGCTGCGTCCGTTCGCGGCGCATCGCGCCGCGGGGGTGGGGGGGGGGGGGGGGGGGGGTGCGGGCCCGCCGCCCGCAGCAAACGGAAAAGTGAGGGGCGAATCGCGGAGCACCAGTTCTCCCGGTGGGGGGTGGCCCCGTCACCCCGTGGGGAAAGCGCACCGCACGCACGACGCCCGTCAGTTGGGGCGTGCGTGTCGCCCGGGACCGGGTGCGGGGCGTTTTCTCCACGGGGCTCGCGGGGCGCCGCGCCGCGGGGGGGGGGGGGCGGCACCCCGCGAAACGGAAAGGGGAGGGGCGAATCGCGGAGCGATTCGCGCCATCACCCCGTGGGGAAAGCGCACCGCACACACGCCGACCGTCAGTTGGGGCGTGCGTACCGTGCTGGGTACGGTGCGGGGCGCTTTTTCCACGGGCTGTCAGTTCCGGCGTTTCTTGGGTGGCCGGCACCCGTTATGTGGAATCGGGGTGACGTCCTTGATCGACTTCACCTCGATACCGGCAGCCGCTACCGCCCGGATCGCTGCTTCGCGCCCGGCGCCGGGGCCCTTCACCTTGACCTCCACGTGAGTGCAACCCAGCCCGCGAGCCTCGCGTGAGGCCGCCCCGGCCGCCTGCTGCGCGGCGAACGGCGTCTGCTTCCTGGAACCCTTGAAACCCTGCGATCCGGCGCTGGCCCAGCAGACCACGTTTCCGGCCGGATCCGCGAAGGTGATGATGGTGTTGTGGTACGTCGCCTGGATTGACACGACGCCAGCGGTCAGCGTGCGCTTCTCGCGCTTCTTTCCGGTCCGGCGGCGGGCTGTCTTCTTCTTTGCCATGTGTTGTTCCTGTTCTTGCGGGTTTTCCCTTAGCGCCGGCGCATTCCGACCCGACGAGGACCGCGACGGGTCCGGGCGTTGGTCTTGGTGCGCTGCCCCCTTGCCGGCAGGCCCCGGCGATGGCGGAGTCCGCGGTAGCACCCGATGTCCATCAGGCGTTTCAGATCCATCGAGATCCGCTTCCTCAGGTCTCCCTCAACGCCGCCCTCATCGTCGATGGCCCGGCCGATCCGGCTGACCTCTTCCTCGGTCAGGTCGCTGACGCGGCGGTGGGGTTCGATCCCCACCTTTTCGAGGACGGTCACCGCGCGGTGCGGTCCCATCCCGTAGATGTATCTCAGTCCGATATCGATGCGCTTGGCGCGCGGCAGGTCAACGCCGGCAATTCTGGCCATCGGTCAGTCTCTCCCTGTTTCCCTCACCCTTGGCGCTGCTTGTGCTTCGGGTTTTCGCAGATCACCCGCACGACTCCTCGCCGGCGGACGATCTTGCATTTGGCGCAGATACGCCGAACGGAGGCGCGAACCTTCATCTTGCCGCTCCTACTTGCACCGGTAGACGATCCGGCCCCGGCTCAGGTCGTAGGGGGAGAGTTCCACCAGTACCCGGTCGCCCGGGAGTACCTTGATGAAGCTCTTCCGCATCTTTCCCGATACGTGGGCGAGGACCTTGTGATCGCCCGTATCGAGCTTCACCCGGAACATGGCGTTTGGCAGAGGCTCCATGACGGTCGCCTCCACGGAAATAGCGTCTTCCTTAGACATGATCTTCCTTTGAACCCGCGTTGTCGGGGTTCTGCTTTCTGGGCTCCGCCAGAATCCAGGGACCACCCTCCATGACCGCGATGGACCGCTCGAAGTGCGCGGAGGCACTGCCGTCCAAAGTGACGACCGTCCAGCGATCCCGCTTCACCCGCACGTCCGGGCTCCCGCGATTCACCATCGGTTCAATCGCGATCACGGCTCCCGGAATCAGGCGAGTCCGCTTGCGGGGATCATAGAAGTTCGGGATCCAGGGCTCGGTGTGCAGGCTCGTTCCGATCCCGTGTCCGCCGTATTCGCGTACCACCGAGTAGCCATGAGTTTCGGCGTGGGTCTGCACGGCCTGCCCGATATCCGCAACGGAGTTTCCGGGACGGGCGGCGCCGATTCCCGCGTAAAGAGCCTGCTCGGTGACCTCCAGCAGACGCGCCACCTCATCGTCAATCTGACCGACGGCGACGGTTATGGCGTTGTCGCCGTAGTAGCCGTCCACGATGCAGCCGAAGTCGAGGCTCACGATGTCGCCCTCCTTCAGCTTCCGCCAACGGGACGGGATGCCGTGGACGACCTCGTCGTTGATCGAAACGCAGAGGGTCGCGGGGAACCCGTGATACCCCTTGAAGGCGGGAGTCACCCCGTGGTGTTTCAGGTTGTCCGCCGCCACCCGGTCAAGGTGAGCGGTGGTCACTCCGGGCTCCACCGTCCGGGCGAGCAGCTCCAGGGTTTCCACGGTGATCGCGTTGGCCTGGTGCAGCTTGTCAAGCTCGCCGTCGGACCTGGAGATCATTGGGTCACCAACTTGGGGGTCACCAACTTGGGGGTCACCAACTGGGCCGCCGCGAACGGCAACGCCGCACACAAGCGGCCAAAAACGTCGTCACGGGACCCGAGTCCCGAAATGTTCACCGTCCGGTTCCCGTAGTAGTCGAGGAGTGGAAGGGACTCGGACTCATAGACCTCGAGCCGGCGGCGGAAGGCCTCCTCGCTGTCGTCCTGCCGGCCGTCCGTGCCACGCCGGCCGCGAACCCGGGCGGTGAGTTCCTCCGGAGGAACGTCGATGTTCGCGATCCATTCGGTCGCGCCAAGCGTCGACAGGACCTCGCCAAGCGCTCGCGCCTGCGCCTGATTCCGGGGATAACCATCGAGGATGAAGCCCCGCCCGCAATCGGGCGCGGCAATCCTCTCCTCGACGATCCCCAGCACGATCTCGTCGCTTACCAGACTGCCGGCCGCCATGATGTCGCGGGCCACCTTCCCAAGTTCCGTTCCATCCGCGACTGCCTGCCGGAGAATGACCCCGGTCGAGATGTGGGGCAAACCCAGCGACTCGGCAAGCCGCATCGCCTGGGTCCCCTTGCCGGACCCCGGAGCGCCGAGAAGAATGATCGCGTTCATGTCAGCCCCGGAGCACCTCAGCCGCGACGTCCGCGAATGCGGCCCCGCTGCAGAAAGCCCTCGTAGTTGCGCATGATGAGTTGGCTCTCGACCTGTTGTGCGGTGTCCATGGCGACGCCGACGACAATGAGGATGGAAGTCCCGCCAAAGTAGAACGTCACCCCCATGCCTTCGGTGATGAAGGTCGGAAGGACCGAGTCGAGCCATGGCCCGATCACCGGGATCGGAGCCACCGTGAATCCGTTCAGAAGGAACTCCGGAAGGACCGCGACCGCGGCCAGGTAGATGGCGCCCACGAAGGTGAGCTTGCCGAGCACCGCGTCGAGATACCGCGCCGTCGGCCGTCCCGGCCGGATTCCCGGCACGTAGCCACCGCTCTTCCGCATGTTGTCGGCGACATCGGCAGGCTTGAAGACGATGGCGGTGTAGAAGTAGCAGAAGAAGAGGATCGAGACGACGTAGAGCAGCGTGTAGAGCGGCATGCCCCAACGAAGCTGCTCGGCGATGGCCGCCATCCAGCGGCTCTCGGTAAAGAGCGAGGCGAAAGTCTGCGGCAGGGCGATGATGGAACTGGCGAAGATCACCGGAATCACGCCTCCGGTGTTGATCTTCAGCGGGATGTGCGTCGACTGTCCCTGGTACATCCGGCGGCCCACGAATCGCTTCGCGTACTGCACCGGGACGCGCCGCTGACCGCGCTCGATGAACACGATGAACGCCAGGACCGCGATCATGAAGAGGATCAGGACAGCCACGCCGAAGACCGTCTGCTGCCCGACGCGAATGTTCTGGACCGTGGTGATGATCGCGGACGGGAACATCACGACGATCCCCGCGAAAATCAGCAACGACATCCCGTTGCCGATGCCGCGCTCCGTGATTTGCTCGCCGAGCCACATGATGAAGACCGTGCCGGCCGTCATCGTGAGGATGGTCATCAGGGTGAACGACAACCCGGGTTCGTTGACGAGGTTCATCCCGTCGGGGAGGCTCTGGCTCTGCAGGAAGACCGCAATGCTCGCCGACTGAATGACCGCGAGAATCACCGTGCCGTAGCGGGTGTACTGCGTGATCTTCTTGCGTCCGAGTTCACCCTCCTTGCTGAGCTTTTCCAGATACGGCCAGACCAGCGTCAGGAGCTGCAGGATGATGGACGCGCTGATGTAGGGCATGATGCCGAGCGCGAACACGGTCACCTGCGAGAGGTTGCCGCCGGAGAACATGTCCACGAAGCCGAACCAGGTCGCGCGGTTTTGTTCGAAGAAGGCCGTCAGGGCCGCCGGATTGACGCCCGGCGTGGGGACGTGATTTCCGAGCCGATACACGGCGAGCATGCCGAGCGTGAACAGAATCCGGGTACGAAGATCCGGAATCCGGGCGATGCTGCGGACGGCGTTGATCACTTCTGGTTTTCGGAGTCTTGGGCGTCCCCGCCAATGAGGTCTACAGCCCCACCGGCAGCTTCGATCTTCCGGCGGGCGGCAGCGCTGAAGGCATGGGCGCGGACGGTGAGCCGCCGTTCCAACTCACCTCCGCCAAGGATCTTGATCCGGAAGGGACGCGGGCGGACCAGACGTGGGGGTTCGCCCGGATCAAGCTGACGGATCCGAGCGCCCTGAACCAGGCGGGCGGCGACCAATTCGATCTCTCCGACTGTCGCGCCGTCTTCAAAGCGGTTGAGGTCACCGAGGTTGACGATCTCCTGCCGCGTGGCGAAGATGTTTGTGAAGCCTCGCTTCGGCACCCGGCGAATGAGGGGCATCTGACCGCCCTCGAAACCGCGGCGGAGGGAGTACCCGGACCGCGACTTGGCTCCCTTGTGGCCGCGCCCGGCGGTCTTTCCGGTTCCTGATCCCGGACCGCGGCCCACGCGCTTGCGTGGACGGACGGCGCCCTCGGGCGGCGCCAGTTCATGAAGGCTCACTTGCTCTGGTCCTCATTCACTATCGGCCGTCGACGATTTCGACGATGCCGTCTCTTCGACGATGCGGACGAGGTGCGGAACGCGCCGCACCATCCCGCGGATCATCGGGTTGTCCGGCCGGGAAGCGGTCGCTCCCAACCGGCGAAGCCCGAGTCCCTTCACGACTTCGCGCTGATAGCGGGTCGTGCCGGCCAATCCCCGCACGAGTTGCACGACGATCCTCGGCTGCCCCGGACCTGCGGCGGTGTCTTCTGGCTGTGTCATGGCTCTGTGGCGGCTAGGCTCGAATCTCCGCCTCGATGTGGCTTACGTCCTTGCCTCGAAGCTCCGCCACCGCGGTCTTCGAGCGAAGGGAGAGCAGTGCGACCATCGTCGCTTCGACGACGTTCTTGGGATTCGCGGTTCCGAGCGACTTCGTCAGAATGTCCTTGATTCCGGCAAGCTCGATGACGGCGCGCACCGGGCCGCCGGCGATTACCCCGGTTCCCTCCGATGCGGGTTTGAGCAGAACCCGGCCGGCGCCGAACACGCCCACGACCTCGTGAGCGATCGAGGTTCCCTCGCGGGGAACGTCCGTCAGGTTCTTCTTGGCGATCTCGATTCCTTTCTTGATCGCCGCCGGCACCTCGCGTGCCTTGCCGAGACCGAAGCCCACGCGACCGTCCTCGTTTCCGACGACAACCAGCGCGGAAAAGGACAGGTTCTTGCCGCCCTTGACTACCTTGGTCACCCGGTTGATCGAGACGACCTTGTCCTTGAGATCGGGATCGCCGGTGCGCTCCACCTGCGTGTTGCGCGAGCCGCTGCGTGGCCGCGATCGGCCGCCCGAATCCATGTTCAGCACTGAACCCCTCCGTTTCTCACCGCGTCGGCGAGCGCCTTGATGCGGCCGTGGTACCGAGCCCCGCCGCGATCGAAGACCACGGTCTCGATGCCGGCGGCGCGGGCCCGTTCAGCCAGCTTCTCGCCGACCAGGGCCGCGCCGCCGGCGTTTCCGCCACCTTCGATCCCGGTCTCGCGGCTTCCCGCGGCAACCAGGGTTCTGCCCGCGGCATCGTCGATGACCTGCGCATAGATGTGCTTCAACGAGCGATAGACGGCGAGCCGGGGACGCTCGGCGGTCCCGGTGACCTTCTTGCGAATGCGGGCATGGATACGCCGCCTTCGCTGACGACGGGTAGTGATTCGCATGGCTCTCTCGTTACGCTCCGGTCTTGCCAGCCTTCTTGATGAGGCGCTCGCCGGTGTAGCGAACTCCCTTCTGTTTGTACGGGTCCGGTTTGCGAAGAGCGCGCATGCGCGCCGCGACCTCTCCCACGACCTGCTTGTCGGGGCCGGACACCACGAGATGGGTGTTCTTTTCGATCTGGACGTCAATCCCGTCGGGCAAGGCGAACTCGACGGGGTGGGAATAACCCAGGGCGAAAGAGACGCTCCGTCCCTTGACCTGCGCCCGGTAGCCGACTCCCACGATGTCCAGTTCCTTCTTGAAACCCTGGGAGACGCCGGTCACCGCGTTCGCGAGCAGCGCCCGGGTGAGCCCCCAATAGGCCCGGTTCCCGGCCCGCTCCTGAAGGGTCACCTGGACCACGCCGCCGGCGACCTGCACCTCGATACCCGGCAGAACGGGGCTCGTGAGGACGCCCTTCGGTCCCTTCACGCGGATCCCGGAGCTCTCGATCGTGACCGAGACTCCGGACGGAACGGAGATTGGCTTGGCGCCTATGCGGGACATGAGAAAAACCTTCGGCCTACCACACCTGGCAGAGAACTTCGCCACCCACGCCGAGATGACGCGCCTGGCGGCCCGTCATCACCCCGCGGGAGGTGGAAAGCACGGTGACACCGAGCCCTCCCTGCGCCTTGGGGATCTCCTGGTGCGACACATAGACGCGGATGCCGGGCCTCGAGACCCGCTTCAGTCCGCTCAGCGCTTCCCGATTACCGGGGAGGCGCCGCAGCTTGATGCGGATTGCGTCCTGTGGCGGAGAGGGGCGTCGCTCCCAACCATCCACATATCCCTCTTCGTGAAGGATGCGGGCAATCTCCTCTTTCAGCTTCGAAGCGGGAATCTCGACAAAGTCATGCCGCGCCTGAATCGCGTTGCGGATACGGGTGAGCATGTCGGCCACCGGGTCAGACCACATCAGAATGCCTCCCTACCAACTCGCCTTGATCACTCCGGGGATCTCCCCCGCGAGCGCCAGCTTCCGAAAACACAGGCGGCAGAGCCCGAACTTCCGGAGATAGGCCCTTGGGCGGCCACAGCTCAGGCACCGGTTGTAACGCCGCACCTCAAACTTCGGCCGCTTCTTTGCCTTGGCAATGAGTGACTTCTTCGCCAAAACCCTTTCCTCTGCTTCTTCAGCTCTTGATAACTACGCTTCCCGGCGGGCGAACGGCATGCCAAAGGCGCGGAGCAGCTCTCGCGCGTCCTCGTCGCTCGTCGCGGTAGTGCAGATGGTGACGTTCATTCCGCGCGTCTTCTCGATCTTCGAGTAGTCGATCTCGGGGAACACGGATTGGTCGGTCAGGCCCAGGGTGTAGTTGCCCCGTCCGTCGAAAGCCCGCTCCGGAACGCCACGAAAGTCGTGCACCCGAGGTAGCGCGATGTTGATCAGACGGTCCATGAACTCGTACATCCGGATGCCACGCAGCGTGACGCGCGCGCCCACCGGCATGCCGTCCCGGATCTTGAAATTGGCGATGGATTTGCGGGCTCGCGTGACGACCGGCCGCTGTCCGGTAATGGCGGTGAGGTCCGCGACCGCGGCGTCGATGAACTTGTGCTCCCGCGACCCTTCTCCGACCCCCATGTTGACGACGACCTTGGTGACGCGGGGTACCGCATGCACGCTCGCAATCTGCAGTCTGGTCCGTAGTTCGGGAGCGATCGTCTCCCGATACCGGGAACGAAGGCGGCTCACTTGTCAATCACTCCCTGGGAGCGGACGCTCACCCGAACCTTGCGTCCATCGGTCAGACGGGTCCTCCCGATTCGGGTCGGGAGATTGGTCTCCGGATCCACGATCATGACGTTGCTGATCGCTATCGAGGCTTCCCGTTCGACGACACCACCCTTGATGTTCTGTCGCGGGTTCGCCTTCGTGTGCCGCTTGACCATGTTGATGCCCTCAACGAGCACCCGTCCGGTTTCAGGAAAAACGCGAAGGATCCGTCCGCGCTTCCCCAGGTCGCTGCCGGCCACTACCTGGACCGTGTCGTCCTTGCGAACATGCAGACGCCGCGGCGGAGGCGCACTCTTCTTCCGGGACATCGTCACAAGACCTCTGGAGCGAGCGAAACGATCTTCATGAACTGACGCTCGCGAAGCTCGCGGGCGACCGGGCCGAACACCCGGGTTCCGGTGGGTTCGCGCTGCTCGTTGATCAGCACCGCGGCGTTGTCGCCGAAGCGGATGTAGGAACCGTCCGCCCGGCGGTGTTCCTTGCGGGTCCTCACGATCACGGCCTGGACGACGGCGCCCTTCTTGACCGCACTCCCGGGGGCGGCCTCACGAACCGAAGCGGTGATGACATCCCCAAGCCGCGCAATGCGGCCCACCCCGCCCCCAAGCGGAAGAATGCAGGTGACCCGGCGGGCGCCGGAGTTGTCCGCGACCTGCAATACCGACTGCATCTGAATCATGTCGCACGCTCCACAACCTTGAGCAGCCGGAACCGCTTCGTCCGGGAGAGCGGACGGCATTCCTCGATCTGGACACGGTCTCCGATGCGTCCCTCGTTCTTCTCGTCGTGAACCGCGAAGCGGGTGGACTTGCGGTACCGGCGCTTGTACAGGCGGTGTTCCACCAGGCGCTCCACAAGCACCGTGATGGTCTTTTCGGCGCCGCTGGCAACCACGGTTCCGGTCCTGATCAGTCTTGGCATGACGTTTCTTCTCGTACTAGCGTCTCGTTCTGGTCCCCGGCCCTCAGGAATCGGCGGCGGCGCTCCCCGCGGAATCGGTCCCGATCTGGAGTTCGCGCTCCCTCCTGATCGTGCGAAGCCGGGCAACCTCGCGCCGTAGCATCTTGACCTTGTGCGTGTGACCCAGTTGACCCGTAGCGGCCTCGAGCCGAGCATCGAATAGTTCCTTGGTGACTTCCTGCTGCTTCCTCACGAGTTCATCGTGGGTCAGCTCACGAACCTGGGCGGACTTCACGAGGTCTCCTCCTCGAAGCGGCCGACAAATTGGGTCCGCACCGGAAGCTTGTGGCCCGCCCGGCGCATCGCCTCGATGGCCTGCTCCCGGCTGACGCCCTCCATTTCGAAGAGGACCCGTCCGGGGCGCACCACCGCAACCCAGCCTTCAGGACCGCCCTTTCCCTTGCCCATACGGGTTTCCTGGGGTTTCTTCGTCAGCGGCTTGTCCGGAAAGATCCGGATCCAGACGCGCCCGGTTCGTTTGATGAAACGGGTGATTGCCACCCGCGCCGACTCGATCTGACGGTTCGTGATCCATCCGGGCTCGAGCGTCTTGAGACCGAAGTCCCCGAACGCCACGGTCTGTCCCGTCCAGGACTTGCCGCGCATACGGCCGCGCTGCTGTTTCCGGTACCGGGTCTTCTTCGGCATCAGCATGGCGTTTCTCCTCGCAGGTCCTCTCCGGGCCTCACCCGGCGCTTGCCTCTTCGGAGCCGGAAGCTGTCGACTTCAGGGAGATTTCCGGACGTGCCGCCCGGCGGACAACGTCGCTGACGCCCCTGTATACCCAACACTTGACACCGATCTGACCGTAGGTCGTAAAGGCCTCGGCCAGCCCGTATTCGATGTCGGCCCGCAACGTGTGGAGCGGGAGTTGTCCCTCCAGGTACCACTCCGACCGGGCGATGTCAGCCCCGTTGAGCCGCCCGGCACACCGAATCCGAACCCCTTTGGCGCCGTTCCGCATGGTGTTCTCGACGGCCTTCCGCATGGCGCGCCGAAACGCGATCCGCTTTTCCAACTGGAGGGCAATCGACTCGGCCACAAGCTGCGGGTCGAGTTCGGGCTTTATGACCTCGAGAGGCCGAATATGAACTTCCTTCCCGGTGCGCTTGCGGAGATCGCGCGTCAGCTTCTCCACCTCCGTCCCCTTCCGGCCGATGATGATTCCGGGCCGTGAGGTGTGGATATAGATGTTGAGCTTGTTTCCCGGGCGCTCGATCTCCACCCGCGAAATACCCGCGTGGTACAGGCGGCGCTTGAGAAGACGCCGCAGCTTCAGATCCTCGTGCAACGAGTCCCGATAGGAGCTGTCCGCAAACCAGCGGGACCGCCAGGTCTTGCTGTATCCGAGCCTGAAGCCGTGCGGATGAACTTTTTGACCCATTCCTATTCCTCTTCCACGGTAGTCACGCGGATCGTGTAGTGGGTGGTTCGCCGCCGAATGCGACGAATGCGGGCTCTCCGCCCGCTACGGGCGATTGCCCGCGCCGGCCCCTGGTCGGCAAACGCCTCGGTGACCATGAGCTTGTCCTCGTCAATTCGTTTCGCTTCGCCAAGGGCCTTGGTCTGGGCATTCGCAATGGCCGACCGCAAGACCTTCTCGATGATGGGCGCCGGCGCCCGATTCGTGTTCTGCAACACCGATATGGCATCCGCCGCCGGCTTGTCACGGATCAGGTCGAGAACGAGCCGCGCCTTCTGAACCGAACCGGGGACCGCCATCGCCCGGGCAACCGCTTCGATCACCGCGGCACCCCCAGTCGCGAGGAGAATCTCATCGGCGCACCCTCGACTTCTCGGTCTTCACCTTGTGGCCCTTGAAGGTCCGCGTCGGCGAAAACTCACCGAGTTTGTGACCGACCATGTTGTCGGTCACATAGACCGGAATGAACTTGCGGCCATTGTGAACGGCGAAGGTCAAACCCACCATTTGCGGAACGATCGTGGAGCGCCGTGACCAGGTCTTGATGATGGTCTGCCGACGCGCAAGGTGCGCGTCTTCGACCTTGCGGATCAGGCTTTCCTCGATGTACGGGCCTTTTTGAATCGAACGCGGCATTCTTTGATCCTTCTTTGATCCTTCTTTGATCCTTCTCTGATCCTTCTATCTCCGGGAACTTCTCGGTTTACCTTCTGCGGCGGCGCCGGGACCGGACGATCATCGAGTCCGTCCGCTTGTTGTTGCGGGTCTTGTGCCCCTTGGTCGGAACGCCCCAGGGGCTCACCGGGTGACGTCCGCCGGAACTCTTGCCTTCGCCGCCACCGTGAGGGTGATCGACCGGGTTCATCGTGACTCCCCGGTTGTGGGGCCGGCGGCCAAGCCAGCGCTTGCGGCCGGCCTTGCCGAGCTTCACGTTCTCGTGATCCACGTTGGAAACCTGACCGATCGTGGCGTGACACCCACGCAGCACCTTGCGGACCTCGCCGGAGGGAAGGCGCACCTGCGCGTAACGTCCCTCCTTGGCAACCAACTGCACGAAGGCGCCCGCGCTCCGCGCCATCTTGCCGCCCCCGCCGGGGCGGAGCTCGACGTTGTGAATCGTGGCGCCCAGGGGAATGCGCTCGATACAGAGCATGTTTCCGGGAGCGATTTCGGCGCTGTCGCTCGCCATCACCATGTCGCCGACCTTCATCCCGACGGCGTGCAGGATGTACCGCTTGTCTCCGTCGAGATAGTGCAGAAGAGCGATCCGGGCCGAGCGATTCGGGTCGTACTCGATGGATGCGACACGGCCGGGAACCTCGGGCTTCGCCCGCCGGAAGTCGATTTCCCGATGGCGCCTCTTGTGACCACCACCACGGAAACGGACCGTGATGCGCCCGGCCCGGTTCCGCCCGCCGCGCTCGCTCTTGCCCCGCGTCAGCCGCTTCTCCGGCGTAGTGGTCGTGAGTTCCTCGAACGTCTGGACGGTGTGGAACCGTCGTCCCGGGGAGGTCGGCTTCGATTTCTTGATGGCCATCTATACGCCCTTGAAGATCTCGATGGCATGACCCTCCTCGAGGGTCACGAACGCTTTCTTCCAGTTGGGACGCCGTCCCACAAAGCGGCCCCACCGCTTGTTCTTGCCCGTGAAGTTGGACGTGCGGACATCCTTGACTTCCACCTCGAACAGGCTCTCCACGGCGTGGCGGATCTGGACCTTGTTGGCCTTCCGGTTCACCCGGAAACAGACGACGTTCCGGGTTTCCCGAAGACGTTCCGCCTTCTCGGTCGTGAGCGGTTCAAGGATGACGCGGTCGGCTTCCATCACGAACTCCCTGCCTCAGGACTTCCTGCCTCGGAACTTCCTTCCTCGGACAGCTTCTCGGTGAGCGGGGCGAGCGCGGAACGCCGAATCAGCACGGTCTTCGCCTTGAGGACCTCGTAGCAGTGAAGCGCCTTGACCGAGACCACTTCTACCGTCGGCAGATTCCGCGTGGACAGGTAGAGCTCGTCGGACGGCGCCGTCTCCACAATGAGCACGCGCCCGCCGTTCGCATCCCACTCCTCGAGGCGGCGGACCACCGCCCGGGTGGAGGGGCCCTCCAGACTGAAGTCTTCGAAGACACGCAAGCGTCCTTCGCTCGCGCACAGTGAAAGCGCCGAGCGGAGCGCTCCGCGCTGCATGCGGCCCGGCAGCCGATAGCTGTAGTCGCGAGGCTGCGGCCCGAACACGGTCCCGCCGCCCCGCCAGAGCGGCGTGCGGCGGCTTCCTACGCGCGCGTTGCCGGTGCCTTTCTGGCGCCACGGCTTGCGGCCGCCGCCGGCTACGAGCCCACGGTTCTTCGTCGCGTGGGTTCCGGCCCGCCGCCCTGCCATGTACTGGCGCACGGCGTCGTAGTGAAGGCCCCGCTTCACCGGCGCCGCGAAGACAGCCGGATCGAGTTCCACTTCGCCGCCTTCGCAATCACGGACGACCACGGATGCGGCGCGCCCCTGAGGATCGGCCTCGGGCACGCCTTCCGTCGGAAGCGCCTCTTGCTCTGCCACGGTCACTTTGGTTTTTCCTGTTGGTTTGGTCTCTCTGGTCAGGACTTGCGAATCTCGACGGTCCCACCGCGGGGGCCGGGGACGGCGCCGCGCACCGCCACCACGTTTTCCTCGGCATCCACCCGCACGATCCGGAGGTTGCGCACGGTGACGCGCTCGCGACCGTGCTGACCGGGAAGCCGGGTGCCCGGAAGTACGCGCGAGGGGGTTGCGCACATCCCGATCGCGCCAGGCGCGCGATGGAACTTGGAGCCGTGCGACTTGGGCCCGCCGTGGAAACCGTGCCGTTTCATGACTCCGGCAAAACCCTTCCCCTTGCTGACTCCGGTAATCCGGACCACGTCATCCGGAGAGAACACCTCGGCGCCGAGCCGGGAACCGACCTCCAGCCCCTCGCCCGAGTCCGCCTCGAACTCGCGCAGTACCGACGCGGAGGGCGCTCCGGCGGCTCGCAGCCGGGCCGCGAGCGCGCGGTTGCGAGCGGGCCGGCTTCCCGGACCGCTCAACCGCTCCAGGCCGACCTGAACGGCTTCGTACCCGTCTGCCGCCGCGGTCTTCTTCTGGACGACGACGCAGGGACCCACCCGGATCAGGGTGACCGGAATGACCCGGCCGTCTTTCCCGAAATGCTGGGCCATCCCCAGCTTCGTGCCCAGCAACCCGTTCATCGATCTTCCTCCGCGATCCCCGTTTGTCCGTTCCCTACTTGGCCTGCGGCTCGCCCGCGACCATCGCCTTGATCTCGACATGTACTCCGGCGGGGAGATCCAGACGCGACAACGCATCAACGGTGGTCGGCGTGGATCCGAGGATGTCCAGCAGCCGCTTGTGGGTGCGGAGCTCGAATTGCTCCCGGGACTTCTTGTCCACGTGCGGAGAGCGAAGCACGGTGTACCGGTTCTTGACGGTCGGCAACGGAATCGGGCCGGCCACGGTGGCGCCCGTCCTCTTCGCCGTCTCCACGATCTCGCTCGTGGACTGATCCAGCAGGCGGTGATCGAACGCCTTGAGTCGGATACGGATCTTTTCGTTCATCGGTTGAAATCCTCTTCAGGCATTCCCGTCAGGCGCTCGCCATGACCTCCGCCATGACGCTCTCGGGAGCTTCCTCGTAGGACCCGAAGTGCATTGTGTAAGTCGCCCGGCCCTGGGTAGCCGAACGGATGTCCGTGGCGTAGCCGAACATCCCGGCCAGCGGCACCTGCGCTGCCACGACCTGGGCGTTTCCCTGCATCGAGAGGCCGCTGATGCGGGCGCGCCGTGCATTCAGATCACCCATCACCTCTCCGGTGAAGTCGTCCGGCGTCACGACCTCCACCTTCATCACCGGCTCGAGGATGACCGGAGAGCATCGCCGCAGCGCGTCCTTGACCGCCATGGAACCGGCAATCCGGAACGCGAGTTCGGAACTGTCCACGGTGTGGAAGGTGCCGTCATAGAGGCGCACCGTCACCCCGGTAACCGGATACCCCGCGAGCGGCCCCGCGGCGAGGGCGTCGCGAGCTCCCTCCTTCACAGCCGGGATGAACTCGCGCGGTACGGATCCACCCACGATGTCATTGACGAACTCGAACGGTTCGGCCGGATTCGGGAACACCTCGACCCGAACGTGGCCGTACTGGCCCCGGCCGCCGGTCTGCCGCACGTAGCGGCCTTCGGTCTTCGTGGAGGCGCGGATGGCCTCGCGGTACGCCACCCGGGGCTGACCCACGACCGCACCCACCTGAAACTCGCGGAGCAACCGGTCCACGATGATCTCCAGGTGCAGTTCTCCCATGCCGCTGATGATCGTCTGGGCCGTTTCCGCATCGGTCGTTACCCGGAAGGTCGGGTCCTCATGGGTCAACTTCCCGAGCGCTCCGGACAGCTTTTCCTGATCCGCCTTGGTCGCTGGCTCGATGACCCGGGAGATGACCGGCTCCGGGAACTCCATGGCTTCGAGAACCACGGGAGCGGCAGGAGAGCAAATTGTCTCTCCGGTTCTGGCGTTCCTGAGACCGACTACCGCCGCGATGTCTCCGGCGTAGACCTCCTTGATCTCCTCGCGCTTGTTGGCGTGAATCTTGAGAAGCCGACCCACCCGCGACCGGACCGAACGGGTGGAGTTGAGGACCGTGTCACCCGTCCTGAGAACCCCTGAATACACCCGGAAGAACGAGAGCTGGCCGACGAAGGGATCCGTCATCACCTTGAAGACAAGCGCGGAGAAGGGAGCGTCATCCCGAGCGTCCCGAACGGCCGGGGTCGGATCCGTGACGGACGCGGTGCCCGTGATCGACGGAACATCCGTCGGCGCCGGCAGCAGGGAAACAACCGCGTCCAGGAGCGGCTGGACGCCCTTGTTGCGGAAAGCGGATCCACAGAGAACCGGAACCATCTGCAGCGCGACAGTCGAACGGCGAAGCGCCGCCTCGCACTCCTCAGCGGTGAGGTCTCCCGTCTCATCCCAGATCCCGAGCGCCTCGATATCGCATTCACAGATCTTGTCGACCAGCGCTTCCCGAGCGGCGCGAGCCGCGTCGAGCCGCTCGGGGGCGAGCTCGGTCTCCTCGTACCGGGCGCCCAGGGAATCTCCGTGATAGCGAATCTCCTTCATCCGAACGAGATCCACGACCCCTTCGAAGGCGTCCTCCGCCCCGATGGGGAGCTGGATCGCCGCCGCCCGCGCTCCGAGGCGGTCCTCCATCATCTTCACGACCCGCTCGAAATCGGCGCCCGCCCGATCCATCTTGTTCACGAGGGCGATCCGGGGCACGCCGTACTTGTCGGCCTGGCGCCAGACCGTTTCGGACTGGGGTTCCACGCCGGCGACCGCGCAAAACACGGCCACCGCACCATCGAGGACCCTGAGGGACCGCTCTACTTCGGCGGTGAAGTCCACGTGACCCGGCGTATCGATGATGTTGACCCGATGGTCCTTCCAGAAACAGGTCGTCGCAGCCGAGGTGATCGTGATCCCGCGCTCCTGCTCCTGCTCCATCCAGTCCATCGTCGCGGTTCCCTCGTGAACCTCGCCGAGCTTGTAGGTGACGCCGGTGTAATAGAGGATCCGTTCGGTGGTGGTCGTCTTCCCGGCGTCAATGTGCGCCATGATCCCGATGTTTCGGGTGTCGGCCAGGGCGACTTTTCGGGGCATGGGAACTGTGGAAGGAACTGTTGGGCGACAGGTGCTGGAAGATTGAATTGACGGAAGCCGGGTTAACTGGAAGAGAGTCCGATATGCATGCGGTCCGATTCGCGCCGGATGGCGCGTCGATCAGGTCCGCCGTCGCCGGCCACCGCGGGCCGGATGAACCGGCCTTGCCGATCGAAATCGTGCTCGCTTCCTGAATGGCGAATCCTCCGTATTGCCGTTAGCCGAGGCGTGGGCGCGGCTACCAGCGGTGGTGGGCGAAGGCCTTGTTCGCCTCCGCCATCTTGTGGGTGTCTTCTCGCTTCTTGATGGCGCCACCCCGATTCTGGGAAGCGTCGAGCAACTCGCCCGCCAGCTTTTCCGCCATCGTTTTTTCCGGCCGCTTCCGGGCGTAGCCGACGATCCAGCGCAGGGACAGCGAAGTGCGTCGCTCGGGACGGACCTCATACGGCACCTGGACGTTCGCGCCACCCTTCCGGCGACTCTTCACCTCGAGGGTCGGTTTGACGTTCTGGACGGCCTCGCGAAAGGTCGTGAGCGGCTCACCGTCCGTCTTGTCCTTGATGCGGTCGAACGCCCCATAGACAATCGATTCGGCCGTGGACTTCTTCCCGTCCAGCATCACCTTGTTGATGAACGACGAGACGAGAACGCTCTGGTAGCGGGCATCCGGAGCGGGTTGCCGCTTCGGCACATCACGGCGTCTGGACATCCTCTGGTGCTCCGTATCCCTCTTGGTTAGTGCGCGGCTCTACCGGTCAGCTCTTCGGCCGTTTCGTTCCGTACTTGGAGCGGCCGTTTTTTCGTCCATCCACTCCCGTCGCGTCAAGGGCCCCACGGATCACGTGGTAGCGGACGCCCGGAAGATCCTTCACCCGGCCACCACGCAGCAGCACGATGGAGTGCTCCTGCAGGGAGTGGCCCACCCCGGGTATGTAGGTTGTCACCTCGATCCCGTTGGTCAGCCGCACCCGGGCGACCTTTCTCAGAGCCGAGTTCGGCTTCTTGGGGTTGATGGTGAATACCCGCACGCAGACGCCCCGCCGCTGGGGACACCGCTGGAGCGCCGGCGAGTCGGTGGCCGGGGCCATCCGCTTCCGTCCACGGCGGACGAGCTGATGAATGGTGGGCATGGGGAATTCGTATCCGGAGGAAAAGGCTGAGCCCTTACGGGCGAAGGGAAACTGGGACGTGCACCGCCCACCCGTCAGGCCTCACCATCAGGGCTCGAAAAAATGCGATCGGCGGCTGTCCCCCGAAGGAGACGATGACGTCCACGACGCTGAAAGGAGTGCGTTCTAGGCGCGTAGCGGACGAAGGATTTTACGCGCTGCGGCGAGTACCTGTCAAATCGCAGAGGCTGGCTGCGGCGGCGCCGGGAGTGGCAGCAGCCGCGGCCGGAACCCCAACGCAAACCGGCGCTTCCGGCAATCGCGCCGGAGTCCGGATGCTGGCGCGAAGGAGATTCGACCCTTATTCCGGGTTCGAAAAGAGACGCCGTTAGCGGATCTCTTCGGCCAACTCGGTTTCCGGATTCGGGTCTTCCTGAAGCATGGCCTGCCGATGCGCGTCGATCTCCTCCGGAAGCACGAAGCGCCGGTGCTCCCGTAGCCCGGTCCCGGCCGGAATCAACCGACCCATGATGACGTTTTCCTTGAGCCCGCGGAGATAGTCCACCTTGCCGGTGAGAGACGCCTCCGTCAGCACCTTGGTGGTCTCCTGGAACGACGCGGCGGAGATGAAGCTGTCGGTCGCGAGGGATGCCTTGGTGAGGCCGAGCAGCATCGGCTCTCCCTGAGCCGCCTGCCCCCCTTCGGCCTGGGCCTTCCGGTTCGCCTGCGCGAACTCGTGCCGATCCACCGTCGAGTCCACGATCAGGTCCGTATCTCCGACATCGGTGACGCGCACCCAGCGCATCATCCGGCTGATGATGACTTCGATGTGCTTGTCGTCGATCACGACGCCCTGAAGCCGGTACACCTCCTGAATCTCGTGAACCAGGTAGCGCTGGAGTTCCCCTTCGCCCAGGACCCGGAGGATGTCGTGCGGATTGCGCGGACCGTCCATGAGCGGGTCGCCGGCGCGCACTTCCTCGTTTTCCCGGACGCTGATGTGGACCCCGCGGGGCACCTCATACTCGCGAACGTCGTCGGTGACCTGGGACGTCACGGTGATGATGCGCTTGCCCTTGCGAACGTCGCCGTACCGCAGCCGTCCGTCGATCTCGCTGATCAGGGCGGGCGCCTTCGGCGGCCGAGCCTCGAAGAGCTCGACGACGCGCGGCAGACCTCCGGTGATGTCCTTCGTCTTGGTGGTCTCTCGCGGAATCTTGGCGAGCACGTCCCCCGGACGCACGGCATTGTCCTGCTCGACCTCGAGATGGGCGCGTGAGGGCATCAGGTAGGTCCGGGCGTCTTCGCCGGAGCGCTGAATCTCGATCCGCGGCTCGAACCGGTCGTCCTGGGACTCGATGATCACCGGCTGCGACCGGAAGGTGACGTTGTCCACCTCCTGGATCATCGTCACATCCGCGATGATGTCCTGGAAACGGACCGTCCCTTCTTCCTCGGCGAGAATCGAGAAGCTGTACGGGTCCCACTCGACGATCACCTGGCCGCCGCTTACGGCACTGCCGGAGGCCGCCTTGATCCGGGCGCCGTACACCACCGGATGGCTCTCCAGGACTCGTCCGTCGCCGTCTCCCACTTCCACGGTGCCGGCGCGGTTGATGACCACCAGGTTGCCGTGGCGATCTTCGACCGTGCGCAAGCTTTCCGAGAACTGCAACACGCCGTCGTGGCGCGCCTCGAGGGCCGAATTCTCGAAGACGCTGGCCGTTCCTCCGATGTGGAACGTCCGCATGGTCAACTGCGTGCCAGGCTCTCCAATGGACTGGGCAGCGATGATCCCCACCGCTTCTCCCAGATCCACAAGTCGTCCGGTAGCCAGGTTCCGGCCGTAGCACATGGCGCAGACGCCCCGGCGGGCATCACAGGTGAGGACCGATCGGATCTTGACCCGGGCTACGCCCGAAGCCTCGATAGCGGTCGCGATTTCCTCGCTGATCTCCTCGCCGGCATCAACGATCAGATCACCGCGGAAATCCTTGACCGCCTCGAGGCTGACCCGGCCCACGATCCGGTCCCGAAGTGGTTCGATGACCTCTCCCGCCTCGATGATGGGCTCGGCGTAGATCCCGCGGAGGGTCCCGCAATCCACCTGAGTGACGATGACGTCCTGAGCCACATCGGCCAGTCGGCGGGTGAGATACCCAGCGTCCGCGGTCCGGAGCGCCGTGTCCGCCAACCCCTTTCGAGCTCCATTGGTCGAAATGAAGTACTGGATGACGCTGAGCCCCTCGCGGAAGTTGCTGGTAATGGGGGTCTCGATGATCTCCCCCGAGGTCTTGGCCATCAGGCCCCGCATTCCGGCAAGTTGCCGAATCTGCTTCTCGCTACCGCGGGCGCCGGAGTCCACCATCATGAAGACCGGACTGAATCGCCCGGTCTCCCGCTCCCTGACCTGCATGGTCTTGAGCATGTCTTCGGCCACCTTGTTCGTGGCGTTCGACCAGACATCGATGACCTTGTTGTACCGCTCGCCGTGGGTGATCGCACCCTGCTGATACTGCTCGTCAACTCTGCCGACCTCTTCCTTGGCCTCCTCGACCAGCCGCGCCTTGTTCGGCGGCACCACGAGGTCGCCAAGTCCGATGGACGTTCCGCTCCGAGTTGCGAACTCGAATCCGATGTCCTTCAACGCGTCGAGGATGTCGGCCGTGCTCTCGAGGCCGTGGCGCAGATAGACGAGGCGGACGAGGCTCTGAATGCCCTTCTTCTTGAGCACACCGTTTACGAACGGCAGATCCCTGGGAAGCCGGTCGTTGAGGAGCACCCTGCCGACGGTGGTTTCGATCCGCCTGCCCTCGATGTTCGCGACCTTCACCCGGAGCAGGTCCTGGCTGTCGTGCGTTTCGAGGAGTTCTCCGGTGTACCGCATCTGAATCGGCGTCAGGGTGCCGATCTGTCCGCTCTCGTGAGCGAGCAGTACTTCTTCGATCGAGGCGAACGCCTGTGTCACCTTCGGCGGAATCACCTGCGGTTTGGTCAGGTAGTAGATCCCGAGCACCATGTCCTGCGTCGGCACCGCGAGCGGTCCGCCGTGCGCCGGGGAGAGGATGTTTCGGGAGGACCGCATCAACAGCGACGCCTCCACCTGCGCCTCGGGGCTCAGGGGAACGTGGACGGCCATCTGGTCGCCATCGAAATCGGCGTTGAACGCACTGCAGACCAGTGGGTGAATCCGGATCGCTTTCCCCTCCACCAGAACGGGCTCAAAGGCCTGGATCCCGAGTCGGTGCAGCGTCGGGGCGCGGTTCAGCAGCACGGAGTGCTCGCTGATGACCTCTTCGAGGTAGTCCCACACCTCGGGGCGCTGCTCTTCCACCAGTTCGCGGGCCTGCTTGATCGTGGCGGCAAGCCCCTCGTGTTCCAGCCGGTTGAACAGGAATGGCTTGAACAGTTCGAGGGCCATCTTCTTGGGAAGGCCGCACTGATGGACCTTCAACTCCGGACCGACGACGATGACGGAGCGGCCCGAATAGTCCACGCGCTTGCCGAGCAGGTTCTGACGGAACCTGCCCTGCTTGCCCTTGAGCGTGTCGGACAGGGACTTGAGCGGGCGGTTGTTCGTGCCCTTGAGGACCCGTCCGCGGCGACCGTTGTCGAAAAGCGCGTCCACGGCTTCTTGCAGCATCCGCTGCTCGTTCCGGACGATCACGTCGGGCGCGCGAAGCTCAAGCAGCCGCCGGAGGCGGTTGTTGCGGTTGATGACCTTCCGGTAGAGCTCGTTCAGATCGCTCGTCGCGAACCGTCCGCCATCCAGGGGAACCAGTGGACGCAGATCCGGCGGAATGACCGGGATGACGTCCATGACCATCCACTCGGGGAGATTGCCCGACTTCCGGAACGCATCCACGACCTTCAGCCGCTTCGCGGCCTTGGTCCGCTTCTGGATGGACCGCTCGTGACGCATGCCGTGACGCAACTCGACCGCCAGCGCTTCGAGGTCCGCTTCGTTGAGCAACTGCTTGGCGGCTCCAGCGCCCATCCCCGCTCGATAGGCACGTCCCGGGCGCTTCAGTTTCTCGCGGAACTCGTTGTCAGTCCGACCGAAGAGCCGCTTGAGCAGACGATCCTGGTCTTCGGTGACGACCTGTCCCTTCCGCAGCGATCCGAGCCTGATGTTTCCGACCCTGCAACCATCGTCGCCCTCGTCGAACGAGAATGCGAAGAGCTGCTGGAGCAACTGAGCCTCTTCCAGCGTGAGGGTGACCTCCTTCTGCTTGAGAAGACTGATGTCCACGTCGCCCGGATCCAGCACTACGTACGACTCGTAGTAGAGGATCCTTTCGAGTTCCCGCGGCGTCAGATCCAGGACCTGACCGATACGGCTCGGCGGAACCTTGAAGAACCAGACATGGGACACCGGACAGGCCAGTTCGATGTGTCCCAGCCGGCTGCGGCGAACCGATGCCTGCGTGACCTCAACACCGCACTTGTCGCACACCACACCCCGGTGCTTCATGCGCTTGTACTTGCCGCAGAGGCACTCCCAGTCGCTGATGGGACCAAAAATCTGAGCGCAGAACAGGCCGCCGCGCTCCGGCTTCAGCGTGCGATAGTTGATCGTCTCCGCTTTCGTGACCTCTCCGTGGGACCAGGCCCTGATCTTCTCGGGCGACGCGATCGAGATCTTGATGGCGTCGAAATCAGAGCTGAAAGTTTCCCTTTCCTCAAGGTCCGGGAAGACTCCGGCGGTTTCCCTGGTTGTCTGCATTTCGTCCCTCTCGATTGACAGCTACTGGCCGATCAGTTCTTGGCCCGGATCAGCTCGATATCGAGTCCGAGGCTCTGGATTTCCGCCATCAGCACCTTGAACGATGCCGGCACCTCGGGCGAATAACTCGTGTCGCCCTTCACGATGGACTCGTAGACCTTTGCCCGGCCCCGGACATCGTCCGACTTGACGGTCAGGATCTCCTGGAGAGTGTGGGCCGCTCCGTAGGCCTCGATCGCCCACACCTCCATCTCGCCGAACCGCTGACCGCCGAACTGAGCCTTTCCGCCGAGCGGCTGCTGCGTGATCAGGCTGTAGGGCCCGATGCTGCGAGCATGCATCTTGTCGTCCACCAGGTGTCCGAGCTTGAGCATGTAGATGTAGCCGCAGGTCACGGGCTGATCGAAGGGTCCTCCGGTCCGGCCGTCGTAGAGAACCGTCTTGCCGTCCTCCAGCACGTTCGCCCGTAGCCCATCCTGCTCCTGGGCGCTTTCGTTGGCCTCGTCGAGGAGTTTGCGGATGTCGGTCTCGCGAGCCCCGTCGAAGACCGGCGTGGCAAAGTGGCGATCCAGCATGCGAGCCGCCCAGCCAAGGTGCGTCTCGAGGACCTGGCCGATGTTCATGCGCGACGGAACGCCGAGGGGATTCAGGATGATGTCCGCGGGCCTGCCGTCGGGCAGGAAGGGCATGTCCTCTACCGGCACGATCTTGGCGATGACGCCCTTGTTGCCGTGCCGGCCAGCCATCTTGTCGCCCACGCTGAGCTTGCGCTTCATGGCCACGTAGACCTTGACCATCTTGATGACGCCGGGTGGAAGATCGTCCCCCTGGCTCACCACGGCCTGTTGTTCGTCCCGACGAACCGAGAGCAGATCCAGTTGTTCCTCCGTCTTTTCCTGAATTTCCTGGATCTCGTCCCTTACGTCGTCGGGAAGGTCGGTCTCGAACAGAGGTACGAAGTCGAGCCTCTTCAGCAGTTCCTTCCTGGTAAGGCGCGTACCTTTCTTGAGTTCGACCTCTCCCGTAGCCGGGTTCATGCAGTCCTCGACCAGGCGGGCGCCGACCATTCGATCAACGATGCGCTTGTCACACTCCTCGCGCAGGATCCTCTCCTCATCGCGGTAGTCGCGGTCGATGGCTTCGATGTCATCCGCCTCGATTGAGAGCGCGCGATCATCGCGGTTCGCATCCTTGCGGTGGAACACGCGAACGTCCACGACGACGCCCTCGACGCCCGACGGACACTTGAGCGACGAGTTCTTGACGTCCCCCGCCTTGTCGCCGAATATGGCCCGGAGGAGCTTCTCTTCCGGGGTCAGTTGCGCCTCGGCCTTGGGCGTGACGCGACCGACAAGGATGTCGCCGGGACTGACTCGGGCTCCGATACAGACGATGCCGGATTCGTCGAGGTTCCGGAGGAAACTCTCGGCGACACCGGGCACCTCACGCGTGATGGACTCGGGACCCAGCTTGGTGTCCCTCGCCTGCACGGTGTGCTCTTCGATGTGGATCGAGGTGTAGCTGTCGTCCTGAACGAGGCGTTCCGAAACGATGATTGCGTCCTCGAAGTTGTAGCCCCGCCAAGGCATGAAGGCGACGAGCACATTGCGGCCAAGCGCCAACTCACCGCCGTCGGTGCACGGACCGTCCGCGATGACCTGACCTTTCGCAACCCGCTCGCCCACATCCACCAGGGGCTTTTGGTTGATGGAGGTGTTCTGGTTGGAGCGGCGGAATTTCTTCAACCGGTAGATGCTGGCCCCGATCTCGGTCTCTCCGGCCTCTCCGCTCTCCTTGCGAACGATGATGCGGCGACCGTCGACCCGGTCCACGACTCCGTTCTCCCGGCACACGATCACCGATCCCGAATCCCGGGCGGTCACGAACTCCATGCCCGTACCCACGAGCGGCGCCTCTGCGGTGATCAGCGGGACCGCCTGGCGCTGCATGTTCGATCCCATGAGCGCCCGGTTCGCGTCGTCGTTCTCGAGGAACGGCACGAGCGAAGCCGCCACCGAAACGATCTGCTTGGGAGAAACATCGATGAAATCGACGTTTTCCCTCGGCGCAGGAACGAACTCGCCCTCGTGGCGGCAGTTGACGCGAGCGTCCAGGAGCTGCCCCTCGTCTCCTACCCGGGCGTTTGCCTGGGCGATCGTGTGGCGCTCTTCCTCGAGCGCCGAAAGGTAGAACGCGTGAGGAATGAACTTCGCGGGCTTTCGGCGACGTCCAATCTTTTCGTTCGCCGCGTCCGCGTCCTGCTTCGGGATGACGGCGCCCGCCTCGAGCTTGGTGTCCCCCGGATCGTCGACCCGCACGTAGTCCACGATCCGACCGCCCACCACCTTCCGGTAGGGGCTCTGGATGAAACCGTAGTTGTCGATCGTCGCGTAGCAGGAGAGCGAACTGATCAGCCCGATGTTCGGCCCTTCCGGCGTTTCGATCGGACAGATCCGCCCGTAGTGCGTCGCGTGGACGTCCCGTACGTCGAACTTGGCGCGGTCACGGGAGAGTCCTCCGGGGCCCAGCGCCGAGAGACGCCGCTTGTGGGTCACCTCGGAGAGCGGATTCGTCTGTTCCATGAACTGCGAAAGCTGGGAGGCGCCGAAGAACTCGCGGACCGCGGCGGTCACCGGCTTCGCATTGATCAGGTCCCGCGGCATCGCGGTCGTCATTTCCTGATACACGTTCATCTTTTCCCGAATCGCCCGCTCCATGCGCACGAGGCCCAGGCGGAATTGGTTCTCGAGCAACTCGCCGACCGACCGGACCCGGCGGTTGCCAAGGTGGTCGATGTCGTCGGCCCGATAGCCGCTTTCGCCGCGGGTGAGCCGCAGGAGGTAGTCGAGGACGAGGACAAAGTCCTCCTCAGCGAGGATGGTGCGGTTGGGATCCATCTCACGCTCGAGCTTGGTCGCCAGCTTGCGGCGCCCGACCCGCGAGAAGTCGTACTTCTGCTCATTGAAGAACAGGTTGTGGAGCAGAGTCCGGGAACTCTCCACCGTTGGCTGGTCACCCGGACGTTGCCGGCGATAGAGCTCCACGAGCGCTCCATCGACACTTTCGGCGTTCGGCGCATCCGTTCCGCGCTGCCGGGTCAGTGGATCCTTGTCCAGCGTATCCCCCAAGACGGCGCCAACCGGATCGGCGCCCGGAAGAACGACCTTGACCGAGCCCACTTCAGCGAGTTCGTCGACCAGTTCCGGGGTCAACCGGGTGTTCGCCGGAACCTCCTCACCGGTGTCCGGAATCGTCACCGGGACAGCCAGCCGGAAACCACCCAGGGCCTCCAGATGAAAATCAAGCGCCTCGCGGCCCTGCCGGGTCAGTTTCCGGATGTCACCCCGGCTGATCCGCTTCCCACCCTCGATGACGACCTCGCCGTCGGCCTCGATGTCTCGCTCGATGCGCTCGTCGAGGAGCATCTCCTTCAACTCGTCGGTGACGGGCAGCCGAACACGGTCCCCGGACAACGTCGCTTCGTGCACACGAAAGAAACGGGCCAGGATCGATTCCGTTTTTCCGAAGCCGAGCGCCCTCAGGAAAATCGTTGCCGGAAAGCGCTTCTTGCGGTCGATGCGGACCTGCAGGAGCCCCCGCGCGTCCGTCTCGAATTCGAGCCACGAGCCCCGATAGGGCACCACCTGCGCCAGGAAGCAGCCGCGATCGGCCTCATGGAAGAAGACGCCCGGCGACCGATGCAGTTGGGAGACGACGACGCGCTCGGTCCCGTTGATGATGAAGGTCCCGTTCTCGGTCATCAGCGGGATATCGCCGAAAAAGACCTCTTCCTCCTTGATGTCGTGGATCGACCGCTGATTGGTTTCCGGGTCCCGGTCCCAGACGGTCAGCCTGATCTTCACCTTCAGGGGAACGGCGTAGGTCTTGCCGCGTTGCTGGCACTGCTCCACGTCGTGTTCGACCTTCAGGTGGACCCGATCTCCGCAGTAGTTGCAGACGGAACCGTTCCGGGTGTGTTCGATGCCCTCGAGTTCGCCGCAACTGCACGCCCACCGGCCTACCGAGTACTCGAGGAAGTCCAGCTCACAGTTGTCCCGAAAGTCCTTGATGGGGAAGATCGAGCGGAACACGGCTTGGAGGCCGATCTCCTCGCGATCCTGCGGCTGCAGGTCCTTTTGAAGGAATCGGTCGTACGACCGATGCTGAACCTCGATGAGCTTCGGCAGGGGGATCGACGCGCGGATGCGGGAGAAGTCGTGCCGCGTTTTCTTCGGAGTGATTTCAGCGGTCAGCATGAGGACGGCCTGTTCGCGTAGCTACACGACACCCGACGTTTCCCGAGGCCGCCACCGGGCGCCTCGATGAGTCGGGAGATGGCCCGGACAGCCGCTGCCGCAGGCTGATGGTGGTCGTCCACCATCAGCGAAACGCGGGACGCGGCGAAAACCGGGAAAAAGAATTGGCAAAGGAGACGCACCCGATCTACTTGATTTCGATCGTTGCGCCGACCTCCTTGAATCGCTCCTGGATCTGCTTGGCTTCCTCCATGGGGACGCCTTCCCTGACCGCTTTCGGAGCCTCTTCCACGAGCGTTTTCGCCTCTCGAAGGCCAAGACTCGTCAGTTCCCGGACGGCCTTGATGACCTGAACCCGGTTTGGACCGGTCTCCGTGAGTACGGCATCGAACTCGGTCTGCTCCTCGACCGGCGCGGCGTCACCGCCGCCGGCCGCGACTGCCACGGGCATGGCGGCCGCTGCCGAAACTCCGAGTTCATCTTCGAGCGCCTTGACGAGTTCGGACAACTCCAACACGGTGAGCTGCTTGATGTGGTTGACAACATCCTGCTGGCTGATTGACGACATGGTGGGCATCTACTCCTTACGCCTTGAATCGAAATTGGACAAATACAGGGACAGTGGACGACGGGCGCCGCGGCGCCGGGACCGGATCCGGTCGGTTCCGAGGGTCACTGGGCGGCGCCCCCGCCTTCCGCGGCCTTCTCTTCGGCCGCCTTGAGCACGAGGACCAGATTCCGCGGAACTCCTTCGAGGACGTTCATGAGGTTCCGAATGGGGGCCGCGATGACGCCGACGAGCTGGCCGCGAAGCGCCTCCCGGCCCGGAAGCCTCGCCAGTGCTTCGAACTGCTGCGAATCGACCTTCCGAGCGGAAACGACCCCGCCCTTGTACTCGAAGGCCGCGAATTCCCTGGTCCCCTCGTGGAGAGCCTTCGCCAATCCCACCGGATCGTCCTCGCACCAGGCAAGGCCGGTCATCCCGACGAGCTGGTCATCCAATCCGGAAATGCCGGCCTCTTCAAAGGCCCACTTGGCCGTGCTGTTCTTGACGACACGATACCTGCCGCCGGCTTCGCGAACCCGCCGACGCAGATCCGTGATTTCCGCCACGGAAAGGCCCCGGTAGTCGAAAGAAAACACCGCTGTCTGTGATTTGAGCAACCCGGCGAGCGACGCGGCCGCCTCCTGCTTCTCCATGCGTTGCATCGTTTCGAACCTTTCTCGAATCTCCGGTTGTACCGGCCTACTTGGCTCCGACGAGTGACGGGCTGATGCGGAGGCCGGGGCTCATCGTCGAACTGATGGCGACACTCCGGATGTAACGGCCCTTCGCCGCCGCCGGCCTCGATCGAAGCACGGCCGAGACGAACGCCAGCGTGTTTTCCACCAGCCGATCCTCGGAGAAGGACAGCTTCCCGACCGGAGCGTGAAGGTTTGAAGTCTTGTCCACCCGATAGTCGACCTTTCCGGCCTTGATCTCCTGAACGGCCCTTGCCACATCGAACGTGACCGTTCCCGACTTGGGATTGGGCATCAACCCCCGCGGACCCAGAATCCGGCCGAGCTTTCCGACCGACCGCATCATGTCCGGCGTCGCCACGACCGCTTCGAAATCCAGGAATCCACCCTGGATGCGGGCCACCATGTCGTCTCCACCCACTTCGTCGGCGCCCGCTTCCTCGGCCTCCTTGGCTTTCTCGCCGGATGCGATCACCACGACGCGGCGCGATATTCCCAGCCCGTGGGGAAGGACCACCGAACCACGCACCATCTGATCGGCATGCCGCGGGTCCACCCCGAGCCGCATGGCGATCTCGGCTGTCTCGTCGAAGGAAGCGAAGCTTGCGCTCTTGAGCGTCTGAAAGACCTCGCCCAGTGTTTCCGGCCGTACATCCGCGAGGGCCGTCCTGGCCGCCTTGTATTTCTTTCCCATGATTCGCGTTCCCGATCCTCAGGCCACTTCGATTCCCATGCTGCGGGCCGTTCCCTCCACGATGCGGCGCGCCGCATCGATGTCAACCGCATTGAGATCCTGCATCTTGATCTGAGCGATTTCCTCCACCTGGCTGACCGACACCTTTCCCACGCGCATCCGGTTCGGCTCACCTGATCCCTTGGCGATGCCCGCGGCGCGCTTCAGGAGGACAGCCGCCGGCGGGGTCTTGGTGATGAAGCTGAAGGACCGGTCCTGGTAGACGGTCACCACGCAGGGGATGATCATTCCCGGGTCGTTCGCGGTCTTGGCGTTGAAGGACTTGCAAAAGTCCATGATGTTGATGCCGTGCTGGCCGAGCGCGGGGCCAACGGGCGGCGCCGGGGTCGCTTTGCCGGCGGGCAACTGGATCTTCGCGACCGCGAGCACTTTCTTCATCCGTTGTTTCTCCGATTGTCTTTGCGATCGGGGCCGTCAGACCTTTTCCACCTCGAGGAACTCCAGTTCCACGGGGGTCGAGCGTCCGAAGATCGTGACCATGACCTTCACCTTGTTGCGTTCCGGCTGGACCTCATCCACAACACCCTGAAAGCCGTTGAAGGGACCGTGAATGATGCGGACCGATTCACCCGTCTGGAACGTGTGCCGCAGCTTCGGCGCCTGGCTCGCGTCGTCCATTTGTTCGCGAATCCGGGAAACCTCGTCGTCGGGCATCGGCTGGGGCTTGTGGGGCGGCACGAAGCCCATGACCTTGTCGGTGTTCTTGACGACCTGCCAGGTATCGGCATTCATCTCCATGTTCACGAGCACGTAGCCGGGGTAGACCTGCTTGGTGGTTACCACGCGGCGTCCGCCCCGCATTTCCACGACCTTCTCCGTAGGGATCAGGATTTCGCCGATCTGCTCCCCGAGTCCGTACGCGTTGGCGCGATGGCGCAGGGCCTCCTTGACGCTCTCCTCGAATTTCGAGTGCGTCGAGACGATGAACCACTCTCTGGCCATGGAACTACCCGATCAGGTTCGTGATGAAGGCGGAGATGTACGACATCACCACGTCAAGGCCGTAGAGGTAGAACCCGAAGAAGAAGACCGTAATCAGCACGATGATCGTGGTGCCCCGGACTTCGTCCCTCGTTGGCCAGGTGACCTTGTCCAGCTCTCCCCGAACTTCCCCGAGGAAGTCGCGGGCGGTTCCGAACCGGTCGAGAACGCTCACGCCGAGAACCTCGGATGCCGCCGGCGCGCGGGGACGCGGGGATGCCAGGCCAGGAGGGGATCGAACCCCCAACCCCCGGTTTTGGAGACCGGTGCTCTGCCAATTGAGCTACTGGCCTTCGCACCCCTCACCGCGCCAGACGGCTCCAGGGCCGTAAGGGCACCCGTGCCGGGCCCCCCTGGGCGTGTCCGCGTCCCACGATACCGAGCCACTGGCACGTACTCCCGGTCAGTGCGGCCCACCGGCGTCCCGGAGGAAGTCAACGCGTCTCCCGATGCAGTATGTGAGTGCGGCAGAAACGGCAGTACTTGCGCAACTCCATCCGGCCGGGATGGGTTGCCCGGTTCTTCGTCGTCGAATACGTGCGCCGCTTGCAGTCCGTACATGCCAGCGTGACGATTTGCCGCTTCTTTTCGCGAGCCATGCCGCTTTCCCCGTGGGTTTTCTCCGCTCAGATGTTCCGAGGATGGCCTCTCCACGAGCGACTCAGGTCGTCCGCGGAAGGACCGTTTCCCGTTAACGTCGCCTACTCCAGGACTTCGGTGGTCATCCCGGAGGCGACCGTCCTGCCGCCTTCGCGGATCGCGAAGCGGAGACCACGGTCCATGGCGATCGGGGTGATCAGTTCCACCTCGAGCTGGATGTTGTCTCCCGGCATGGCCACCACCTGGTCTCCCAAAAGGGTGGCGGTGCCGGTCACATCCGTGGTCCGGAAATAGAACTGTGGGCGATAGCCGCTTTTGAACGGCTTTTCGCGTCCCCCCTCTTCCTTGGACAGGACGTAGACCTCAGACCGGAATTTGGTGTGAGGCGTGATGGAACCGGGCTTGGCAAGGACCATTCCGCGTTCCACGTCCCGGCGATCGGTTCCCCGCAGCAGGATCCCGACGTTGTCACCGGCCTCACCCTCGTCGAGAAGCTTCTTGAACATCTCGACTCCGGTCACCACCCGCTTCCGGGTCTCCCGGATGCCGACGATTTCGACTTCTTCCTGAACGCAGACCTTGCCCTGCTCGATGCGGCCGGTCACCACAGTGCCCCGGCCGGAGATCGAGAAGACGTCCTCGATCGGCATCAGATAGTCCTTGTCGATCGCCCGCTCCGGCATCGGCACGTACTCGTCCAGCGCCTTCGTCAGCTCCCGGACGGGTTCCCAGTCGCTGGGATCGTCCGACTCGAGCGCCTTGAGCGCACTGCCCCGGATGATCGGGATGTCATCGCCGGGGAAGTCGTAGTAGGAAAGCAGTTCCCGGACTTCGAGTTCCACGAGCTCGAGCAGCTCTTCGTCGTCCAGCATGTCCACCTTGTTGAGGAACACGACGATCCGGGGCACGCCGACCTGGCGAGCCAGGAGGATGTGCTCGCGGGTCTGCGCCTGGGGCCCGTCGGGTGCGGAAATCAGCAGCACCGCACCGTCCATCTGGGCGGCGCCGGTGATCATGTTCTTGATGTAGTCGGCGTGGCCGGGGCAGTCCACATGAGCGTAGTGGCGCGCCTCGGTTTCATACTCCACGTGGGCGGTGGCGATCGTGATGCCCCGCTCCCGCTCTTCCGGAGCGTTGTCGATCGAGTCGAAACTCCGGAAATTTCCGCCCTGCTCGGCGGCGAGGACCTTCGTGATCGCTGCGGTCAGGGTTGTCTTGCCGTGATCCACATGACCGATGGTCCCCACGTTTACGTGGGGTTTGGTGCGTTCGAACTTCTCCTTGGCCATCTGGTCTTCTCCTTGTTAGCTGCGAGACCTGGTTGTTTGCCGCGGGCGCGGGGAATCAGATCGTCCCCGAGGTGGGGGCGAAAGTGGAGCCCACGACCGGGATTGAACCGGTGACCCCTTCCTTACCAAGGAAGTGCTCTACCACTGAGCCACGTGGGCGTAGACGAGGGCGGGGGCCGGTGGTACGGCACCGTGCCGTGCGAGAGCCGACGCATCGGCCGCGGTTCGGGGACGACACGAGCCGCACCGTGGCCGGTAGCCCGTGGGCAAAGTCGCGTGAGCGCCGAGGCGGGCGAGGCGCTCGGCTGACAAGGCGCGTGAGGGCGGAATACCGAGTGTATTGCGACCGAAACGCAACGCCGAGCGCCGCAAGGCGGCGCGGTTCAGCCGGGATGCATCGCCCGCCGAACGCCGCGTGACCTTGTCCACGGGCTGCCAGCATGGAGCGGGAGACGGGATTCGGACCCGCGACCCTCAGCTTGGAAGGCTGATGCTCTGCCAACTGAGCTACTCCCGCGTTATGGAATGAGGGGACCGCCGACCGTGGACGAAACGGTACAGCGTCGCCGGCGGAGACGAGCACGTCGTGTTCGGCGCCAAAACGCGTTCCGGCGGACCGGAGCGAGCCGTTGTCGGTAGTCAAAGCAGTTAAGGGGGGTTCGGTTGGGGAAACTCCGGATGAGGTGGTGGAGCGGGGAGGATTCGAACCTCCGAAGGCGTAAAGCCGGCAGGTTTACAGCCTGCTGCGTTTGGCCGCTTCGCTACCACTCCGCCCGGGAAAACTCCGCCGCTCATGAGACAGAAAAGCAGCCTCTCTGCTACCAGCCGGCCGATCCGGACGCGTTGTCCGAATCAATCTCTCCAGAATCCAGCCCTCCGGACCCAGCGCGGTCCGGTCCGATGCGATCTGGCCCGATCCGGAGCTGGCGAAGGGACTTGAACCCTTGACCGGCTGATTACAAATCAGCTGCTCTGCCTCCTGAGCTACGCCAGCGTGCACCGGCGAACGGTCTATTATAGGAGCGCCCGAATCGGGGTGTCAACTGCGAATCGGATGGGTCGGCACAACCTTGCAGCCGGTAGCAATCTGTGGCGAAACCCGCGTGAGCGCCGAGGCCCCCACCGGGACGCCATTTCTCCGGCTACGAACCGTCAACGTCCTCGGGCGCCCCATCCGCGGGCCGGCCCGCGCGCGCGGCGAGCCCCCGTTGACGCACCGTTTCGTAAAGCACGATGCCAGTCGCCACGGAAACGTTCAGTGAACGAACCGAACCCAACTGCGGCAGGGAAACGAGGACCTCGCACTCCTTGGACACCCCGGCGGCGAGTCCCCGGCCCTCGGACCCCACGACCAGGACGATGGGCTGGGTCCAGTCGAACTCGTACCAGGGGACACTCCCCCGCGGAGTCAGGCCGACGGTCCAGTATCCGTGAGCCCTGAGCGCTCTCAGGGCAGTCGCCGCGCCCGGGATGCGCACGAGGGGGGGGGGGGGGGGGGGCGCGGGCCCCCCGCCGATGCCGCGATGGCAACGGGCGAGGGAGGCGCCGCGCCGCGCTTGGGAACCAGTACCGCATCCACGCCGGCGCCGTCCGCGGCGCGGACCAGCGCGCCAAAGTTGCGCGGGTCCTCGATGCGATCGAGCAACAGGAGGCGGCTCGGCTTCGGGTCCATCGACAGCACCTCTCCGAGCGCCAGCCACGCGACCGGTGACACCTCGCACGCCGCCCCCTGGTGGCGCGCACCGGCCGAAATCCGGTCGAGGTACTGATTCGGAACGCGCTGCAGCGGGACGCCGCGAGCCCGCGCGATCTTCAGCAGAGCCTGATGGCGGCTCTGCAGCGGTCCCGTGCGGACGAGCACCCGTCGAACCTGGTTCGGGATGCCCTGCAGCGTCTCCTCCACCCGAGCGGGGCCGAAGACCCACGTCGCGGCCCGATCCTGATCCACCCCGCCGGCGGGGCCGCCGGCCCGTCCCGGACGCTGCTTCTCGTGACGCGTCATCCCGCGGGCCGGGCCGGTTCCAGGATACGGAGTTCGGGATCAAGTCGGACGAGGGCTTTCGCCGCGAGTCCCTCACCCCTGCCCGTAAAGCCCATCTTGTCGGTGGTGGTGGCCTTTAGGCCCACCGCGCCGGGGGCGATTCCGAGCATCGCTCCGATCCTGCGCCTCATCTCCTCGATCCGGGGGGCGAGCCGGGGACGCTCGGCGATGATGGTGAGATCCGCCTGGCCCGGTCCGTATCCGGCGCCCGCGGCGATCTCGAGAGCGCGCCGCACGAACCGATCGCTCGCCGCCCCTCGAAGTCCCGGATCGGACGAAGGAAACAGCGCCCCGATGTCCGGTCCGGCTACCGCGCCGAGGATTGCGTCGGTCAGAGCGTGCAGGACCGCGTCTCCGTCGGAGTGCCCCTCGAGCGCCGGAACACCGGGAAACGCAATTCCGCCCAGTTGGAGGGTCCCGGTGGTTCCGAAGCGGTGCGCGTCGAAACCAAGACCGATGCGAGGCATTTCAAGGCGCCCACCGAGCCGGATGCGCGCCACCTCCAGGTCTGCCGGACGGGTCACTTTCAGGTTCTCGGGACTCCCCTCGACCACGCGTACCGGATGCCCCGCCGCCCGAACCAGGGAGGCTTCGTCCGTTCCGCTCACCCCTGCTGCCGCCGCCCGGTCAAGCGATTCGCGGAGCAGGTCCCACCGAAAGCACTGGGGCGTCTGGGCCTGAATGGTGTGCTCCCGGTCCACGAGCCCGTCCGCGTTTGAATCGCCGGCCAGCCGCCACAGGGTGTCGGAGGGACGACACCCCGGAATCGCGGCGCCGTAGCGGCGGGCCGTCTCGATGACCTCTTCAATGAGCGCGAGCGGCGGCGCCGGCCTCGCCCCATCGTGGACGGCTACCAGGTCCGGAACCGCGCCTTCTGCCTTCGCGAACCGTTCGTCCAGCGCGTCGAGACCGCAAGAGGTGGAGTCATGGCGGGTCTTGCCTCCGGAGCAAAAGGAAACCCGGCCTTCCACCGACGCGAAGTACGGACGCATGCCGGCCCGCCAGGACTCGAAGCCCGCCGCCGGCAAGACGAGTACCAAACGACTGATGGATTCCGACGCCAGCACCGCGCGGGCCGCATGAACGACGAGCGGCAGACCGAGAACCGGCTGGAACTGCTTGGGGAGCTCCCCGGAGCCAAACCGGGTCCCGGAACCCCCGGCGACGATGACGGCGCCAACCCGCATGGCCTCGGAATTCCCGTCAGCCCACCACGGCCAGGGCGTCGCTCAGCGTCTTCGCCGCGACAAGCTCAATTTCCGGGGGCCGTTCCTGAGCACGGGTCCCTCCCGGATTCATCACCGCACGTTCGTATCCCAGCCGCGCCGCCTCCCGGAGCCGCACACCCGCCTGGTGGACGGGGCGCACTTCGCCGGACAGGCCGACTTCACCGATAAAGACGACCCCCGGCGGCACGGGAACGCCCCGCCTCCGGGAGACCACGGCCGCGAGAAGACCCAGGTCGGCAGCCGGCTCGGTCACACTGAGGCCACCGGTAACCGACACATAGACGTCACTGCGCAGGAGTCCCCCACCACCTCCTGTTTCCAGCACCGCGAGAAGCACGGCGAGCCGGCCGCTGTCAAACCCCACCGGAACCCGCCGGGGATAGGCGAGAGGGCTCTCGGCGAGCAACACCTGGATCTCGGCCAGGAGCGGTCTCGTTCCCTCGAGCGTGCAGACGACGGCCGATCCCGGTTGCGGGTCACCCCCGGTAAGGAAGAGTTCGGACGGATTCTGGACGGGCAGCAGGCCCTGCCCCGTCATTTCGAAAACCCCGAGCTCGCCGGCAGCGCCGAACCGGTTCTTCACGGCCCGCAGCAGCCGGTGCGATTGCTTCCGGTCGCCCTCGAAGTGCAGCACGGTGTCCACCATGTGCTCGAGGGTGCGCGGGCCGGCGATGGCGCCGTCCTTGTTCACGTGCCCGATGATGAAGACCGGGACCCGCGTGGCCTTGGCGTACAACACCAGCGAAGCAGCCGACTCCCGAACCTGGGTGACGGTTCCCGGGGCGCCGCTGATCTCCGGCGAGTGAACGCACTGCACGGAATCGAGCACCAGCAGCCGCGGTTGTGCGGACTCCGCCGCATCAAGAATGCGCGGCATGCTCGTCTCGGAGAAAAGCAGGAGCGAGTCCGGCTGCAATCCAAGCCGCTCGCCACGCAACTTGAGTTGGTGCTCGGACTCCTCCCCGCTCACGTAGAGCACGGGGTCTCCGGAAGCGGCCGCAGCCGCGGCCAACTGAAGGAGGAGCGTGCTTTTGCCGGCGCCCGGCTCTCCCGCCACCAATACGGCCGAGCCGGGGACCACCCCGCCCCCCAGGACGCGGTCGAGTTCAGGGATGCCCAGCGGACGGCGGGGCGCCGCCGCGGTGTCTACCTCCTTCCAGGCAACCGGCTTTGCGCCCCCGCCGCCAGCGGCGGAAGCGAATCCGCGCCAGCGCCCGGCGGCCTCCTTCGGCACTTCGTGCTCGACGAGCGGCGTCTGGGAGGAACACGACGGGCAGTACCCCATCCAGCGGGAGTAGTCCTGCCCGCACTCCACGCAGGCAAAGCGGACCGTTGACCCCTTGGGCACCAACTCACCAACCGGTGTCCTCATCCGGATCAGGATAGTCGGCGTCCGCACCGGCCTCCCCGTCGCCCAGGTTCTGGAATTTCGTGTACCGATCGAGCCAGGCGAGCCTGACATCTCCCACTGGACCGTTGCGGTTCTTCGCGACGATCACCCGGCGAACCGGGGGAGACGGTCCTTCGATCGCTTCCGCCCCTTCCTGTTTCTTCTTCCACTCCCGGTGAATGAAAACCACGATGTCTGCGTCCTGCTCGAGCGCCCCGGATTCGCGCAGATCGGACAGGCGGGGCGCCGCCAGCATTCCGGTCCGTTGCTCCGGCGCCCGGCTGAGCTGAGAGAGTGCCAGGATCGGCACATCGAGTTCCTTGGCCAGCAGTTTGAAGGAGCGGCTGATTTCGGCGATCTCCAGGTTGCGGTTTTCGAAGCGCCGGGACCCCGGCTCCGATCCGCGCATCAACTGCAGGTAGTCGATCACGACCAGATCGAGTCCGTGTTCGCGGCTCAGTTGGCGCGCCTTGGACCGAAGTTCGACGGGGGTGACGTTCGAGTCGTCCACGTAAATGGGCATGCTCGCGACCGCGGGAAGCGTGTTCTGGATGAGTCGCCGATCTCTCTCGCTGAGCAGTCCGGGGCGCGAGAGCTGGCGGGCATCGACCTCCGCCTGGGAGAAGAGCAGCCGGGTGGCGATCTGCCGGCGGGGCATTTCCAGGCTGAAAATGAGCACCCGCTTGCCGGCGCGGCCGGCGGCGAGCGCGATATTGAGCGCCAGACTGGTCTTCCCCTCTCCGGGCCGGGCCCCGACCAGAATGAGGTCCGACTTTCTGAGACCGCCCATCAGGTTGTCGAGGTCCCCGAATCCGGTGCGGATTCCCGAGAACCCCTCTCGCTGCCGGGCGGCCTCTTCGGCGAGGTTCGCCAGATCCTCGGTGAGCCGGACCGGGCCGGAGGCGAAAGACCCTTCCGCGATCGCGAAGAGGTCCTTTTCGGCAGCCGCCAGGATTTCCCGCGGGGAGTTCCGGATCGCGTCGCTCGCGACGCGGCTGCCGAAATGATGGAGCTGGCGGCTGAGCGAACGTTCGCGAACGAGCTTGGCGTAGTCCGCGGCGTTCGAAGAACGCGCCACGCCGTCCAGGAGCTCGCTCAGATAGCCGGCGCCGCCGGCGGCGTCCAGCTTTCCGTCCCGTTCGAGTTCCGAACGGACTGTCAACAGATCGATCTTCCGGAGTTCGGGACCGTCGTCGAGCACGCAGAAGGCATCGAAGATCCGCTGGTGGCGGACATCGAGGAAATCCGTGGACTTCAGGATCTCCCGCACGGAATCGAGCTGACTCCGATCGACGAGGATCGCCGCGAGCACCGCTCGCTCGGCTGTCAGATCCTGCGGGAGACGGACGCCTTCGTCCGGCACGGACAGTCGCCTCGCTACGGCTCTTGCCCGAAGGAAGCGGAGCGGCCAGTTCTCCCGGTGGGGGCCAGTCGGCGCCTCCGCCGGGAAGACCGGGCGGCGTCGTTCGAGCCCTTACCGGGAGAACCGGGCCGGGTGACTTTGTCCACTGGCTGCTCGGGGGTGTCAGTCCTCCGAGTCGTCCGCTTCTTCAGAGGGCGGTGTAGCAACCGGGGCGGGGGCGTCGCCGTCCTCATCGGACGCCTCGTCCTGGGCGCGACTCGCGGACACCTCGGTCGGAATCTCGGGCAGCGGCTCAACGCCGAGGGAGCCGGCGGCAACCGGGGAAACCTCGATAGGAAGATCGACCTCGATTTCGCTGTGGAGCCGAACCACCGCCGCGGCCTGACCCGCAACCTTGATGGGGCCGCCCAGAATGATGCGGCTGCGGGCAATCTCGAACCCGTTCTCCGCGAGCCGCCTGGTGATGTCCTGAACCGAAACGGAACCGTAGAGTTCGTTGGAGTCGGTCTTCACCCGACGCTCGAAGCGTAGCGTCAGATCCTCGAGCGAGCGGGCGAGCGCCTCGGCGGCCTCCCGCTCCTGAATCCTCTCCACGGCCCACACCTTTCGGGCTGCGGCCACGTCCTTCCGGTTTTCCTCGGTGATCGGGACCGCAATCCGGCGGGGAAGCAGGTAGTTGCGGGCGTAGCCCGGGCGAACGTTGACTTCGTCGCCGGGTTCACCCAGGGCATCAACGGGCTGTTTCAGCAGCAGGCGCATGCGATCTTTCCCCGTCGACCCTATTCGTAGGGCAAGAGCGCCATCTGCCGGGCGCGCTTGATGGCGATCCGGATCTGCCGCTGGGCTCGGGCGCTGGCCCGCGATACGCGGCGAGGCGCGATCTTGGCGCGGTCACCGAGGAACTCGCGAAGAAAATCCACGTCCTTCCAGTCCACCCGGTCCACACCGTTCAGGAGTGGATTGACTCTCACGCGCCGGACGGTCTGCCGCCGGCGGCGCCGAGGGGTCGCGGGTCTGTCGCTCATGATGTCTCCTCCTCATTCGGGGTGGCCCCTTCCGCCTGGGTAGACGCTTCCGTCTTGGTGGGCCCGTCAGCCTTGGTGGACCCTTCCGCCCTGGTGGACCCTCCAGGCGGCGGCGCCTGTCCGGCTCCGTCGGCTTCGCCGGCGCGGGCTTCCTCAGTCGCCTCTTCAGCAGCTTTGGCCGCAGCCTCGGCAGCCGCGGCGGCGGCGCGCACAGCGCGTTCCTCCCGCCGGCGAAGGTCCGCGGCCTGATCCCGCTCACGGGTTTCCTTGTCCGTCCGCAGCACAATGAAACGCAGCACGCCTTCGGCGAGCTGAACTCGGCTTTCGATGCCCCTGATGGAATCCGGGGGCGCATCGAAGTAGCAGAGGATGTAGAGGCCCTCGTGGTGCCCGCCGATGGGGTACGCGAGGCGCCGCCGCTCCCAGGGTTTGAGACTGACGATCTCACCGCCCTGCCCCTTGACGATGCTCTCGACGCGTTCGACCACCGCCAGGGAGGCCCCGTCATCAAGGGTCGGATCCAGAATGAACATGAACTCATAGCCGTTCATGAGGGAACCCGGTTGGGGCAGAGCCGCCGTTTGGGGACTCGACTGTTCGCTCATTCGAGGGTTTCTCCAGCGTTACCTGTGACGCTACCCGCAAGGAACGGTGCGGGAATCTGCGGACGGTTCCGCATCATGCAGCCGCCCTGTTGAACCGGTTCATGGCAGTTTCGATTCCCTGCCCGACCGCGGTTTCGATGGCCCTCGCTGCGCGCTCCAACAGATCTTCCACGGGAGCGGCCTCTTGGGAGGCGAAGTGGGAAAGCACGAAATCAGCCGGATCTTCACCGGCCGGGGGGGGTCCGATGCCAAGGCGCATCCTGGGGACCTCGTCCGTTCCAAGGGCGGACAGAATCGAGGCCAGACCATTGTGGCCCCCATCGCTCCCACGGCGCCGGGTCCTGATCGTTCCCAGCGGGAGCGCGTAGTCATCGCACACGATGAGGGTCTCCGGCGGGGTAAGGCCCTCGCTTTGCAGAAGCCGCCTCACCGGCCCCCCGCTCCGATTCATGTAACCCATCGGCCGCAGCAAACCGACCTCCCGGCCGGCGATCTCGGTTTCGACGAAGAGGCCCCCGTCAAAGTGCCGGGACCGAATGGAGCGGTCGCCCAGGAGCGAGACAACGGCATCAAAGCCGATGTTGTGCCGGGTGCCCTCATACCGGGCGCCCGGATTGCCCAGCCCCACAATGACCTGAACGGGAACGGCGGCGCGAGTCGGCGTCTCGTGGGGCGTCCCGCTCGGAGCGGCGCCGGTAGCGCTCGAAGGACGATCGCTCACCGGAATCGCTGACCACGGGGCAGGTCGGGAACGGAGACTGGGAAACACGGTGGATCAGAGAGGTTGCGCAGGTCACTCTTCCGGTTCTTCTTCTTCACTCTCGTCTTCTTGCTCGTCCTCGTCAGTTCCCTTCGGGGGAGAGACGTGCACGATGACCACATCCCGTTCCGTCGCGAGGGTGAGTTGTTCCGGCAAGTCGATGTTCGCTGCCCGGACGGTGTCACCGTAGTCGAGTTCGGCGACAGAGAGAGGAAGGAACTCCGGGATGTCGTGCGGCAGGCAACTGACGGTGAGAGCCCGCGTGATGAAGTCGAGATGGCCGCCGCGCTTCACCCCCGCCGACTCGCCTTCAAGGTGGATGGGAACATGCCAGTCCGACGCCTTGTCCGGGTCCACGCGCATCAGATCGGCGTGTAGAACCGAATGATCGAGCGGATGCAGTTGATAGTCGTGAATCATCACCTGCTCCACGCTCTCCTCGCCGTCGATCTTCAACGAGAAAATGGTGTTCACGCCGCGCGGAGACCGAACGATGTCGGTGACGTGCCGGGGCGAAACGGCGAGCGAGCGGGAACCTTCGGCGCCACCGTAAACGACGGCCGGGATCATCCCGGTCGCCCGTAGGCGGCGATTCGGCCCCTTGCCGACGGCGGTGCGGGAACTCGCGGGAATCGAGAGTTGAGCCATGGAAGTGTGCGTGGGTGTTTTGATGATGGACAGAGTGGGGCAGAGATCCGGGAACGGGGAGGGCGGACGCAGGGGGCGTCATCCTCGAAGGTCCTTCTCGGTGGGCTCCGAGGGAGTGCGACTCAGAACTCTGGTGGATGTCGCCACGGCGGCAACCACTCCTCACCGGGATTACGGGGCGGGAAAGTCTAGCAGCCCGTGGCAAAACCCACGCGGCGTTCGACGGGCGATGCATCCCGGCTGAACCGCGCCGCTACGCGGCGCTCATCGTTGCGTTTCGGTCGAAATCCACCCGGTATTCCGACCTCACGCGCCTTGTCAGCCGGCCGCCTCACCCCCAGTTCTCCCGGTGGGGGCCTCGGCGCTCACGCGGGTTTCACCACCGGCAGTTATCGCCACGAGACCGCAGCCTGACCCCCGGCTGGACCTGCCGCACCGGCGCGCCGCACCAACCCGTTTCGAGCGAGCCTCACGAGCCTCAATCCCTGAGGGCTGACGGAGTCCATGTCCCCTCCGGTACGATGGACGGTTCACGCTGGCGGAGGAAAGCCATGAAGAGACTCTCCGGAATCGTGCTGTCCGCGACGGCAGCCTGCCTCCTGGCGGCGCCGGGATTCGCGCAGCCCGCCTACGACCTGCTGCTCGCCGGCGGCATGGTGTTCGACGGGAGCGGCAACCCGGCCGTCCGGGCGGACATCGGGATCCGCGGTGACGAGGTGGTCGCCATCGGGCGCCTGGCAGGCAAGGAGGGCCACGACGCCGCCCGGACCATCGACGTCGCCGGCCTGTACGTAGCCCCCGGCTGGGTGGATCTCCATTCCCACGCCGACCGCTCGCTCGCCGGGGACGACCTGGAGGAACGAAGAGCGGTGAACCTGGTCGCCCAGGGGATCACCACCGTGGTGATGGGCGCCGACGGCCGGAACCCCGTCTGGCCGATCCGGGACGAGATCGCCGCTTACGAGAGCGAGGGGGTGGGCCTCAACGTGGTGCCGGTGGTGGGGCACTCCACGGTGCGCCTGCAGATCATGGGTGACGACCACGAACGGCCCGCCACCGACGACGAAGTGGCGCGGATGGCCGAACTGGTCCGCGAGGGCATGGAGGACGGCGCCTGGGGTCTCGGGGCCGGACCCGAATACCGCCCGGCCCGCTTCTCGGAGACTGCGGAGATCATCGCGCTCGCCCACGTGGTGGCGGACTACGACGGCTTCTACTACTCGCACCAGCGGAGCCAGTCGCCGATGCCGCGCTGGCAGGTGCCGAGCATCGTGGACGGGCCCACCCTGACCGGGACCGACGGGATGGCGGAAACGATCAAGATCGGACGCGAAACCGGGATCCGGGTGGTCGGGACCCACATCAAGGCCAAGGGGCCGTCGAGCTGGGGGCACTCGGCCAAGGACGTGCAGGCGATCAACCTCGCGCGGGCGCAGGGGGTTCAGGTCTATCTGGACCAGTACCCCTTCGAGACCTTCGGCGGCGGACCGGTCGGGGTGATCCCCGTCTGGGGCTTCGCGCCGCCGGGAACCGACCGGTCCGGCGGACTGGATGATCCGAAATGGCGGCGCACTCCGGGGCTCCTGAGTCTCGAGAACCTGGAGGCCAACCTCGCCGACGCGGCGACCCGCGCCGAACTGATGATGGACCTCGAGCAGCAGATCGACCTGTTCGGGGGCGCCGACCGGCTGATCGTCGTCCTGTTCCCGGAGGACCCCTCACTCGTGGGGAAGACCGTGGCCACGGTCGCCGGAGACAGCGGCAAGTCGGTCGCCGAGACGCTGATCGACTTCGCCCGCACGGGGAACGAGGAACTGCTCCACGGGGTGCTGATCCGCCCGATCGCGGGCGACCGGTTCGACGTGGAGACCTACATGGCGCAGGACTACACCGCGACGTCCACGGACGCCGGCATCGCGCTCGAAGCTTCCCCCGGACGGCATCCGCGCTACTGGGGCAGCTATCCCCGCAAGATCGCCCACTACACCCGGGACCGGGGACTCATCACCCTGCCCTTCATGGTGCGCTCGTCCAGCAGCCTGCCGGCCGCGATCGTGGGCATGACCGACCGCGGCTGCCTGCGGGTCGGCTGCAAGGCCGATGTCGTGACGTTCGACTACGTCCGGATCCAGGACAACGCGACGATCATGAACCCGGACGGTCCCGTGGTGGGGATGCCCTGGGTGCTGATCAACGGCCAGGTCGCGATCGAGAACGGCCAGGCGACGGGTGCGCTCGCGGGAGTGGTCATCAAGCGGGGCGGATAGTCGTTCGGGACGGGCGGCTGCCCCCCGGCTCGCCGGAAAGCAGACAGCACCCTGCGACAACGCGTGCTCCTTACGACGCTATACTAATAGTAAGGCAATCAGGAGATCGCAAAATGCTGGTCAAGGTCACGTCGAAACGCCAGGTGACCTTTCCGGCGCGCGTGTTGGACGCTTTGGGCGCGAAGCCGGGCGACCGGCTCCTGCTCGAAGAAACTGCGGAGGGCTTCCTCCTCTGCCCGCGGCGGATTGACGCCGGCCGCCTGGCGCCCCTTCGCAAGAAACTCCGGCGCGGTCAAGGAAGTTTCGACGTCCACACCTTCCGCGAAGAACCGCATGACCCGTCGCTTCGGGATTGACACCTCCGTTCTCGTCAGGCTGCTCACCGGAGATCCGCCAGCGGAGTTCGACCGCTGCGCCGACGCCCTCCGGCATCTGATCGAGGCCGAGGACGCAGTGATACTGGCCTCGAATCAGGTCATCGGCGAGGCGTACATCGCCGTCCAGCACCACTACGGCGTATCGCGGGCCGACGCTCGCTCCGGTCTGCTGGATGTGCTGCAGAGCGGTCTCGTGGGAGCCTTGAACGGTCGTCCCGTCCTGGCGGCTATCGAGGCATCCGACTCTCCCGGGCTCATGGATCGGCTGATCACGGACGACTACGCGAGCAACTCGCTCGAGGTGCTGACGCTCGACCGCCGGATGGCTTCTCTCCCGTCCGCTCGCCTCTTGTAGTCCGACTCGTACCCGCTAACAGCCTGTGGTGAAACCCGCGTGAGCGCCGAGACGGGCGAGGCGCCCGGCTGACAAGGCGCGTGAGGGAGGAATACCGAGTGTATTTCGACCGAAACGCAACGCAGAGGGCCGCGCAGCGGCCTGGTTCAGCCGGGATGCATCGCCCGTCGAACGCCGCGGGGGTTTTGCCACAGGCTGTTGAGCTCGAGCACGGCGGAGCGCCGACTATCGGAGCGCGGCGGTGTCAGGAGGACGCTTGGGGAACCGAGGTCCTCCCGCCTGACGAAACGGCACATCGCTGCTGGCGGTAGTCGCGGACGGTCTGGGTGGACACCCGGCCGGCGGCGAGGCCAGCAAGATCGCTTGCCGGGCCTTCCTCGAGGTGGGCTCCGGCGCCGCCGGTTCTCCCCACGAACGGCTCCGCCAGGCTCCCGAATCCGCGAACGAGCAACTGCGGGTAGCGGTGGATTCTTGCAATATTCAAGATTCACTTGAAAAAAACATGCTAATCTCAAGTCAATGTTCCAGAGACGCCTGCAATTGCCGCCGTCCGGCGACCGTACCTTCTTCCTCTGGGGGCCACGGCAGGTCGGGAAGACGACCCTGCTGCGACAGAGCTATCCCGATGCCCTCTGGATCGACCTCCTGAAGGCGGACGAGTTCCGCCGCTACGCCACCCGCCCGGAAGCGCTGCGGCTGTCCATCCAGGCGGGAGGCGCGGGTCCTTCCCGCCAGGTCGTGGTGGATGAGATCATGAAGGTTCCGGCGCTCCTCGACGAGGTGCACTGGATGATCGAGAACCTGGATGTCCGGTTCGCGCTCTGCGCGTCGAGCGCGCGCAAGGTGCGCCGGGGGGCCGCCAGTCTGCTGGGCGGACGCGCGCTCCGGTTCGAGCTGCGCGGCCTCACGTCCGGCGAGCTGGGAGCGGATTGCAACCTCCACCGAATCGTCAACTACGGCTTTCTTCCCCGGCCCTACCTGGATCCGGAACCCGGTGAGCTGCTCGAGTCCTACATCGCCGACTATCTCAAGGAAGAGATCGCGGCCGAGGGGCTCGTGCGCAACCTCCCGATCTTCGCGGATTTCCTGGAAGCGGCGGCGCTCGCGGACACCGGGATGGTCCGCTTCTCGAACGTGGCGCAGGACTGCGGCGTCAGCAGCCAGACCGTAAAGGCCTACTACGAGATCCTGGAGCACACCCTGCTCGGCCACTGGCTCCCCGCCTGGCGGAAGCGGCCGAAACGCCGCGTGACTCGAATCCCCAAGTTCTATTTCTCCGATGTGGGCGTGGTGAACCGACTGGCAAGGCGCGGCGAACTCTTCCCGGGCTCCGAACTCTTCGGGAAGGCCTTCGAGAGCTGGCTCTTCCACGAACTCAGCGCCTATCTCGCCTACGCGCGCTCGGAGAAGCGTCTTTCCTACTGGCGCCTCGCCGGGGGCACGGAAGTGGACTTCATCGTCGGCGACATGCGGATCGCCATCGAAGCCAAGGGGGCGGCGCGTATCGGCCCAAGGCATCTGAAGGGACTTCGGACGCTCGCCCATGATCATCCGGAAGTTCAGCGGCGCATCGTCGTCTGCCTGGAACCGCGTCCCCTGAAGACCGACGACGGCATCGAGATCCTCCCGGTCCGGGACTTTCTCGACAGACTGTGGGACGATGGGTTCGCGATCTGAAACCGTCGGCGCGAAGACGCTTCTTCCGTTCATCCCGCGCTTTGGCAAGGAGGCCTGACATGAGCAAAACCACGAGATTCCTCGCCGCGTTCGTCGTCTATCTGGTCGTCGACCTCGCCTGGAACATGTCGCCTCCGGCGGTGGCCATGTACGCCAACCTGCACGAGGCCAGCGGCAACGACTGGAGCTTCGGGAAGCCGATGGACACCTGGGGCGGCATCGAGATCGCCGGGCTGGTCGTGTTCTTCGCGCTGATCGCGCTGGCGAACAGCCGTCTGGCGATTGGCCCAGCGATCCGGGAAGCGAGTCTCCAGCGCGCGCTGAAGAACGGGTTCCTGCTGGGTTGCGCGGCCTACGCCACCTACATCGTGCCCGTCTTCATCAGCATCAGGAACTGGCCGGCGGCGCTGATTCCCATCGACATCCTGATCGGCGGGCTGCTGAGTCTCGCCACCTCGGGCATCGTCACCTGGTGGGCGCTGCGCCGTCGGGCGGCCTGAAAGGCTGAGCGCGGCTCAAGGCGGATCGGACCGATGCGGACTGCGGCCCTGCGGGTCGCGTGCCGGCCCGAGGGCCGGCGATCCCTGACGACGGGACTGTCCGGAAGGTTGGCGATGCGCGGTTTCGACCGCCTCTCGGCGGTCGATGCCAGCCAGAGGCTGGCGCTCCGAGGCATTCCCGCAGTTTTGTTGCGGGTGCCGGCCTGAGGGCCGGCGGTCCCCAAGCCCTGACCGGGCAGGCCCTCGCGGGCCCGCCCGGAAGGGAAGTTGCTTCGCTAGAAGGAGTAGCGGAGGGCCAGTTCGAACTGGCGGGAAGGGGCGTTGATGTTCGACGCCAGGGAGCCCTCGTTGTCGCCGAACCCGCTCGCGCGCAGGTTGCCGCTCGGATTTCCGAAGTTCGCCCGGTCAAAGGCGTTCAGCACCTGGAAGACCAGCTCGACCCCGTGGGTCCCGCTCAGGAAGAAGTTCTTCGAAGCCCGGAAGTCAAAGTTCAGGAAGTTCGAACACGCGAAGTCGGTCACCGGCGTGCGGCCCTGGTCCTGGCGGTAGGCGTTCGCGAGGCCGAGATCCAGATTGCGGCATCCGTAGGTGTTCGCCGCACTGAAACCCGGGGCCAGGTCGCCCGAATAGTCGTCACCGTTCAGGTTGGTCCCGGAGTTCACGAGCACCGGGAGCGGCGAGCGGTAGTCCATGATCGTGGAGACCCGGATGTCGAACGGCAGGACGATGATGGCACTGCTCACCAGCCGGTGGCGGCGGTCCGTACCGCCCGGGTGGGTCACGCGCGTGTATCCCGGGAAACGGCTGTCCCACCCCGACGTCTCGACGTTCCGGGTCCAGAGTTCCGTGGTGTCGCTCTTGGCCAGGGTGTAGCTGACCAGGAACTGCCAGCCGTCCGCGTAGCGCTTCTCGAACTTGGCGTAAAACGCCTGGTAGTCGTGATCGAGGAGCGAGTACGTGGCGTTCACGTTCCGGAACTGGGGCCAGGGGCGCACGCCATCGATCGCGTAGTTGAGGTTGATATTTCGCTGGGCGTCGGCGCGGGTCGCCACCCGGGTCAGGTCGAGCGAGAGCGCCATGTCGTCCCGGAGTTGATGCGCAACGCCCAGGTTGAAGTGGTGGGCGTAGGGCTGCTCGTAGTCGTTGTCGAGAACCGTGATGTTCGGCGGCGCAGTGGAGACGAACTCCTCGCGGGAACGCCCGCCGAGCGGATCCAGGAAGTCCGGATTGTTGATGACGATCTGCTGCGCCTGGTGCCACCAGCGCTCGCCGAAGTTCGTGAGTGTCCGGATGTTCTCGAAGAACTTGCCGTATCCGCCCTTGACGGTGGTTCGGCCGGTGTTGTCCCCGGAGAGGTCGTACACGAAGCCGATGCGGGGGCCCCAGTTGTTCTTGTCGCCCCGGCGCTCCGCGCCCTCGTGGAACGGGATCGGCAGCGGGAACTGAATGTCCCGGATGTCCTCGTTCATGGGGCCGGCCTGGAGGTCATAGCGGAGTCCGAGGTTCAGCGTGAGACGGTCGCTCGTTATGTCGTCCTGGGTGTAGATCGAGAAGTGGTGGACCGGCACCCGGTCATACACCGGCTGGCGCTGGATGTACTGGATCGGGTGCGTGTCGGGGTTGTTCGGGTCGAACGGCTCGTTGGTATCGAAGATGAACCGGCCGTTGTAGCGGCCGGTGCTGTCCGCCTCGAAGTCGATCCAGTTGTAGTCCACCCCGAACTTGACCTGGTGATCGCCGCCCGGCCCCTGCGTGAACCAGGTGAAGTCGTCCTTGAACTGCCAACGGGTCTCGGGACCCATCTGGTCGTTGCAGGAACCCGTGCGCAGGTCGGGTCGACGGATTTCCTGATCACAAAGCGCGAGCCGCTCGGCGTTGAAGTCGCCGGCGGCAAAGGAGCCGTGGCTGAACGCGGGACTCACCTCGTACTTCGAAAACGCTCGCTGGAAGCGGAATTCGTTCAGCGAATTGGCGCCGGTCACTGAGGTCACCCCGAAGACTTCCGCGTTTCGCGGCACCGCGAAGTCGAACCCCTCGGTGGTGATCCCCCTGGCATTCAGGTTGGGCCGGTACTCGTTCTCCCACGCCACCCGCAGCCAGATGGAGTGGTCCTCGTTGAGCTGGTGGTTGAGGCGAGCGAGCCACATGTAGCGCCACTCGTCCTTCGGGAACGTGCCGTCGAATTCCGGGAACACTCCACGCGTATCGATGTCGTAGAACAGCTCCTCGTTCGTCCGCTCGTAAGCAAAGAAGAAGTGAGTACGGTCCTCCACGATCGGGCCACCGAAGGAACCGCCGAACTGGTGCCGGCGGTACTCCGGCTTCTCGAAGCTCGGGTCGTTCTCGGCGAATTCCTTCTGCTGGTAAGTCAGCTCGGTGAGCGCCTTGTCGCGGAAGAACCAGAAGGCGCTTCCCGCGAAGTCGTTGGTTCCCGATTTGGTCACCACCGTCATGAGGCCGCCGGTCGCGAGCCCGTACTCCGCCTTGAAGTTGCTGGTCGTGACCTGGAACTCGCCGATGGCGTCCATCGGGAAGTTCTGGCGCGCCTCGCCCATCTCGGCCCAGGTGTTGTTCACCCCGTCCACGATGAAGGCGTTCGCGTAGTAGCGGCCGCCGGCGCCCATGTTCACGTTACCGCGGTAGTAGAAGCCGCGGATCGCGTCCTGGCTGGTCCCGGGGGTCAGCAGCGCGAGGTCCACCCAGCGGCGGGAGGCCACCGGAAGGTCCTGGATCTGGAGGTCCGAAACCGAGGTCGAGATGTCCGAGCGCCGGGTATCGAGCAGCGGCGCCGTTCCGGTGACGGTGACCGTCTCCTCGACCTGGGCGAGCGCGAGCTCCTGGTTCAGGATGATCGTCTGCTGAATCGTCAGGATGACACCCGTGGTCTCCACCGTCTGGAAGCCGGAGAGCTCGGCCCTCACCGTGTAGGTTCCCGGCAGCAGCGCCGGCAGGCGGTAGTCACCGGTTGCGTCGGAGGTGGAACTCCGGGAAACCCCGGTGTCCTCGTTCACTGCGGTCACGGTGGCGCCCGGAAGGACGGCCCCCGTCGAATCGACGACCTGTCCCTCGATCTGCCCGTACTGGGCGAGGGCCGGCGTCGCGAGGAAGAGGGCGGCCACCACGACGGCCGCCCCCGAACAGATACGAGCTCTCCAGCACCTCCCGTTGGGCACTGTCCTGCTGTATCTCGTCGTGTTGGCCATGTTCGGCGCTCCTCCTGAGGGAATGAAACGGCGCAGTGATGCCCGGCCGGATGACCGGGCGTTTCGGAAAGTGTCAGATCCGCTGCCGGTCCTCACTCTTGACAACCTGCGGTAAAGCTCTGAAGGCGCTGATTTGCGGCGCGCAGCGCCGCGGGGGGGGGGGGGGGGTGTGGGGCGGTCCGGTGGCCCGCTTCCCTCCCCCAGCCAAACGAAAGACGATGGTGCGCATCGCTCGGCGATGCGCACCATCACCCCGTGGGGAAAGCGCCCCGCACGCGCCAGAACCGCCGGATTCAGCATTGCGGAGTTTCCCGGGCATCGTGCGGGGTGCTTTCACCACGGGCTGCTAATCGGCCTTGAACATGGCCATCAGGACTGTCTCGCCCCACTCGAAGTGGAGCATGCCGTCGTTCCCCTGTCCGTGGAGAACGACCGTGAACTGTTCGCGCGCCTCGCCCGGGTGGACCATGAGCGGAATCTCGGCGATGTCCATAGAGGCGTCGTGTTCGGTGCCCCACTGCCCGGTCTGGGAGTTCACGAGCAGCGTCCAGCCGTCCCCCATCTTCTTCGCGAAGAGGCTGTAGGAACCGGCCGCGATCTTCGTTCCCGCGAAGTCGAGGTCGCCGCTCGTCGTCAGGGTCGTGGAGGCGTCGGCGCCGAGCCGCCACACCATGCCGTCGTTGGCCTGGCCCAGCATGTCGCGGCCGTTCAGGCTCGGACGGCCGTACTCGATCGAGACGGTCGCACCGCCCACCGTGGCCTCGGCGGAGCCCCGCGGGCTCTGGGCGAAGGCGGTGGGAACGGCAATAAGGAGGGCGGCGAGCGCGCCGCCGAGGAATCGGGTCTTCATGGCTACTCCGTATTTGTTGTGTGGTACCTGGACCATTCTTGGTCGGTGGTTGGACAATTTCAAACGCCTACCGGAATGCGGCGGGGAACGGGTTTCGAGGGGGACCGGCGGCGGATGCCGATGACGCGGCCCTTCTCCGAGGGCTCCGGCAGGCCCTCCAGGCGCCGGGAGATTTCCTCGAGGAGGGCGCAGTACTCGGCGGGCATCACCGCCGAGCGGCGGGTCCGCATGTCCACGTAGACGCCGATGTGCTCGCAGGTGGCGGCGAGCACCGGCTCGCCCCCTTCGCTTTCGGGCTCGCCGAAGAGGCGCAGGAAGGCGTGGACCAGCTTCTCGCTGAAATCGAGGAGCTGGTAGGTGACGAAGAACGCCCGCCCCGGATGCAACTCGTGCTGGTAGGTGACGTGGTCTTCCAGCGCGAACGTGGACCCGTTGTCGTTGTCGTTGTCCCAGAGCCCGATGCGGCTCAGCATGTGCTGGGTGGCCTGATCGAAGGCGCGCCGGTAGTAGACGACGTTCATGTGGCCGTTCCGGTCGGTCCAGTCGGGCGCGACGACGCCCTCGTAGATGCGGAACCCGCGTTCGGGATCCAGGACCAGGTCGGGAGGCAGGCGGAACGGCACGGCAGCCCGGTAGATTACGTGAACGGGAATGCCGGGGGGACGCCGCGCTTCCCGGTACGCTAGACGCGACGTCTGAGGGAGGGCTCGTTATGCCTCGCGCCGCTCGTAATTCCTTCCGGTTGCCACCGGGATTCATCCTGCCCGCCGCGGCGCTCCTTGCGTTCGGGTGCGCTCCCGACTGGCCGCCCCCGCCGGAAACCCGGGTGGAGGTCGTCACCGACACCATCCACGGCGTCGAGATCCCCGATCCCTACCGGTGGCTCGAGGATCAGGACAGCCCGGAGACCCGGGCGTGGATCGACGCCCAGAACGCCTACGCGGAGGAGATCGTCTCGGACGAGGCGCTCGAGGCCCGGATCGCGGCCCGGATGAGCGAACTGACGGAAATCGCGCAGGTATCCGCGCCGCGGGGCGCCGGCGAGCACGAACTCTTCACGCTGCGGCGGCCCGGAGAACTCCAGGCGCGCATCTACCGGCGCGAGAAGCCCGAGGGGGACCCCACCGGGGAGCGGCCCGGTCCCGACGGGCAATACGAACTCCTCCTCGACGCGCAGGCGCTCGGTTTCGACGACTGGGCGAGCATCGACATCGTGGACATCTCTCCCGACGGGTCGCTCCTGCTCTACCGGATCCGGGACGGCGGGCTCGACGAGATCAGCGTGCGGCTCTTCGACCTCGAGACGCTGGAAGACCGGCCCGACCGGCTGCCCGAGGCGCTCTACGGGACCATCGCCTTCGACGGCGCCGGTGAGGGCTTCTACTACATCCACCGTTCGCGGGAGGACGGCCCCAGGATCCGCCACCACCGGATCGGCGCCGGGATGAGCGAGGACCGGGAGATCTTCGGCGAGGGCTACGGCCCGGAGACGTTCCTCCGGCTGGAGGAGATCGAAGACGGCCGCCTGCTGCTCCTCGGCGTCCAGCACGGCTGGATGCGCAACGACATCTTCGTGATGGACCAGGCGAGCGGCGAAGTCCATCCCGTCATCGAGGGCGAACGCGCCCATTTCACCGCCCGCTACGAGGAGGACCGGCTGCTCCTCACCACCGATCTCGACGCCTCGAACTACCGGGTCATCACCATTCCCACCGAGGGCGTGGATCCGTCCCGCTGGTCGGACCGCTCGCGCTGGAGCGACTGGATCCCCGAGCAGGAGCACCTCCTGCGCGGCTACACGACGATCGGCGAGCGCACCTACGTCGAACTCCTCGCGAACGTCAGTTCCCGCATCCTGGTCTTCGAAGCGGGAGACGGCGGACCGTTGCAGGCGGTGGAGGAGGTCCCCCTGCCCGACTACCACACGGCCAGCTTGAGCAGGCTGGGCGAGGACGGGGCGATGCTCACCCTGTCCTCGTTCACGGTTCCCCAGACCCGCTACCGGCTGGACCTCGAGACCTACGAGCGGGAACGCATCGAGCCGCCCCGTCCCGAGTACGACGGAAGCGACGTCCTCGTGGAGCAGGTCTGGTACACGTCGAAGGACGGGACCGAGGCGCCGATGTACATCATGCGGCCGCGCGGGGCGGCGCTGGACGGCAACCTGCCCACCCTGCTCCACGGCTACGGCGGTTTCAATGTGAGCGTCACGCCGTCCTTCCGGGCACAGGCGGCGGTCTGGGTCGAGGCCGGGGGCGTCTTCGCGGTGGCGACGCTCCGGGGCGGCAGCGAGTTCGGCGAGGACTGGCACCGGGACGGCATGCTCCAAAACAAGCAAAACGTCTTCGACGACTTCATCTCCTCGGCGGAATGGCTCATCGGGAACGGCTACACGAATCCGGACCGGCTGGCCATCATGGGCGGGAGCAACGGCGGCCTGCTGGTGGCGAGCTCCTTCACCCAGCGGCCCGAACTCTTCCGGGCGGTGTATTGCGGCTTCCCCGATCTCGACATGGTCCGCTTCTACACCTTCACCGAGACGAACAACATGCCGGCGCTGCTGGAGTACGGGAACGCCGGCATCCCCGAACAGTTCGAGTTCCTGCGCCGGTACTCGCCCTACCAGGCGGTGGAGGACGGGACCGACTACCCGGCGGTGATGTTCACCCAGGGCGACCTCGACACCCGGGTCCCGCCCCTCCAGGGCCGCAAGATGGCGGCGCGGGTGCAGGCCGCCTCCTCGTCAGGCCTGCCGGTGATCCTCCGCTACCGCCCGCGGGCGGGGCACGCCGGGGGCCGCAGCCGCGTCCCGGACCGGGCCATGGACACGGCCTTCCTGATGATGCAGCTCGGCATGAGCTATGGGGAGGAAGCGCCGTAGGGGCGGGGCGAGAGAGCATGCCGCCGGGCGGGAGGGGGGTACGACGGGTTGGGATGTTTATTCCCACTGTGAATAGATATCATTCACATAGTGAATAACTATCTGCCCCGTGCCAGTGCCGCCAGTCTGGCGGGGCGCCTCGGGGTGATGCCGGTCACGATCGTCACCGGCGCTCGTCAGACCGGCAAGACCACCTTGGTGCGCAAGCTGACCCCGGGCGAACGGCGCTACGCGACCCTCGACGAACCCGACGCCGCGCAGCTCGCCCGGCGCGATCCCCGAACGCTTCTGGGCAGCGGCCGGCTCACGCTCGATGAAGTGCAGCGGGAGCCCCGCGTGCTTTCCGCCGTCAAACTGGCGGTGGATGAGGAACGGACCCCCGGACGTTTTCTGCTCACCGGGTCCGCCAATCTGCTGCTGATGCGGCGCGTGTCCGAATCGCTGGCCGGACGGGCCAGTTACCTGACGCTTTGGCCGATGGCGCGCCGGGAACAGCTCGGGCTCGGCGGCTACGGCGTTTGGGACGACCTCCTGGGCACGCCGGAATCCGAATGGCCCGATCTCCTTCGGGAGACGGAGGCTGCTCCGGAGGACTGGCGGTCGCTCGCGCGCCGCGGCGGGTTCCCGGTTCCCGCCGTCACCCTGCGGAGCGCCGCGGAACGAAAGGTGTGGTTCGAGGGCTATGAACGCACCTATTTGGAGCGTGACGTCAGGGACCTCGCCCAGGTCGCTTCCCTTGGAGACTTCGGCGTCCTCCTGCGGGCCGCGGCGCTTCGCCTGGGACAGATCCTGAACCAGTCCGACCTCGGGCGCGACGTCGCGCTCCCCCAGCCCACGGTCCACCGGTACCTGAAGCTGCTCGAGACTTCCTATCTCCTCATCCGACTTCCCGCCTACGCAGTGAATCGGACGAAGCGTCTGGTCAAGTCACCCCGTATCTACTGGAGCGACGTCGGCCTCGCCCTCCATCTCGGCGGAGATCCCGAGCCGGACGGGGCGCATCTCGAGAACATCGTTCTCCAGGACCTCCTCGCCTGGCGCGACACTCGACTCGACCGGGCGGACGTGTTCTATTGGCGAACCACCACCGGCGCTGAAGTGGACTTGGTGGTCGAAACCAGGGGCCGTCTGCTGCCCATCGAAGTCAAGGCGACTACCCGGCCCGGCCTGGGCCACGCCCGGCATCTGCTCACCTTCCGCAGGGAATACCCGGAGCAGTCGCGCTGCGGGCTGCTGCTCCACGACGGGGACGCGATCCGCTGGATCGCGGACGGCGTCCTCGCCGTCCCCTGGTGGCGGGTGGTCTGAGACCGGACGCCGCGTTCGCCTTGACAGCCCGTGGTGAAACCCACGTGAGCGCCGAGGCCCCCACCGGGAGAAACACCCATGCGCGTGTCCTCCTGCGCACCCCGCCCGGCATGAAAAGCGGCATCCGCATTTGAAGCCCTTGAAGCCGACGAGCGTGATTCCGTTCGCGGCCGGCGGCCGCGGTGCCGGCTGAAGCCGGCGTTCCAAGCCGCTTCTGCGGTCCTGCCCGGTCCGAGATCC
>MKWU01000628.1_pt1 | contig 66054 bp, 51 predicted proteins | sample 809101 | NCBI WGS metagenome assembly MKWU01 (sample SAMN05860141, study PRJNA318959) | sponge metagenome | host: Aplysina aerophoba | place: Slovenia: Piran, Adriatic Sea, Gulf of Piran | collected 2013-05-07
TAGAGAGGACCGTCCATCACCCATTCCATGTTCGGGTCGTCATGCTGGGCATGCAGGGGTGCGGCGGTTCCGACCAGCAGGAACAGCGCGGGAAGCGCCACGGAAGTCAAAGCCATGCGAATCATTAAGTATTCTCCTTGTTCCCCGGGCGGGGCACGTTGTTTCAGTCCAGACCCAGTTACTCGCCGTATCTCGTCGTACACGTCAACGGGGTTTTACCGGAAGATAGTGGCAAACCTTTAAAAAATCAACGAATTCTCCCCTGATCCGATCGGATCGGGTACGCGTTTACAGGAGACAGGTGTCGATTACGAGGGCGACACTCCGGATCGGGTACGCGTTTACAGGAGACAGGTGTCGATTACATGAGCGACACCGTCCGCGTCGTTGGTCGGCGCGACCAGGTCCGCCGCGCGCCGAACCGTGTCCGGCGCATTCCCCATGGCGACGCCGAGTCCGGCGTATTCGATCATGTCCAGGTCATTGAAGTTGTCGCCGATGCTTATCATTCGCTCGGATCCGATACCGTAGCGTTCGCCGAGGAATGCGAGGGACTTCGCCTTGGACACACCGGCAGGTACGATTTCCATGCACCAGTAGTCGCCCACCAGCGTGCTTCGCGACAGGATGATGCCGATCCGGTCGCGGTATTCCGCCAGTTCCGCCTCCAGTTCATGCATGGACGATCCCCTTCCGGCCACGGCGATCTGCGCAGGGTCACGGCTGAGCACCTGTTCCAGGCCGTCCACCTGAAAGACCTTGTCCGCGTTGGCCTCCAGGTAGCGTTCCCGCCAGCCGTTCGCCGAGCGGGGCTGTTCAACCCAGATGTACCGGCTTTCCGGTACCGGTTCGTAAACGAGGGGATCATGTCCGCGCCGTTTACAGAAATCGACCAGGTCGGCCGCCAGTGCCCGCGGCATGTTTACCGCCCTGAGCAACGGACCGTCGAGGGATTCGAGTATGAGCGCGCCGCTGTGGAAGATCAGCGTCGTGGAAGGCGGCACCTTTTCCGCCGCGGCCCGGCCGGAGTTGAGGCTTCTCCCGGTGCAGAGCGCCACGCGCTTTCCCGCCGAGACGGCCCTTCGAAGGGCCTGGAGCGTTCCGGGGGAGATCTCGCGCCGGGACGTCAGCAGCGTGCCGTCGATGTCGATGGCGATCAGGTCGTAGGACATTTCCGAGGCTCTTTCGGGTCAGGGTATGAAGCGCTCGATAGCCCGGGCGACGCCCTCGTCGTCCACGGAAGCCGTGACATGGTCCGCCCGGGCGCGGATTTCGGGTGGTCCGTTTCCCATGGCCACGCCCAGGCCCGCCACGTCGAGCATTTCCAGGTCGTTCAGGTTGTCTCCCACCGCCATGACCTCGGTGAGATCGATCCCGAGAAGCTGGGCCAGTCTGCGCAGTCCGTCGCCCTTGGACACGCCAAAAGGCATGACCGTGATGACACTGTAGCAACGATCCCATGGACTGATTTCGAAGACCACGCTCGTGTTTGGAAGATGCGTCCTGATGTGTGATTCCCGGGACCTGACCCGTTCGTTGCGCTCGGCGACCGTTATGCAGGTGACGTCCTGCCCGAGATAGTCGCATAGGTCGTCCACCCGGTGAACGCGGTCGGCGTTCTGCGCGGCGTAGTCGATAAACGCGCGGTTGTCCGGATCGAAGGAATCATAGTAGAAGTATCGCACTTCAGGCAGCGGACCGTACACGATGGGATGAAACCCGATGCTGCGAAACACGCGCACGGAATCCATCGCGAGATGATTCGGAAGGTGTCGCAAATACCTGGCGCGACGATTGGGGGCGTCGTAAATCATGGCGCCGTTGTTCAGCACGTACGGTACGTTCAACGGCAGATGCCGCACGGCCTCTTCAGCGGACGGCAGGCTTCGCCCGGTGCACACCGTGACGAAGACGCCGCGGCCGACCGCGTGCCGCACCGCGTCAGCCGTGGCGACGGTCATGACCTTTCTGCCGTCGATCAGCGTGCCGTCGATGTCCAGGGCGAGGAGACGTATTCGACCGTTATGGCGGGTCAGTTTTCTCTGCCTTTGGTGGTGTCGTTGGTAATGCTCGGCGCCTCGCATTTGTGTTTTTTTGGTTACACTATACAATAATTTTACTTCTTTACTATCGCTTTTACTCGTATAACTTCAATTATAAAAAACAAACGACAACTGACCGGTAAAAGGTGCAACAAAATGGCGAAGTCAGGCCCCGTAAAAGTTTACCGCAAGGGACTTTCATTCATTGAGATAACTTAAATATCTCACGATGAGAAAAGGCTCGTAAATGGTTCAAGAATCAGAGATAGCCGAAATGTCCGTAATACCTCAGGTGCGGTACGTTCGACCTGCAGTCGAACATCATGCCCAAGACCATGACGCACAGATGTAATAAGTGCAAAGTTGGTCCTTTTTAGGTGTCCGCAAGGGTATGGTCATGGAAGTTCCCAATTTGCCCTTCAGGTGTAGGCTATCGGTATATACTTTTCACTACCGCTATTTAAGGAACATCTGAACAAGTTTCCGGCTCTGTTAATACCATCGGATCTTCCGAGTGTAGCCAATCAGGACAGTCGCACTCATCCTGATTTCGGCTGTACGGCCGCCAGGGCCTGGTCGAAGGTCATAATCTCGCGCACATCGCGCCGTCGGCAGCTTGCCAGGTGGCAAAGGTCTCTGGCCCCCAGCGTGGGATACCGGTCGTGGAGCAGACGGGCCAGGGTGACGTCGGCCTCTTCAAGCGGCCATACTTCTTTGCAGGCCTCGGTTGCCAGCGACATTGCCGCGTCCAACGTCCGCAGTCTACCGACCCGCAAGTAGGCGTGGGTCAGTTCCTGCAGGACTTCCGCGGACGTACAAAGGGTTTCCCGGCACCGGCCGGATTCGACGAAGAACGCTCTGGCGGTCGCCCTTAGCGGGTGCGGTCTACCTACGGCATAAATGAATACGTTTGTATCTACGAAGATCATGAGTCTGACGCATTGGGGCCGCGAGAAGCGTTGATCGTCCTGAGATGTTCTTCCCATTCCGGTTCCCGTTCGGGACCGTCCAGACCGTCGCAGGCGCGGAAGAACTCCTCGAGACGTGCCGGTGATCGAAAGGCTTTGGCGCGCTGGCATTCTTCCAGTCGCATATGGGCTGCGGTTCTCAGCCACGCACTGAAAGTCATGCCCTCGAGGCGCGCCTGATGGACGAAGCGGTCGCGGTCTTCATCCGGTATGATCAGTTGTACTCTGGCCATCGTCGTTCCCTCCCTGGATAGTAATGTGTAAATATGATACACACTAATGTCCAGATCAAGTTCCTATTTAACTGGAAAGGACCTCGGCTACCAGGCCGAGACCCGGTTTACGACCGGAGTTAAACACTGGCCTGTTTTTATATCTTCGGCGCGGGGAAAGAATTGGTCAGGAAGGGAAATCCGCGAGAATGCGGCCTGATCCACAAAACGCCGTGTCACAGACCTTCAGCAGAACTTACCGATGGGCGCTAGTGGACTCGAACCACTGACCTCCACGATGTGAGCGTGGCACTCTAACCGGCTGAGCTAAGCGCCCGGCAAATGGGCCCGCCAGGACTCGAACCTGGGACCGTCCGATTATGAGTCGGATGCTCTAACCAACTGAGCTACAGGCCCATGTTTGCCGCCCAGACAGCATACCCGACAGATTGGATCAATATAGGCGAACGGGTGGGCATCGTCAAGCAAAAGATGGGGGTGAAGCTCAATCTCCCCGGGCCGATTGCAGCAGGACTTTTTCCTGTTGCTTGAGCTCCATGTAAGTGGCCATGGCGTCGTTCAATTCGTCGCTTCGCCCACCCTTTTCCATCTGTTTTATCTGTTCCATGAGCCGGGCCATGCTTTCCTTGAGCCGTTTCTGTTTTATCCGGATGATATGGTCCCGGGCTCTTTGTTCCAGGTTTACGCCGGAGTCCGATGCATTGATCAGTTCCGTCATCATCCGTGCGGCCTCGTCGTCGCCGATGGTATCGATCAGGCCGGAAAGGTCGTACGTTCCCTCGCCGCCCAGTTTCGCAAAACATAGCTCGACGATCCGGCGGTACAGGGGGTGCTTGAAATCCCGAGGTTCCAGTTGGTTTTCGACGAGTTCGGCTATGGCTCGGCCGTCGAGCATGAGTTGTACCAGGTCCCGTTCCACCATCGCGTCGCCGTCCGGCGCCGCCTTGGCTCGAGGCGCTCGGCGATCGCGTTGCACTGCGCCCGGGCTGCGCAGTTCGGAGGCCAGCAACCCCTGCAGTGCCGGAAACCGGCGTTCGGCTTCTTCCCGGTACGTTTCCCGGTGAACCAGGTTCGCCGTTTTCCGGATGAGTCCGGTCAGCGTACGAAACACCTCTTCCCGGTCGCCCGATCCCTGCAGGTTGGCGTGGTGACCCATGAAATCGGCGATGGAATCGGCGCTGTCGACGAGTTTCATGAACCCGTCCGGCCCGTGTTCTCTCACGTAGGAATCGGGATCGTAGTCTTCCGGCAGGCGCACGATCCGGGTCCACAGCCCCGATTCCACCAGGGGTTCGATCGCGCGCCAGGTCGCCCTCACCCCGGCCTGGTCGGAGTCGTAGACCAGAAACGCCTGCTGCCCGTACCGCGCCAGGAGCCGCGCCTGTTCCGGCGTCAACGCCGTTCCGCAAAGGGCGACCGCTCCGTGGACGCCCTGCTCGTACAGGCCGAGCAGGTCCATGTATCCCTCCACGACGAGTATCCGTCCCCGTTGCCGCAGCGCATCCCGGGCCTGGTACAGTCCGTAAAGCACCTGGCTCTTGCGGTAGATGGGGGATTCCGCCGAATTCAGATACTTGGGCTGGTCCTCGTCGGAAAGCGCTCTCCCGCCGAATCCGACCACGCGGCCGCTGGGCGCCTGAATGGGAAAGATGAGCCGTTTCCTGAAGGCATCGTAGGTACGCTGCTCGCCGGTCTTGGCCAGTCCGGCCTTAACGAGCAAGGCCACGTCGATGCCCTGTTTCCGGACCGCGTTCAGAAGGTCGTTCCATGAATCGGGCGCGTAGCCGAGCCCAAAGGACTTGACCGTCTCTTCGGACAGCCCGCGTCGTTCGGTGTAACGCCGGACGATCGAATCGCGGCCGGCGTTGAGCAGGCGTTCGTGGAAGAACCGGGCGGCGAACCGGGTTACCTGCGCGAGGCTTTCCGCCTCGCTTCCGGCCTGGCGTTCTCGGTACGTATCGGGTATGGTGATATTGAGGCGGCGGGCGATGTGGCGGACCGCTTCAACGAACGTGACGTTTTCGTGCTCCATGAGGAATGAGAATACGTTGCCGCCCTTGCCGCATCCGAAACAGTGGTAAATCTGCCGTTCCGGGTTGACGCTGAAGGAAGGGGTCTTCTCGTCGTGAAACGGACAGAGTCCCTTGTAGTTTCGACCCGCTTTACGCAGTGTGACGTAGTCGGAGACGACGTCCACGATGTCCGCCTGCGACCGAATCGAATCGATGAGCTCTTCCGGAATTCGCGCCAAGGCGCTCCCCCGCGTTCCCCCGCCGGTTCCGGGCGGGACTGTTCAAGGTCCTCACACCAGATCGCACGCCTCGGGCGGCATCCAGTGCGCGTCCCTGTTCTCCCATTTGACGTTGCACCCGATGGGATTGGTGAGCGGCGTCCTGACCGGACGCCCCGCCGTCACGTCTTCAAGGGCCGCTTCCAGGTCGTTCGCCGTTATGCCGTCCGCGTCCCTGGGACTGTCGACGCCGCGGCCGGTATAGACCAGGCTGCGGTTCGGGTCGAACACATAGAAGTGGGGTGTTCTGAGGGCGCCATACGCCCGCGCGACATCCTGGGACGCGTCGCGCAGGTAGACCCAGGGGAAACGATGGACATTCATCCGGGTGACCATGTGATCGAAACCGTCGTCGGGATGCGTGACCTCGCTGTTGGCATTGATCCCGACGAACCGGACTCCGCGGGAGGCATACCTTTCCGCGGAAACGCGGGTGACCTCGTCGGAACCGGTTACGTAGGGACAGTGGTTGCAAGTGAAAAACACCACCAGCGACTCCGCGGCGGAGAAATCGTCCAGGCTGTAGTTCCTGCCGTCCGTCGCCGGAAGCGAGAACCCCGGCGCGGTTTCACCCAATTGCAGCGTAAAGGCCATGATCACCCTCCTGTCGAAACGATGTAACGCAATAACGAAGGCGCACACCCCGGCTTGCGCGGTTCGAACCGGTTCGCCGCGGCGTCATCCCGCGAAAGCGCTTAATCTCTCATCTCCACGATGGTTACCCCGGTCCCCCCATCGCGCTCTTCGGCGAAATGGGACGATTTGACCAGGGGATGGTGTTGCAGAAACTCCCGGATCGCGCTGCTCAGGGCCCCGGTACCCTTTCCGTGCAGGATTCGGATTTCGTTGAGGTCATCGAGTGTGGTCCGGTCGATGTATCGGTCCACGGCGTCGATGGCCTCCCCGGCGCGATAGCCCCTCACGTCCAGTTCCGAAAGGGGATCGCGGGGACGGTCCACCTGTACTTTGACGCGATTCGCGGCAGTCCCGGTTGAGGCCGCCGGATCGGGTTTGTGGAGACTGACTTCGGACCTCCGCGCGGTGATCTCCATCCTGCCGGTCTGGATGCGCAGGCGGTCTCCCTGTTCCTGGAGTACCCTGCCCGCCTGCCGCAATGACTCCAGCCATACCTCGTCGCCCGCCGAGATCACCTCCCCGGCGCGTTCGGGAACGGTATCCCCGGAATCCCCACCGGCGCGTTTCGGAACCCGGTCCCCGGTATCCGCGTCCGCCTCGGCTGTATCGGTATCAATGGCATCGAGCATGCTCTGAAGCAGCACGCGCTGGTCCCTGACCGCCTTGTGTGATTCCTCGACGGCCCCGGTCGCGGCCTGTTCCCTGCGGACCTCGGCCACTGCCCGGTCGATGGCGGCCTGGGCGTCTTTCAGCATCCGGTCCATCTTCTCGCGGCCTGAATCGATCACGTCGCGCTCTTTTTGCTTATATGAAGCGATCCGGTCTTCGTAGGACCGTTTCAAGGCATCGAGTTCAACGCGAAGCCGGTCCGCCTGCTCCTGTGCGGCGACGAGCTGTTCGTGCTTCCGGTCCACGTCCGTGATCAATTCGTCCAGCCGCCGTTCGGGGGTCCCCATGTACCGGGCGGACCGCTCGAGGACTTCTTCGGGCATGCCGAGCCGGCGTCCGATCTCGATGGCGTAGCTGGCCCCGGGAATGCCCTGCCGGAACTGGTAAGTCGGCGCGAGGGTTTCCACGTGGAAGACCATCGATCCGTTTTCCACCCGGCCGGTCCGGTTGGCGAAGGCCTTGAGCGCGTCGAGGTGGGTCGTCGCCGCCGTGACGGTCCCCCGCAGGGTAAGCGATTCCAGGATGGCCATGCCCATGGCCGCCCCCGCTGAAGGGTCCGTGCCGGCGCCCAGCTCATCGAGGAGCACCAGGGTGTGTTCGTCGGCGTCTTCCAGGATGGTGCGTATATGCCCCATGTGGGCCGTAAAGGTACTCAGGTTCGCCTCGATCGACTGCTCGTCCCCGATGTCCGCGAAGATGGAATCGAACACGGCGATATCCGTGTCGTCGTCAGCAGGTATGTGCAAACCGGCCTGCGCCATCATGGTCAGGATTCCGATCGATTTCAGGGCGACCGTCTTGCCGCCCATGTTGGGACCGGTAATCACGAGCGTTCGCATGGCGTCGCCTATTTCCAGGTTCAGCGGAACGACCGCCTCGCACTGGTCCGCCTGTTGAAGGATGGGATGCCGGGCGTTGCGCAGGACGACGCGGCCGTCGGAATTCAGCCTCGGCGGCGCGGCCCGCAGGTCGATCGAAAGCACGGCGGCCGCGTGATAGAAGTCGAGCTGGCCCAGGAGGCCGTAGGAATCGGTTATGGAATCCACCTGACGGTGTATCTGATCGGTCAGGGTTAACAGAACGCGTTCGATTTCGCGGCCTTCCTCCACGATCAACTCGCGCAGCCGGTTGTTGAATTCGACGACTCCCATGGGCTCGATGAATACCGTTGCGCCGCTGGCGGACTGGTCATGGACCACGCCCTGCACCTGGCCGCGGTGATCCATGCGTACCGGTACCACGTACCGCCCGTCCCGCATGGTGATGACCGGGTCCTGCAGCGCGCGGGCCCCGGTTTCGGACTGAACGAACCGCTGAAGCCAGTTTCGCGCGCGCTCCCGCATGGTCTGTTGATCCGCGCGGATCCGGCGCAGCGCGGGACTGGCGTGATCGCGAACGTTGCCGTCGGAGTCGATCGCCTGTCCGATCGACGTTTCGATCTCCTGGAAATCTCCCAGGCCGGCCGTCAGGGACCGGACATGGGGCTCGGTGGAACGACTTCTCAACCGCAGGCCGAATGCCCGCATGAGGCGGCTTACCCGAAGGGTGTCCGCCACGTCCAGCAGGACCTTCGGATCCAACATGGCGCCGGCCGCGCCGGCCTGTTCCAGGGCCTGGCCAATGTCCTTGATGCCCCGCAGGGGAACGGTTTCCCGCTTGTCGAGGAATCCCCGCATCTCGGTGACGGTCTGGAGGTTCTTCCGGATTACGCCGATCTCGTTTGCCGGATCCAGGGACATCGCCCGGCGATGGCCCTGTTCGGAGACCGTCCTTTCCGATACCATCGTCCTGACGGCGTCGAATTCCAGGACCTGCAGCGTGTGGGGAGGAATACCGGGTTTCATGTTCGGTCGTTGGTTATTCGTCACCGGCCAAAGTTAACCGCTTCGGACCGGTAGCGCGGGACGTTCGTCCGACAATGCGCGCGGTTGACCGGGGTCGGCCGGCGCGGGGGGTGCCTGGGTGGAACGCAGATACCGCTCCAGTTCCTCCATGATAGGCGGGGAACCGGGTTCCAGGCGGTCCATTACGGAATCGATGATGGTCGGGATGATGGTCATGGCCTCCGGGGCAAGGGACGATCGGTCAATCTCCGCCCTGGCCGTGCCGGTGAACGGCATGAATGCATAGAGGATCAAAATCAGGCTCGAGATGACATATCCCCGCGCACCCCCGATCAACATGCCGGCCAGGCGGCTGAGCAGGGACCTGGAACCGGCCTGGAAAGACCGGCCGGTCGCGCCGGTTACGGCGTTGGCCAGCGCGAGTGACAGTATCAGGCAGGCGAACAGGCTGAACCAGTGCAGCCAACCAGGGGTTAAGCCCGTCAGTCGGCCGAGGAGGCCGGACACGAGACCGAACTGGGTCAGGGCTATGACCAGGGCCGAGACGATTCCCGCCAGGTCCAGCAGGCTCCTGGCAGGGCCCTTGCGGAAGCCGATAGCCGCCTGGTAAAGGACGAGGATCACGATGGCGATATCGATCCAGTTCATGGCATCAAAACACGGAAAGCCTCTCCGGGGTTTCGGAGAGGCTTCGCAAAAGGACCGGCGCCGACCGCAAACAGAAAGGGATTATACTGTCCGCTCGCTCCGACCGGTCTGCGTGGTTCCCATGGTCAGGCATTCCCGCACGATGTGGTTGACGAGCCTGCCGTCCGCCCGGCCCTTGACACGAGGCATGACCGCCCCCATGATCCTGCCCAAGTCTCCCGGCCCCGCGGTGCCGGACCGGTCGATGACATCCCTTACCACGGATCTGATCTCTTCTTCGGACAACTGATCCGGCAGGTAGGACGCGAGGATCTCGAGTTCTTCATCGGCCTGTGCGATCAGGTCCTTTCGATCGCCCTTGACGGCGAACTCCCGCGCTTCTCTCCGAGACTTGATCAGGGAGGAGATCACTTCCACCGTTTCCTCGTCCGGCAAATCTCTGCCTTTTGCGATCTCCCGGTTCTTGATCTGAGCGCGTATCATGCGGATCAGACCGAGGCGTACGGTCTCCCGGTTCCTGAGCGCGGATTTCATATCTTCCGCCAAACGCTCTGTTAGCGCCATGACCCGCTCCGGTTTGATCAGTATCTTTCCTGCTGGAGCCGCTTCTGATTCTTCCGCTTCGCCGCGTTCAGCTTGCGCTTGCGTTTCGCGCTCGGTTTCTCAAAATGCTGATGCTTGCGTATTTCAGACATGATGCCGACTTTCTCGCAAGTCTTGGTAAAACGACGCAGGGCCTTTTCGAACGGTTCTCCTTCCCTGACACGAATACCTGGCATCCTCACACCCCCTCTCTCGCCACTCGAATCGGGTGAACCAAGTCTTACTCTCCGTCTCTATTCCAACCTTTCCAATATGCCATGGGACGGTTGAAATAGCAAGGAGTTTAATTCGTTCGATCCCGGTACTCACCGTTCGTCCGGCCCATCGCCGTTCAAGCGGCCAGTTCGGGCATCTGGCGTCCCCCGAGCAGATGCATATGTAGATGAAACACGGTCTGTCCCCCGTCCCGGCCGCAATTGACGATCAGCCGGTACCCGCCGTCGTGAATTCCGGCGTCCCGGGCGATCCGGTTCGCCGCCGCGGTGAGCCGGCTCATGATCCCGGCCGTATCGCCGCCCAGGTCGGCGACCGTTTCGATATGCGCTCGCGGTACGACAAGCACGTGCACCGGCGCCGCGGGATTTATGTCCCGAAAGGCCACGACGTGTTCGTCTTCGTAGACGAATTCGGTCGGGAGCGTTCCGGCAATGATGCGGCAGAACAGACACTCGGACATGGTTTCGTCCTCCTATGCTTGGCGCGCGACGCGGTACGGTGACGCCCACCGGCCGTTTTCACGCGGAATCGAGCGCCGCCATAAGCAGAGCCAACCCCGCAATGGAGGCCGTATCGGCCCGTAGGCGCGAGCGTCCCAGCGAAACCGATTGCATGCCGGCTTCCCGGGCCAAATCGAGCTCCTCCCGGGCGAAACCCCCTTCGGGACCGATCATCAACAGGACGCGCCTTGCTTCCGAGACGAGGCCCGATGCGAGCGCCGGACCCCTTCCCCTTTCTTCTTCCGAGGCGATCAGGGCCAGGTCGTAGGATGACGCGGTGCCCACGACTTCCTGCAGGCTCATGACCGGGTCGATCCGCGGCAGCCGGGCGCGCAGCGACTGTTTCATCGCGCTCAGGGCGATGCGCCGCCAGCGTTCCAGCCGTTGACCGCCCGGTTCGCCTCCGCCCGCCACCGTGCGGGAACTGCGCATGGGTATGATGCCGGCAACGCCCAGTTCCGTCGCCTTCTCGACGACCGTGTCCAACCGCGGGCCCTTGAGCAGCGACGGGACGAGCGTCACTTCGGCCGATCCCCCCTCGCCGTCTCTCCGGCGGCCTAGAATCTCGATTTCCACCTCGGGTTTCATGCGGATGAGCACGCCTTCGTAGATCCAGCCTTCGCCGTCCACGAAATGCACGGAGTCCCCTGGTTTCTTGCGCAGTGCGCGCGCCAGGTGATTCCGCTCGTCCCCGTCCGGAACGAAAGCCGAGTTCCCCACGATCCGGTCCGGAGGTACATAACTGAATTCCATCATATCCGCCATTCGCCCGGGCCACCGGGTTAACCGGCCGTCCTGCCGGCCGCGCCGGCCCACCAGACTCCCAGGGTCTCACGCTCCAGCAACGCGAAGCCATGGTCTTCCAGCGCGGTTTCAAATGCCCTGGCTTCCTCGATGAGCAAACCGGAGAGGATCAACTCGCCGTCGGGGTGAAGAAGGGCTTTGAAGCCGGGAAGCATGGCGGTCAGGCTGGATGCGCCGATGTTGGAAACGATGATCCGGTATTGTCCGCCGACCGAGGGATGATCCAAGCGGCCGGCATAGGTATCGACCCGGCCGGCCACCCCGTTCAGCCCGGCATTCTCCAGCGCGTTTCCGATGGTCTCGGGATCGATGTCGACGCCCGTTGCCGTGGAGGCGCCCAGGAGCGCCGCGGTGATGGAAAGTACGCCGGATCCCGATCCCACGTCGAGCACCCGGTCGCCCGGCCGAATCCGCTTTTCCAGTTGCCGCAGGCAAAGCTGCGTGGTTTCGTGCCCGCCCGTACCGAACCCGGCGCCCGGGTTGATCCGGACTACGAGAAGGCCATCTGAACGGGTCGCCTCGGACCAGGGCGGAGCGACCAGGAGCCGTTCCGATACCCGCACGGGCCCCAACTGTGTTTTCCATTGCCCGGCCCAGTCGGCTTCGGACACCCTGCGCGTGGCGATCCGGCATTCGCCGTCCACCATGCCCAATTCGCGAAGCGCATCCCAGAGGCGGGAGATCCGGTCGATCTTTTCGTTTACGCCGGGCCGGTCGGGCCAGAACCCGGTAAGGCATTCCAATCCGATGGCGCGCGGGCCCGCGGACTGAACGACCCCGGTGGCGCCCAGTTCCCAGAACGCGTTGGCGATCGCCTCTTCGGATTCAGACGTGGTGGCTATGGTTATTTCGACCCAGTGACGCATAGGCGAGGGATGGGCGGCAACCGGACCGGATCCGCGTTCCCGCAGCGGTTCAGTCGCCGAACAACTCTTCCCTGATCCGGTTAAAGAACCCCCGGTCGTTCTCCGGCGTCTTCGTCTTCCCGCTGTCCAACCCGGACAACTCCCGGTACAGTTCCTTTTCCCTGCCGGTCAGTTCGGTGGGCGTCCAGACGATGACTTTCACGAGCTGGTCGCCCTGGCCGTATCCGTTAAGGTGGGGCATGCCCTTGGCGCGCAACCGGAAAACCTTGCCGAACTGGGTGCCGGGAGGAATGGTGAGGCGTACCTTGCCCGTAAGGGTCGGGACCTCCACCTGGTCGCCCAGGGCCGCCTGGCTGAAACTGAGGGGCAACACGTAAACGATGTCGTCGTCCTGGCGTTCGAAGAACTCGTGGGGTTCCTGTTCGATGACGACGAGCACGTCTCCGGCCGCTCCGCCGCGGACACCGGCGTGGCCCTGTCCCTGGAGGCGCATGTAGTTCCCGTCGCCGGCGCCGACCGGGATATCCACCTTGACCGTGACCGTCTTCATCTGCCGCCCCTGTCCCTCGCACGTGCCGCAGGGACGGTCGATCGTCTTTCCCTGGCCCTGGCAGTTCGGACAGGTCGTGACGTTCATCACGACGCCGAAGAGGGAGGACGCGCGCTGCTGGACCTGTCCCTGCCCGTGGCAGGTCGGACAGATTCGCACGCTGTTGGGGTCGGCGGCGCCGCTGCCGTTGCAGGACTCGCAGGGCATATACCGCTTGATGCGGATCGTCTTGCTGACGCCCCGGGCCAATTCCTCCAGGGTCAGTTTCAGGTTTACCCGGAGATCCGTGCCCCGGTTGCTTGCCCTTCCACGGGTCCGACCGCCGAAGAAGTCGCCGAAAATGCCGCCCAGGTTTCCCAGGATGTCTTCGAAATCGCCCGCGTGGGAGAAATCCGTCCACTGGAAACCGCCCGATCCGAAGTCGCCCGCCACGCCCTGGTGGCCGAACCGGTCGTATCGCGTGCGCTTTTCCGGATCGCTGAGTACCTCGTAGGCTTCGGCGGCCGTCCTGAATTTCTCTTCGGCCGCCTCGTCGCCCGGGTTCCGGTCCGGATGAAACTGCATGGCCAGCTTCCGGTACGCCTTCTTGATCTCGTCCTCGGATGCCGAGCGCGCAACGCCCAGGGTATCGTAGTAGTCCTGTTTATTCATCTTCAGCGGAATCCCGTATCCGGCCGTTGTCCCGGTCCGGCGTTTTCGCCGGCGTGCGCGTCACGATGACCTTGGCCGCGCGAAGGACCTTTTCATTGAGTGTGTAGCCCTTTTCAACCACGGTGATTACCGTGTCGGCCGGATGTTCTTCGTTATCGACGGCCATGACGGCTTCGTGCAGCGTGGGATCGAAGGGCGCGCCTTCAGCGGTGATCTCCTTCATGCCCGCCTTCACCAGTTTTTCCAGGAACTGCTGGCGGATCATCTCGAAACCCTGGGCGAAGGACCGGGTTTCATCGGATGTCTGCGGCGCCTGGAGGGCCCGTTCTATGTTGTCCAGTATGGGCAGCAACTCGGTGATCAGCGATTCCCCGGCGTTTTTCACCAGCGCGGTGAATTCGCGCCCGGTGCGCTTCTTGTAGTTGTCGAACTCGGCGGCCAGGCGCACCAGGCGATCCTTGTAGCGCAGGGCCTCCTCGGCCAGTCTGGCCTGTTCATCCCCGGGCGCGTCCTCGGTGGCGCCGGCAGACTTCTCCCCGGGGGCCGCTTCTCCTTCAGGCGCGTCCTCGGTGGCGCCGGCAGACTTCTCCCCGGGGGCCGCTTCTCCTTCAGGCGCGTCCTCGGAAGCGCCGGCAGACTTCTCCCCGGGGGCCGCTTCTCCTTCAGGCGCGTCCTCGGCGGTCCGCCTGGCCCGGTCCTCCGCCGCGGTCGCCGGTCCATTTCCCGGTCCGGCGCGACGGTCCGTCCCCGGTCCGGAATCCGACCCGGCCCCGGATTCGCTCTCGTGCGCGGTAGTCTCCGTCGCTTCGACTGCTTCTTCCCGCGTACCGGCGACTTCGACTTCTTGCTCCTTGCTCATGACTCGAATTTCCCCTTACAGGATGAAAGGCCCGTTCCTTTGCCGGCGAGTCCCGTGCCGGCGTGTACCGTCCGGTACCAAAAGGAAGCGGGCGTGATCACTCACGTCCGCTGGTATACCGATCCGGGGCGAAAACAGCCCTGTTTCACGCGAACTTCGTATTCAGATACCGCGCCGTATACCCGACGACGGACATCAGGCGCGCATAGGGCATGCGGGTCGGTCCGATGACCCCGATAATGCCCGCCATGTCGCCAATTCGATAGGTCGAAGTCACCACGCTGCATGACTTTACTTCGTTCTGTCCGTTCTCCCGTCCGATGGTGACGGCGATCCGGTTTTCGTGATGGCGCTCGCTCAGCCAGTGGGCCACCGTACGCTTGTGCTCGAGGAACTGAAGCAGCGACGAAAGCTTCGTGTAATCCGTCACGAACTCCGGCTGAGACACGATATAGGTCGTGCCCCCGATATGGGTTTTCTCGTTCTCCTCGAAATCGAAGAGGTAATCGCTGTATTGGATGAACAACTGGACGATCTTCCGCTTGGACTGCGGCGCGTCCTCCAGGCGTTCATCGAGCTGTCCCTTGATCTCCCTGAGGGAGCAGCCGTTCAATCGCTCGTTCAGGAACCAGGTGGCATCGGCGAGCCGGTCCGCGGGAATATCCGCGTCGAGTTCGGCGACGATGCTCCTGACCAGTCCGGAAGTGAGGGTCAGCACCAGCAGCACCTTCCGGTGGGCCACCGGTATGAATTCCACACGTTCGAGTCTGCCGTCATACAACTTCGGCGCCAGCGCCACACCGACTTCCCTGCATACCAGGCCGAGTATGTGCGCGGTATGGCTCAGAAGCTCCTGGACGCTCAACCAGTCGTTTTCCAGCTCGAGATGGATCCGTTCCCTGTCCCGCTTGGCGATGGGACGCACGCGGAGGAGGGTGTCCACGTAATACCTATAGCCCTTGTCCGTCGGCACACCGCCGGACGAGGGATGGGGGCGGGCGATGTACCCTGCGTCTTCGAGGTTCACCATGGCATTACGCACCGTCGCCGGACTTACGGCGTGGGGCGCCTGGCTGGCTATCGACTTGGATCCGACGGGCTGGCCCGTGGAAACATGGTGTTCAACCAGGCTTCGGAGAATATCCTTGTCCCGGTCGGTCTGAAGTGTATACGCCATGACGATCCTGAAACCTGTATTGGGAAGTGCCATGCGCGGCGATGGTTCGGCAGTGGGATGAACCTCGACCGGACCACGCAACGCAAATCGGCGTCCGGCGCCCGTATGCGGCTGAAGGACGCGCTCGAAATCCGTTACTGTATTTACGAATCAGGTCCGCTCGTGTCAAGCGAAAAGCTGTGCGCCGGCCGGGTCTTTCTCCCCTTCTCTCAATGACTTTTCCTTGACTGAAAGGGGGTGTGGCGGCTATATTCCGGGATCGCGTTCCAGGCATTGAACAACCTCTTCGGTGTAGCGTCACGATACCGGTCGCAGGAACGTAGACCGGATCGGAGACGGCCGGGGTTGCGCAACGCGGAGAACGCGACGCGGCCAGTCGCTGGGGGATGTCATGCTGAGTTCGAAAGTGAAGACCTGGTACGTGAACATGCTGGGACCCTTCGTCCGCACGTCCGTTCGATTCGGGATTCATCCCAACGCGTTGACGATGCTTGGTTTCGGGATCACCCTGGCTTCGGCCTGTCTCTTCGGACTGGGTGCCTTCCGGTGGGCGGGGCTGGTCATGTTCATCGGCGGCAGTTGCGACGTATTGGACGGGCATCTCGCCCGGGAGACCGGGACGCGTAGCACCTTTGGCGCGCTCCTCGATTCCACCCTGGACCGCTACGCGGAGATCGCCGTATTCGTCGGCATCATCGCCTTCTATCTTTTTAACGCGGCCGAGGGCGGACTGAACGACTACTGGGTGCTGGCTTCCGTGATGGCCATCAGCGGTTCCCTGATGGTGAGCTACGTCCGGGCCCGCGCGGAGGGGCTCGGGCAGGAATGCACCGTCGGACTCATGCAGCGGCCTGAGAGGATCATCTGTCTCGGACTGGGCGCCCTGCTCGGAGAAACGTACCTGCCCGTGGCGCTGGTCCTGATCGCCGTGGTGTCGAACATCACGGCCTTCTCGCGTCTGTTCTACATCCGTAAGAAGTCTGAGGAGTTAAGGAGTACGGACCCATGAGAACCCGGACCAGAAGCATCGCCTTCATCGGACTTTCGGTTATTGTCCTGCTAGGCGCCGGATGGCTGCTCAATCAAGACCGCGTGCAGGCGGTTGGGGAGCAGCAGTACGATCTGAACTTGCTGACGCAGGTCGTGGAGCGCATACGCGCCAAGTACGTGGACGACCTGAACGAGGGCGAAGCGATTGACGCGGCCATCCGCGGCATGCTGGCCACGCTGGATCCCTATACCGAGTTCCTCGAGAAGAAGCAGAACGACGAAATGAAGATGATGCAGATCCAGGGGAAGTACGGTGGGCTCGGCATCAAGATCACCAAGCCCAGGGAGGAAAACGCCCTCGTCGTCGTTGCGTTGTTCGACGACACGCCGGCCTTCGACGTCGGTCTGCAGACCGGCGACCGCATTGTATTGATCGAAGGCCGGTCTACGGCCGAGATCGACGTTTCTCAGGCCGCGGATCTCCTCAGGGGCAGCCCGGGTACCGACGTGAAGATATCGGTCAGCCGGGAGGGGGAAGACGAATACATCGACTATACCCTGACGCGGGCCATCATAACCATACCGGTGGTTCCTTACGTGGGGATGCTGGATAACGATATCGGGTACATCAAGCTGAACCAGTTCACCGAAGAAGCCGCCAGGGAGATCGAAACGGCTTTGAATCGACTGAAAAACCAGGGGGCCCGGGGATACCTGCTCGATCTGCGCGGCAACCCGGGGGGACTGCTGGAGCAAGCCGTCGGCGTCGCGGGGAAGTTCCTGGAAGAGGACCGGCTCGTCGTATACACGATGGGGCGTCCCGGCACCGAACGGAGATCCTATCACGCTTCCGATAGTTATACGCTTGTGGACGCGCCGCTGGTGGTCCTGGTCGACCGGTACAGCGCCAGCGCCTCCGAAATCGTCGCCGGCGCCATCCAGGACTGGGACCGGGGGATCGTGGCCGGCCGGCCGACTTTCGGCAAGGCCTCGGTGCAGCAGATTTTCCCCATGAACAAGGGCACCGCCCTGAAGATCACGACCGCGCGGTATTACACGCCAAGCGGCAGGTTGATCCAGAAGATCAAGGAAAGCCGGACCGATCCTTTCGCTCCGGAAGCCGCTGCGGTCGAACCGGACGTATCCGAGGAGACGGAAAGGGAAACATACAGGACGGAAGGCGGGCGTACCGTATACGGCGGAGGCGGGATCACGCCGGACGTCGAGTTCGATGTACCCACTTACCCCGCCCTGGTCCAGGCGCTGAACAACCAGAGTCTCTTCATCAAGTTCGCTTCGCACTACGCGACGGGCAATCCCGACGTCGACCAGGCGACCTTTGACGTGACGGACGAAATGATCGGCGACTTCCGCCGGTTCGTCGAAGCACGTTCCTTCGAGTACACCTCCGTGGCGGAGCAGACGCTGAATGAACTGGAGGAAATCGTCCAGGACCGGACGGCTTCCACCGAGGTGCTTGAATCGATCGCCGACCTGAGGCGGAAGCTGATCCGGCAGCATGAGCAGGAATACCAGCGGCACAGGGAATTGCTCGTGGCCCGGATCGGGACCGAGATCAGCGCGAGGCTCTGGGGAACGGCGGGACGGTACGCCTTCGCCACGAAACACGACCCCCAGATCAATACGTCCCTGGAGATACTGGCAGACGAAGAAAGGTACCGGGATCTGCTCGGAGCCGTCCCGGAGGAATAGGGAGGCCGGTTATCGGCAGGCAAACACCCCGGCGACATGCACCCAGGCTGCGCGAGGGTGGCGGAACTGGTATACGCGCTGGATTTAGGATCCAGTGGGGCAACCCATGGGGGTTCGAGTCCCCCCTCTCGCATCACGTCCGGGATATTGGTTGCTTGGCCCCGGAGTCCCGGCGCTTTTCCGTTGACATAAACCCCTCTCCACAGTTAATTGACACGGCTTGTCGAACGGCGTTCGGGTTGATGCGAATCCCCGGCCCGATGCGGTAAAACCGGCGGGCTTGCATGCGCGAGGCGCACGGAGGAAATGGCTTGAACTACACGGTATCCGAACCCAAACCCTGGAAACGCGTCCTGGAGATCGAAGTGCCCTCCGATGCGATTCAATCCGAACTGAACGCCGCCTACGCGCGTTACAGTAGAGAGGTGCGCCTTCCCGGGTTCCGCCGGGGCAAGGTTCCGCTCAGCGTGCTCAAGGCCCGTCTCGGCAATGAAATCCGGGCGGAAGTGCTCGAGAAGAAAATACCGGAATACCTGAACGACGCCCACGAAATGGCCGATATCAAGCCCATTAGCCAGCCCGTGATCGAAGAGATAGAATTCGACGAAGGACAGGCCCTCAAACTCCGGGCCAGCGTGGAAGCCAAGCCTCCCATAGAATAGAGAGATTTGGACGAAGGCCAGCCCCAAAAACTCGGGCCAGGCGTGGAAGTCAAGCCCGCCATAGAATTGAAGCAATACAAGGACCTGCGGGTGAACCGGCGGACCGTGAACGTGACCGACGAGGATATAGATCAGCGGCTGGAGGGGTTGCGGGAACGATACGCCAGCGTGGTGAACGTCGATGGCGCAGCGGAACGGGACCACTTCATCCGGGCCGATATTCAGCATGCGGACAACAGCGGCGTGCCGATCATCGGGCGCAAGGAGGAGAACCAGTTCTTCCAGATCGGGTCCGGCCGCCTCGGAGAGGATTTCGACACCCGGTTGGCCGGGGTCAGGGCCGACGAGGACCGTACTGTCCGGACCACGCTTCCGTCCGACTACCCCGACGAGAACATGGCGGGCGGGGAAGCCTGTTTTATCGTGAGTGTCCGTGCGGTCATGGAAAGACAATTGCCGGACGCGGACGACGATTTCGCCGTGGACATCGGCATGGAGAGCCTGGACGCCCTGAAACAGTCGATCAGGGAGGAAATCGAGCGGGAGCCGGACCGGGAGTTGCGCAACGACCTGGTCACGCAGATCGTGGAGGCCCACGATTTCGAGGTGCCCGAATCCATGATGACCGCCTATCTCGACCAGGTGGTGGCGGACGCGCGCCGTACCACGCGGGATCAGGACGAAGTCGACGAGAACGCCCTTCGTCAGCAGTACCGGCCCGTGGCGAACAACCAGATCATGCGCCATCTCATCCTGGACGCCATCGGCGAGCAGGAAGGGCTGGCGGTGGACCAGGAGGAAGTGGATGAGCGGCTGGAGGCCGTCGCGGCGCGGGGCCAGGCCTCTGTCGACCAGGTTCGCAGACTCTTCCGTGAAAACGGGAGGCTGGAACGCATCGAAGCGGATCTCAGGGAGGAGAAGGTCGTTGAGTTTCTCGTGCGGCACGCCGACATACAAGCGGAGTAAGCCGACATACAAACGGAGTAGAAGGAGCGTCTCATGTTAGTGCCGATGGTGATCGAACAGACGGGCCGCGGGGAACGGGCCTACGACATCTACTCTCTGCTGCTGAAGAACCGCATCGTCTTTATCGGTACGCCGATCGACGACACCATCGCGAACCTGGTGATCGCCCAGTTACTCTATCTGCAGTACGAAGACGCCGAGAAGGACATCAAGCTGTACATCAACAGCCCCGGTGGCAGTATCACAGCGGGTCTGGCCATTTACGACACCATGCAGTTCATCCAGCCCGACGTGGAGACTTACTGCCTGGGCATGGCCGCCAGCATGGGCGCCTTTCTCCTCACGGCGGGCGGTGCCGGGAAACGGTACGCCCTGCCCTATGCGCGTATACTGATCCACCAGCCTTCCATCCCCCACATGGCCGGAACGGCGAAGGATATCGAGATCCAGGCCGAGGAAATGCTGCGCATGAAGCGGACCATGAATGAGATCATGGCCCATCACACCGGACAGTCCGTGGACAAGATCGAATCGGATACCGACAGGGACTTCTGGATGTCGCCGGAACAGGCCGTGAAGTACGGACTGGTGGACCACGTGGTCGAGACCGCCGCTTCAAAGGCCATCGCCGAATCGTTGAACGGCAAAACCGCCTAGGACGGGATCATGAAGAAGCGATCGACGCCGCGGGACCTCCGCTGCTCCTTCTGCAACAGAAACTCCGACGAGGTGGAACGCCTCATCACGGGTCCGAACGTGTACATCTGCAACGAGTGCATCCTGATGTGCAACGGGATCCTGGCCGAGGAAATGAGCCGCAGCACCCTGTCGACCGTCGAGGATCTCCCGCTGCCCACGGAAATCAACGAAGCGCTGGACGAATACGTCATCGGCCAGGAGCAGGCCAAGAAGGTGCTTTCCGTGGCCGTATACAACCACTACAAGCGCATTCAGCACAGCGCCTCCCAGGACGACGTGGAGCTCGAGAAGAGCAACATCCTGCTGGTCGGTCCCACGGGTACCGGGAAGACGCTACTTGCCCAGACGCTGGCGAAGATGCTCCACGTGCCTTTCTGCATCGCGGACGCTACGGTGCTCACGGAAGCCGGTTACGTGGGCGAAGACGTGGAGAGCGTGCTGGTCCGGCTGCTCCAGGCCGCGGACTACGACGTGCCGAAAGCAGAAAGCGGCATCGTCTATATCGACGAGGTCGACAAGGTCGCGCGCAAGTCGGCCAATCCCTCCATCACCCGCGACGTGTCGGGAGAAGGCGTGCAGCAGTCCCTGCTCAAAATGCTGGAGGGCACCATCGCCAACGTACCCCCGAAGGGCGGCCGGAAGCACCCGGAACAGAACTTCGTCCAGATCAACACGCGGAACATCCTCTTCATCTGCGGCGGCGCCTTCGACGATCTCGACCAGATCATCGAGCGGCGGACCGCGGAAGGCACCATCGGATTCGGCGGCGTGTCGAGAAATCCCGCGGGACGCAACACGGGCGAACTCCTCGCCCGGGTCGAACCGGACGACCTGCTGCAATACGGACTCATCCCCGAGATCATCGGCCGGCTGCCCGTGATCGCCACGCTGGGCGAACTGGACGCCGAAGCGCTGATGGAAATCCTGCTCAAGCCGAAGAACGCCCTCGTAAAGCAGTACCAGCGCCTGCTGGAAATGGAAAACGTCAAGCTGACCTTCACGGACGGGTCGCTCAAGGCGGTGGTAAACGAGGCGATGGACAAGAAGACCGGCGCGCGGTCGCTGCGGTCCATCCTCGAGGATGTGATGCTCGACGTGATGTTCAACGCACCGACGCAGGAAGACCTGAGGGAAGTGGTCATCACCGAAGAAACCGTCACGGAAAAATCTCCCCCCGTCTACGTACAGGACAAAGAAAGCAAGCAAAGCGCCTGACCTGATCTGACTTTGACCTGACCCCTACCCCGCGGACCTTCCACACGAACCGGCGGCGAAAATGTCTCCCATGATTACCCTGAAGCGCAACGATCCCATTACATTCGACGACAAGCTGCCGCTCATTCCCCTCCGCGAGGTGGTCGTTTTTCCGTACATGGAATACCCCCTCATCATCGCGCGGGACGCTTCCATCAAGGCCCTTGAGCACGGCGTCAACAACGACCGGCTGCTCTTCCTGACCGCCCAGCGCAATCCCGACATCGAAACCCCCGAAAAGGGCGATGTGCATCGAACGGGGATCGTGGCCCGAATCCTGCAGGTGGTGAAACTGCCGAACAACCTGATCCGGGTTCTCGTCGAGGGGATCGTCCGCGCAAAGGTCGTCCGGTTTCTGTCTTCGGATCCCTACATGCGAGTGAAAATCGCGCTGGTCGAGGAAACCGACGACAACCAGGCCGAGGTGCAGGCGAGATTGCGGACGGTCGTGGACCAGTTCTCGGAGTACATCAAGCTGAACCAGCAAGCGCCCGACGAGATCCTGCTGTCACTTCAGAACATGGACGACGCCCAGCGCCTGGCGGACACCATGTCGGCCTTCATCCAGCAAAGCCCCCAGGTGAAGCAGCGGCTCATCGAGGCGCCGTCGATTATCGAGCAGCTCGACGAGCTGGCGACCATCCTGGCGACGGAACTGGAGATCCTGGAGATCAAGAACCAACTCGACGGCGAGGTCCGGGACCGAATCACCAAGTCTCAGCGGGAGTTCTTCCTCCAGGAACAGATGCGTGTGATCAAGCAGGAACTGGGTGAACTGGAGGAGTTGCCGGAAAACCTGGGCGGGCTGGCGCAGCAGGTAGCGGATGCGAAGATGCCCAAAGAAGCCCACGAAAAGGCCATGACTGAACTGGAAAAACTCCAGCAGATGCATCCGACCTCCCCCGAAGCGACGGTGATCCGCAACTACCTCGAATGGCTCGTCGAAGTGCCGTGGAGAAAACGTACGCGGGACCGCCGGGATATCGGCCGTGTGGAGTCCGTGCTCGACGCCGATCACTACGGGCTGGAGAAACCGAAGGAACATATCCTCGAGTACTTGTCGGTCATCCAGCTGACACGGCACCTGAAGGGCCCGATCCTGTGCCTGGTCGGTCCCCCGGGCGTGGGCAAGACGTCCCTCGGCCGTTCGATTGCGCGCGCCATGGGCCGGAAATTCGTCCGCATGTCCCTCGGCGGCGTGCACGACGAGGCTGAGATAAGGGGCCATCGCCGGACCTATATCGGTTCCATGCCTGGACGGATCATCCAGGCGATGCGCCGCGCAGGGACCGTCAATCCGGTGATCCTGCTCGACGAGGTGGACAAGCTGGGGCGGGACGTGCGCGGCGACCCCGCGTCGGCCCTGCTGGAAGTGCTGGATCCTGAACAGAACAACGCCTTCAACGACCACTACCTCGAGGTGGATTACGATCTGTCCCGCGTGCTGTTTCTGACGACGGCCAATACGACGGACACCATCCCCCCCGCGCTGAACGACCGCATGGAGATCCTCGAGCTGCCCGGTTATCTCGAAACCCAGAAACTGGCCATCGCGCAGGGATTCCTGGTGCCGAAACAGATCGAAGCCCACGGACTGAAAAAAGAACGCGTCACGTTCAGGAAGGACGCCCTGCAGGGCATCATCCGGGAATATACCCGCGAAGCCGGCGTCCGGGGACTGGAACGGCACATCGCCGCGATCTGCCGCAAGCTGGCCCGCAAGGTGGTGGAAGGCAGTGCAAGGAAACGAATGCAGGTTACGCGCAAACAGCTTTCAAACCACCTCGGCGTTCCGCGCTACCTGGACTCCGAAGTCATGAAACAGGATTCGGTAGGCCTTGCCACCGGGCTTGCGTGGACGCAGTCGGGCGGGGACATTCTCTCCATCGAGGTCAGTGTCCTGAACCGCCGCGGTTCGGGACGGTTGACGCTGACCGGCCAACTGGGGGAAGTGATGCGGGAATCGGCCCACGCGGCGCTTACCTATGCCCGGTCCAGGGCCGCGTCGCTGGGACTCGAGCCGGACTTCTACAAGAATGTCGAGATCCACGTGCACATGCCCGAAGGCGCGATCCCGAAGGACGGTCCGTCCGCCGGGATCACCATCGCGACGGCGCTCTGCTCGGCGCTGACCGGCATGCCGGTTCGTTGCGATATTGCCATGACGGGCGAGGTCACGCTACGGGGCAACGTGTTGCCCATCGGCGGCCTGAACGAGAAGCTGATCGCCGCGCTCCGGGCCGGGATCAGGGAAGTGTTGATACCGCTCCGAAACCGGAAGGACCTGGTGGATGTCCCGCCGGAGGTGAAGGGCGAGATCGAAATCTGTCCCGTATCGACCATGGACGAAGTTCTGAAACGGACCATGGGCATCCAGGTCGTGGAATCCCCCGTGCCCGGGCTGATCCCCAGTCCGTCCGTCGCGCAGCCGGCCATTAAGCCGGTCTAACCGTTCGCCCCTGCCAGTCTTGCCGTCCGTCGCACAGCCCGCCATCAAGCCGGTCTAGCCGTCCGGCCCTCGAAGGTCTCTTCCCGGGTACCGCCGCGCTCAGGAAACCGCAACTTCCAGATCGGAAACCAGGTTCCCGGCGCCTGTGATCTCCAGCATTCTCTCCGTGCCTTCTCCGATTTCGATATGGACCGTGATCGCGCTGGTGGGCATGATCTCCGGGAATTTGTCTCCCCATTCAACGAGGCAGACGCGGTTGTCCACGTACTCGTCGAAACCGAGATCCAGTACCGAATCCGGGTTGTCCAGGCGGTAAAGGTCGAAATGGGCCACCGGAACCCGCCCGTCGTATTCGTTCACGAGGGTGAAGGTGGGACTCGTTACCGGTTCGACGATGCCGAGCCCCGCGCAGATCCCCTGTATGAAACAGGTCTTCCCCGCGCCGAGATCGCCGGATACCCGCACCGTGTCCCCCGGCTCCAGCCAAGTGGCCAGGCGCCCTCCGATCCGCGCAGTCTGTCCCGGACCGTCCGACCTGAAACTGCGCTGTTCCCGACGGACCGGCGTGTCCGAATGAATAGGATCGCTCACCCGATTTCCTTCAATCCGCCCATGTAGGGAACCAGTACCTCCGGAATACGGATGCTTCCCCGCGCGGTCTGATAATGCTCGATCACCGCGATCAGGGTCCGCGCCATGCCCATGCCCGATCCGTTCAGGGTATGTACGAACCGGCTCTTGCCGGCCCTGTCCCGGTACCGGATCCCGCTTCTCCGCGCCTGGAAATCCTCGAAGTTGCTGCAGGAGGAGACCTCCAGCCACCGGTTCACGCCGGGCGCCCAGGCTTCCAGGTCGTAGCACTTGGCCGCCGCGAAACTCAGTTCTCCCGTGCACAGCGCCACCACGCGGTAGGGGATGTTCAGCAATTGCAGCACTGCTTCCGCGTCGTTGACCAGCGTTTCCAGTTCATCGTAGGAGGACTCGGGCCGTACGAACTTGACCATCTCCACCTTGTCGAACTGGTGCACCCGGATCAGCCCCCGGGTCTCCCGCCCGTAGGATCCGGCTTCGCGGCGAAAACAGGGGCTGTAGGCCGTGTAGCGGATCGGCAGGTCGTCCTCCGGGAGGATTTCGTCGCGGTGCATGTTGGTAACCGGCACCTCCGCCGTGGGGATGAGGAACAGGTCGTCCATGTCGGTGCGGTACATGTCCTCTTCCATCTTCGGCAACTGGCCTGTGCCGAACATGCTCTGGCGGTTTACGATGTAGGGCGGTATGATTTCCGTATACCCGTGCTTCCGGATGTGGAGGTCGAGCATGAACTGGATCAACGCCCGCTGCAGCCGGGCGCCCTCACCCTTGAAGAGGACGAAGTGACTGCCCGATATCTTGCCCGCCCTTTGAAAGTCGATGATGTCGAGCGCTTCCCCGATGTCCCAGTGGGCCTTGCGTTCGAATTCCACTTCGGGCGTGTTGCCCCAGCGGCGCACCTCCACGTTTGCGCTTTCGTCGGCGCCGACCGGCACCGACGAATGGGGAATGTTGGGCAGGCGCTCAAGTATGGCCTGCAGGCTGTCCTGGAGGCCTGCCAGGTCCGCGTCGATACCCTTGATCCGCGTGGACACCTCCCGCATTTCCGCGATCCGTTCGGAAGCGTCTTCGCCGTCCCGTTTCATGCGCGCGATTTCGTCGGACACGGTGTTCCGCCGCTGCTTGAGCGACTCGACCGTCTGCAGCAGTTCCCGACGCCGCTCGTCCAGGTCGAGGAACCGGTCGACGTCGACCCGCTCGTTCTTGTTCGCGGCCGCCTGTCTTACCGCGTCTGGGTATTGCCTGACGAACCGCTGGTCTAACATGTTCCCTCCGTGACCGGTCGCGCCGGTCGAACGGGCCGTTTTCCGTGTAACCTTGGATGCTTTGCCGCTACAAATCACGGTAAAATAGGAGGATGTCACCGTTTCCGGCAAGCAGAAACGTCGGAAGCCGGCCGTCGGGCGCGGCATGCGCGGAAGGACCGTCCCGGTTCGCCGCCTGCCGTCTGGCGCGGAATGCGCTGAAAGGACCGTCCCGGTTCGCCGGCGAACGTCGGGCGCGGAATGCGTCGGAAGGCCCGTCCCGGTTCGCCGGCGAACGTCGGGCACGGCAGCAAGCTCCCGTCGGTACGTACGGAACGCCGCCCCTGCCGGAAGGTCAGCGGTCTCTGAACTCCAGCATGCCCCAGTGGCACATGGCGAAGTCGTACTTCACCGGGTCTTCCGGATCGTACCTTCTCAACGCCCGCGTGACTTCCTCGGCCATTTTCCAATCCGCCTGCCGCCTGGAAGTGAGCCCCAGCCGCCTGGAAATCCGCGCCACGTGGGTGTCGATCGGCATCACCAGGCGGGCGGGGGAAATACACCGCCAAAGGCCCAGGTCCGGGGCTTCCCGCCGAACCATCCAGCGGACGTAGAGGTTCATCCGCTTGCAGGCGCTTCCCGATCTCGGGGAGGGTAACAGGTAGCGGATCCCCGTTTTCGTCCGGTGCCGTTCCGTAAGAGGGTCCTCCTGCGCGTAGCCGAGGAGCGTGTCGGTGAAATGGTTCAACGCGGGACCCGTATGGGGGTCCGATGCGCGAAAGCCCGCGGCGAACAGCGCGCCAAGGGAGCCATGGCGCAGCAAGGCCTTCTGCATGAGCGCGGTCAACAGCGACAGGTCGCTTCCCCGCGTCCACCGGTATACGAACCCGTCGAATCGACCGCCGTCCCGCCTCGGGTCGAAACCCGTGACGAAGTCCCGGGGCGCGTTTCCCATCCTCCCCAATGCTTCGACGGCCGCATCCGTGATGGTTTCCGCCCGGCCGTAAGCCAGCGAGGCCGAGACCAGGCCGGCGATCTCCTGGTCTTCTGGACGGTCGAAGCGTCTCACCACTTCGAGCGGGTCGGGTGAAATCATCGAAAGATCGAATAAACGGTACAGTTCTTCCAACCGGTTTCCGATCGTGGTCCTGTCGATACGTGGCATTGCGGAGCGTCCGTGGCTGCTGGCCAGGTTACGATGCCTTGAGTACGGTTAAGGGATGGCATAAGCGGCTTGACTTTAATATATTGTATGTCGCGATTCCCGTAACCCGATTCGTGCCGTTGATGAGCCGTGCCGGAAGCGTACGGCCATGGACAGGCGGAGAGGCGTCCCACATGAACCCCGACCAACTGCTTCAGCAGCTTGAGCAAGGCCGGATCGACGCCGTGTACTTCTTCACCGGCGACGAGGCATACCGCAAGGAAGAAGCCGTGGACGCGCTGGTCGCCCGCGTCGTCGAGCCGGGCACGGAAGCATTCTGCCTGGACGTGCTTCGCGGCGACGAGAGCGATGCCGCGGCCATATTGACCGCCGCGTCCCTCGTGCCCATGATGGCCGACCGCCGGATCGTTGTCGTAAGGGACTTCCACAAGTTGCCTCAGCAGGACCGGGAAGCCGTCGCGGATTACGCGGAGCGCCCCGTGCCCACCGCTGTTTTGGTGCTCGAGGCGCCCCGGATAAACCTGAAGACCAAACTATACGCACGGCTGGCGTCGTCGTCGGTTTCTGTGGTGTTCTACCCCCTGTTTCCCGAAAAGGTCCCCCCCTGGCTTCAGCAGCACGCGAGACGCTACGGAAAGCGGATGACGCCCGAAGCAGCGCACCAGTTGCAGGCCATCGTGGGATCGGACCTGGGGGAACTGGCCGGAGAGGTGGAGAAACTGGCCGTGTTCGTCGGCGGTCGGGATACGATAGCGGCCGGAGACGTGGAAAGTTCGCTCGGACCCGTTCGCGCGGGTTCGGTTTTCGACATCGCCGAGGCCGTTGGCGAGAAGGACCTCGCCCGGGCGCTGGATGCCTACGAGCGCGCGATGGACGCCGGAGACGCGCCTCAGGCCATCGTGGCGCTCTTCGTCCGCCACCTGGTGATACTCTGGAAGATCCGGTTCCTGAAACGGGATCGCCGGACGGACGACGACATCAAGAAGCAACTGCAGCTGGGATGGGGGTTCAACCGGTTTTACAACCGCTACTCCGCACAATCCAGGCTTCTGTCGGGTCGGGACCTGCTGAGCGGGTTCGAGGCACTCTACGAAGCCGATACATCCCTTAAATCCAGCGCGTTGCCCCCCGAACTCGTCATGCGTCGGCTCTTGTATACTTTGTGTACCGGCCAGGCGGCTTAGTTCCGAACGGGCAGGCAGGCAGACCTGGAACCGAGGGGCCGGAGGGGCAGGCAGACAGACCTGGAACCGAGGGGCCGGCCGGACAGGCAGACAACCCTGGAACCGAGGGGCCGGCCGGACAGGCAATCGGGCAGGCCAGTCCCATAGGGTTCACCGGGCAAACCATGCATCGACGGTCGGAGGGAAGGTTAGGCGCAAGGACGCCGCGACTATGGACACGACCGAAGGCATCGTAATCAGGGAACACCGGGGCGTATTCGACGTGGAGACCCGGCACGGGATCTTCGCCTGCGCGTTGCGCAGCCGGATGAAGAAAGCGCTGATCTATCCGGAGCGGGACAACCAGCATCACTCCGTGGAGCAGGTCGGCCGCATCGCCGCCGTGAATCCTGTCGCCATAGGGGATCGCGTGCGCTTCGTGGAGGACCAGGGGGAGACCGGCGCCATAGAAGAAGTGCTTCCGCGCCGCTCCAAACTCTCCCGTCTCGCCCCCGGCAAGCGGCGCATGGAACAGATCATGATCGCCAACGCCGATTATCTCGTCGTCGTCTTCTCGGTGAGGGACCCGAACCCGAACCTGCAGTTGCTGGACCGTCTGCTCGTGGCCGCGGAAGCCGGCAACCTCGCCCCGGTCGTCTGCCTCAACAAGGTCGACCTGGCGGAAGACGGGGATCCGGATCTCGCAGGCATCTACGAACGGTGCGGCTACCGCGTCATCCCGGCCAGCGCGGTGACGGGGAAGGGGGTCGACCTGCTGAAGGCAACGCTGCGGAACAGGATTTCCGCGATCGCGGGTCCGTCCGGCGCGGGGAAGACATCCCTGCTGAACGCCATGCAACCCGGCCTGGGACTTCGGGTTCGCGAGGTGAACCGGACGACGGGCCGGGGCCGGCACACCACCACTTACCTCGCCGCGCACAAGCTCGACGCAGGGGGCCTGGTGATAGACTCTCCGGGGATACGGGAATTCAGCCTGTGGGACGTCTCGCCGCGCGAGCTTCCGGAGTTGTTCCCGGAAATGCGAGGCCATCTGTCGGGCTGCAGGTTCCACGACTGCACGCACGTCCACGAACCGGACTGTACCCTACGAGACGCCCTCTCGGCGGGCGCCGTGTCCCGGGAGCGGTACGAAAGCTATGTCGCGTTGCGAAACGAACTGGCCGGCGGGCGGTAGGCGGGGAGGGACGGCGCCGGTCCGTGGCGGGATACGGAGACGGTGGCCGAGTGGATCCAGGCGGCACGGACGGCCTGTCGGGCCTGTGACCGGTCGAACCTTCCGAGCTGTCCAGATGGACCAGGCGGCGGGCATGACCGGGCTGAATGGGCGACCGGGCTGGCTGGCAGGGCTGCACGGAAATCAGAAACCGATACCACGGTCCGCGTCCGCGCGGATCCCGGCAAAGGTGATCGGCGCGTCCAGCGACAGATCCATTTCCCGGCCCGTGACAAGACGCTTCGACCGTATCACGACGTTCAAGTGGTTGGGCAGGTGGGTCTCGTCGAATCCCGAGACTTTTCCGATTTCTTCCTGCTGGACGGTGACCGCGTCCCCGCACAGAAGCAGGCCCGCCTCCGATACCTCCACGAAGCCGATGTAGGCGGTCCGGTTCACTTCCGATCCCGGTCCGGCCCCTTCTTCGTCGGTGCAAACGAGTTCCAGGACATCTCCCCGTCTTACCGCCCGGGAAAGCTGGGGGATCAGTTCCAGTCCCCGGTCCTCCGAGGCCAGGTCCAGGACGGCGAAGAGCCGAGCCGACAGTTCCGTCTTGCTCGAATAGTGCGTCCGATTGACCTTCCCTTCTACGTGAGGATCCCTGGACCCCGCCATGTCCGGCTCCTTCCGTTAAGTTGTTTCACGCAGGTCAATTTCGACTGAAACCCGCCAGCAGGGCCCCGATCTCATCCTGCGTTCGCCGGGCCGTCGACGCCGGGCCGACGAAGTTGTTCATCATGATCGAGAATACCAGGGGTTCGCCGTCCCGGGTGTGGACGTAGCCGCTCAGGCAGCTCACGCCGGTCAGGGTACCTGTCTTCGCCCTGAGATTTCCCATGGCCGCCGTGTCCTTCATCCGGTTTCTCAGGGACCCGTCCACACCGGCGACGGGTAACGCCTCCAGGAAGCTGCGGCCGATCTCGGGATCGTGGTACGCCGCAGTCAGCAGTTCCACGATCTGATCGGGAGATACGTAGTTGTACCACGAAAGGCCGGAACCGTCCGCGAACCGGTAATCGGCGGGGTCCAGGCCGATGTAGTCCGCCAGGACCCGCCGCAACACCGCCAGGCCGCCGGCGGACGAGCCCGGATCGCCCGTCGCGTGACGTCCCATGGTCTTCACGAGCAGCTCCGCCGTCAGGTTGCTGCTGTCCTTTACCAAGCGGGCCAGGGCCCCGGTAACCGGCGGTGACCGGTAGAACGCCACCGTCCGGGCGCGCGTCGGCGTGATTCCCCTGCGTACCGGTCCCGCGACGCGGATGCCGCGGGCTTGCAGCATCTCCCGGAACAGTTTCCCCGCGTAAAGTCCGGGTTCTTCGACGGACCGGAAGTATGCCCGTTCGCCCTCATCCATGCCGATCCGGCCGGTTACCGTTATCCTGTTGGACCGCGACGGCCAGTCCCGTTCGACCATGAGCGGCTCGGCGGACGAAGTATCTCCCGCGGCGACCGTCAGGGCCCGGACTTCGAAAGTAACGGCCGTCGTCGGCGGTTCGACCCGGACCGTTACGGGCGCGCCGACGGCGGCGCCGGGCGATATGCCGATCTTCACGCTGTTGCCGTTCACCGAGAGCGCGTTCAGGGAGGCCGAGTAACTGTGCTGCACGTCGTCCCACATCCATCCTTCTCCGTAGGGTATGCCGTCCAGGTACGCATCGTCGACGACGATGTCGCCCGCGATGACCCGTGCCCCGCTCGATCCGGCGACGCGGCCGGCGAGGCTGTCCAGGTGCGCAGATTCCAGCATGGGATCTCCGCGCCCGAGCAGGTACAGCGACGCGTGGAGCGTGTCGCCGCTGACATAAGCGTCACCGTCTGCGAATACGCTCGTAAGGTAGCGATAACCGGGGCCCATGGTCCGCAGGACGCCCAGGGCGGTGAACAGCTTCGTATTGGACGCGGGATGGAACAGTCCGTCGGAATGCCGGGAGAAGAGTATCCGGCCGGTGACCGGCGACGCGACCTTTACGCCTATGGCCATGGGGGCCAGGCCGGGACGGTCCAGGATCTCACGCAAGTCGTCCGCCAGGCGCCGCTCCGGTCCGGAGGGCGCCCCGCGGAACTGCAGCGGGCCGCCGCATGCGGTTACGAGCAGGGCCAGGATCAGCGGCAGGATTCCGATGGAGGCAGGTAACGTTTTCATGAAAGCGTTCGGTCGATCGTCCGGATCACGTCATCGTAACGGGCGGGAAGCTCCACGGGGGACTGCCCATGTTGCACGTTCACGTCGTCCAGCCGGTTCCCATGGTAATCGACCTTGAAATCGGTGAATTTCAGACCGTTCGCCGTGGAGATGATGATGACGCGGTCCGAGGCGCGGACTTCTCCTCTTTCGACCATTTTGAAGAGCGCGGCCAGCGCGACGCCCGTGTGTGGACAGTTGTAAAGTCCCGTCAGGTCTCCGCGCGCGGAGGCGTTCGCGATTTCGTCCTCGGTGGCCTGTTCGACGCTACCATCGAATTCCCTCAACACGCGGACCGCGCGTTTGTAACTGACGGGGTTGCCGATCTGAATGGCGCTGGCGACCGTGTTTTCGGCATGGACGGGTTCGAATTCGTTGAATCCGGCCAGATAGCTCTGGTAGAGCGGGTTGGCCCGCGCGGCCTGTGCGCAGACGATGCGCGGCCGCTTGTCGATCACCCCGAGTTCTTCCATCATCAGAAACCCTTTGCCCAGCGCAGAGACGTTGCCCAGGTTGCCGCCGGGTATGATGATCAGGTCGGGCACCTCCCAGTCGAACTGCTGGCAGATCTCGATCCCGATCGTCTTCTGGCCCTCCAGGCGAAGGGAGTTCATGGAATTCGCAAGATAGATACCCTCGTTCTCCGCCACCTGCTGGACGATCTCCATGCATCCGTCGAAATCCGTATCGAGCGACAGGGTCAGCGCGCCGTGGGAGATGGGCTGTATGAGCTGCGTGACGGACAACTTGTCCCTGGGCAGGAAAACGATGGCCGGGATTCCAGCCGAGGCGCAATAGGCTGCTAGCGAAGCCGAGGTGTCTCCCGTCGACGCGCAGGCGATACCCCGGATCTCCTTGCCTTCCGCGATCATCTGGTTGACCATGGAGACCAGCACCGTCATGCCCAGGTCCTTGAACGAACCGGTGTGGTTGTTTCCGCACTGCTTTACCCAGAGATCGCCGAGCCCGAGCTGCGCGCCGAGCCGCTCGGCCCAGAACAGGTTGTTGCCACCCTCGTAGATGGAAACGACGTGCTCGTCGTCCACCGCGGGACAGACCCATTCCTTCTTGCCCCAGACCGAACTCCCGTAGGGATATTCCGTTCGCCGGTACCGCTCGTCGAACAATCTCATCCAGGCCGCGGCGCTTCGAGCCCTCAGGCTTGTGAGGTCGTGTACGACGTCGAGCAGCCCCCCGCAAGCCTGGCATCGATAGATGATTTCATTCAGTGGATAGGTTTCGCTACACCCTTCGATGCAGCGAAACCAGGCCCTGTTCTTCATGCGACTCCGTTTTGCTTTCTGCAACCGCCACTTTTTTGAAAAAAATGAAATAAAATGTTGACTACGAATCGGGCCGGATATATACTTATAACTCGCTAAACGGTGCATAGCTAAACACATCCGAACCAATGCCAGCGCAACACCTTATGCGGGGCCGTGTACAAAGTCAAGGAAGATTTGGCGGCAGTCGCGGGTGTGCGATGGGTATGATAGCGTGATGGATACGGACCGTGTTATGCAATTCGTTTCAGACCTTGATGAAGGATGAAATTAATTTCGTGTTACTCGTCGTACGCATCCGTTCCAAGCAGATGGCAGAATACGGCCAATGGTCTCGTTTTGCTTAGAGTCCCATAGGGTTTCGGATTCAGCCAGGCGCGCGGCGGCGGAACGCTGGAAATCTGGCACGTTGTTTGCATTTGATGGTTACTCGGATTCCTTGAACTGAAAATCGGTTTTTCGTTGCGTGTTCATGCCCTTGCACGCGACGGTTTGTATGTCGTTTCTCTATGTAAAGGTATTCACGATTATCTCTATTATATACGATTGCCCCATTACCATCGCTGGAGGGAGGTGAGTGTCACGGAGTAAGGTTGTAGAATTCAAAGTCGAGAGAGCAATACTACGATACCGTCAGCAGGCCGGGGCAAGCTGACAATAATCAGAAGGGCTCTGTTAATGAGGAGTGAATTGATGTCTATAACAATTTCACGAGCTTTGCGCTTCGCATTCGCATTCGCGTTAGTGCTCAGCATCTCGTCGGATGCGCTGGCGCAGTTGTCGCTGGGTAAAGTTTCCGGTGTCGTGGTCGACAGTGCGACGCGGGAACCGCTGCCGGCAGCCAGTGTCCGCATCGAGGGCACGGTTTTGGGTGCGATGGCGAATGATATGGGCGAGTACTTCATTCTTAATGTACCGCCCGGCAACTACACCGTGGTGGTGAACGTCATCGGTTATGTCCCGGTGCGTGCCATAGGTACCGAGGTGCACGCCGATTTGACCACGACGATGAACTTCGAGCTGGATTCGACGATTCTCGAATCCGCCGAAGCGGTCGAAGTCGTGGCGACACGGGACCTGGTCGAGAAGAGTCTCACTTCCACCCGGACCATCGTGGCGGCCGAGGAAATCCAGGCGCTGCCGGTGACCAGCATCGCCGAAGTGGTTCTGACCACGGCGGGCAGTTTCGGCGGCCGGCTCCGCGGCGGCGAAGCCAATCAGGCGCAGACCACGCTGGACGGTTCAACAGTGACCGGGCAGCAACATAACACAAGTCAGGCGTTTGCGATCAACCCCTACATGATCCAGGAACTCGAGGTCAAGACGGGAACGTTCAACGCCGAGTACGTGAACGCGTTGGCCGGGATCACCTCGGTGGTTACCCGTGAAGGCGGTGCGAGTTACAACGGTAACTTCGAATACCGTACGCTGGGCCAGAAGGGTCTGAATTGGGCCAAGCCGCCCGAACTCGACATCGTGGACGCGTACCGTGCCGGAACCTGGTCGGAAGCCGACCTGCGCAAGGTCATTCAGGACGCGATCGACAAGACGAACGCGTTCAACAGTGATCCCGCGCGCGCGGAGGACGGACTCAGGATGCAGGATCCCTTCGACGTGCTGGACATGACCGGGTCCCCGGATAGCTGGTCCGCCATCTACAAGCGGGACGACTATTACTGGGATTACGACCGCGTCATTCCCGAACCCGAAGCCATCACGTGGTCCTACCTGACCGACGGATTGCCGGAAGCCCAGGCCAATAGTTTCTCCGTGGACCGGTCTTTCCATCCTGATAAATACAACCAGTTCGCCCGGAACAACCGGACCGAGAAACGCCCCGTACAGATTGACTTCGGTATGGGCGGTCCACTGGGCGACAAGCTGAACTGGTTCGCGTCGGGACGTTTCGCGGAGAGTTGGGGCCGCAATCCCGACGATTACATCCGTGTGATGAACTCCTTCATCAAGATGACCTACCGGCCTACCGTCAGCACCAAGGTGACCATGTCCGGACTCATCGAAGACCAGGGTTTCTTCAGCAAGAAGGGCCAGCGGGGCTCAGCCAGCGTCGGCGGAACTTTCGACCCCGGCGCCTCGAACTATGGTTGGAAGTACAATAAAGAAGGTCTCAACCAGAGTTTCGGCGGCCGAGTGCATTTGAATGCGTCGTTTACTCAAACGCTCAGCCCCCGTACCTTCTACGAAATCCGGTTAAGCCACCTGCGCGAGTACAACGAGCGCTATAATCCCAAGTACGGCAAGGAACCACTGCCGTCCCTAACCGACGCGTTCATCCACTCCGTTGGATATTCGCCGCTCGAGCAGGGAAGTGGCACGCAGGTACCTTATATCCTGTACGGCGATGAAGCATACGCTTCGATCGATTTCGGCAACTACACGAGTCGACGCCCGTTCAAGACCGATGTCAGCTTCGCCATTACAAGCCAGGTCACCTCGAATCACCAGTTCAAGGGCGGCTTCGGCGTTGTGATGAATGACTATGAAGAGAACACGCGCGGCCCAGCCCGTGGAAACGCCGTGACGCTCTTCAACGATCTGAATCGGGATCCGACTGCCAGCGTACTGCCCCTCGCAGGCCGGCAGGCCCATGTGTATCCGAACGAATTCTTCGCGTACATGCAGGATCGTATCGAGTACGGAAGCCTTGTGGTAAACGCGGGATTGCGGCTGGACATGTTCGACGCCAACGCCAACGCGATCAATCCCTATCGTCCGCGTCCGGGTCCCGATCCCGAACACGACGATCCGGAATACCGCACGCTTTCTCCGTCGATGAAGACGGGACTCGCGCCGCGCCTGGGTATATCCCATCCGATCACGGATCGCGCCGCGCTGCATTATTCGTACGGTATCTTCAACCAGCGTCCGTCGCTGGAGAACCTGTTCACCGGTCTGGTTCAAACCTCTTCGTTTGAGCGCAACCACGGAAACCCGGATCTGCCGTTCCAGAAGTCCACGAACTACGAAATGGGTCTGCAGGCCGAGGTCTATCCCGGATACTATCTGGATGTTACCGGTTATTTCCGGGATGTTAACAACCTGCCGCTGGTATGGCTTTTCGCGCCGGACGTAGCCTTCATCGGCGGTTCGCAGCGCGAAATCTCCATCCTGCTTCCGACTTTCGCACAGGATACGCGGGGACTCGAGGTGTCGTTACGGCGCCAGATGGCCAATCGGTTCTCATTGCGGGCCAATTACACCCTGGCCTTCACTTCCAATCTGACCACGCCCCAAACGGTCCGCGAACGTGGCGGCGAGACAGTGCTCGTGTTCTCCGACTTCGTGGACGGAACACCGACGCCCGATACATACATCCGCGAATTCACCGCATTCGACCGACGACATCGTATCGTTACGAACCTCCTGGTCGAGCTGCCCTACGGTATCAGCGCTTCTATACTGACCAAGGCGCAGAGCGGCAACCAGTACCGCACGTCCAGCGAGCAGGCAATCGATCCGCTCGGTTTGCTTGCCGCATCGCAGCGCTCGCCCTGGACGTGGACGAGCGACCTGTACGCCCAGAAGAACTTTGATCTGGGTAACGTACGCCTCGGCGTGTTCACCCAGGTCAATAACATCTTTGATCGCGTGAACATCTACAGCATCACCGGCGGCTCTGACAACGCGACCGGCGACCGCTGGCAACGCCGGGGAGATCCCGTAGGTCTCATAGGCGGTCCTGTGGGCGGAATCGGCACGCAGGCCAACGGTCCTCGTGACATCTGGTTGGGTCTCAACTTAGCATGGTAAATCCAACGCGGGAAGACGCGCAGTTAAAAGGTGTCTTCCCGCCAGGTTGGCGACGTTCGCAGAACGTTGCCGGCATAAGGAGGTTCATTTTGAAGAAATGGCGTCGATATGTAACAGCCGGAGCTGTCGTGTTTACGACGGCGATCGCCTTAGGGGTCGCACAATACCTCACGGCGTTGCCGGACGCACCGGCAAGATCCTCGGCGACTCAGGGGTCTCCGATCCCGAACGAACTCGCCCTGGATTCAAGGCAAGATGCCTATATCGGCGGTCAGACCTACATGGCCGTCATGAATTCGGAACTTACCGACACCTACACCGGCGTGGGCTGGCGGGGTTCGGGCCGTTCCATGAGTCCCACGATGGGCTTTCCCTCGTACACCTTTCCCGCAGGTGGGTTGGACGCGCCGCTATGGGCGTCGGCCTTCGGGATCACGGCCTATCAGCCCAACGCTGTGGCCGGTATGCCCATCAGTCGCGCCGAAGGTGATTTCATCGGCACCACCAACGTCTATCGCGCGCCGCCTCATCAGCGCGAACAGGCCCCGCAAGGCTTCTGGTCGGATCAGGGCGGATCGAGCAGCCCGGGTTTTGCCGGTGGCACCGTGGGACCGGGTGGTTACCGTGAGCCCTTCATAACGGAAACGACCTTCAATACGAACGCGGGTATTCGGGTCCAGCGTCAGTCGTACAGCTTCAGCTACGGCTACGGCCATACGAATGACTTCATCCTGTTGCGTCACGTGCTGAATGTGCACGGCGACGTAGATGTGAATCAGGATGGATCCCTGGAAGAAAATGGAGTTACGATCAAGAACTTCCTGATCATTTTCAACTATGACTTCGATATTCCATGGACCAACAACCCCCTCCTGACCGGTGGGGCGATCGGCGGCGGTACAGGCGGTGACGACAAGCAGCCACCTGCCATGTTCAGCCGTGTGATGCCTCTCGCCGTACCGGAAGGGCTGATCAATTCGGGCCGTTTCAACCAGGCGCCCTACAGCGAACGTTTCTATTCCGGCCTGGTCACCATGTTCGACGAGGACAATCCGGGTCATCCGGGTATCGACTCCTACGTGTGGAACACGACCAACGGAAACTTCAATCCGTTGCACGTGGGCGAAGCCTCATTGCTGGTGCTTGAAGGCTCCGGCGATGAAGATCCGCTCGGGGACTTGAACAATGTCGCGGCGCTTGATATCTACGATGCGCCTTCAGTCGGCCTGTTCAATACCCATGAATGGTGGATCGCTGACCTGAGAACTGTTTTCGGCTGGTACGAGGGCTCGCTTACCAAGTACCTGGAGAACAAGAAGGTCAACGTACCGGGCGGCAGCAGCGCACCGCATCCGGATCTCTTCACCAGTGGCAGTCCGCTTGAAAGAAATACCGATATCAGTACCTGGACCGCCAAGACGCAGGCAGGTGGATCGGCCGAGGGCATGGGCATGATGTGGGGCGACCCGCGCAATCTGACCCAACCCGGCAATCCTGGTACGGCCGCTATTGGTCTGCAGCCAGGTCAGTACGATAGCATCACGCTCTTCGATCTCGATGGCGTGTTTGCCGGTATCGTGCCTGATCCGTACAACGGCAGCGACACGAAGGAAGAGACCTCCGGCGCCGGTTGCATCCGGAACGCGCTTGGCTGGGGTCCCTACACCAAGGCGCCCGGCGAAGATCTGTCCATCTGGCATGTTGACCTGATAGGGGCCGGCAAAGACGGCGCCTACGACGTTTACCTCCGCGCCCAGGACGTCTGGATGCAGCGGAAGTACAACATGGCCAACAACACGTACTACTGGGACGGTTCCAACGACCGGATCATCCCCGTGTATAACGCAGATGGTTCCATCGCTCGGGACGGTGCCGGCGAAGCCATGACCGTAACGCACAACTTCGGTCGCGGCGCTGCCAGCGGCGCGCTGTTCCATCCGGCGCCTCCTCCTACCCTGTCGGTCTTCCCGACCGCCAACGGTACGATCGCGCTGGCTTGGGCCAACAATGCGGAAACGGCCGTCGATCCGGGCCGGGGCGTTGTGGATTTCGCTAAGTACCGCGTGTACCGCGCTTCCGGTTTCATCGATCAGTTCCCGACCGCCACGGTCGCCCATGAAGTCGGTTACAATAGTACGGTGATCCCGCCGAATCTCGGTCTGAGCGACGGTGCGTCCCCGATTACGGACGTGACCGATCCGACGACCGCAGCGGTGAAGCAGGGCCATCCGTACGCCCGGTTCATCCATGAAGGCCTGACGCTCGGCGCCGATTACAACATCGGCCGGGTATACGACTTCGTGGCTGACGATCTGGTGAAGCGCTTCGCGGCGCCGAACTTCTCGGGACCATACGTACAGATCGCTGAATTCGGCGGTGGCGGCGGCAATCAGACCAACAGTCTGAATCCGCCCGAATCCGTATCGTATCCGAATCCGTATCCGGCGGGTAGCAGGATACCGGGCTTCGAGGATGATTTTATCGAAACCACGCCGAGTTCGACACAGATCGTTCAGGCGAACAACGACCTGGGCGCCACGACCGCTCTCGCCACCAGTTTCTCGGATCGCTATCCTGATGCAGTCGGATCAGGCGATGCGCAGATTACCAGTGTCGGCGGTATTCTCACGGATCCCCGCCTGGTCGGCAAGAGCGGTTATATGTTCGAAGATCGTTCGGTGCTGATCGGGTTCAGCTACTGGTACTACGTGGCCGCGGTAGATAACGAAAGCGCGCAACAGCACGATTTCGACAACTACGTGGCCGATCAGGGCTCGTCGCAGCGGGTAATCACCCGTACCATCAACGGGCTCGAGAGTTTCTACACGATGAACGCGAACGGGACGGATGGACGGTGGCACGGTCAGTATCCCTACCGCGGTCTGTCGGTTGGACCGCAGGTACCGGGACAGGATGTCGTCCCGACGACCGTGGCTCGTAACGAGGTGGCAGGCGGTGTGGCGGAATTCGAAAATCTTATGACCGTCGCGCCCAACCCCTTCGTTTTCCAGGCCCAGTGGGATCTGGCAACGAAGTCGCAAACCGTCAAGTTCTTCAACGCTCCGGTACCATCCCGCATCACGATTTTCGACTCGGCCGGCCTTCAGGTTAAGCAGTTCTCAGTGCCTGGCGACCAGACCACGACGATCGGCGGTGTAACGGACTGGGATCTGAAGAACGATTCCAACGTACCTGTTTCCAGCGGTCTGTACATCTGCGTGGTCGAAGCCGAAATTGGCGGCGTGAGCTACGCGAAAACGTTGAAACTCTACGTCCGGCGGTAAACTTCGGTAAAGTCCCGCGCCATGCGTCACGGTGCGGGACGGTCCGATTCAGGGAGGTTATCTAATGAAAGTATTTGTACGCTGGGGCGTGGTTACCGGATTGCTGATGGCACTGTCAGCGCCGGTGCATGCTCAGGTTTCCAAGGGTGGAACCGCCGCGACGAAGTTTCTGACGCTTGATTCCAGCGCTCGTGTCGCGGGTGTTGCATCCTCCGCCACATCCTACACGGATCTTGGCGCTTTCTCTTCTCTGACGAATCAAGCCACCATGGTGTTCGTCGAGGGCAGGGGAGCGGTCGGCGTTTCCTATACACCGTATTTCGCGGAAATGACGCTGTTCAGTGCCGGTCTGGTGTGGAATCTCGGCGATAACGGCGCCGTGGGTCTGAGTGTGCATTCGCTGCTGTCTGGCGACATACCCTATACCACATCCGGCGATCCGACGGGTCAATTTGCCACGGCTGGCCAGAACTTTTCCGTGTCTGATCTGGCCATCGGTCCGAGCTATGCGCGTCGCCTGACGGATTCATTCGCCGTCGGCGGATCGTTGAAATATATCTCGGAAGGCACGAGCGGCGCCGGAGATGACGACCGGACCAGCACAGCGGTCGCGGTGGACGTGGGTACGATTTACACCACGGATTTCCGTAATTTCCGTATTGGCGCCTCGTTCCAGAATTTCGGTCCGGACATGCAGTTCATCGACGATTCAAGCGCTCGCGACCAGTTACCGACGACGTTCCGTATCGGTTTTGCCGCTGAGCCGTACGAACTGCCGACGGGAAGCGTAATGGTCAGCGCCGAACTCTGGAAGCTCCGTGAGTTCGACTCCGTACTCAATCTGGGTATCGAGTGGTGGGTCAACGATTACATCGCGGGCCGTGTCGGCTGGAAAGCCGGATACAGCGGCGGCCAGGATGAAGGCGTATCCGCCGGCGCCGGTCTCCGGTTCAGCCAGGGTGAATTGAGTCTCAACGTTGATTACGCGTTTACGCAGTACGAACTTCTGGACGATCTGCATCGCGTGTCCGTAGGTGTGGGCTTCTAAACAAAAGGCCAGAGCGTACGGATGGATGTAAGAATATCGTTAGTTTGAAGTACAAGGAGAATCCCTCAGTCCGTTTGATGAGGGATTCTCTTATGTAGTGAAAGAATTGAGGACGCTGATGGGATTGAACGTGAGACGAGAATTCGCATACTGGTACGCGTTAAGGTTTGTTGTAATCGGTTGCATGGCGGCTGCGAGTGTGTTGACCGGCCTGGACGCCATGGCCATACAGGTAAGCGGCACAGTGACCGATGGGAAGGATCCCGTGCCGGGTGTCCGCGTTCGAGAACACGGTAAACCGAATTTCGTTCTGACCGATTCAGAAGGCAGATTCACCCTCAACATCCCCGAAGAACCCGTGCAGCAGTACGCCATAACGGCCGGTAAGGAAGGCTGGTTGAACGGCGGGGTCATGGTGGATCGAAAAACATCATATACGACGATAATTATACAAAAAGTACCTGAAGAGATAGACACTTCATACGATTTCATCACCCCCCACAAATCCCTGGTCGATCTGCGCGAGGAGCCGGAAGAGCTGGAGAGACTCCGCGCGCAATCCCACACGGGCTTCGAGGAGGGGTGCAACCTCTGTCATTTCGAACCGACCTGCTACCTCTGCCATAGAGACCTCTACGATCAATGGAGCACTTCGCAACACGCGAAAGGTGTCGATAATCCGTGGACGTTGAATCTATACGATGGTACGGATGCGGACGGGAACGAAAACGTGGGACCGGGATTCAGGCTGGATTTTCCTGACGAAGCCGGAGAATGCGCCGACTGCCACGCGCCGTCTGCCGCTGTCGACGCGCCAGGTAAGACCGACTTGAAGGTAGTTTACAATCGTTCGCTGGCTTATCCGACCGTCCAGGACTACAAGACGCTCGAACGCATGGAATACGAAAGGCTTGCCGGCTCGGTCGATGCCGCGGGAATTCACTGCGATTTCTGCCACAAGATTCAAAACGTGGAAGTCAATGATCACGCGGGGGTAAATGGATCCATCACGCTGAACCTGGTGGCCATGGAAGAGGAAAAGCAGGCCCGGCTCATCAAGGGGAAGTTCCCGCCGATATTCGTGTACGGACCCTATGACGACGTTATCAATTTCACTCCATTGCCGGGTTCATCCAACACCTCGCCCATGGTGGCGAGCTACAATCCGATCTACACGAGCAGCGACTACTGCTCCGCCTGCCACCAGCATAAAAACAAGCACGGCCTTCCGTTCATGGATACGTACCAGGAATGGAAGGATAGTCCCTATTCCGCCATGGGCATAGAATGCCAGGACTGCCATATGAAGCCGGAAGCCGACGGTTTCACCTATGGTTCTTTCGTGAACGGCGACGCGGAGAAGTTCTGGACACCCATCGGATACCGGGACCCGACAACCGTTAAAACACACGGGTTTCCGGGGGCCACAGAGACGCTCCTGCCGAACGCCGCTACCCTGGCCATCAATGCCGTTGTTTCCAATGGAATGTTGACGGTAACCGTTGACGTGCGTAACGTCAATACCGGGCACCATATACCTTCGGGTATCACCATCAGGAATATGCTGTTGCTCGTTACGCCCGTTCTGGCGAATGGAGATACCCTGCGTTACGTGGGGGACCAGCGTGTTCCGGTCTACGGCGGCGAAGGCGACCTGGCCGAAGGAAATTACGCGGGCTACCCGGGTAAGGGATTCGCCCTGGTTTTCGGTGATGACGCCGGCAACACCCATGTCATGGACTGGCAGGCGACCCGCATTGTCGAGGACACGCGAATCAAGGCGCGGGAGGCAGATCGTTCCGTATATACATTTGAAGTACCGTCGGACATCGAGCGCATGGATGTCCATACGGATCTGATTTATAGAAGAGCATTCAAACCGTTGGCCGATCTCAAGAAGTGGACGCAGAAGGATATGACCGTGGCGTCGGACATCACCACGGTAAGGCCAGTTGGACAACTCGAAGTTTCCACTCCTTCGAAAGGACTGAGCCTCCGCGATCGTATCAGATCCTATTTCGATTGACGGGTTTGGCATGTGCAAGTTGTCGATACGTACATCGGCACCTGGACAACCAGTTCAGATGCCGGGATTCCCGCCCTGATTCGGTAACCTCACGAGCATATGCGCAATATCCTTCTCGCAGCCTTTCTGCTTTATACCCCTCTGCTTACGGACACCGGTCCATACCTCACGTACATTTCCACCGTCCGTCAGGATGAGTCGTCCAGGCGAATTTCGCCCGAGGATGAGAGCCGTCTGCTCGAAGACGTGATGTATTTCCGGCAGCAGATCGAGCAGAACAGGAGCGAACCCGCCAACTACTTCAATCTGGGTCTCGCGGCCGTTGCCCTGGACAAGCTGGCCACGGCGGAAGCGGCATTCCAGGTTGTTACCAGTTTGCGTCCCGGAGATGTCGACGCCCATTTCAACCTGGGTATGGTTTACGCCCGGCAGGAACGGTACGACGAGGCGATCAAGGCATTCAGCCGAGTTGTGGAAATGGATCCCGAGCGCGCAGAACCTTACTACAACCTCGGCCGGGCCTACCAGATATCCGGAATGCTGGTGGAGTCCATAAAATCCTTTGTTAAGGCAACGACGCTGGACCCCGACAACAGCCTGTTCCAGTACGGCCGGGGGACAACGGAAGAGAAGATGGGCGCCCAGGGAGAGGCCGCCGTTTCCTACTCCAATGCCATATCCATCGATCCGGCATTCGTCGACGCCCGGTATGCGTTGGGACGCGTGCTGTTGGATCAGCGGAAATTCCAGGAAGCGCGGGATGCTTTTCGCGAAGTGCTGCGCGTAGATTCCGGCAAGGCGGAGGCATACTGCCAACTCGGTGTGATCGCGCTGAGCGAAGGCCGTGTCGACGATGCGGTACGGGCGTATGAGAACGCCAGGCAGGTAGATGAAGCATCGGTGGAGGCCATCGCGGGACTTGCCCAGTCTACGCTGCGTTCGGGACAGACCGAACGGGCGATATCCCTGTACCAGCAGGCCTTGACGATAGATTCGGAATCACCCACCCTGCATTACCATGCCGGCACGGCTTTCGCGGCCGCCGGGCGCTACGAAGAAGCGCTGGACGCCTTTGCGGGGGCGATTGAACGCTATCCGGAGTATCCCGAGCCCTACCTGTCGATGGGTAACGCGCTCAACGCCCTGGGGAGGGGGGATGACGCCGGGCCGTTTCTTGAAGCGTTCCAACGGCTCAACGCGTTCAAAGAGGAGTTGTCGCAGGCGGAAGCCATGGTACGCCTGAATCCGCGGGTAGCGGAGGTACATTACAACATGGCAACGGCCCTGACCCGACTGGGCCGATACGAGGACGCCGTGCGGGAATTCCGAATCGCCACGGAACTGGCGCCTCGTTTCGTTCACGCCTATAACAACCTCGGCGTCGCCTATGTTCAACTTGGCAAGTTTGAAGAAGCCCGCGGCGCCTACCAGCAATCGATCCTGCTGGATTCGACCTACGTAGAGGCCTATACGAACCTGGCCTGGCTCTTTGCCGAACACGGCGAAAACCTGGACCGTGCCCTGGAGCTGGCCGGCAGGGCGGTCGAGATGGCTCCTACGGTCGTCTCCTACGAAACGCTGGCGGTCGTGCGGAACGCGGGAGGGGACTTTGCCGGGGCCGATGAGGCGATGCGGAATGCAATCCGTATCGAACCTGATAACGAGGTACTGCGGCAACGTTGGGAGCGGATCAGGCAGGAAAGGAACGGATCATGAACCAATACAGTGGAAGGAGAAGCGGATGAAGCGGGTGAAGTCCTGGGTGTTGCCGCTCCTGGCGGCGGCACTTGTGATGGGTTGCGCGGAAGCGGACGATGACGGGATGTGGCGTGGCAGAACGGAAGTGGTCGCGGGAGCCTCAAGGGTCATAAGCGATGCGCCAATCCGGCACTCACCCGATCAGACGGCAGACGTCACGCTCGAAGAGGACCTGGTGATTGAAGGCGGCGAGGACCGGTCGTTCTCGTCGGTTTTCGGGATCACCACGGATCGGAGCGGCAACATTTACGTGGCCGACTCGGAACAGAAGCGCATACTGAAGTTCGATGAAGCCGGTTCGTTTCAGACGTCCGTAGGGTCGTCGGGCGTGGGACCGCTGCAGTTCAAATCGCCTGTGGATATGGTGCTGGACAGCGAAGGGCGGCTATTCGTACTGGACAGCGAACTTGACCGGGTCACGGTATTCAATCCGGACCTGAGTTTCGCCGACATCTGGCAAACGCAGGTTACGAAGCCCCGCCGCATACGAATAGACACCGAGGGTAACGTGCTTGTCTTCGTCATTACACAGCATGATCTCATCTACAAATTCAGTCCGAACGGCGATCCGATCGCGAAGTTCTACAATCCCATGGAGACCATGCGGCGTACCGGAACCCTGACAGAGTTCATTGCATATTCCGACGCGGCCATGGAGTCTACGGAGGACGGGTACGTCGTCGTTTCCGCAAGACACCCCTACAAGATTAGTAAGTTTGACCGGGTAAACGGGCTGGAACTGGAGTTTTACCGGACCACTACCTTTGATATGAAGCCGCTGGGACGGTGGACGAACACGCAGCATCCACCTCCCGTCGGCGTGTCCGGCGGCCTGGCCGTACTGCCCGACGGACGCATCATGAACACCATACAGTACCAGGAATTCGAACAGGTGGGGTTGAACACCATGGGCATGCCCCAGTTGAAAATGACGAAAATGGATCGATGGTACGATTTTTTTACTCCGGATGGCAAATGGGAAATGACGGCGCAGTTCGCCGTGAGCGGAGTCCCCATGCACGTGGACCGGCAGGGCCGTATCTATTTCGCTGATTTGGCCGAAGACAGAGTCGTCAGGTACAACTTTGTTTTTCCTGAGGAGTACAACTAGTGCGCGTCATCCTGACAGGATTCCTTCTGGCTATCACGGCCCTGGCCTGCGAAAGGGCTCCGGAGGACGAGCAGGTGGCCGGGGGCACATTCGTCGGCTATTCATATTCCGAACAGGCCGTTGTCGACACCGCGCTCGATATGGAAGCCGGATATACACTGACTTTTAAGGCCTACGATCTTGGCGGCGACGCACGGTTCGTGGTCTATGTCCAGCGGAAGATCTCGGGCGAGTACTATGCCGGGGTTGTTCGGCTGAGCATCGTCGATCCGCAGGGCAATGTATATACGTACTACCACAGCGCCGAAGCCGAAGCCATAGACCGTCCGATCATGTGGACCCGGCGCGTGCCGGGCATACACAACGTCGAAGTCGAGTTTAACGTGCGCGGAGACCAGAAGGTGCGTACCTCCTTCGAAGTTCCACTGATAAGGGAACCGGTATCGGGCTTTCTCGTCGCCGGCGTCAGCCTGGGCGTATTGGTCCTCGCGGGCTTGGCCCTGGTACTCATAAGAAGACGCCGTTGACGCAGGCGCTGATCAGTCGCATGGACGCTGGGAGGAACGGTAGTCTCATGCATGCTTTACTCAGGGTTGCGGCGTCCTCGTGCCTTCGGTTTACGGCGTCCCCGTATCCCCGGATTGCGGTACTCTTCCTTTTCCCGTTTCTCTTCCTTTCCTGCGCCCTTCCCGATAGCCCTCCGGATGCGACGCGCCCGGAAATACTATTCACAGACATCGCGCCTTCCTCCGGAATCTCGTTCCGCCATGCCAACGGGAAGACCGGCCAATACTACTTCCTTGAAACGGTGGCGTCCGGTGGTGGATTCGTCGACTACGACGGAGACGGCGACCTCGACATCTACCTGCTCAACGGCTCGGCCATCCCGGGATTCGTTCCGGACTCTCCCCTGTCCAACGCGCTCTATCGCAACGAAGGAGACGGATCCTTCACGGACGTGACCGATCAGGCCGGCGTGGGAAATGCTGACGGTTACGGGATGGGCATGGCCGTCGCGGATTACGACAACGACGGCGACGACGACCTGTTCGTCACGAACTACGGAGAGAACATCTTCTATCGCAACGAGGGGGACGGGACTTTCCGCGACGTGACCGGCCGGGCGATGCCGCCGTTGCCCCGCAGTCCCATGTTTTCGACCAGCGCGGCGTTCCTGGATTACGACCGGGACGGGCACCTGGACCTCTACGTGTGCGCATACGTCGAATTCGACTTTGAAACCAACAAGCGTTGCACCCGGGACGGCATCCAGTCCTACTGCGGACCCGATATCTATGATGGGGCGGCCGATCTGCTTTACCGGAACAACGGCGACGGGACTTTTACAGATGTATCCTCGGAGGCGGGTATCGCCAATCCGGACGGAAAAGGACTCGGAGTCGTGGGGGGCGACTACGACGGCGATGGCTGGACGGATATATTCGTAGCCAACGACCTGACGCCGGATTTCCTTTACCGGAACAATGGCGACGGCACGTTTACGGACATGGCGCTGCTGGCGGGCGTGGCCTATGGCGAGGACGGCGTCGCCCGGGCGGGCATGGGGGTGGATTTCGGAGACTACGACCGGAACGGGACGCCGGACATCTACGTGACCAATTTCTCCCTGGAACCCAACTCGTTGCACCGGAACAACGGAAACGGCACGTTTACCGAAACCACCTTCGGTGCGGGCGTGGGCAATCCCACGCTTCTTTCCCTGGGTTTCGGTACGGCCTTCAAGGATTTCGACCACGATGGCTGGCTGGATATCTTCGCGGCGAACGGCCACGTGATCGACAATATCTCCCTGTTCGATCCGACGGTGACTTACGCGCAGACCAATCAGCTGTTCCGGAACGAAGGAAACGGGGTTTTCACCGACGTCAGCGCCGGCGCCGGCGCGCCATTCCAGGTGGAGCGCGTGCACCGCGGCGCGGCCTTCGGAGACGTGGACAACGACGGTGACGTCGATATCCTGGTCACCACCGTGAACGACGTCCCGCTGTTGTTGCGGAACGACGGCAACGGGCGAAGCGCCGGAAACGGCGGGAACGAGCGGAACAACGGAAGCGAGCGGCCCGGTGGAAGCGGCGGACCTGCCAGTTTGCTCGTTGCCACAGAGGGCGTCCAAAGCAATCGCGACGGGATCGGCGCGCGCGTAACCGTGGTCACGGACGCCGTGCGCCAGTCGCGGGAAATCCGCAGCGCTTACAGCTACCTGACGGCCAATGATCTCAGGGCGCACTTCGGGCTCGGCGCGCATGACGGGGCGGATTCGGTGATCGTGGACTGGCCGACCGGCACAAGGGATGTCGTAACGGGAGTCGATGGCGGCCAGTGGATCACGATCCGCGAAGGCGCAGGTATCGTCTCACGAACGCCACTTCGCCCGCGTTGAAGAACCCGGTCGCCCACAACGCCGCAGGGTAGACCGCGATCAGGGCCACTTCCCAGGACCAGGTGCCCCCTAAAAGAACCCGCGCCGCGAACAGCACCCCGCACACGAAGATCACCTTGAGCAGTCGTATATACTCGTAGGGTATCGGGTAATACCTTCGGCCCACCAGATACAATCCGGCCACCATCACCGCGTAGGCGGCCGCCGAGGCCGCGGCCGCCCCGTACATGCCGTATTCGGGGATAAGCCAGAGATTCGTCAGGATGCATACCAGGGCGGAAGCGGCCGTGATGAAGGGGAGCAGGATGGTCTTCTTCTCCAGGTAGACCCCAACAGTCAAGTTGACGTAGATCCCATACAGCACGTAGGCCGCGAGCAGGATCGGCACGACGCCGATCCCATCCCAGTACGATTCCGCAATGAGGGTATAGCCACCTATGGAAAGGCGGACCAGGTCGTCGATCAGGAACGACAGCGTCAGAAAGATGCCGCCCGCTATGGCCAGGAAGTAGGTCAACACGCGGGCGAACAGCGGCCTGGGGTTTTCCTCCCTGGAAGTTTCCAGGAAGAATGGCTGCCAGGCCTGTCTGAACATGGTGACGAAGATGAGCATGCCGACGCCAAGTTTTCGGGCGGCATGGTAGATACCCAGGGTCTCCGTGCCGGACATTCGTTCCAGCATCAGGCGGTCGATGGTTTCGATGATGATGATGCAGGCGCCGGCGGGCACGTAGGGCAGTCCGAATTTCAGGAGCCGCCCCATGGTTTCGCGAGACCAGGTGAAGGACATGTGCCGCAGCGATACGCCCGCCAGGATGAGGAAAACGATCCCGGATCCCGCGATATTGCTGATCAGAATCCCCTGCAGCCCCATGTCGAGCACGATGACGAGGTAGCAGTTTCCGCCCAGTTCGATCATCACCTTCATCAGCTTGAGGGAGGCGAACATCGTGGCCTTGCCTTCTCCCCGCAGCCGAGCAAACGGTATGGCGTTCAAGGCATCTAGCGCCAGGACCGCGGCGGCCAGCTGGATGTAGGAGGTCAGGGAGGCGGAAACGGCGACAAGGGGCGCTATCCTGGCGGCGAACAGGACGATGATCACGCCGAGCCCGACCGAAGTGCACAGCATGGTGAGGTAGCCGGTGCTCAGCGTATCCCGCCTGCGGCCCTCCGCGAGCACGTAGTACCTCAGAAAGGCCGAATCCATGCCGTAGAGGAAGACTACGTTCGTCAGCGCGATAAAGGTATATACGAGACCATAGTAGCCAAATTCCTCCACGGGCATTACATGGGTGTATACCGGCACCAGCAGATAGGCCATGGATCTGCCGAGTACGTCGCTGAGACCGTAGATCGCCGAATGGGTGGTGAGTCTTTTGAGGCCTTGAAACATGGATCGCGGTTTGAGGACGGTCAGGGTTCTCGAAGCCTCGGGAGGGGATCGATGGTCGTTCAGTCCAGGTGGCCCGCACCGTGAGTCCGCCCGCCGGCGGGCCGTGTGCGCGTATGCGGAAACCAGGCGCCGAGCACCGTAATGGTACCTCCGACTGCCCGGGACGTCAAGCACTTACGGCGGCGTTCCCTCGTCCGGGAGACCCTTTGTGGCCGCACGGGCCGATTTCAGTATTGCACGCGAATGACCGAAAAAGGTTCGTTGTTGCGGTGCAGATCATTATCTTGACGAGGTTGCCGAGCGGTTGGCCGACGCAACGGTACGTGGTAGGTAGATGCACCAGTACGTGGCCGTGGCGGCCCGTGGCCGTGTAAGCCAGTCGCCGTGGCGGCCAGTCGCCGTGTAGGTCCGTGGCCGACGCCCCGTCCACCGGGATGGTCCAGTATATTCTACGAGCGGGTGTGCTGATGTCGGAAGTCATCTACGGGCGGAATCCGGTCAGGGCAGCCCTGCAAGCGGGCCGCAGCCTCAACCGGATCTTCATCGCCGATGGGGTTTCGCGCCAGGACGTGGGCGACATCCTGGAGCTCGCCCGGAAGCAGGGCGTCGTCTACCAGTTTACGGACCGCCGCCAGCTGGACCGTTTGACCGATGGCCGGCACCAGGGCATCGTTGCCACGGTGGCCGGACAACAGTATGCCGAACTGGCCGATATCCTTGCATCGGCACGGCGTTCCGAATCTCCCCCCTTTCTGGCCCTGCTGGACGGCATTCAGGATCCCCACAATCTCGGAGCGATTATCCGGACGGCGGATGCCGTACGCGCCGACGGCGTCGTGATTCCCCGGCGAAACGCGGCGGGTCTGACGGCGGCCTCTGTCAAGGCTTCGGCCGGAACCAGCGCCCATGTGCCGGTCGCGCGGGTGGCGAACCTGAACAACGCCATGCAGACGCTCCGTGAAGAGGGTGTCTGGCTCATGGGCCTGGCGTCGGACGGCCCTTCACTTTTCAATAGAGTGGACTATACCGTACCCGTAGCGCTCGTCATAGGCGGCGAGGGTAAGGGGCTGAGGCCCCTGGTCCAGCGCAACTGCGACGACGTGGTACGGCTCCCCATTGCCGGGCACGTGGATTCGCTTAACGTGTCCGTGGCGGCGGCCCTCGTGCTGTACGAAGTCTTTCGTCAGCGTATGGCAATGGGGACGGGAAATCGGGAATAGGGGACGGGTAGAGCCGTTCGGTACCCCGAAGACTGCACCTGCCGTGAGACCGCTCCCCTGGTGGACTCGAAAAGCGTGTGCCTGAAGACATCGCGCAGGCCGTCCTTACCCTACAAAACGGTTGACACAGCGGCCTCGCGGGGTTATGCTACCGCCTTGGTTTTTTTGGCATATCGACATGAGGCCGGGGACGAAACGAAGTAAAGGAGCGCGGAAGCGTTATGGCGAAACATGTGTACTACTTTGGTGGCGGCGAGGCGGACGGAACCGCGGACTTGCGTGAGCTTCTGGGCGGCAAAGGCGCCAATCTGGCCGAAATGAGCCACCTGGGGATTCCCGTACCCGCGGGATTTACCATTTCCACGGAAATCTGCACCTATTTCTACGATAACGATCGCCAGTATCCGGCGGACCTGGACGAGCAGATCCGGCAGGCTATGGGACAGGTCGAGGCCGTCATGGACGCCGGTTTCGGCAGTCCCGAAAACCCGCTGCTGGTGTCCGTCCGGTCCGGGTCCCGTTCATCCATGCCCGGCATGATGGACACCATTCTGAATCTCGGCCTGAACGATGTAACCGTGCAGGGACTGATCGCGCAGTCGGGCGACGAACGTTTCGCCTACGACAGCTACCGGCGTTTCGTACAGATGTACGGCGACGTGGTCATGGGCGTGCGTCCGACGGACGACGAAGATCACGAACCCTTCGAGGCGTTGCTGGAACGCAGAAAGGTCCGTGTTGGCGTCACGCAGGACGTGGATCTCGGGGCCGCCGAACTCAAGGCGCTGGTCGCCGAATTCAAGGACGAGATCAAGGCGCGGACGGGCGCCGACTTCCCCGACGACCCCCGCGAGCAACTCTGGGGCGCCATCGGCGCCGTGTTCGGCTCGTGGCACAACGAACGCGCCGCGGTGTACCGTAAGCTGAACAACATCCCGGATGAATGGGGCACCGCCGTCAACGTACAGGCCATGGTCTACGGCAACATGGGCAACGACTGCGCCACGGGTGTCGCCTTCAGCCGCGATCCCGCGACCGGCGAGAAGCGGTTCTACGGAGAATATCTCATCAACGCCCAGGGCGAGGACGTCGTGGCGGGCATTCGGACGCCCAGGCCAATCGAGCAGTTGCGTGAGGAAATGCCGGACGCCTACGATCAACTGGTCCGGATCTGCGATACGCTGGAGACCCATTACAAGGACATGCAGGATATCGAATTCACCATCCAGCGCCACAACCTGTGGATGCTGCAGTGCCGGGTCGGGAAGCGTACCGGTTTCTCCGCCATCACGATCGCGGTGGACATGGTGAAGGAAGGCCTGATCGACGAGAAGGAAGCCCTGCGGCGCGTGGAGCCCGACCAGTTGGACCAGTTGCTGCGTCCCGTATTCGACGTGGAGGAAAAGCGCCGTGCGGAGAACGAGGGGCGGGTCCTCGCCCGGGGCCTCAACGCCGGTCCGGGCGCGGCGGCGGGCAAGGTGGTTTTCAATGCGAACGACGCCGAGACCTGGGCGGACCGCGGTGACCAGGTTATCCTGGTCCGTATCGAGACGTCGCCCGAAGACATACGCGGCATGGACGCGGCGACGGGCATCCTGACCGCCCGGGGCGGCATGACGAGCCACGCGGCGCTGGTCGCCCGGCAGATGGGCAAGGTCTGCGTCGCCGGCTGCGGCGAACTGGACATCGACTACGCCACCCGGACAATGCGCGTCGGAGACCAGGTGATCAACGAAGGGGATTTCATCTCCATCGACGGATCCACCGGGGAGGTCATTGCCGGGGCCATCCCGACCATTCCCTCCGAAGTGCTGCAGGTCCTGTTGCAGAAATCCATGTCGTCCGGAGAATCGGAGGTCTATCAGCGTTACGAAAGCCTGATGGCCTGGGCGGACCGGCACCGCCGGCTGAGGGTGCGGACCAACGCGGATCAGCCCGATCAGTCGGCTACCGCGCGCGTCTTCGGCGCCGAGGGCATCGGCCTGTGCCGGACGGAGCACATGTTCTTCGAGGAAGACCGGATCGACTCGGTCCGGGAAATGATCCTGGCCGATGACGAGGCCGGCCGCCGGAAAGCGCTGGCCAGGCTGTTGCCGATTCAGAGAAGCGATTTCACCGGGATATTCGAGGTCATGGACGGCTATCCCGTCACGATACGAACGCTCGACCCTCCCCTGCACGAGTTTCTGCCCCACGATGCAGAGGCTATTGCGCAGCTCGCCGCGCAAACGGGGGTACCCGTGGAGCGTTACCACCGAAAGCTGGAAGACCTGCGGGAAGCCAATCCCATGCTCGGCCATCGCGGCTGCAGGCTGGGCATCGCCTTTCCCGAGATCACCGAAATGCAGGCCCGGGCGATCTTCGAGGCCGCGAGCGACTGCCTGAAACGCGGCATCAAGGCCATCCCGGAGATCATGATCCCGCTGGTCGGACACCTCAATGAACTGCGCCTGCAGGCCGATGTCGTCCGCGACGCGGCCCGGTCTGTGCAGGAAGAGACCGGCGTCGAGGTGGACTACCAGATCGGCACGATGATCGAACTGCCGCGCGCCGCGCTGACTGCCCACGAAATCGCGGAAGAAGCGGAGTTCTTTTCCTTCGGGACCAACGATCTGACCCAGACGACCTTCGGGCTCTCCCGCGACGACGCGAAGTTCATTCCCGATTACCTGCATGCCGGGATTTGGCCGGAAGATCCCTTTGTCAGTATCGACGGCAGCGGCGTCGGCGAACTGGTGAAAATCGGCGTCGAGCGGGGCCGGGCCACGCGAGGTGGCATGAAGGTGGGTATTTGCGGCGAACACGGCGGCGATCCCGCCTCGGTCGAATTCTGCCACGGCGTGGACCTGGACTATGTGAGTTGCTCCCCGTACCGCGTCCCCATCGCCTGCCTGGCGGCCGCGCGGGCGGCGCTGTCCGAATAAGGCGCCTGGTTCGTAGTCCCCCCGCACCTCCATGCCGCAACGCAGCGGTGCCTGGCGTCTGCACGGCAGGCGCTGTCCGATTAGAGTACATGGACCGGATGTCCTCGCCCGCCTGGCCGCGACCCGGGCGGCGCCGTTCCGGCCAGGGACCATCGTAAGCAACTTCCTTTTCCTTGCGCGGAAGTAACGGCGGCTTGCCGCGGAACTCCGGTATCATGTGGGAACTCTTCTGGCGTTTCCTGGCCCTGGGATGCATAAGCTTCGGCGGTCCCGCCGCCCACCTGGGGTATTTCCGAACCGCATTCGTTGATCGGTTGAAGTGGGTTGACGAAGCGGCTTACGGCCGTCTCATCGCCCTGAGCCAGTTCCTTCCCGGTCCATCTTCCAGCCAGGTCGGTTTCGCCATCGGATACCAGCGGGCGGGCGTCGCGGGCGGCGTCGCCGTGTTCCTGGGTTTCACGCTGCCGTCGTTCGTGCTCCTTTACCTCCTCGCGATGGCCGGGGGCACGCTGACGGACACGGTCTACTTCGGCGGGTTCGTCAAGGGGTTGAAACTCCTGGCCGTGGTCGTGGTCGCCGACGCGGTACTGGGCATGTATTCCACCTTCTGCAAGGGCCGGCTGACCGGTGCGCTTTGCGTTTTGACCGCCTCGGCCCTGTTGGTCGCCCCTTCGATGGCTACCCAGTTCGCGGTCCTGGCGGCCGGCGCGCTGGTCGGCTGGCGATTGCTCCGCGCTCCGGAGACGCCGGCCGGGGGCAGACTCCGGTTCTCCTGGATGCCGCTGACGCTCTTTTTTCTGCTCCTCATCGGTCTGCCGTTCCTGGCGGGCATGTCGCCGAAACTCGATCTGCTTTCCCGATTTTACCAGACCGGAAGCCTGGTATTCGGAGGCGGACACGTCGTGTTGCCCTTGCTTCAGCAAACCGTGGGCGAAGCGCTATCCATCGATCGCTTCCTGCTCGGTTACGCCGCCGCCCAGGCCATTCCCGGTCCCATGTTCACCCTGTCCGCCTTTCTGGGCGCGGAGATGACGCCGGACCTGGCGCTGGCTGGCGCGTTGATCGCGGTCCTGGGGATCTTCCTGCCGGGATTCCTGTTGATCATGGCCTTTCACGATACCTGGGAGACCCTGGCGCGGAAACCGGGCGCGGCCGGCGCCGTCGCGGGGGTCAACGCCGCGGTGGTCGGGCTGCTGCTGGCGGCACTCTACCAGCCCGTGTTCGTCAACGCCGTCTTCTCGCCCCTGGATCTCTCGCTCGCTGTTGTCGGGTTTTTCATGCTGCGGGTGATTCGATTGCCGATACTTCTACTGGTGACGTTTTTCGCCGCTGCGGGAATTCTGGCTGCGGTTCTGGGTTGAACAGTTACTCACGACCAGTCCCCGCAACCGAGAAACGTCATGTGCTTCCCGGCCTCGTACGCGGGAAACTTCCGGTAGGTGTTGATTCCTTCGACGGGACTGCCGCGGAACAGGAAAAGACAGGGCCACGTTCGGACCGACCAGGGCTTCCGACACGTCCAGCAGGTGGCGGTCGCTGAGGAAACGGACCCAGAAGGGATCCCCGGCTATGAGCCAGTGTCCCAGCGATTCCGGGGGCAGATCGGGATGGCGGTCCATCAGCCAGGCGATATGCCGGTCCGCCTCTCGAATCAGTCCGGCGGACAGGACATTACGCACGATGACGAAACCGTCCCGTTCGTAGTCTTCTCCGATGCCCTGAAATTGTGGATACGTAAATTCGGCCACGCAGTCTGACCTCGAGTACGGGTGGTCGATCCCCTGTCCGGAAGACCGTCCGCTGATCCAAAGAACTGCTTGCGGTAAACCTGATTAATGACGATTAAACTAGAACATTACATCCGGGACAAGTTTATTGTAGACACTTAGTTGGTAATGCGGATTTTTGGTAGGATGTGCCGAGTGAATCCGTTGATGACCATCGGGTTCCATACCATTTAGCAATCAGGCCGCGTTTCTGATTTTAAAGTCTTTGCCCTTTACCAGAATAAAACACATGCGAAGAACCATCCCATATCTCTTCCTGCTCGTATTCCTTTCGGCTCCGGATACCTTCGCCCAGCACGTCAACGCCATCGGCGTCGAGTTGCCCGAAGACGCCGCGCCGCCGGAACGGCAGCGGTTGCGGTTCTTCGAGATGGACGGGACGTACATGGAATGGTTCAAGACCATTTACAAGCGCAGCCCGGCCACCAATCTCATTGGCGAGCCGCTGGTACGCCAGGACCACAACTACGACCTGGTACCGGCCGCCGCCAGGTCCTGGGAGGCCACACCGGACGGATATACGTGGCTGTTCCACCTGCGCTCCGGAATGCAGTGGGACGACGGACGGCCCTTCAACGCCCATGACTATGTCTTTACCTTTCGCCGGGGAGCGGACCCGGACAATGCCTACGACTTCGAGTGGCACTACCGCATCATCAAGAACTGGAGCGCCGTGGTCGCCCGGCAACTGCCCGTCGATTCGCTCGGCGTCGAGGCCATTGACGATACGACGCTGGCCGTGCATACCGAGCAGCCTGTACCCTACCTGCCCTTCAATCTCATCATGAGCTGGGCTTCGCCGGAACATGCGGTGGCCAAGTACGGCGATGAATGGTCGACCCGGGCGGAGACCCACGTTTCATCCGGCCCGTTCAAGGTCTCGGAATGGCGCAAGAACGAGGTCATCGTCCTGGACGCAAATCCGATGTACCGGGGATCGATGCCGCCCTTGCTCGACCAGGTGATCATCCGGGTGTTTTCCCAGTCGGCCCAGCCGCTTATGCTTTCGGCTTACACGGCCGACGAGGTGGACATGATCCTCTTGTCCGGCCAGGCTTCCCTGGGCCGGGTCAAGAGCGATCCGGTGCTCAGCCGGCAACTGCATTCCATGGTAAACTTCGTCACTTTCTACATGACCATGGATACGTACAATCCGCCGTTCGACGACCTGCGGGTACGGAAAGCCTTCGCCCATTCCATCGATCGGACCGCCCTGATGGACTCTGCCCTGAAGGACGTGGGCGTGGCGGCCTACAGCATGCTGGCTCCCGGTTTCCCCGGTTCGAAACCGGAGGCATTCCGGAATACGTTTCCTTACGATCCCGAACGCGCCAGGCAGTTGCTGGCCGAAGCCGGATACCCCGACGGCAAGGGGTTTCCCCAGGTCGATCTATGGATCCGCGCCCACGATGTCCAGTCCACCCGCCTGCCCGCCGAGGCCATCCAGGCGATGATCGCCGAAGCGCTGAACGTCAGGGTCGGGGTCAGGGTCATCGAACGAAAAGTGTTCACGGACGGCCTGAACAACCACGAGGTGACCCTGGCCCTGGTGGCCTACAGCCAGGACTTCCCGGATCCGGCCAATCTGCTCGGGCTCTGGCGGTCGAGGGGGCGTCACGCGTGGCACGACGACACCTTCGAACGGCTGATTCACGAGGGCAACGAGTTCATGGGACCGCCCGAAGAAAGGTACGCCATCTACCACGCAGCCGAGCGCAGGCTCGTGGAGGACGTGGGCGGCATCTTCCTCTGGTTTCCCGTGGAGCACCGTCTGTGGAAACCCGATTTCTACAGCCCTACCCTGCTTCCCAACCGCCTCGGCATGGAAGTCTGGTCCAACCTGACCTGGATGAACGGGTATTTCAGGAATCCGGATCGGGCGGAGGTGGAACACCCGGGCAACCGCGGCCTCTGGGACTGGCTGAAATCCGCCCTGGACTGATGAGATTAGGAATGTGGTCTCTTTCGTGACGCCCTGGAGATGACGCGCGCGGCATGCTACGCGGTGCGTGAAAAACGTTCCAGCGCCGCGTCGTCGATCCGGACGCCGAGGCCGGGATCGTCGGTTACCGGAAACGCGCCGTCGACGGGCTGCGGGGCTTCCAGGGCGTAGCGGCATCTCGTGGGATAGGATTCGTGGCCGTGTTCCATGACCAGGAAGTTGGGGATGGCCGCGGACAGCTGGATGGTCGCGGCGATGGAGAGCAGGCCGCCGCCTCCTATGTGGGGTGACACGGGGATGTTGTAGGTCTCCGCGAGCACAGCGATGCGTTTCCCTTCGGTCAGCCCCGTACGGCCGATATCCGGCATCACCACGTCGCAGGTCCTTCTTTCGAAGGCTTCCCTCATCTCGAAACGGGTGCGGTACCACTCTCCGTTTGCGACGTGCATGTCCAGCGCCCGGGTAACGGCCGCGTGGCCTGCCAGGTCTTCGGGCAGGATAGGCGCCTCCAGCCAGTATACGTCCAATGCTTCCAGTTCCCTTCCCAGCCTGATGGCCCCGGCCACGTCGAATTCGGTGTGGACGTCCACCATGACGGCGATGTCCGGACCGACCCGATCGCGGACGGCCGCGGCGATGGCGACTGTTCCTTTATGGTCACTCGCCGGGGAGAGTTTCAGTCCACGGTAACCTGCGGCCACGAGACTTTCGGCCCGGTCCGCCGCGGAGTCGGGGTCGCGCCCGGCGCATCCCGAATATAGCTCGATCCGATCGCGAAACCGCCCCCCGAGCAGTTTATGCACCGGCATGTCCAGCGCCTTGCCCTTTAGATCCCACAGGGCGATGTCGCACGCAGACAGGGCGTCGACGTAGAATCCGGTCGGATGTCCCCTTTCCCGCATTCCGTCGAAGAGGCGTTGCCACAGGAACTCCACGTCGAAGGGGTCCGCGCCGATCAGTGCGGGGCGGCACAGGTCTTCCACGATGGTCCGTGTGGTATCCGGCAATATGGGACTTTGCCCTTCTCCGTACCCGACGAGGCCTTCGTCGGTCGTTACGCGCACCACCAGGGTCTCGTGCATATCCGACTTGAAGGCATGTCTGGCCTCCGGTATGAAATATGTGGAGGAAGCGCCAGGATCGGCGGATTTGCCGTCCCGTGCGCCAGGATCGGCGGAATTTCCGCCGCGCGCACCGGGGTCGCGGCCGCGTGCACCCGTATCGCGGCCGTGCATATTCGGGTCCCCTTCTCTCGGGATTCGTATGGCGAAAGCTTCGACGTTCGAGATGCTCATGATTTCAATCCTCGGGTCGTTCACCGGCGGGCGCCATCTTCACCAGCCTGGGTTCGAAGCGGGCCACCACTTCCACCAGGTCGGTCTGCGCCGCCATCACCTCTTCGATATTCTTGTACACAAAGGGGACTTCGTCGAGACCGGCGGACATGAGACTGACGCCTCTCTCCCGGAGGATCCGGTTGGCGTCCTGCCAGTTCAGGCTCCTGATCGCCCGTTTCCGGCTCATCACGCGGCCGGCGCCGTGGGCGGCCGAATTCATGGCGTCCCGGCTTCCCTTCCCACGGACCACGAAGGCAGGACTCGCCATTGAGCCGGGTATGATGCCCAGCACGCCCCGGCCGGCCGGCGTAGCGCCCTTTCGGTGTACCACTGCTTTCCGGTCCGGACGCTGGCCGGGGACAGTGATCTTTTCCTTCCATGCGAAGTTATGGTGGTTTTCCAGATCAAGCAACACTTCCGTGCCCAGGTGGCCGGCCATGTGGCGGTGTATGCAGGCGTGGTTGGCCGCCGCGTAGTGTCCCATGAGCTCCATGGCCGCCCAGTACTCCTGGCCCGGTTCGGTGTCCAGGTCCAGCCAGGCGAGATGGCGCTGCTCTTTGGACAGCCCGGGACGAAGGGACATGGCCAACCTGCTGTAATGGGAGGCGACCATGGCGCCGGTCCCCCGGCTGCCGCTGTGAGAAAGCAGGGCGAGGTAGGCGCCGGTATCCAGCCCGTTCAACGGTTCGTTCAGGGTCAGTTCACCGAATTCGACGAAATGGTTGCCGCTCCCGCTGGTGCCAAGCTGGCTCCAGGCCTTGTCCCTGGCCTTGCGCGTCACGGGAGATACGGACCAGTTCCGGTCAAGGACCGGGTGGTTTCGGCGTTTCTTGAAACTGGATCCGACGCCGAAGCGTGTCTCCGCGGAGATGGCCTTTCTGAGCCGGTCCGTTCCCCGGTCCTGGCGCAGCGTGTCCAGGGGCATGTCCAGGACGGTCAGCTTCATCCGGCAGGCGATGTCGACGCCCACGGCGTAGGGAATGACCGCGTTGTCCGTGGCCAGCACGCCGCCGATGGGCAGGCCGTAACCCACGTGGGCGTCCGGCATCAGCGCGCCGGCCAGGGCCACGGGCAGAGAACAGGCCCGTTCCATCTGCTGGACCGACTGTGCGTCCAGGTCCCGCCCCCACTGCCGATAGGGTGTTTTTTTGGGCACTTGCCGCGTTCCTGGATAAGGGTCCGCAGTCCATACCGCGCGCATTGCGCGGCGGATCAGAAACCGGCGATCTGGCGGCCGCCGAAGGTCAACCGGTACATGAGCCGTTCATAGCGCGTATCGTCGAAGGGCGTCGGGGCATGCAGCGTACACCGGTTGTCCCAGACCACCAGATCACCCGGGCGCCATCGGTGCATGTAGGTATATTCATCCCGTATCGCATGGTCCTGCAGGCCGTTCAGCAGCGCGTCGCCCTCCGACTTCTCCAGGCCCTCGACGGACTCGATGTGGCATAGGGGGAGATAGAGCGATTTCCGATTAGTCTCCGGGTGCCGGGCGACCAGGGGCCGGACGATCGGCGGAAACTGCTCGATGAGCGCCTTGCTGAGCGGTGGCCGGTGCCGGTTTTTCTTCCTGAGCAGTTCGTTGAGATGATGGTAGGAATGGACGGTCCGGATGGAGTCGATGCGTGCCTTGACGTCGTCCGGCAGGCCCTCGTAGGCCGCGGTCATCCCCGCGAAGCCCGTCTCCCCGCCCTCGGGAGGCGTGCGTACGCAGAACAGGCAGGAACCGGCCGGCTGGGGATGGCGGAATGAATCGTCCATGTGCCACAGAAACGGCGGCGGGTCCGCCTGGATGAAAAGAGCGGTGTGCATGCCGTCCTTCCTGGCATTGCCGATCCGCAGTATGTCGGGATAATGCGGCACCAGGAAAGACGGATCGTATTTCTCATTTCCTTCCGGCGTCCCGAACCGGCTCACGAACTCCAGGAGATCGTCGGGTTCGATATGGCCCTGATCACGGATGAGGATCAATCCACCCGCCTCGTGAAACGCGTCCATGGCCTCGTTGACCATGGTTTCATCGAGCCGTGCGAGATCCAGGCCTTCGAGTTCGGCCCCGAAACCGGACCGGGTAATCGGGCTGTATTTGGTTCTTGTGGTCATGCTGGATACCCACTCCGATTCGCTCAGGTGGCTGGAAGGGCCGCTCCGCTCAATCTGGAAGGGCCGGTCCGCTCAGCTGGAAGGGCCGGTCCGCTCAGCGCAGTTTCCCGCGGCCGAGTATGGGCCAGACGGTCTCGACGACCCCGTTGCGGATTCCGTAGAGGTGGTCGTGAAGGAACAGGGTGACGTCGGTGTAGGCCACCATGAGGTCGAGTTTGTCGCCGACGGCGATCTCGTGATTGGGACTGTTGAAGGTCACGGTGCCGTGTTCCGCCGACATGCGCACGCTCTTCACGTCCTCGATGCCCACCGGCATGGGCATGCCGAACCACGCGGGCACCGTCTTGAACCCGGCGTCCACGATAAGCCGGTCCGGTTCGGGGCGGCTGGTGACCGAAACGTGCACGTAGATCGCCGGGTCGGTCCGAACCCCCCAGAGGGAATACATCACGTCGTTGAAGATCGCGCCGCCCGCCTGGATCTCGGTGATCCCTTCCAGGTCGGGTGTTACCGACAGGGTGCCGCTTCCTCCGCCGCTCACGATGTCGCAGGGCAGTCGCGCGGACCGGCACCGTTCCGCGGAATCCACAAGGTCTCCCACGGCCCGCCTGATCTCCCCGTGTTTCCAGTCGGAGTCTTCCTCCACGCAGGCGTGTCCCTCCCAGGCCATGACGCCCCGGAACCGCAGGCCGGGGGTCTCGTGGACCTTGCGGGCGAGTGCGACGACTGCGTCACCGGGCCGGACTCCGGCCCGTTCCATGCCCGTGTTCAGTTCGATAAGCACGCCGACTTCGACGCCGGTTTCGACCGCGGTGCGACCCAGGTCCGTCAGCGTGGCGTCGCTGTCGACGGCGACTTTCACGTCCGCCTGCCTGCAGAGATGGGCCAACCGGGTGTACTTCGGCGGACCCACCACCTGGTTGGCGATCAGGATGTCCTCGACGCCCCCCGCGACCATGACTTCGGCCTCGCCGAGCTTGGCGCAGGTGACCCCGATCGCGCCGGCCTTCAACAGACTGTGGGCAATTGCCGGGATCTTGACGCCCTTGATGTGCGGACGCCAGTCCACGCCGGCCTCTTTCAATCGATTCCCCACGGTTCGGATATTGCTTTCGAGGCGATCAAGGTCAACCCACAGCACCGGGGTATCCAGATCCTCCTTGCGTATTCCGATCTCGTCCAAAGTGCGTTCCTCTCTTGTGGCCTTACCCGACCTGGGCGTCGATCAATCTTAAAGTCGACGGCGGTCTCCGACGGAAACGGAAATGTCTCAATACAAATTACTCGAGATTTTCAAAGCTATGCAGACTGTATATTGTGTGTCATATCGGTAATGCCCGTCAAGGACGTTAAGGGTGTCTCGGCCGATGGCGGTTATCCATCTTTCTCCGCTATTCAAACCCACGGCTCAACCCCGGTACCGCGCGTCCTTGAACGGTGATACCAGGGGTTCGTCCGGACAGTGCAGCCTGCCCTTCACCACCCATCCGCAGTCCCGCGCCTCGAGTTCCGCCACGAGAAGACCTTGCCACGCTTCGATCTCGTCTCTGCAGGCTGGATCGTCCACCAGGTTCCGGCACTCGCCGGGGTCCGCGTCCAGGTCGAAGAACTGTTTCCGGCCGATGCGCGGCAGCCAGACGAACTTCCGATGGCCGTCCGTCACGTACTGCATTTCCTGTTCGGGTGAATAGCACCAGCAGTGCTCGCCGTGAATGTGGGTTCTCCAGCCATCCGCGTTACCCCGGATCAATGGAAGCAGGCTGTGCCCGGTCACGGTGGGCGGCCTGTCCACGCCGGCCGCGTCCAGGATCGTCGGCATGATGTCGCGAAGTTCGGCCACGCCATCGGCGACGGGTGAGGTCACTTCCTCGCTCCACCCGGCCGGCGGGCAGACGATCAGCGGGATCCTCGCGCTGCCCTCGTAAGCGTAGGTCTTGCGCCAGAGGTGGTGATCTCCGACCATGTCGCCGTGGTCGGACGTGAAGACGACCCAGGTGTTGGACCAGGCCTCCGGCTCGTATCGTTCCATCCAGTTCTTGAGACGCCCGATCTGCGTGTCGATGAACGAGATCTCTCCGTAATAACCGGACCTGCCGCGGTGTATGCGGTGATCCGACTGCCTGCCCCGCCACGCGTTCACGTCCGTGGCGTCGAAGGGCACGTCGTGCATGTCCGCCCAGTCGCCGATGAACGGCGGCGGAGTCTCCCGGTCGTGGTACAGGTCGAAGTACCAGCCCGGGGGGACGTACGGCGAATGGGGACGGGCGAAGCTCACGTTGAGGAAGAAGGGCCTCGATCGGTCCCGCTGCGAGATGTAATGGATCGCCCGGCTCATGGTCCATGCGGTCGGATGGAGGTATTCCTCCGTGTGCCAGGGGCGTCCGATCCACGAATTCCAGTTGACCCCGTGATCGTCCGGGGTGATGTCCCGCTTTTTCTCCCGGTCGAACCACTTGCGGTATTCGTCCCGCAGGCCCTGGGCGAACATCCGGCCGGATTCATCCAGCTCCACAGACTGAAAACCCATGTCCGCACGTTGCGGCGAGAAGTGGCCCTTGCCCACCAGGTGGGTCGCATACCCGGCATTTGCCAGCGTGCCGGCCAGGGTATGAGGGAAGTCGTTGGGTATGGGTCCCTGTCCCCGCCCCATGCCGAGGACGCCCGTGTGCCACTGGTCCATGCCGGTCATCACGGTCGACCGGGCGGGTATGCAGGATGGCACCGCGGTGTAGGCGTGGGGGAACCGCGTGCCCCGGGCGGCCAGGTGATCCAGGTTCGGGGTTTCCACCACGGGATGCCCGTCGCAACCCAGACAGTCGCCGCGCATCTGGTCCGCCATGATGAATATGACATTGGGACGGGACACGGAAGTTCGCTCCTGGTTCAATGTAACATTACAACGGAGACTTCGGGGCCGGGCTTCATAACTTATACTCCTTCCGTCTTCTGTCAAGAATCGCCGTGTCCGCGCGATGGCCGGTGCGCGCGCGGTTAAACCCTTAAACCGCTTGACATTGGGCCTATCTCTTTCACATTTCACTGATGACCTGAAAACGGAAGTCCGGACAGGATGACCCTGTACAAGGAGGCATACGCCCTATGGCTGCGCGTGAAAAACCCATTTCCGACGAAGAGCGGGCTTTCTGGGCGGATATACGCCGTCAGTTCTACCTCGAGGACGGCGTGACTTTCCTCCAGGGCGGTTCGGTAGGTCCTTCCGCGAAGCCCGTGATCGAGCAGGTGATCGATTGGTTGCGCCAGGTGGAGGCGAATCCGCTTTACAACCAGCGTGACCGGGTCATGGGGTCTCGGGTCGAGGCGGCCCGCGAGAAAGCAGCGCGTTTCACCGGTGCTTCGGCCAAAAACGTGGCCCTGGTGCTCAACACCACGATGGGCATGAATGTACCCGCCCGCGGACTGCCCCTGCAGCCCGGCGGCGAGGTGCTGATGAGTGACCAGGAATACCCCTCGGTCCAGCGCATGTGGGAGCACATGGCCAGGACGCAGCACGTCCTGATCCGGAAGGTCCCGCTGCCCACGCCGCCCGATTCACCGCAAGAGATCGTGGACGCCTTCGCCGCCCATGTCACGGCGCGGACCCAGGTCATGGTCTTCTCCCACGTCTATTGCACCACCGGCCTTGTTGCGCCGGTCCGCGAGCTGACCGCCCTGGCCCATGACCGCGGCGCGGTCGCGGTGGTGGACGGCGCGCACGCGGTCGGGATGGTTCCGGTCGACATCGAAGCCTGGGGATGCGATTTCTACGCGAGCAGCACGCACAAGTGGCTGCTCGCGCCCAAGGGCACGGGAATCGTATACGTGGCCGATCCTTACCTGAGTTCGCTACCGGCGCCGATCCTGGGATACAATACGGCGCCGTTCAGCCACGCGAGACGGTTCGACGTGACAGGGACCCACGATACGACCCATTTCGCCGGACTGGGTGCGGCCATCGATTACCAGCAGGACATCGGATGGGAAGACCGGATTCGGCCCTACTGCCTGGACCTGGCCCGGTACCTGCGCGAACTGGTCGAGGAGGAGATCGAGGGCGCTCGCATGGCCGTGCCGCCTGGGCCAGAGATGTCGGGATTTCTGACCTCCTTCACCATAGACGGGTGCAGCCTCCACCGCATCGTGCAAATCATGTGGGAGGAGTACCGCATTCAGATCGCCGCTACCCGTGCGGGCGATCTACCCGTCTTCCGGATTTCCACCCATTTCTACGACAGTTACGAGGATATCGACCGGTTCATCGATGCGTTGAAGACCGTGCTTGCCACCCGGCGCGACGAAGTCTTCGAAGACCGGGAATAGCTTGGCAATTCGTCACGCGAACCGAAACGCTCCTCGAGAGCGGCCCGAAGCGAACGCGCAGTCCCGTTCCTGCCAGCCCTGTCGTTCCTGCCTGCCGCCACACGATCACACGGCCCCGAGCGCACGGCTCAGAGCGCACGGCTTCGAGCGCAATGCCCCGAGGCGGGACGGGCGAAGTGCATGATGAAATCCACCTGCCGGCCCGCCGGCCGCGCGCTAGGTCCCGATCACATGTTCAGACTCGAATTCGACCGCGGGACCATCCTGGTGCATGGCGACAGAGCCACGGTGGCCGAGTTGAAGCTTCCGGGCTGCGCCTTTGACCGCCGGGTGTCGCTTTACCGAGCTCCGGCGCGGCATTACCGCGAGATCATAACGCGGCTGGCCGACCGGGGATTGCCTTACCGGGACGACGCCCGGTCCTACGGGAAACTGGAACTGTCCTTTCAGTCGGACCGGTCTCCCTTCCCCTATCAGCAGG